>Ga0066709_100002311_pt1 | contig 13781 bp, 14 predicted proteins | sample GraSoiAngelo_158_FD_79665 | JGI IMG/M metagenome (GOLD analysis project Ga0066709, IMG submission 79665) | Grasslands soil microbial communities from the Angelo Coastal Reserve, California, USA - 14_1009_16_30cm | ecosystem: Environmental > Terrestrial > Soil > Grasslands | place: USA... | reverse complement strand
GTGGCCCCGCCGAGCCGGAGCGAAACAGAATCTTGCGGTGAGGGCCCCCATCCAGGCATCCTCCCTGCAGTGAAGCGACGGGTCTCCGGCGGCGCCAGCACCGAGGTCTCGGGCCTGACGGGCTCGAGAGAAAGGGAGGTCGTCCGTGCCACAACGGCTCGAGGGGTTGGAGCGGTTGGCCGTCCTGATCCTGAGGCTGTTCCTGGGCTTCACCTTCATGATGCACGGATCGCAGAAGCTCCTGGGCGCATTCGGCGGTGGCGGTCTCGCCGGGGTCGCGGGCATGCTCTCGAAGCTCGGAGTCGAGCCTGCCCAGATCTGGGCGTGGGTGCTCTCGATCACCGAGTTCGTCGGCGGCGTCTGTGTGTTCCTCGGCTTCCTGGCCCGGTTCTGGGCGGCCGGCCTCGTCATCGACATGGCGGTCGCGATCTTCAAGGTGCACATACACAACGGGTTCTTCGCGGGGAAGAACGGCTTCGAGCTGCCACTCGCCCTCGGCGTGATGGCGCTGGTGATCGTGCTGACCGGGCCCGGATCGCTCTCGGTGGATCGGGCGACCGGCATCGAAAAGGGCGGCGCAGGCTAGCGGGATAACAAGGCAGGAGGAACGGACCATGGCATCCAACGGCAATGGCTTCAACGTCGGCGGCGTGCTGCTGCAGCGGCCTTTCAAGATCCGGCGGCTCGGCCACTTCGGCTTCAACGCGGTCAGGATGAACGAGTCGCGCGACTTCTACGGCGACCTCCTCGGCTTCAAGCACTCGGACATCCTGGATTTCGGCAAGATGCCGTGGGCGCCCAAGCGCGACGACCTCGGCGACACCCGCGGCTACTTCATGCGCTACGGGACGGACCACCACGCCTTCGTGCTCTTCAACAAGCGGGTGCTCGACCACCGGCCCGATCGGAAATTCGCGCCGGAGGTGACGATCAACCAGATCACCTGGCAGTGCGGCAGCCTGAAAGAGATCATGGACGCCCACGCGTACTTCCAGGACCAGGGCGTCCCCATCCAGCGCGTGGGCCGCGACATGCCCGGGAGCAACTGGCACGTGTATGTCTATGACCCTGACGGCCACACGATCGAGCTCTACTACGGCATCGAGCAGATCGGCTGGAATCAGCTGAGCAAGCCGACCGAGATGTACTACCGCGGCTTCCGCGAGAAGCCGTCGCTGCCCCAGGTCTCCGAGATCACCGAGGTGGCCGAGGCGCTCGACAAGGGGATCGACGTCTTCGCGGGCAATCGCACGCGCGAGGCGCTGAGCGAGACGTACGACGTGGAAGGCGTGCTGCTGCCGCGGCCGTTCAAGATCACCAAGATCGGTCCGGTGGGCTTGTTCGTCACCGACGTCCCGCGGGCCGAGGCCTTCTACACCGACCACCTCGGCTTCGTGAAGAGTGAGGAGACCACCTATCGCGGCGCGCGGTGCGTCTTCCTGCGCGCGGGGGCCGAGCACCACAGCGTCGGGCTCTTCCCGCGCGAGCTCCGCCGCACGCTCGGACTCTCCGAGCACACGACGTGCATGTCGTTTGGCGTCGAGGTCGGCAGCTACACCCAGCTGCGCGGAGCCGTGACGTTCTTGAAGTCTCGCGGCGTGAAGTTCGTCGACTCGATCCCGCCCGAGCTGTATCCCGGCATCGACTATTCGGCGTTCGCGCTGGATCCGGACGGGCACTGCGTCCAGATCTACTACTATATGGAACAGGTCGGCTGGGACGGCGCCGTACGGCCCGCCGCCCAGCGCCGCGCCGTGAACGGCGCGTGGCCGGAGACGCTCGAGCCGCTCTCGGACACCTACATCGACCAGGTCTTCCAGGGCCCCCTCGGGTAGGACCGCGACGTGAAGTTCGGCTACTTCACGCTCACCGACAATCCGCCGGCGTACGGCGCGAATCGGCGCGATCCGAATCGATTCCTCCTCGACGTGGTCGAGGAGTGCGTCGAGGCCGAGGCGATGGGGTATCACAGTGCCTGGGTCCCGGAGCACCACTTCGGGCGTTTCGGCGTGCTTCCCTCGCCGACGATGTTCCTGGCGCACATCGCCAACCGCACGCGGACGCTCAAGCTCGGCCCGGCCACGGTCGTGCTCCCGATCAATCACCCGCTCCGGATGGTCGAGGAGTTCAACCTGCTGGACCTGCTGAGCAATGGCCGAGCCGTGTTCTCCGCCGGGCGTGGCTACGATCAGGGCGAGTACACGCCGTTCGGCGCCTCGTTCGCCGACAGCCGCGCCGTGTTCGACGAGCAAATGGAGTACATGATGGCGGCGTGGCGGCAGTCGCCGTTCGAGTTCCACGGCCGCTACTACTCGACGCCGGAGCCGCTCACCGTGGTTCCGCGTCCGGTGCAGCACCCTCATCCCGAGGTCTACGTGGCGTGCTTCTCCAAGCCATCGATCGAGCTGGCGGCGCGGCTGCGCGTCAATACGATCTTCGCCCCGTTCGCCGCGGCGATGCTGTTCGGCTCGGTCCAGGAGGCGGCGCGCGAGAGCAAGCGCATGGCGAGCGAGGCCGGCCACCCCGATCCGAAGGTGATGTGCAGCTACTTCGTATCGGTCTCCCACAGTCGCGACGAGACCGATCGCGCCCGGGTCCGTCTGCTGCACTATCTGCACAGCATCCTGCCGGTGTTCCCGAGCGATCGCCGCACCGCGCCGCCGCACATCGCATACTTCGTCGATATCGTCGAGCGCCTCCGGGCGATGAAGCCGGATCAGGTGAGCGACCGGAGCATCGTCACCGGCGACGTCGAGCACTGCATCGAGGTGCTGAAGCGGTGCGAGGAGGGCGGTCTCTCCGAGGTGATCCTGTACTTCAACTTCGGCGAGCTCGGCCACCTCGACACGCTCAAGGCGATGGAGCGGTTCGCCCGTGAGGTCATGCCGCACTTCGCCGAGCGCTCGGTCGCCGCCGGCCGATGAAGTTCGGCCTCAACTTTTTTCCGTCGTTTCGCGCGAGCGACTCTTCGACGGCGGAGTACTTCGCCCAGTGTCTGCGTCTGGCCGAGCGCGCGGACCAGCTGGGCTTTCACTCGGTCAAGACGGTCGAGCACTATTTCTACGACTATGGCGGGCACTCGCCGAACCCGGTCGTGTTCCTCGCGGCCGTCGCGGCGCGAACCCAGCGGATCCGACCGATCACCGGCGCGGTCATCCCGGCGTTCAACCATCCGATCAAGCTGGCCGCGGAGCTGGCCGCGCTCGACAACCTCAGCAACGGCCGGCTCGACGTCGGCTTTGGACGCGCGTTCATCCCGAAGGAGTTCGAGGTGTTCGGCGTGAGCATGGACGAGAGCCGCGCCCGCTTCGAAGAGGGCATCGACATCGTCACGCGGCTCTGGACCGAGGACCGCGTATCCTACGACGGCAAATTCCATCGATTTCGCGACGTCCACCTGAAGCCACGGCCGGTCCAGAAGCCTCACCCGCCGATCTGGGTCGCCTCCGTCGCCTCGGTCGAGTCGTTCGTCTGGGCCGGACGGCGCGGCTACAACGTGATGGTCGTACCCTACGCCGGCAGCGTCGAGAAGGTCCGCGACATGGTCCGCGCGTACCGACAGGCCTGGCGGGAGGCCGGTCACCCGCCCGGCGCGGAGCAAGTCCAGGGCTCGCTGCACTGCTACGTGGCCGCGACCCACCGTGAGGCGATCGAGGGCGCGCGGCCGCGCGTCGAGCGCTACATCGAGGTCTTCGCCGAGGCGATGCGTTCGTGGGCGACGGCGCGGTCGGGCCAGTACGCCGACTACGGCAAGCTGGTCGAGTCGATCGGCCGGACGACGCTGGACTCGATGCTGGCGGACCATCAGGCGCTGATCGGAACGCCCGATGAGGTGATCGAGCAGCTCCAGTATCACATCGACGTCTTCGGCGAGTTCGAGCCGTCGATGCAGATCAACTTCGGTGGGATCGGCGACCGCGAGGCCTTCCGGACGCTCGAGCTCTTCGCCGGCCACGTCATGCCGAAGCTCGCCTGATCGGGGGAACAGCCGCGCCGACTCGGTGGTTATTGTGTTTGGAGGCTCCATGCAGGCGCTGCGGATCTTTCGACACGTCCAAGACACCCTCGCGAGATATGGCGCGAGCGCCGCCCTCCACGACATCGGATGTCATGCGGTCAACGTCATCGCCGAGTTCCAGATCTTGAGGGGTATGACCGCTCGGCTGCGCGACATCAACGATCCCAGCCTCTTCGACGCGCCGGGCTTCCACGGGCGGTTCGTCTCCTCGGGCGAGCTCGCGGAGAGGTACGAGGGCGCTCACGAGCTGTCCTCGGCCTTCCTGCTCGAGGCGAGCCTCCGCGGCGATCGTTGCTACGCCCTCTTCGAGGGCGATGCGCTGGCATCCTATGGCTGGTACTCCAACCTGCCGAGTCCGATCGACGAGCACTTCGTGCTCCACTTCGCTCGGGTCTATACCTACATGTACAAGGGGTACACCCTGCCGGCCTACCGCGGGATGCGCCTGCACGCGGTCGGCATGTGCCGGGCGCTGCGAGAATTCACCGCCGAGGGGAAGGCGGGGTTGATCTCGTACGTGCAATCGAACAACTTCGCGTCATTGCGTTCGGTGGCGCGCATGGGGTACCGGATCTTCGGCGAGGTCTACCTCCTCCGGGTGGGGGGCCGCCGCCTCACCTACGCGACGAAGAGCTGCCGCGACTACGACTTCCGGGTGGAACCGACGGCCCGGCCGCGCCGCGGAGACCGATCATTGCCCAGGGTCTCGGGCTCCCGGGAATCGCCCTGAGCGGCGCGCCCTTTCCTTGAGTCGCGGACCTCGGGAAAGAGATCGCGCGTCGGCGCGTGGGCTTTCTTCCACACGAGCACGCTCCGCACGTAGTCGATGACGACCTTGCCCTCCTGCTGGATCCCGCGGGTGCGGACCTTGACGACGCCTCGCCGCGGGTTCGACCGCGACTCGCGCTTCTCGAGCACGCTCGACTCGGAATAGAGCGTGTCGCCGGCGAAGAGCGGATGGGGCAGCTTCACCTCGTCCCAACCGAGCGCCACGCCGTTCTCGCTGACGTCGGCCACGCCCATACCCGTCACGATCGCCAGGGTGAGCGTGCTGTTGATGAGGCACTGACCGAACTCGGTTCGCCGGGCGAAGTCGTTGTTGAAGTGGATCTGGTTGGTGTTGCTGGTGAGCAGGGTGAACCAGATATTATCGGCCTCGGTCACCGTCCGGCCGAGGCGGCAGCGGTAGACGTCGCCGACGTTGAAGTCCTCGAAGTAGCGCCCTTCCCATCCGGGGACGACTGTCATGGGTTTCCTCCGCTACCAGACGCTCGTGCCGCCGAAGCGACGCTCCCAGCGCGGAATGACTTCCTTGTTGTAGACGTTGTCGGGGACTTCACCGCGCAGCGCGGCCAGGACCGATTCGGTCGCCCACGCGATGCCGGGACCGAGCCCGCTGCCCACGTTGGCCGAGACCATGTGAGGCGAGAGCAGCACCTTCTCGCCGAGATTGCGCAGCTGGCTGTCGAGCGCCAGCGGCTCCTCCTCGAACACGTCGAGGGCGGCGCCGCCGATCTGTCCTCGCAGGAGCGCCTCGATGAGCGCCGGCTCCTGCACGCACGGGCCGCGCGAGGTGTTGATCAAGATCGCGTTCCTCTTCATGAGCGCGAGCTGCTCGGCGCCGATCATGTGGCGGGTCTCCCGGGTCAGCACCACGTGCAGGCTCACCACGTCCGACTCGCGGAGCAAGGCCGGCAGATCGACACGCGTCACGCCGTGCTCCGAGAACTTGTTCTCCGGCACGTACGGATCGGCGGCCAGGATGCGCATCTTCCAGGGCCTCAGCAAGGTCGCGATCCGGCTACCGATCCGGCCGAGACCGATCAGGCCGAGCGTGATGCCGGTGTAGCCGTCGGCGCGAGAGCCGAGGTAGGTCCCCTGCAGCTTCGGGTCCCGCCAGGTTCCGCCGTCCTTGAGATGCCGGTCGCGCTCCCGGACCTTCTTCAGCATCGTGAGCATCGCGGTGATCGTGCCCTCGGCGACGCCGCCCCAGTTCGACTCGGTCGGTCCGTGGCACACGAGGATCCCCATGTCGGTGGCGGCCTCGACGTCGACGTCGTCGACGCCGATCGTGTACTTCGCGACGACCCGCAGCTCGGGCGCGCTCTCCATGATCGTTCGGCTGATCGGCACGTTCCGGATCGAGGTCCCCATGAGCGCGTGGGCGCCCTGCGCCATGCGGACCAGCTCGGGCTCGCTATTCGCGTGCGGCGCATCCCAGGAGGCTTTTCCCAGGCGCAGCTCGCAGCCTTCCGCCTCGAGCCGCTTGTGGCTCTCGCGCGCTTCCTCGACGGGCGCGAAGATGAACACTGTCGGCGAGCTCATCGCACGGTTCCTCCTCGTTCGGCCTGCTTGCCAATGCCCATCGTGTCGGCCAGAATCCCGGTGGAGTCGGCTCCGCGAACCGAGGGGCTGACCGCTTGTACCGGGTGCCGGACCGAGCTGTCAAGGAGGGAGCGATGCTCGATTTCCCCGTGAACGACGCCGACGGCCACATCACCGAGTCGACCGAGCAGCTCCGTCCCTACTTCGAGGGCAAGCAGGGCGAGCGCGGCGCCTGGGCCGGTCGCCGCTCCTACTATCCCGAGGACGGCTGGGACCGGTCGCTCGGCGGAACGCTCGGGAGCAGCGTGAACGACGCGAAGAGCTGGCTGCGCATCATGGACGAGGGCCGCATGGAGACGACGATCCTCTACCCGACCGGCGGCCTCGCCATCGGGTGGGTCCGCGAGCCCGACTTCGCGGTCGCGCTCTGCCGCGCGTACAACAACTTCGTCCACCAGGAGTTCCTCACGGTGAGCCCGCGGCTGAAGGCCGTCGCGCTGCTCCCGTTCCAGGACGTGCCCGAGGCCGTGAAGGAGCTGCGCCGCGCGGTCACCGAGCTCGGAATGTCCGGCGCCTTCGCCCCGGCGGTCGGGCTCCGGCTGCCGCTGGGACATCCGGACTTCCACCCGATCTACGCCGAGGCCGAGCGCCTGGGATCGATGGTGGCCTGCCACGCGACGGTGCGCGGCCCCCACGCCTTCGGCGCCGACGGATTCGACAAGTTCGTCGAGGTGCACACCTTGTCGCACCCGGTCGCCCAGATGATCCAGCTCACCGGCATGATCTTCGAGGGCGTGCCCGAGAAGTATCCCAGCCTGAGGATCGGCTTCATGGAAGCGGGCTGCTCCTGGCTCCCGTTCTGGATGGACCGCATGGACGAAGAGTGGTCCAAGCGCAAGGTCGAGGCGCCCCTGTGTCGCAAGAAGCCCAGCGACTACCTGCGGTCCGGGCAGCTCTTCTTCGCGGCCGAAGGCGACGAGAAGTCGGTGCCGGAGGTGATCCGACGGCTCGGCAACGACATCATTTTCTATGCGAGCGACGTGCCCCACTGGGACCACGATTTCCCCGAGAACATCCGCGAGCTCGCGACCCGCGAGGACCTGAGCGCCGAGTCGAAGCGCAAGATCCTCTGCGAGAACACCCGGCGGCTCTACGAGCTGACGGGGGTGGAGTCGGTCAGGGCCGCGCGGTAAGCAGATCGCGACAGCCCGCGCGCGCCGCCCAGTATTCCCACGCGCGCCACATCGAGGGCTCGTCGGGCCTCATCGAGGCGTGGGCCTCGATCTCGCCGCGCGACAGCGCCTTGACCTCGCCCAGACGCATCGCTTCGGACAGCACCCGCGCGTTGAGCGGCAGGTAGACGGCGATCCGGATCGCTTCGGGCAGCGAGCGGCCGGCGGCCGAGAATCCGTGACCCCGCATCAGGACGACGCGCTCGCCGCCGAGGCCGCGCGCCAGGTCGCGGCCCTGGGCCATGTTCACCACGAGCAGATTGGTATCGCCGAAGTGGTCCCGGATGTCCCAGACCGGAATGCGCGGGCCCATGAAGCTCGCCATGTGCACCACCGGCCGGAGCGGGGTCGTCGAGATCGTGAACGGCAGGACCGCCTCGGCGTGCGCGTGAACCACTGCCTGGACCTCGGGCCGTGCCTCGTAGATCGCCCCGTGTATGAACCGCTCGAGATACGGCGGCCGCGCGTCGCCGCCGACCGCTTTACCCTCGAGGTCGAACTCGATGACGTCGCCGCGCTCGACGAGCGCCGGCGCCAGCGAGCGCGACAGCAGGAACCGGGTGGGGTCGCTCGGATGCCGCACGCTCACGTGGCCGTACGCATCGACCACGGCCTCGTTCGCGAGGATTCGGTTGGCGATCACCACGTCGCTGGCGGCGCGCTCGAGGTCTGTCACGGTCTGTCCTCCCCGGTCGCAGATTACCTCAAACGAAGTGGCGGTCGGATGCCGTGTCGGGCACGGTCAGCCCGAGGCCTTCGATCAACGGGATCACCTCGGCCACGTATTCGCTGCGCGCCGTCTCGTTCGAGCGGCGCTTGAGACCCCAGTGCTGGTAGCGAGCCGCGCGCCGGGAATTCGAGCGCCCGAACATGTCGAGGCCGCGAGGATACCACCGGTCGATCGCCGATTGGGCGGCGGCGCGGCCTTCCTCGGTGCGCACCATGTCGCGGAGCTTCACGTGGCCGTAGCCCACGTGCGTCTTCTCCTCCATCAGGATTCTCGGCAGCGCGCGGTCCAGCGGCAGGTAGGAGCCGCCGACGAATTCTTCGAGCTGATACTGTCCGACGCGATCGATGAGGAAGCCGAACGCGGCGACGTCCGCCCACGTCGGCATCGCCTGCCGGAACGCCTCGAGGTCACGCCGGGACTTCTCGACATACATTAGCTCGGAGGCGTCCTCACCGAGCTCGTTCAGGAGCCGGTTGATCTTCCGGAAGTGGTCAATCTCTTCGCCGGCGACCTTGGCCAGCATCCACTGGTCGTCGGCCGACGGCGCCGCCAGGAGCCACTCGCTCACGTAGAGGTGCGGCCCCCCGATCTCGCAGTCGGCCTGGATGCGCAGGACGCGCTTGAGCAGCGACTGATACTCCGCCGGCATCTTGGAGGCCTCGGGCGCCTCGACCTTGTCGCGAAACGGTCTGTCCTCGGTCATGGCGGCCCTCTCGTTCAACGTTTGACGCTCTTCATGATCATCTCGACGTAGCGATCCGCGATCGCCTCGGGCGACAGGCGACCGCCGTCCGCGAACCACGTCGCCACACCGGTGCACATCGTCAGGATGGCCATGGCCGTCAGCCGCACGTCCGCCACCTGGAAGACTCCGGCGCGGACGCCGGAGGCAAGGAGGCCGCGGAACACGCGCTCGTACTCGTCGCGCCGGGTGAGGACGAGACGGAGATTGCCCTGCGTCAGCGAGCGCAGCTCGCTGTGGCTCAGGAACGCCTCGTGCTGGCTATCGGTGTGGAACAGCACGTGGAAGCGCACCGCCGCGCGCAGCCGCGCCTCGGGGCCGTCCGCCGACGCGACGGCGCGCCCCACGCCGGCCAGGAGATCGTCGAGCGTATGGTCGAGGATCGCGAAGAGGATCTCTTGCTTGGACCGAAAGTGATAGTAGAGGCTCGCCGCTTCCATGCGGAGCGCGCGCGCCAGCGTGCGCATCGAGCTCCCGTGGTAGCCGCGCTCGCGGAAGAGGACGACGGCCGCGCGCAGGATGCGCTCGGCGGCGGTGAAGCGCTCGTGCGTGGCGACGATCGTGGCGGCCATGCCGTACCTAACGTACGTTCGTTATGTAACCGGCGCGCGGCCCCCTGTCAAGCGGTCGCGTGATAGCATCCCCGCCCAGTGGACTTTCTCCACGCCAGCGTCACCGGGCTCGTCCAGGTCTTCGCGTGGCCGACGTTCGGTCTGATGCTGCTCGGCATGGCACTCGGCTTCGTCGTGGGCCTCCTGCCCGGGCTCGGCGGCCCGACGACGCTCGCCCTCATGCTGCCGTTCGTGTTCAAGATGACGCCGATCGAGGCGTTCGCCTTCCTGCTCGGCATGCTCGCGGTCACCGCCACCACCGGCGACATCACCTCGATCCTGTTCGGGATTCCCGGCGAGCCGACCACGGCGGCGACGATCGTGGACGGTCACGCCATGGCGAAGAACGGCGAGGCGGGGCGGGCGCTGGGCGCGGCGATGATGAGCTCGCTGGTCGGCGCGGTGTTCGGCGCGCTCGTCCTCGGACTCGCGATCCCGATCGTGCGGCCGCTCGTGCTGGCGCTGGGCTCGCCGGAGTTCTTCATGCTCGCTGTGCTCGGGATCACCTTCGTCGCCTCGCTGAGCGGCGAGGCGCTCGTCAAGGGCCTGCTGGCCGGCGGCCTCGGGCTCTGGCTGGCCACGATCGGCCTCGATCCGGTGACCGGCATCCAGCGCTACACCTTCGGGCAGCTCTTCCTGTGGGACGGGATCGGGCTCGTGCCCGTCACCATCGGCTTCTACGCGATTCCCGAGTTGATCGAGATGGCCAACGCGGGATCGAGCATCGCGAAGCTCGACGTGGGACGCGTGGGCGGCGTGTGGGCCGGCGTGCGTGACACGTTCCGGCACTGGCGCCTGGTGATCCGCTGCAGCGCGCTCGGCACGTTCATCTCGATCATCCCGGGTCTGGGCGCGGCGACCACCCAGTGGCTCGCCTACGCGCACGCCGTCCAGAGCTCGTCCGGTCGAGAGCGGTTCGGCCGCGGCGCCGTCGAAGGCGTGCTCGGGCCTGGCGCCGCGAACAATTCGTCTCTCGGCGGCAGCCTGGTCACGACGGTGGCCTTCGGTGTCCCCGCCAGCGTCGCCACGGCCATTCTGATGGGCGCCTTCTTCGTCCAGGGACTCGTCCCGGGGCCGGCCATGCTGACGCCGGCGCCGAAGGGCCACCTGGCGGTGACCCTCGCGATGGTGTGGACGATCGTGATCTCCAACATCATCACGGTCGCGATCTGTCTGGCGTTCATGGGGCCGCTCGCCCGGATCACGCAGATCCGCGGCACGCTGCTCGTGCCGTTCATCTTGATCCTGGTCTACGTGGGCGCCTTCGCCGAGAAGAACGTCTTCGAAGATCTCGGCGTCGTCCTGGCCTTCGGCGCGCTCGGCTGGGTGATGGCGAAGCTCGACTGGCCGCGGCCGCCCCTGCTCCTCGGCCTGGTGCTCGGTCCTCTCGCGGAGAACCGTCTCTTTCTGTCGACCGACAACTACGGCGCGGCCTGGCTGTTCCGCCCGGGCGTAGTGATCATCGCGGCCGTCATGGCCGTCGGCCTGATCGTTCCGATCGTGAATCGGCGCCGGAGGCGGCTGACGTCATCGCCCATGGAAGCCCCTGGCGGCGCGCGCGGCTGGCGGCTCGACGGCGCGCTCGCATTCGATCTCGGCCTGGTGCTCCTGTTCGCCATGGCACTCTGGCTCAGTCGTCGCTTCGATGTGCGCGCCGGCCTCTTCCCGTGGACGATCACCACGGCCGCGCTCGGTCTGGCGCTCGTGCAGACCGCGCGCGACCTCACCAGTCGGCGCCCGGCGCGCGCAAAACCGGATACGCACGACCCCTCACCGGGCCCGCCGGGCGCAACGCGCCGAACCGTGGCGATCTGCGGCTGGATTCTGGGAATGTACGCGGCGATCTGGCTTCTCGGCTTGCCGCTCGCCACGCTCGTCACGACCGTCCTCTACCTCCGGACCGCGCGCGAGCGCTGGCCGATCAGCATCGGTCTGAGCCTCGCCGGCTTCGCGTTCGTGTACGGGTTGTTCGAAAAGGGGCTGAGCGTCCCGTTCCCGCCGGGCCAGCTGTTCGTCTGGCTGGGCTACGGCGGCTGAGCGCTCGGCATGACCGACGGCTGGGCATCGCGTGTCGTGGTGAACGCTGATCGCGCGCTCGCCGAGCGAGTTCGCGCGCTGGCCGAGCGTCGGATGGTCTTCGTCGCCGGGCTCCCCGGCACGGGCAAGAGCCTTCTCGTCCACCAGCTCGTCCACGTGGCGAGCGGCGCCGGGCGCCGAATCCATCTCCTCCAGTGGGATGTCGCGCGGCCGGTCTTCGAGGCCAGCCCGGCGGGCCAGCGATACCCGCTGGTCGACGGCGTCACGCACGCGGTCATCAGGAGAGCGGCCGGGTTGTGGGTCCGCGATGCGCTGGCCGACTGGAGCGAACGATACCCCGATCCGCGCCACCTCCTGGTCGGTGAGACGCCGTTCGTCGGCAATCGGTTCGTCGAGCTCGCTCGCCCGAGCGGCGACCGGGCCGAGGCGTTGCTGACGTCGCCGTCCTGTCGCTTCGTGATCGCGACGCCGTCGCGCGAGGTCCGCAGCTTCCTCGAGGCTCAGCGCGCGCGCCGGGCTCACGATCCTCTCCACCCGCGCGAGCGCGAGGACGCGCCGCCGCACGTGCTCCGCGATCTCTGGCAGAGCCTGGCGGCGGTCGCGGGTGGCGATGCCGGGGCGCCTCGGCCGTACGATCCGGCCGTCTATGCGGGCGTCTATCAGAGGGTGCTTCGTCATCGGAACACGGAGCTCGTGGGCCTCGAGGTGATCCTGCCGACCGAGCGGCTCTCGGTCTACGACTTCGCGGTCACGCCGCGCGAGCTGGCGCCGACCGCGACGGAGGCCGACCGGTTCATCGGAGAGGTCGAGCGCCGGTATCCGGATCCGCGCGTGCTGGACGGTGAGATCGCCCGCTGGTGGCAGGCGTAGCCCGATCCGCGTACGCGGGGTTTTCCGGAGGGAGGAGTAGAGAATCTTCCCGGGTGTAGCTTCTTCGAGCGCGTGTAGGAATTGCCGGTAGAAATTTCAGGCGACGCGCATCGCCGCTTCGAGGTGGGCGGCGCGCAGCATGAAGACCGGAACGTCGGACATGCGTAGCACGGCTTCCGCGACAGACCCGAAGAGCAGACGCTTGAGGCCGGTTCGCCCGTGGGTTGTCATCGCGATCACGTCGGCGCCGATCTCCCTCGCCGCCGCGATGATCTCCTGCGGAGCCTCGCCCGAGCGTACGGTCGTGATCACCCTGAGCCCTTCGAAGAAGGGTGTCGCGGCGACGGCGCGGAGATACGCGTCGGCTTCCTCCAGCATTCTCTCAATCGACGGCGTCGTGTTTCCGAGCTCGACCGGCACCTCTTCGACCGCGGCAGGCTTGACGGTAGGCACGACGACTCGGATCAGGGCTACCTCCATCCCGAGCGGGTGAGCCAGTTGAAGGAACGGAGGAAGGATCGCCTCCGCCACCATCGAGCCATCCAGCGTGACCAGGGCGCGCTTGAACCCGAGCTCTGGCGTCTGTGATGTCTTCATGATCTCGCTATCCGTGCAAGCGAGATACCAGAGGGAAATCGAGATCCCCGAGCGGGCCAATGGCCCTGGCACTCGTGTTGCACCGCGAGCCGACGTCGATCACCGACACATTCCACTCGAAGATCCTTCGTCGTTTCACGAAAGGAGAGCGCTATGAAGATTCGAGACGTGATGGTCCGCGATGTCATCGCGATCGACCCATCCGCGTCGCTCGCTGAGGCCGCTCAGCTCATGCGTCAGGCGAACGTCGGCATCCTCCCGGTCGTCGAAGACGGCCAGGTGTGCGGCGTGATCACCGACCGCGATCTCGTCGTGCGCGCCCTCGCCGTCGGCGCCGATCTCACGTCGACTCCCGTTGGTGAATGCGCCACCGGCGATCCAGTGGTCGCCCACCCGGACTGGAACCTCGATCAGGCGATGGATGCCATGGCGCGGGCGCAGATCGGGCGCCTGCCGGTGATCGACGACGACAACGCGCTCGCCGGCATCGTCACCCTGGGCTCCCTCGCGCTCCGGTCGAAGAAGGACAAGGAGACGCTCGCGGCCGCCAAGGAGGTCTCGCGTCGCTCGGTGAAAGAGGGCGATTCGCCTCGCGCGTCGTCCACGCAGTCGAAGCGCG
>Ga0066709_100002308_pt1 | contig 13784 bp, 10 predicted proteins | sample GraSoiAngelo_158_FD_79665 | JGI IMG/M metagenome (GOLD analysis project Ga0066709, IMG submission 79665) | Grasslands soil microbial communities from the Angelo Coastal Reserve, California, USA - 14_1009_16_30cm | ecosystem: Environmental > Terrestrial > Soil > Grasslands | place: USA... | reverse complement strand
TGGCAGCGGCACCGACCCATCTGGTGCGGTGATACCGGGAGCTGAGTTGTCACTCACCTCCGAACGCCAAGTCACGGCGAAAACGAAGACCGGGTCCGATGGACTCTATTCTTTTCCCAATCTGGTGCCCGGCAGCTACGACATGAGGGTCACGGCGGTCGGCTTCAGGCCCGAATTGCAGCGCGGCGTGGCTGTGACCATCAATCAACAGGTGCGCCTCGACATCAAGCTCGAAGTCGGCACCGACGTCCAGTCCGTGGAAGTGCAATCCGAGGCCACGCAGTTGAACTTCGAGAACGCGGCGCGGAACGAGGGTGTCAGCAGCGAAATCATCAGTGAGTTACCCCTAGTGGTGGCGGGCGGACCCCGAAACTCCGCGCAGTTCGCTGTCCTGCTTCCCGGCGTCAGCACAGGCGGTGGCAACAGCTCCTTCGATGCCCGCATAAACGGTGGGCTTGCCTCTGGTGACGAAGCCATTATGGACGGCGTCAGCATGCAGGAAGGCTCGATGGCGCAGAGCGGCATGGTGGCATTCGCGGATTTCCGCATGACGCCAGACATGGTCAGCGAGTTCCGGGTGCTCACTTCGACTTACGAGCCGGAGTACGGCTCGTCCACGGGCGGCCAGATCATCGCCACCACTAAGTCCGGAACCTCCCAGTTCCACGGTGGCGCATTCGAATACCTGCGCAACAAGAGCCTGAACGCCACCCAGTTCACTGCCGATCGCCAGCCGGGCGACCAGCGCCCCAAGGACAATGAGCACGAGTTCGGCGGGTTCATCGGTGGTCCCGTTATCATCCCGAAAATCTACCACTCCGACCGGTTCCGCACGTTCTTCTTTACCGACGTCGCATTCTTCCGGATTGCGGGCGGGGCGAGCCGGCCCACCATTTCGATTCCGTCTCTGCAGGAACGGCAGCGAGACTTCAGCGATTGGCCGTACCCCAGTTACGATCCGCTTACGACACGATTGAATCCAAACTTCAACCCAGGCGCTGGCGAGAGCGGCGGCAATCCGAAGTACCTGCGGGACCAGTTCATGGGCTGCGACGGCAAACATGCGAACGTGATCTGCCCGAGCCGCATCACCCCTTTGGCGAACGGCTGGTTCCAATACCTGCCGAACCCAACGGCTTCCGGGCCGCTCAACAACTACCTGGTCCCTGTTCCTGTTCCGGACACGATTCTGGCGGGCGCGAATCATTACTTGATCAAGATCGACCAGTACGTGGGCGATAAGGATCACATTGCGGCGACGATCTGGCGCCAGAAGAACCCCGCCAAGTTCTTCTCCGTTCTGCCGATCCAGCTTGCCAACGAAACCTCCTCTGATCCGCAGGATTCATGGGTCAACCGGTTGAACTACGATCACACGTTCAGCCCGACACTGCTGAACCATTTCGCCACGGGCTATCTGAATCGAAACGAGGGATACGGGTCTGTGGACTACAAGCACGCCGCCGACGTACCCCAAATAGGGGGCGTCCCCAACCACGAGTATCCTCCGCAGATCACGTTCGGGGATGGTTTCCAGGGCTATGGCAGCTCAACGGGTCTGAACAACGAAGATGTCACCACCCGTCCCTCTTACGTCACGAACGACATGGTGACCTGGGTAAAGGGCCGCCACACACTCAAGTTCGGCGGCGAATTCCGGGCCTTGGGCCAAAATATTCATAACGGCGGCAATGGGTCGGGCAGTTTCTATTTCGACCCGTCCCAAACCGGACTGCCTACCGTTCCTGGCAGCGGCAACGCGATTGCCAGTTTTCTGCTGGGAGCTGTGAACAACGCCAGCGTAAACCTGATTACGCAGCACGCGATTTATGTCAGGCAGAAAGCCTTTATCTGGCATGTGGGCGATACCTGGAAAATCACGCCCAAGCTCAGCGTGAATTACGGTATCCGTTGGGACAAGTTCACTCCCAGCAGAGAAAAATACGACAACATGACTTTCTTCGACTTCGGGTCAAACCCCGGAGCTGGCAACAGGGCGGGCAGGCTTGCGTTTGCAGGCGACAAATGGGGGGATGCCAGCGCTGGCAGGCACTATCCCGAGAAAGACTGGAGTGGCGGTTACGCTCCCCGGCTCGGAATCGCTTACGGGTTCAACGATAAGACCGTAATCCGCACCGGGTATGGCCTTTTCTACACACAGGCGTTCTACCCGGGCTGGGGCGGAGGCATCGACCAGACCGGCATTAACAACCAGGGTGCATCCGTCGGCACCACAGGCCTCGGCGGGCTCGACCCGGCGTTCTATCTCGACCAAGGTTTTCCCATCAGCCGGGTAAAGGTTCCGCCGTTTATCGACCCGAGTTTCTCGAACGGGCAGAGCCTCAACTATCGCCCGACCGACGGGAACCGGCTCTCGTATTCGCAACAGTGGAACTTCACAGTGGAGCGCCAGCTTCCGATGAACACCATGGTCAGCGCCGCATACGTAGGCAGCAAGGGAACGCGACTGCCATCGCAATTGTCGCCGTTGAACGTCCTCAATCCCAACCTGATGAGCATGGGTTCCCAACTAACCGATCAGTTCTCTCCGGGGGACACAGTGATTGACGGTGTTTCCGCTCCTTACCCCGGTTGGGCCGACCACCTCCTAGCGGCGCACAACTGCCAGCCGACGGTCGCGCAAGCCCTTTTGCGTTATCCACAGTACTGCTCTTCGCTGACCGGCGTGAACGAAAATCTCGGCAGCTCCACTTACCACTCATTCCAGCTCAAAGTGGAAAAGCGGTACTCGCAAGGCTTGTATATGCTGCTTGCCTACACCCACTCTAAGCTGCTGACGGATGTCCTTGGAAACACGCAAGCCACTGCCAACTGGAACGGAACAGCAGGGGGCGTGATCTCGCCTTTCGAGTGGAAGCGCAACAAGGCGCTGGCCGCTGATGACGTTCCCAATGTCTTTTCGCTGGCGCTGGTTTACGAACTGCCCTTCGGAAAAGGCAAGAAGTTCCTCAACAGCATACCCGCTGTTGGTCGCGCTCTAAGCGGCTGGGAGATGACATCCACGATCAAGTATTCGGCCGGTACACCATTCTGGTTCCGGTCGGGCACGTGCAACGTGCCGGGCCAATTCCGTGTCGCGTGCATCCCCGATCTTCTCCCAGGCCAGAGCCCATTCGCGCAGAGCCTGAGCCATTACGATCCAAACCAACCGCTGTTCAACGCCGCCGCCTTCGAGAGTTCCACCAACTTCAACTTCTACTCTGGCGTAGGACCGCGTATCACCAACTACCGCGGTTTCCCGTACAAGAACATCGACATAGGCCTCTCCAAAAAGACCAAAATTACTGAGCGATTGATGTTCATCATTCGGGTCGAGGCCTTCAACGCGTTCAATAATCACAATTTCACCTGTACGGATGTCGGCGGCTGTACGCCGTACAATACCGATATCAGCAGCCCGAATTTCGGTGTGTGGAACGGGTCGGTGAGCACTCCCAGGAACATCCAGTTGGTGGGACGTATCGAGTTCTAACCGTTTTCCTGTAGCAGTCAACTTAACGGGGCCATGCCGAGCCACGGTTGCGAGCCACGGTGTGGCCCCTTCGCGTTTTGAAGCCGTTCATTCGGGATAACCCTCTCCCTTCCGCGGGATGCGGATCCAGTGGTCCGCAAAGACCTGGTTTGCGCCCGGCAACTCGTATCGCGGCATGTGGCAGGAGATGCAAGCTTCCTTACCCACAGGGCAGCTTCTTGCCGATTTGCGTGTTCCGAGGATTCCGTGCACTTCGAATCGTACGCCTTTTCGTCGTGCGTCAGAGCCGCGTGCGGATCGTGACATGCTGTACACGCCACCCGGCTGTCGTTCGAAAGAAAGCACTGGCTGAGACTAAGCCTGTAGGGCTGGAACCGCACCGTGCTCACGCCCTGGATATTCAGCAGCATGACCATCTGCCATGTCCTGTGGCACGACCCGCACAGATTACTTGTTTCGACCGCACTCATTCCGTTCAGCGAGCGGATGGCGCCCCCGGTTTGGGCCTCACGTCCGCGAGGGCGGCAACATGGGCGGCGCCAGGCTGCATGCTGGAGCCGCGCGCCAAGCCATTCCTGGCTCGAAATCAGGCGGCAGCAATAATGACGAACAGTCCCCCCGTTTCAATGCCGAAACCACCCTCGTGCTCATAGCGGTGCTGCAGTAAGGAAACCGAACCGCCTCGCCACGTAAAGACGTCGTTCCCCTTAATGCCTGCCTTGGCTAAGCGTAAGTGGGGAAGCCTTTCCGAAATAGCGAAGTATGGCGTCCTCCAGGCTGGAATTTAAAAAATATGGGTCTAAGGTCGGAAGCGCTTCTTGAAACGGGACTTCCCTGCTGCGGTGCTCGTCCCGACGAGCCCATCAAGCTATCCTTCGCAGGTTGCATTCGGCTTCCGTTCAATTCAACTATGTAAGATTTCATTGTGGCTCGGATCCGCCGGGTCTTCGGTCCAACTTCCAAGATCCAGACTATAGGCACATCGTTGGTGCGAAGGCAGTGGGTGTTAAGAAACTCTCGATCATTCAGCAGAGTGTATACTGACCGGAAGCCAGAGCCTAAATGAAATTTCCGGATCAAAACTACCAAAACGTTAGGCGTGTATCGTTTCCCTGCTGTCGGTTCAGAACGAAACTTCAGGGTCTTGCGACGGATCTCGCGGTGGCCTTTATCTTCTTGTCCTTGGCGAACGGCGCAACGGCCCGGTCCACCGTGACTCTTCCTGTCGAAGTCGTGGGGGAGAATGGCACAACTTCGAGCGTTGCCGTCGAGGTTCCGGTGCGGCGAGCGCACGAGGTTCGTTCACTTTGGATGCAGGTCCATGGTTTGGGCTACGCCGACATGGTGAGCGTGCAGGTCAACATGAGCGCTTGGTTTTCTCTGAACAACGAAACAACTACCGTCGCAGAGCCGGGCAAGAGCTATGGCGGAATTGGCGGCGGTTTCTCGACGCTCAAGTTGACGCTGCCGCTCCCAGCCAACACCGTTGTTGAGGGCGTTAACACCATTCGGTTCCGCTTCAACTATTCAAATGGGGTCGTTAGTGGTTTTAGGGTGTTGGCCTTCGATCTTCTTGCCGGTGATTCGAGCCCGGTGTTGGAGCCTGGCGCATTCATGCAGGAAGATCCCAACACATGGACTCCTCCCTTGCGCGATTCTGATTCGATTCGGGCTGGGCAGGACCTTTGGCAGAACGCCCAACTTATGGCAAGCAGCCTCCCAAACGCCCAGCCAATTCACGCTCACTGTTCAGACTGCCACGCTCACGACGGCCGTGATCTCAAGTACTTCAGCTTTTCAAACGCGTCCATTATTGCCAGATCGCGCTTTCATAGCCTTTCCGATCTACAGGGACAGCAGATCGCAAGCTACATCCGCTCGCTGCCTGTACCCAGCCCAGGCCGGCCGTGGAATCCCCCATACCAGCCAGGACCTGGATTGGATGCCCAGCCGGTCGCCAACTGGGCCGCCGGCGCAGGGCTCTCATGGGTGCTGGACAGCGACAGCGCCGCACTTGCGTTCATCTTCGCCCCGAACCGCGATCGCAGGTCAGTCATGGGGCCTATGGAGAACGCAGCGTATTGGAGCGCGATTGTACCGCTCATCAAGCCGTCGGTTTTCAGCCCCGATGGAAATTTGAATCCGCGTGAGATCCCCATCTCACTTCAACTCCCAGACTGGAACCATTGGCTGCCGCGTATACATCCTTTGGACGCGTGGGGTCCGGCTTTTCAGAACAGTGAATTCTCCGAATGGTACGGCTCCCCGGGCAGCACTTCTGGCCAAAGTGCAAATAAATCGTCTCTGAGGAACTTCTTGGCTTCACCAGATCTCTCTACACTCATCTCGTCCGGCCGGATCGTCACGTACTTCGATAAGTGGCGCAACGCGCGCCGCGCTTTCCTCAAACCGTACGTGGAGCGAAAATCGATGAATTGGTCGCCCGATTTGTCTCTGAAAGCGTACTCTACTCAGCTCTGGCAGCTCGTGAAGACGTGGGAGATGACTCAGGAGTTTGGCCTGGAGGGACGAGGGCGCGAATTGTTTGGCGTGAGTGGCGAATCGCGCACCTGGTTCAACACGATTCCCGAAGCGACGGCTCCAGCCACAGTCAATATCCCTGACGGCCCTGCTGGAATGGGCGGCACTGCGTTGACCAACGAGTACTTCGATGCGTCCTGGTATGAGCTACAGATGCTCGGCTATAGCGGCAACCACCGGCACCGCGACCGCCTTCCGGTTGACTGGGTCTACATGATCGGCCGGTTCCTGGATCTGTACCGTGAGAGCCGGAGACCGGAACCAGCGCGACTGCTGGTGGCTGTAATCAAGGCGATGCAATCAACAGATCCGGAGATCGGACCGGACAATCGTGCGCAAGGGTGGCGCCCCAGCCAGAATGTCGATCCGACCATCATGGTTAGCGCAATGTGGGCGCCGATCTTCGAGCCGCTCTCCAGCGACACAAGACGTGCCATTACGGAGTCGCTCCTTGCGGCATGGCTGGGCAAGAACTTACAGTATCCCCTGGCTCGATATTTTACGGCCGGTTTATCGGAGCGCAGCTACTCCGTACCGGCGAGTCTCGGAGGCATTACCGGCGGCAATGTGTGGGAGCTCGCACCAGTATTCGCGAAAGCCGGGGTCAATCCCGACATTGTTCGACAGCTTGAGAAATGGGGAGCGAGTTTCAACGACGTGGCTGCGCGCTTTCAGTATGCCCCCCGCAGGCGTGTCCGAAGCAGAGCGACGGGGGTGAGAGAGAGCGGCGTAGAGTAAGAATCCCGGAAGATCAGATGAGGCTCCAAAATCCCGGGTAACAAGGATCTGGAGATCACTGCTGGGAAGTTCCACCACGGGGAATTTGGCGGCGCCTCATGCTTGTGGTTGCGGCTCGGTGCCATGCAGTCATTAACCGGGCCCTTGATTTTCTGCTTGCAACCATCACGCCGGACCGGAACCGGCTTCCAGATAGTGGATCTTCTGGCCGGATACCTGGACCTGGTGATCCGAAACCGGTTGCGCGAAAGCCGGCGCCGCCATTAGAATCAACGCAACCACCGTACGTGTAAGCGGGCGGGCTTTGTTCATGTGCGCCTCCCTAGCGGCATCAAGTATGCCAATCGGTGATGATATACTCATCCGCTTGCCCTCGTTGTAAGCGCCCTAAGACACTCGAATGACTACCAGCAAACTTCAAGTATGCTTGATGTGATTTGCGACTTTTGCGGCTACCTCGCACAAGTGAAAACAGCCAGTACTTCACTGATCGACAGTATTCCCAAGACCGTGCTCGGGGCCGCATGGGGACCGCAGAAGCAGCGCATGGACGCAGCCATCTATTTTCCTCTATTCCTCGTACTTGTTGCGCCCGACAAGAAGAAATATTCAATTTTCTACCTTTCGGTCGATTTGCAACAGCCGGACCTGTTTCACGCGAGATCTCCGTTATCGCCAACTGCTCGACGGTCTGGCTGGCAGCGATTCGTGTACAACCTTGGAAGGTTGCGAGACCGGTTTGTGCGGCTACGATGAGCCTCGGTCAAAATTTCGATTAACGCGCGTGTCAAACACTATTGTTTGTGCCGCCCTCTTCTTCACCGGTCTGTTGCAAGATGTAAGTATGGAACGGCTCGATCACAAAACAGCGCTCATCACCGGGGCGAAGGGCGGCCTGGGCACCTTCGTCACGAAGACATTTCTGGCGGCCGGAGCGAACGTGGTTGGAGTTTCCAGGTCCATTGCAGCGTCTGATTTTCCCGACCCGAGATTCGTTGCGATCGCCGCCGAGCTATCTAGCGGAGATGCCGCGCGCCGCGTCGTCGAAGCCGTAATCCAACGGTTTCAACGCATCGACATTCTGGTGCATCTCGTCGGTGGTTTCGCGGGTGGCGCGCCCGTGGCGGAAACCGATGACGCCACGCTCGAACGCATGCTCGATCAAAATTTTCGATCCGCATTCCACATCCTGCGCGCGGTGATTCCGTCGATGCGCGCCGCCGGATCGGGGCGTCTGGTGGCCATCGGCAGCCGTGCCGCGGTGGAACCGCAGCCTTCGATAGCGGCCTATAGCGCTTCAAAAGCGGCGTTGTTGTCTCTCATCCTCAGCGTGGCGAAAGAAAACAAGGATCGAGGCATGACGGCCAACATTATCCTGCCCGGCATGATGGACACGCCGGCCAACCGCGCCGCCGCTCCCAAAGCAGATTTTTCGAAGCGGATCGATCCGCAGCAGGTCGCCAATGTGGCGCTGTGGCTGGCGTCGGATGCCAGTGCGCAAGTCAGTGGTGCTGCGATTCCGGTGTACGGAGAAGAACTGTGACGCCGGTCAGGCGGTTACGTTGGTGTCCTGCAGTTCCGGCTTCGGCGCCAGGTGCGCCGCAATCTTCTTGGCGATTTGTTCCGAGATGTCTTCCTGCACGGCGAACATCTCGGCGGTAGTCTGCTCGTAAACTCCCGACCAAAGCAGCCCCCCATCGGCCACATCAATCAATCCGGCGGAAACGCGCAGGCGGTTGCCATCGGACCGCACGCTGCCTTCCACCAGCGCGTCCACGCCAAGCCGAACGCCGATACTGCGAATGTCGTCGGTCTTGCCCTTGAAGTGAAACGATGAGGTTCGCGCCAAGACGCGCAGGTCCGTGGCTTTCGAGAGCACGTGAATCAACTCCTCGGTAAGCCCGTCGCTGAAGCGTTCGTTCGCGTCAGGTCCGATATTCACAAAGGGTAAGACCACAAGGGAACGCCGGGTCTCGACCGTCGCATCATCCAGCGGGCGGAGACTCCGCATATGCTCTGCCGCCGTACGGAAATGAAACACCGGAACGTAACCGCCACAGGGTAGCTCAATCCGAACGGTGTCCGCGCGCCCTTCGGTTTCATAATAGAGACTCAGCTTCGAGCGCAAGCGCCGCGCCTGCACGCGGACGATGGGATCAGTTCCGGGATTGAAGTTCTCGCCGCGTTCGAACACGGTTACACCGATGAGATATTCCTTGAGCCGCACGGAGCGGTTGCGCAGCTTCTGCTCCACCGCAAACTGCAGAAACCGGCATAGCTCCTTGGAGCGCGTGAAGATCCGGCTTTTCAGTATCCGGTGCAACTGCTGGTGCACGGAGTCCGCCGATGGAGTCTGTAACGGCGGCGCCGGCAGGGCGCAGGAGTCGTGCGGGAACATCGGGGCTTCCACGGTTGTATGGCTAATCACGTTTGTTTCCACTTTCTGTCGACCTGGGACGCTCAGCCCGCCAGAATAGCTTCGCGCATCCGCTTGGGAAGATCCTGCTTCTTGTGCCACTTCAGGAACGCATCCACCAGGCGCGGATCGAACTGACGGCCACTCTGACGCGACAATTCCGCCAGGGCCTCGGCTTTCGAAACGGCCGGGCAAAACGGACGGTCGTGCGTCATCACATCAAACGTGTCGGCGATGGCCACGATGCGCGCCGCCACCGGTATGGCTTGGTCCTTAAGGCTGGCATATCCGTTGCCGTCCCAGTGCTCGTGGTGGTAGAGCGCAATCTCCTCGGCCAGTTGCAGCAGCGGCACCTTGGTGCCGGAAAGAATGCGCGCGCCGAGCGACGCGTGCAGCTTAATTTGTTCGTACTCGTCTGAGGTCAGCCGCTCCGGTTTGCGGAGGATGGCGTCCGGCACGCCAATTTTTCCGACATCGTGCAGAGGCGCAGCCAGGCGGATCATCTCCACCTGCGCTTTGGGCAGGTTGGCGGCGTGCGCTAGGATGGCCGCGATCTCGCCGACGCGCTTGGCATGTTCGCCGGTGGGATCGGTGCGGTATTCAGCAGCCATGGCCAGCTTCTGCAGGATTTCGATGCGCGCTTCTTCCAGCTCATGCGTCTTTTCCCGCACCTGTTCTTCCAGAAGCTCTTTCTGGTTTTGCATGCGCAAATGCAGGTGGCGTGTTTCCAGAAGGTTCCGGATGCGCAGCAGAACCTCGGTGGCGTCAATGGGCTTATTCAGAAAGTCCTTGGCGCCCGTGGTGAGGGCCCTCTGCTTGGCTTCGGCGTTCACTTCTGCGGTGAGCACGAGTATCGGAAGGTATTCGCCTTCCGGCACGCGCGGGCCAATCTGCTGCATCACTGCATAGCCGTCCAGGTGAGGCATCATCAGATCCAGCAGGATCAAGTCGGGCTGGAACTTGCCGAACATGGGCAAGACCTGCCGCGGATCGGTGGTGCTAAGAAAGGTGGTGTAACCCGCCGTCTGGAGCAACCGCTCGAGCAGCATCACGTTCGCTTCCTGATCGTCGACAATCAGGATGTGGGAATTTTTCAGAGTTTCTTCTTTGTTCATTTGGGGTTGTCCATTTCACTCAGGCAGCCATCCAGCAGTTGCAGGAACCGTTTAATGTCGAGGGGCTTGGGAAGGTAGTCAAGCACCCCCATGGAGAGCAGGCGCTCGATGCGGCCGCGCGTGGCGTCGGCGCTGATAACGATCACCGGAGTGCTCTTCAATTCCGGTATCTGCCGCAGGCCCTGGAGCACGTCTTCACCCGAGATGTCGGGAAGATGCAGATCCAGCAGGATCAGATCGGGCCGGTGCTCACGCGCCAGGTCGAGCCCCAGGCGACCCTGCATGGCGGCCACCAGCTTCACCTGCGGCCGGTGCACAATAATATGCTCGATCAATGTGATGTTGGAAAGATTGTCCTCGACATAGAGCACGATGCGCTGGCGTTGTTGAGGCACCGGCGGCGCGGTAGCGGGCAGGTCCGCGATAGCTGTTTGGGCCTGCGCGACCGGGTCCTTCACCAGGGGCAGTTCCAGCCAAAACGTGGCGCCACGGTCGGGATTGTTTTCCACACCCATCGAGCCGCCCATCACTTCGATGAGACGCTTTGACAGCGCCAGCCCCAAACCGGTGCCTTCCACGCCGGTTTGCTCGGCTCCCAGGCGCTCGAATGGCGTGAACAGTTTGCCTTCGCTGCCCGGCTTGATGCCCGGACCGGTATCGCGCACCTTTATGCGCAGCCGGTTGCTTTCGACCTCCTGGGTGGAGATGGTGACCGTGCCGGCATCGCAGTTGTAGTTGATGGCGTTAGTAATTACGTTGAGGAGAACCTGCTTGAGCCGCTGCTGATCGGCGAGCACGTGACGCCGCCGGTCCCGCGCGACCTCGTCGCGGACCATGATGTTGCGGCGCGCCGCCATGGGAGTCAACAGGTCGAGCGCTTCCTGCACGGCCAAGCTGATCTGCACGGCTTCCGGAGAAATCGACAGGCGGCCGGCTTCAATGCGCGAGATTTCCAGAACCTCGTTGATTAATCCCAGCAGATGCTGCCCGGCCTTGAGAATCTGAGCCACGGACTCGCGCTTATCGCGATCCAGGGCAGCCATCTCCAGCAACTGCGCGAAGCCCAGGATGGCATTGAGCGGGGTGCGCAGCTCGTGGCTCATGCGCGAGAGAAATTCGCTTTTCGCCCGGTTCGCTTTCTCGGCTTCTTCCTTGGAACGGCGCAGCGCCACGGTGAGACGTTCCCTCTCGGTGACTTCATTGGCGAGCAACTGCTCGGCCAGCCGGCGGTCGGTGACGTCCAGCAGCACCGAACGGATGCCCGTGGCCTGTCCGGCGCTATTGCGAATCACGCTGTCATAGATCTCAAGAATCAGGTAACCGCCGTCGCGGCGGAGAAAATCGCGCTCGAACGGGGAGAGCGGCTCCTCGCCGGCGATCTTGCGCTCAATTGATTGGCGGCACTGCTCCTGCTGATCCGCGGCCACAAACTGCCACACCGGGTTGCCGATCATCTCGGCGGCCGTGTAGCCCAGCATGCGACATTCGGTCTGGTTCACGCGCCGCAGGATGCCGGTGGAATCGATTTCATGGTAGGCGACTGGCGCAAATTCGAATAATTCACGGAAAGTCGTGTCTAATTCTGAGGAATTTTGGGAACCGGCACGGCGCCGCGGAGGAGCGGCCGGCAGGGGTCCGGCGGGAGTGTCAGTACGGATCATCTTTACACCTTGTACAGCAAATGCCGGCGATTTGCAAGCAGCCGAACGACTAAATTACTAGACTTATTAGATAAATACAGACGAATTGTATCGAATTTATGCCGCGTCCTGTCAGGCTTGGCGCCAAGCCGGTCCTGCCGACTAATGCCAAGCCGGTCGTGACGCCCAACATACACCGGGAGCCCAGGGCTCGCTCGCCCGTCACCAGCCTGCCTGCGTACAGGCGCTGAAGTGGCGCTAGCGCGCGCCTTCGAACGGCATTCCGTTCTGAATTCGGAACAAACATCTTGCATCCAGCTTTGGCTTCTGATAAAAAACATTAAGTTTGGATTACAGTTTGTTCTGACACCGGAACAGGGCCGCCCGCGGAAGTGGGAGGGCATGCTAGCGGAATGAACGCGGCTCACGCGCCGTCCGGCGTTTGCATTTTGGTGGAAGATGCCAAACTTGAGTAACCGGGTCGTATGAGCTCCAGTTCTACGATCAAAACAACGGTTAGACTGCCAGCCGATTTGCACTGGCAGTTCCAAGGAGAGCGGACCAAGCGCCGCCTCTCCAATGAAAAGGCGATTGCCGAGGCGTTCGCCCTATGGATCGCGCAGCCGCAGCATTTGGTCCGCCGGCCCAGTAAAAATTCACGTTCCCGTTTGCATCCACCCAGCCCGCATGAGAGAGAATGTATCGAGATTCTCTTGCACATTCTTCGCGATACCGATGATCCGGCGCGCGCCACGGCTCTCCAGGCTGTTCTTGAGGCGTTGTCGAGCCGACCTTGGGAGGAGCATGCGAAGCAGACGCGTCCTGGCCTTTCCTCGCCGGGACCTGATGATTTCGAAAAGACCGTTGAGCAGCTTCATCAAGACACGAGGGAGGCTCGACGAAGTGCGGAAAGAGCTCGCCTTCCTGGAAGCCGCGTGGGAGGAACGAAGACGTAGTATCCAGGAGCGGCTCCTTGCGGGCGCCGAGATCGAAGGCGGCGGCAGAATGGAGTGAAGTGTTAGGCCGTTGCTTGTGACGTTCGCTCCAGGGCTGAGGATGGTTTTCGCCCTTGTGGCTGACAACCGCAAACGGGGTGACACCGCTCCGTTCACCCGTTGAGCACGCTCCCCTGTTTTCCCGGATTTGAGGTTCCCTCCTTCCTTCCCAAGGTCCTGCCATCCCTGCTTTTGTCAACTGATTTTCGCCCTCTGCGTTTTACGGGGGTGATTTCGAGCGCCTTTGAGTCCCGGCGGGCAGTGCTGCTTAATTCTTGGCGGCCGCGAAAACCCAATGTTACGGTTTCATTGAAAACGTAACAAGTAAAACGCGGCGCTTTTACTGTAAAAGATCCTGCTGTTCGGACTTAAATCGTTCAATCCTTTCCGGTATGACTCACATCAAATTACTTCCATGCGTAACTAATGATAACCAAAGGATATATAGACCCTTGGAAATCCTAAATCTTAACATTGGTTCTGGATGCCTCGATTAGCTCTCATGGCTGGGCGCCTGGTAGTTGTCATCAACCGATTTTGGGCCAACCGCTCCTTGCGAATCAAAGCCATCGCCTTGCTTATGATTCCGCTTCCCGTCTTAATCGCCGCCCTGGGAGGCATGCACCGTTTGCAACAGGCTGAGCAGCAGGCGCGCGCCTGGGTGCAGCACACGCTCGACGCTCGCGGCATGATCCAGGAAACGATGACCCGGCTTCTGGATGCTGAGGCTTCTGCGCGCGACGTTCTGTTGACCGGAGAACGGTCAGCGCTCGAACGGTATTGGGAATCCAAGGAACTGTTGACGACGATCGGCGATCACCTGCTGGCCTTGGTGCAGGACAATCC
>Ga0066709_100002307_pt1 | contig 13792 bp, 14 predicted proteins | sample GraSoiAngelo_158_FD_79665 | JGI IMG/M metagenome (GOLD analysis project Ga0066709, IMG submission 79665) | Grasslands soil microbial communities from the Angelo Coastal Reserve, California, USA - 14_1009_16_30cm | ecosystem: Environmental > Terrestrial > Soil > Grasslands | place: USA... | reverse complement strand
GATGTCGCGGCCCAGGTTGTCCGTGCCGAGCAGGTGTCCCCAGGACGGCGGTTGCAGCGTGTGCAGCAGATCCTGGTCGTTCGGCCCGCTCGACGTGATCAGCGGCGCGGCGAGCGCGCAGAAGACGAAGAGGCCGACGATGCCGACGCCGACCCAGAGGCTTGCCGCGGCCCAGCGGCGCTCCGAGCGCGCGCGCCGCTCGAGCGCACGCAGCAGCTGCGCCTTCGCGTTCTCGCGGCGGGGCCGGACGATGCTCCGGCGCACCGCTACAGGCGGATCCTCGGGTCGATCAGGGCATACGAGAGGTCGGCGAGCAGGTTCACGACAATCACCAGGACGCCGAAGACGAGAGTCAGCGCCGAGATCGTCGGGAAGTCGCGCACGGAGATCGTCGAGACGAGCAGTGAGCCGAGCCCGGGGATGTTGAAGACGCTCTCGATCACGACGCTGCCGCTGATCAGGTAGCCGATGTTGATGGCAAGGATCGTCACGGTCGCGATCAGCGCGTTGCGCAGCGCGTGCTTCCCGATCACGCGCCGCTCCTCGAAGCCGCGTGCCCGCGCGGCAGTGATGAAGTCCGCCGCGAGCGTCTCGTTCAGGCTCGAACGCAGCGTGCGGATCACGAGCGGCGCGAGGTAGACGCCGACCGTCACAGCCGGCAGCGTCAGGCTGCGCAGATGGCCGAACAAGCTGTCGCCGTAGCCCGCGACCGGGAAGAAGTGGAGGCGCAGGCTGAAGATCTCGACGAGCAGCAGGCCGAACCAGAACGCGGGCATCGCGAGGCCGATCGTGGCGAGGACGCGGATCACGTGGTCGACCGGCCGGTTCCGGTAGAGCGCGGAGAGCACCCCGAGCGGCACCGCGACGACGAGCGAGATCACGGTGCCGTAGAGGAGCAGCAGGATGCTCGGGCCAATCCGGGGACCGAGCACCTCGCCGACGGGCCGCTGCAGGTTGATCGACGTTCCGAGGTCGCCGCGGAAGAGGCCCCCCGCGAACGAGGCGAACTGGCGGACGAGCGACCGGTCGAGCCCCAGCTCGTGGCGCACCTGCCTCACTGCGGCCGGGGGAGCGTGCGCACCGAGCATGATGCGCACGGGATCACCCGGCACGAGGTGGATGAGCATGAACGCGACCAGCGTCAGGATCGCGAGCACCAGGACGGCGTGCAGGAGACGCCGTACCAGGTAGGCCGTCACCGCATCTCCGTGGTCAGCTCTTCCAGACCTCCCAGAGGTTCCACCAGCCGCTCTCCAGCGTATGGAAGTTCTGCACCTTGGCTCCGAGCCCCGTGCGCGCCGGCACGAAGAACATCGGGATCCACGGCGCGTCCTGCAGGGTCAGGCGCTGGATCTGGCCGAAGATCTTCTTCCGCTTCGCCTCGTCCGTCGAGGAGTTCGCGGCAAGCGTCAGCGACCAGGCCTTCTTGCTCGTGTAGTACGACCAGAAGCCGTGCTGGACGCCGCCCGGCTCGAGCCAGGCGAGTGCGAGCTCGTCCGGCACGAGCACGTCGCTCGTGATGCTCGGCAGCGGGTCGGATGCCTCGTAGTCGCCGTTCATGTACTTCGTGAACAATGCGCCGGTCTCCATCGTCTGGATCTTGACGCGGACGCCGAGCGGCGCCCAGAGCTGCTTGACGACCGCCATCATCTGCGCCTTCGTCTGGTCCTCGCTCGGGATCAGGATGGTGACGTCGAAGCCCTTCGGCACCGACGACTTCGCCATCAGCTGCTTGGCCTTCTTGATGTCGTACGGGTAGTTCTTGACCGACCGGTCCGTGTACTTGAAGAACGGGTAGAGCGCGTTCGCGACCTGCGCGTGCCCGAAGTAGACGACACGGTTGATCGACTCCTTGTCGGTGGCGTAGTTCAGCGCCTGGCGGACGAGCTTGTCCTGGAACGGCTTGTGCTTGTTGTTCAGCCAGATGCCGTCGATCGACGCGAGCGGCGCGACCTCGACGCGGGTCGCGCCCTTGTTCAGCGAGTCGACCTGCGAGAACGGAATGCTCTCCGCGACGTCGACCTCTCCGGACTGCAGCTTGAGGATCCGCGTGTTGTCGTTGGTGATGTAGTCGAACTCGACGCCGTCCAGGTACGGCTGACCCGGCCGCCAGTAGTGCGGGTTGCGCTTCATCTTCAGGTACTGGCCGCGCACCCACGTTTCGACGACGAACGGGCCACTGCCGATCGGCTTCCGCGCGAATGCCTTGTCGCCGAGCTTGGTCACGACGGCCTTCGGCGTGATCGAGGCCGGGAAGACGGTCAGGTTCGAGAGGATCGCGCCGTCGGGCCGCTTCAGGTGCATGACGACCGTCTTCGGGTTCGGAGCGTCGACGGATGCGATCGTCGTCGCGAGGAACGGAAGGAGGTTGTTCACCTTCGGATTCTTGAAGCGGTCGAGGGAGAACTTCACGTCCGCGGCGGTCACGGGCGCGCCGTTCGAGAAGCGCGCATCACGGAGATGGAAGACGATCGTCTTGCCGCCGTTCGTGATCTCCCACGACTTCGCGAGTCCGGGCTTCGGGTCGAAGCTGCCGGGCTGGTACTCGACGAGCTGGTCATAGACCATCATGATCGTCCAGATCGTGCCGTTGTCCGCCGCGCCGAACGGGCCGAGCGTGACCGGCTCGAAGTTGCGCGCGAACTTGAGGATGCCACCGCGCTTCGGCGTGGCGGCCACCGCGGCCTGCGCGATGCCGGCGCCGCCGCGGCCCCACGACGCGAGGAGCGCGCCGGCGGCCGGGAGGGAGAGGCCGAGCGCCAGGGCGCGACGCAGGAACTCTCCTCGCGCCAGACGTCCTTCCTGGAGCGAGACGCGAAGATCGTCGAGATTCTCCATCACCCTTCCTTCCCGGCGCTGTGGCGCGCCCAGTAGTCGGTATACGTCGTGATCTCGACCCCGCGCTCCCGTGCGTACTCCAGGAGCCCGCGGATCCAGCCCGTGCCCTCCTCGTCGGCGGCGATCGCGCACCACTCGTGGAACGCGGTGGCGAAGACGAGGTCCTGCTCCACGACCTCGTCGATCGCGCCGCGCAGCGCGTCGCGGAACGCGCGACCCTCCCCGTAACCGTGGGCGTCGAACCAGACCCCGTCGAGCCAGAACTGGAACGGGATCTCGAGCAGGTCCGGAAACCCCTCCTCCGCATACGCGAAGGGCTGTACCCAAGGCGTCGGGTTCCCGTTCTGTTCGTTGCGCCCCCAGGAAGTGACGTAACGATGGCCGCTGTCCGCGACGATCTGGAGCAGGTCGGGCCGGTCGCGCAGACCGCGGTAGTAGCCGAACGGCGTGCGCAGGCCGACGCACTCGCGGCCGAGATACCTGCGGATCAGGTCCGACGTGAGCTCGAGCTCCTCGCGAAGCGCGACGTGCGGCGTCTCCGGGAGCACCGCCTCGACCTCGCCGCCGGCCGGGCGATAGCGGACGTCGCGGAAGACCACGTGGCTGTAGGTGTGCTGCTGGATGTCGAAGAGGTCCGAGGCGGCCAGCGGCTCGAGCGCGTCGAGAGCGTGCAGGAGCGTCCGGCCGCAGAGGAAGAAGGTGCACGGAGCCTCGAGCTCGCGGTGGAGCTTGGCGAGCAGGTCGACGCCGCGACGTGTCGACTCCGGGTCGAGCGCAAAGCGGTACTGCGGAACGTCTGGACCGATGAAGCGCGCGAGGCCCTCGCCGACCGCCGCGGACTCCGTGTCATAGCCGATCAGTAGCGTCGCGATCTTGCCCGCTCCGTTCGCTCATGCACTGTGATGATCTTATAACGTATGCGAGTGGCGTCCGAGCGGCAGTCGAACGCGGAGCTCGTCGACCTGGGCGGGAAGGTCGCGCTCGTCACGGGTGCGGCGCAGGGGTTCGGCTTCGCGTGCGCCCGACGGCTCGCCGAGGCCGGCGCGGCCGTCGTGCTGGCGGATCTGCGCGACGACCGGCTCGAGGCCGCGCGCGAGCGGCTGTCGGCTGTCGGCCGCGACGTCGCCGCCGCGGTCGCCGACGTCTCGCACGAGGGCGACGTCGACGAGCTCGTCGCCACTGCGGTCGAGCAATTCGGCCGTCTGGACGTGCTCGTCAACAACGCCGGCGTCTTCTCGAACTTCCTGCTCGCGAGCCTGCAGCCCGACGAGTTCCAGCGGATCATGCGCGTCAACGTCGGCGGGGCGTTCCTCTGCACGCGTGCCGCGGCCGCGCGCATGCGGGAGCAGGGCGACGGCGGCTCGATCGTCAACGTGACGTCGATCGACGCGGTGCACCCGAGCGGCGCGGGCCTGTCGCACTACGGCACGTCGAAGCATGCGATCTGGGGGCTGACGAAGTCGATGGCACTGGAGCTCGGCGCAGACGGCATCCGCGTCAACGCGATCGCTCCCGGCCCGTCGCTGACGGAGGGCGCCGTCGAGTTCGTGGAGGCGGGCGCCCCGGAGGGGATCGACGTCGACGCGCAGTGGGCGGCGTACGCCGAGCGGATCCCGCTGCGCCGGCTGGCGCATCCGGACGACATCGCCCGCGTCGCCGTCTTCCTCGCCTCCGATCTGTCCTCGTACGTCAACGGCGCGCAGATCGTCGTCGACGGGGGCCTCCTGGCCGCCTAGCGCGATGAGCGAGCGCGACGTCTTCCCGGACTTCATCCGCGCGCTGCCGATGGTCGACAGCCCGCTCGCGTCGCTGCGCGGCTGGATGCTGCAGACCGGCCAGGCGCTCGCGATGTTCTACGAGATCCCCGACGGCGTCGATGTGCCGGAGCACGCGCACGGCGCGCAATGGGGCGTCGTGCTGGAGGGCTCGATCGACTTCACGATCGGGGGCGAGACCCGGACCTACGGCCGCGGCGACGCCTACTTCGTCCCGGACGACGTGGCGCACAGCGCCGTCATCCATCCCGGCTACGTCGGCATCGACGTGTTCGCAGACGCAGACCGCTACCGCCCGCGCGAGGAGGACTGATGCACTTCAACGCACACGTCCACATGAGCCAGTGGGGGCGTGACTTCACGCCCGAGCTCGCCGAGATCCACCTCGCCCAGTTCCGCGGCCGCGATTCCTGGATCACCGGCGAGCCTTGGACGGCCGAGGGCTGGTGCGTCGACGGCGACCAGTTGATCGCGCACATGGACGAGGCGGGGGTCGAGCGCGCGCTCGTCATGTGCCTCGCGTACGTCCCGCTCGGCGCCTACGACCCGACGATGGGCGACTACATCGCGGATCTCGTCGCCGCGCATCCCGACCGGCTCGTCGGCTTCTACAGCGCGAACCCCCTCGGCGGGGCTGAGGAGGCCGACCGCCTTCGGCACTACGTGCGCGACCGCGGCCTCTCGGGGCTGAAGATGCTGCCGTCGTACAACTACGTCGCGATCAACGACCGGCGGATCTGGCCGATGTACGAGGCCGCCGCCGAGCTCGGTGTCCCGATCACGCTGCACACCGGCTGGAGCTCCCTGCCGGCCGGCAAGTCGCTCGCCTACGACCATCCGCTCTACATCGAGGACGCCCTCGTCGACTTCCCCGATCTCCGGCCGATCCTGGCGCACTGCGGCTTCGCGTGGTCGGAGCTCGTCCTGATGCTGATGGCGCGGGACACCCGCGTCGCCGCCGACTTCGCCTGGTGGTCGCCGAGCCAGCCGACGTGGCGCGCCGCACAGACGCTGTCGATGGCGAAGTACCTCGACGTCTTCGACCGGCTCTTCTGGGGCACCGACTACCCGTTCACCGACTTCGGGTCCGACGAGGCGTACTGGCGCTCCATCCCCGAGGTCTGCCGTCGTCTCGGCCTCGAGCCGGAGGTGACCGAGGAGGACATCGAGCGGTTCCTCGGCCCGAACTTCGCGGCATTTCTCGACGCCAACGCGCCGCGGCGCTAGGTCAGCTCGCCCGCGTCGACGAGCAGCGTGCTGCCGGTCATCAGCGAGGCGAGGTCGCTCGCGCAGAAGACAGCCACGCGCGCGACGTCGTCCGGCACGGCGACGCGGCCGAGCGGCAGGGAGGCCCCGAGGCTCTCGAGCTCGAAGCCCCCGGCCTCGAGCGCCTCGCGCTGCTCCTCGAGGCCCGGCGTCAGGGTGACGGTCGGCGCGATCGCGAGCACTCGGATCCCGTGAGGGCCGAGCTCGACCGCGAGGCTCTGCGTCAGTCCGCGGACGCCGAACTTCGATGCGACGTAGTGCGCCACGCCAACCCCCGCGGCACGGTACGCGGCGGTCGACGAGACGTTGACGATGACGCCGCCGTTGCCCGCCGCGATCATCGCGCGTGCCGCCTCCTGCGCCCCGACGAACGTGCCGCGAAGGTTGACGTCGACCACTGCGTCCCAGTCGTCCTCGGAGAGGTCGAGCAGCGGGCGGCTGGGATAGATGCCCGCGCTGTTCATCCAGATGTCCAGCCGGCCCTGGCCGGCGAGAGCCTGATCCGCCAGCGCCCGCACCGAACCGGCGTCGCGGACGTCGACGTGCGCCGCGACGGAACCGCGTCCGATCGTCGCTGCCGCCTCGGCGGCGCCGTCCACGTCGACGTCGGCCAACAGCACGGCGGCACCGGCCTCGGCGAGCCGCGCACCGCAGGCGCGGCCGATCCCCCGCGCCCCGCCCGTCACCACCGCGGTGCGCCCCGCCAGCGACACGAGCTCGGCGAGCGGCAAGAGCGAAACGTCCGGGATCGCACGCACCGTAGCGAGGCTTATATTTTATAGAACACCGCCTCGGCAACTTGAAATCTCTGCATACATGTGCCTAGGATGAGCGACTTATTCCGTGCCAAGGAGGAGGACGCGCTGTGGACGAGTCGGTTGATCGCAACCAGGACGCGCTACCGGCCGACGGGGATCAGCCGGGGGAGAGTCGGCGCGAATTCCTCAAGAAGGCGGCCGTCGTCGGGCTCTCGCTGCCGGCTGCCGGGGCGCTCGTCAGTTCGGCGAGCGCGCGGCCGAGCATGCTCATCCGCGACCGGGCGCGGTCGCGGTACGAGGGAGTCACGCTCCAGTTCGCGAAGGCCCCGTTCGGCACCGACGAGAAGGACGTCATCGCGAAGCTGCTGAAGCCCTTCACGGCGAAGACCGGGATCAAGGTTCAGCACACGGTCGTCCCCTGGAACACCGAGGGTGCGTCGTACGCGACGAACTACGCAGGCCCGCACCCCTACGACGTCAGCTACCAGACGAGCACCGATCTGACGGGCCTCGGGACGAAGGGGGTCCTCGAGGTGCTGAACAATTCGAAGTGGCTCTACTCGCCGGCGTACAAGGGCACCGCCGCGAAGTTCATCCCCAACACCATCAAGAAGAGCATCTACCAGGGCAAGCTCTACGGCCTGCCGTGCATCATCGGCGGGACGGTCATGTTCTACAACAAGGACCTGCTCGACAAGGCCGGCGTGACGAAGATCCCGACGAACACGACCGAGCTCGCCGCTGCCGCCCAAAAGGTCTCGAGCGCTCCGAACGTCTGGGGCTTCCAGGTCCCGATGACGGACAAGGACTTCACCTGGTACTTCCACTACCACGCCATCCACAACCTCGGCGGGGACATCATCTCCAAGGACCAGAAGCGGGTCCTCTTCAATACGACACCCGTCATGCGGGCGACCCAGGTCTCGGTCGACCTGATTCTGAAGGATAAGGTCCAGCCCCCTGTCGGCCAGTACGACCGCGAGGCCGGCGTCGCGTTGTTCAAGGGCGGGCGAATCGCCTTCCTGCACGACGAGCCGCTCCGGCTGACGGTCTTCCGCAGCGAGGGTCTCCCGTTCAAGTGGGACTTCGTCAACCCGGTCGGCGCGCCGAACGGAAAGCGGACGATCTTCTCGACCACCGGCCACTGGGTGATGGCGTCCAAGAGCGCGAACAAGGCCGCTGCGTGGGAGCTCGTGAAGTTCCTCTCGTCTCCGGCGTTCGCGAACGAGTTCGGCGCGCATTACGGCTGGGCGCCGGTGCGAAGCGACGTCAACACGGCCAAGGGCGATGCGCAGGTCGCTCGCGTGAACAAGTACGTCCTGAAGGGCTGGGACGGCCTTCCGACGGGCCCGAAGATGGCCCAGCTCACGAGCGTCTACGGACAGGCGATCGAGGCTGCGGCCACCGGCAGCAAGTCGGTGGCGGACGCGATGGCCAAGGCGCAGGCAGACGGGACACGGATCCTCAAGAGCTAGACGACCGGAATCGGCCGGAACCGCGCGAAGGGGATGATGTCGACAGTCAGTGCAGAGAAAGCCTGGGACGAGCTGACGCTGAGCGAGGCGGAGTATCGGCGGGCCGGCGCCCGCTACCGCCAGCGGCGCAGCCTCCGGGCCTACCTGTTCCTCCTGCCGTACTTCATCCCCTTCATCGCCTTTCTCCTCGTCCCGGCCCTCTGGTCGATCTGGCTGAGCTTCAACCGGGGCGGGATCCTCGATCCGGCGAAATACGTCGGTCTCGAAAACTGGCGGTCGATCGCCAGTGACACCGAGCTGACGGGAGCGATCCAGAACACGGCGGTCTACGCGGTCGAGGCGATCCTGCTGGTCTTCACCCTGGCGATTGTGCTCGCGCTCCTGCTCAACCGTTACCGCAAGGGGAGCAACATCTTCAAGCTCGCGCTCTACGTGCCGTTGCTCGCACCCGCCGTGCTGGTGGGCCTGATCTGGCAGTTCCTGACCAACTTCGACTTCGGCTTCATCAACCTCGCGCTCGACGCGATGGGCTTCGACCGCTTGAACATTCTCGGCAGCGGAAGGCTCGCGCTCCTGACGATCGTGCTCGCCGAGGTCTGGCGCGGGCTCGGGTTCTGGACGCTCTACTTCCTCGCAAGCCTGCAGAACGTCCCCGAAGAGCTCCTCGACGCCGCGCGGGTCGACGGAGCCCGCGGAGTGCAGCGCTTCAGGCGGGTCACGATCCCCCTGCTCCGCCCGATGCTGCTCTTCGCCGTCGTGATCGCGATCATCGCGAACTTCCAGGTCTTCGACACGGTGTACGTCCTGACCCAGGGAGGGCCGTACGAGTCGACCTCGACGATGGTCTGGTTCATCTGGAAACGGTTGTTCCAGTTCCAGGAGACGGGCCAGGGCTACGCAGCGGCCGTCGTGCTCCTCGCGATCATTCTCGCCCTGACGGCGATCTCGTTCCGGGTTCTCGGGGCACGCCGAAAGCGGCGGGCCTGATGGCCGTTCAAGCCGGGGGCGTCGCCGAGTCCGACGTTCTGTCGCAGCACGCACAGGAGTACGCGTCGGCGGCCCGCCGCCACCGGGCGTTCGGCATCACCAAGGGGCTGGCCGCCTACGCGACGCTGTCGATCTTCGCCCTCATCGCGATCGTCCCGTTCCTCTACCTGCTCTCACCGTCGTTCCGGAAAAGCTACGAGCTCTTCAGCTATCCGCCGAAGTGGATTCCGAGCTCCCTCTACACGGGCAACTTCGGCACGATTCTCCACCAGACGAGTTACCCGCGGTGGGCGCTCAACACGCTGATCTTTGCGACGTCCGTCACCGTGATCACGCTGATCATCGACACGCTGGCCGGCTACGCCTTTGCTCGGCTCCGCTTTCCCGGACGAGGCGTGCTCTTCGGGCTCGTGCTCGGGACCTTGATGATCCCGACCGCGGTGCTGATCGCCCCTCTGTACATAATGATCTCGCGCCTGCCCGGCTGGACGCACAGCGGGATCAACACGTACCCGGGCATGATCCTGCCGATGGTCTGCAGTCCGCTCGGGGTCTTCATGATGCGCCAGTTCATCTCGACCCTTCCGGAGGCGCTCGTCGAGGCCGCGCGGCTGGACGGCGGTTCCGAATGGCTGATCTTCAGAAAGATCGTGCTCCCCCTGATGAAGCCGGCGATCGTCGTCCTCGGCATCTTCACGTTCATGGCGCAGTGGGTGAACTTCCTCTGGCCGCTCATCATCACGACGACCAACGACATGAAGACGCTCACGGTGGGAGTGTCGTCCCTCCAGGGCCAGTTCGTGACGAACTGGGGCGTCATCTCGGCAGCAGCGGTGATGACCATGGCTCCCGTGATCGTGATCTTCCTGATGTTCCAGCGTTGGTTCGTTCAGGCATCGATGGCCGGTGCGCTGAAGCAATGAACGTCTCGACCGCGGGAGAGGAGGCGAGCTAGTTGGCAGACATCAGCATCAAGCACCTGGTGAAGCGCTTCGGCAAAGTCGAAGCCGTGAGCGACGTCTCGTTGCAGATCGCCGACGGCGAGTTCCTCGTCCTCCTCGGTCCGTCCGGATGTGGAAAGAGCACGATCCTTCGCGTCGTCGCGGGCCTCGAGGACGCGGACGCCGGTGAGATCGTGATCGGCGGACGGCTGATCAACTTCATCGATCCGGTCAGGCGGAACGTGGCGATGGTGTTCCAGAACTATGCGCTCTACCCCCACATGAGCGTCTACAAGAACATCGCGTTTCCCCTTCAGATCGCCAAGCAGAGCAAAGAGGAGGTTGGGCTCGCCGTCGGTCGGGCAGCGGCGATGCTCGGTCTCGAGAATCTGCTGCAGCGCCTGCCGGGGGAGCTGTCGGGCGGACAGCGCCAGCGCGTCGCGCTCGCGCGCGCAATCGTGCGCGCGCCGCAGGCGTTCCTCATGGACGAGCCGCTCTCGAACCTCGACGCGCAGCTGCGCATCCAGACGCGTCTCGAGCTCATCCAGCTCCACCAACGCCTCGGGATCACCACGATCTACGTGACCCACGACCAGATCGAAGCGATGACGATGGGCGATCGGATCGCAGTGCTGAGTGAAGGCGTCTTGCAGCAGATCGGAACGCCGCAGGAGGTCTATCGCCGTCCCGCGAACGTCTTCGTCGCGACGTTCCTCGGGGCGCCCCCGATGAACCTGATCGGCGGGGAGCTGGAATGGGTCGAATTCGGCTGGCGCTTCCGCGGGGACAACATCGACGTGCCGCTGTCCGCCGACGTGACGAGCCCGCCGGAGGACGGGAACCCGGCCGACATGCGCCAGGTCAAGCTGGGCTTGCGACCGGAGCATCTCCGGATCGGTCCACCCGGCGAGACAGGCGGCATCGCCGGCCAAGTGCAGTTCCTCGAGCCTGTCGGCTCGGATCTCTTCCTCACCGTCGAGGCCGCGGGCACCTTGCTCCAGGTCCGCACGGATCCCGACTCGCCGCTGCAACCCGGTGAGAACGTCTCGCTCCTCTTCGACCCGTGGCGCGCTCAGGTCTTCGGCCCGGACGGACAGAACCTCCGCCGCGACACGGCTCCGGTCGAATCCGCGGCTGCGCTCGCACCGGCCGCCGCCTCCTAGCGCATGGAACGCCGATCGGCCGTTGTCGAGGCGGTGGAAGCCTCGCAGGCGGGGCTGCACGGCCTGCTGCGCGACCTGATCGGCTTCCGTACCGAGAGCCAGGCGAAGGAAGCCACGCACTTCCCGGAAGAGGCTCGACGCTGCACAGACTACGTCGCCGCCTTTCTGTCGGAGCTCGGCTTCGAGGTCGAGGGGTGGGACGTCGGCCCGTCGGCGACGTTCGAGGCGCATCCACTGCTCGTCGCCAGGCTGGCCGGCTCGGGAGGCGGCCGGTCGCTCGCGTTCAACGGCCACGTGGACGTCGTCCCCGTCGGCGACCGAAGTTCCTGGTCGGAGGATCCATTCGGGGGCGCGATCGTCGACGGTCGCCTCTACGGGCGCGGCGCGACGGACATGAAGGGGGGCATCGCGGCGGCGATGTGGGCGACGAAGGCGGCGCTCGAGCACGGACCCCGTCCGCGGGGCGACATCGTCTTCCACATCGTCAGCGACGAGGAGGTGGTCGGTAACGGCACCCGCGAGATCGTCGAGCGTGCCGCCGCCTGCGACGTCACGCTGTCGCTCGAGCCGACGGAGCTGAGGCTGTGCGCGGCGGAGGGCGGCCTGGTGCACTTCCGCATCGAGGTCGAGGGGGTCGAGGCGCACGCGTCGACCCGGTACCTCTCCGTCCACGCCGGCGGAAACGGCGAGGGCGGGGTCAACGCGGTCGAGAAGACGGTCAAGGTCATCGTCGCGCTCCAGGAGCTCGAGCGGCAATGGGCCAACACGAAGTCCCACCAGATCCTGCCGCCGGGGTTCGACACGCTCTCGCCGGGGATCATCGTCGGCGGTCCGGGGGGCGGGGCCGACGGTCGCCTCAACCTCTTCTCGAACGCAGGCACCGCGCCGAATTACTGCTCCGTCGAATACAACATGTGGTTCTATCCGGACGAGTCCTTCGACGAGGTGCAGGCCGAGGTCGAGGATTTCGTGTCGGCCGTGTGCCGCACCGACCCGTGGTTGCGGGAGCACCCGCCCAGCTTCACGTGGAAGCTCGGGAACATCTACTTCCCGCCGCTCGACGTGCCGCTCGACCACCCCGCCGTGAGCACGCTCGCCGACTGCCTCCACGAGGTCGGCCTCGACCCGACTCCGCAAGGGTTCGGCGCAGCGACCGACCTGGCGTGGTACGGAGAGCGGAGCCTTCCCGGGGTCGTCTGCGGGCCCGGGAGCCTCGCGCAATGTCACGTCGCCGACGAGTACGTGGACACGGAGCAGCTCGTGCTCGCGGCGAAGGTCTACGCGCAGATCCTCGTCGAATGGTGCGGCTAGCGGCGATGGCGACACGGCCGACGCCAGACGCCTATCCGGACCGGTCGATCGCCGACCTGCTCGATCTCGAGGGCCGCGTCGCCGTGGTCACCGGGGCCGCACAGGGTTTCGGCTTCGCCGCCGCCCGCCGCCTGGCCGAGGCAGGCGCCGCCGTCCTGCTGACGGATCGTCGAGGCGACGCGGTTGAAGCCGCTGCGGGCCGGCTGGCCGACCACCGGGAGCGAATCGCGTGGGCGGTCGGCGACGTATCGGTCGCCGACGACGTCGACGGTCTCGTCTCTGCCGCCGTCGAGCGGTTCGGCCGCCTCGACGTGCTCGTGAACAACGCCGCCGCCTACTCGAACGTCCGTCTCGAAGAGATGCCCCTCGACCGCTTCGCCGGGGTTCTCGACGTCAACGTCAGCGGCGCGTTCTGGTGCGCGCGTCAGGCTGCGCGCCGGATGATCGAGCAGGGAGACGGGGGCGCGATCGTGAACGTGACCTCGATCGACGCGCTGCACCCGACCTCGCGGGGGATGTCGCACTACACGACGTCGAAGCATGCGCTCTGGGGGCTGACCAAGTGCCTGGCACTCGAGCTCGGACCGCAGGGGATCCGGTCGAACGCCGTCGCGCCAGGACCGTCACTCACCGAAGGAGCGATCGAATACATCAAGGCAGGAGCACCCGAGGGAATCGACATCGAACGACAATGGGCCGACGCTGCGACGAGGGTGCCGATGCGCCGCTGGGCCGACCCGGACGAGATCGGGCGCGTCGTCGTGTTCCTCGCCTCTGACCTGGCCGCGTACATCAACGGTGCGCAGATCGTCGTCGACGGGGGATACCTGCTCGGATGACGCCACACCGTATCGAGACATCGGCCTTCGCGTTCGCGAGTGACCTTGCCGACGAAGGCGTCGAAGCGGTGCTCGGAAACCTTCAGGATCGCGGAGGACTCGAGGGCATCACGACAGCGTTCGTCTATCACGCCGCCCGCGACGCGTAGGGTGCGAAAACTCTGTCACGCGCTTCCGACGCGGCACGCCAGGTGGGTTCGCCTGTTCCGTCGTCGGAGGTTGTGCTTGTTCTCGTCGCTGGTGTGCCTGACGCTCTGCCGGCTGTTCGCTGTCGTCGTAGTGCTCTGCCGGTCGCAGCGCTCAAGGAGCTGGAGATGCTGGTGCTGCGGCACGAGCTCGGCGTCCTACGCCGGCAGGCGCGCTAGCCACAGCAGCGACCGGTCGAGCGGGTCCTGCTGGCCGCGCTCAGCCGCTTACTGCTGCGCAGCGCCTGGACGGT
>Ga0066709_100002306_pt1 | contig 13793 bp, 13 predicted proteins | sample GraSoiAngelo_158_FD_79665 | JGI IMG/M metagenome (GOLD analysis project Ga0066709, IMG submission 79665) | Grasslands soil microbial communities from the Angelo Coastal Reserve, California, USA - 14_1009_16_30cm | ecosystem: Environmental > Terrestrial > Soil > Grasslands | place: USA... | reverse complement strand
CGACGGCGATCAAGAGCGAGAACTTCGTACGGTCGATTATCCCGGCATTGAGGCCGTAGAGCGAGGTGATCGTCCCGAAGGTGAGCTCCGTCGACATCAGGAGTGTCGTGAACGTCGCGTGGGGCGCCGTGTAACGGCGGGCAAGTGGGTAGACGCCGGCGAACTTCGGAACCATCTTCCCGGCGAAGAGGATCGCGAGGATGCCGAGATTCGCCCACAGCGCGCCGGCAGAGACGCTCATGCCGCCCTTCAGGAAGAAGAACGGCGTCAGAAACGCGAACGCGACGACACGGAGACGTTCCTGCTCGATCCGGTGCCTCGCGTAGTGATCGCTCATGACGAGACCGAGGATGAAGGCCGGGAGAACAGCCTGTGAGTTCGCACGGCCGCCGAGCCACATCAACAGGAACAGCACTGCGAAGACGAGCTTGATCTCCGGTTCGATCACGCGGTTGCCGTAACGGCCGAAGAACCAGGGCGACGTCTTCGGCAGGCCGACGATGAGCGCGAGCGAGACGACAACGAACGGAACGATCCAGAGCGTCGGCTTGACGAACAGCACCGTGAGTCCAGCGACCGTGGCGATGTCCGTGACGAAGGTCGCCGACATCAATCGCTTGCCGACGAGCGCGCAGTTCAAGCCCGTCTCGACGAGCACGGCGTAGACGACGGCGAGGCTGGTGGTCGAGAGCGCGAGGCCGCCGATCTCGGACTCGCGCCGGTTCCAGCCGAGTCCGTAGCGAGCGAGTAGACCCACGACCGCGAACGGGGCGAAGAAGCTGACGAAGCCGATCGATACCGACGCCTTCCACTCGCGCCTGAACTGCGGCACGTCAACCTCGGCGCCGGCCTGGAACGTGAGCAGCACCCCGGCGAACGAGCCGATAAACGTCAGCCAGCTCGGCACGCGAAGATCGAAGGTGTTCCCGACGATGACACCGGCCAGCAGCTCGATCAGTGCGACGGAGAAGCCGATCTCGATCGAGATCGTCGACGCGATCAGAATCGTCGCTACGAGCAGTGCTGCTATCGCGATGTCGCTCATCTCTCTACCTCCTGGGCAGGCGAACCTGTGGGGTAGAGGCCATCAGCGGCTTCGCCGCGGTTCGGCGCGAGCCTCATCGCGCTTACAACGAAGGCTGACTATAGCGAGGAGCGACCCGCGTCAGCGCGGCGTGAGAGCGACGAGGAGTCCGCCGTCGTCGTCATAGGCCGGGAAGAAGTCGGCCTTGATCGGCTTGCGCTGGCCCATCCGGGTGCGCAGCTCGAGCTCCTCACCCATGCGGCGGACGCCCCACTCGAGGGCGAGCTTCGCCGGGTTGCGCTCCGCCTCGAAGCCGCCGAGCCCGAGCCGGTCGACGACGTCGCCGCCGAGCAGCTCGCCCTCCGGGTAGCCGGAGAGCTCGAAGACGCCGCGGCCGCTCGCGAGAATCCGTCCCTCCTGGTCGCAGACGACCAGCCCCGTCGTCGGGCCCGGGTAGTAGTCGTCCATCAGCTCGAACAGGAAGCCGAACCCGCAGTGCCGGCAGCCGACCGCCTGCTGGTCGAGGAGACTCTCGCGCCCGTCGCTGTCGACGGAACGCTCCTTACAGTTCGGGCAGATGAAGTAGGGCACGGGCCAAGAGTAGCCATGGCGCAAGCAGCCACGCCCGTGCCTGGCACTGGCCTTGGCTGAAATAGCCGTGGTGCACGCAGCCACGCCCGTGCGCTTTGGCGCGTGGCCAAAACCACCATGCTCTTGGGCGACGGCTAAAGCCGGTTGCTGGCTTTAGACGGCGCCCCGAAGACACGCGGGGCGGGCTGCTTCAGCCCCCCGACTCGCGCAGGACCAACCGTCGACCCTCGGCGCCCGCGACGCGCAGCCATCCGCCGGCGGAGGCGCGACCGCGCTCGCGCCGTAGCCACACCAAACAAACGCCGGGGACAGGAAGGGGCCCCGGGGGAACCTAGGTTTCCCGTGCTTAGGAGCGGGGGTGGCCGTCGACCCGTTCGATCCACGCCTCGACGCGGGGGCGGCCCTCGAGCGGCTGGTGCTCGAACAGCACCTCGTGGAAGAGCTCGTCGTCGCCGGCCGGCACCCCGAGCGCGTACTTCAGGAACGGGAATGCGATCACGTCCGCGATGCCGAACTCGCCCAAGAGGTAGTGGCGCCCGTCGAGCATGTCCTCGAACAGGTCCAGCGCCGCGTGCATCTCCGTCCCCAGGCGCTCGATCTTCTCGCGGTCGGGCTCCGTCTTCTCGAGCTCGGCGGCGATCAGGTTCGGCGGCCGCTTCCAGACGCGGTTGAACCAGTCGACGAAGATCCGCGCCTCCGCGCGCCGCGCCGGGTCGAGCGGATAGAGCGGCGATTCCGGAAAGCGGCGCTCGAGGTGCTCGAGGATAACGGGCGAGTCGAAGAGGATCGTCCCTCCGTCGTCGAGCACCGGCACCAGGGGCTGACCGCTGACACGCTCGACCTCGCTGCGGTCGGCGGGGTCGACGTCGATCCACTCGACCGCGACGCCCTTGTGCCCGAGCGCGAGCGCCACGCGTTCGACGTTCGTCGAGAACGGGATCCGCCAGATCCTCAGATCCACTTGTGCTTCCGGAAGAACCACAGCTGGAGAAGCGTCGTGAACAGGATCCAGCCCCACGACCACCAATAGCCCCAGACCCAGCGCAGCTCGGGGATGTGCCTGAAGTTCTGCCCGTAGAGCCCGACGATGAAGGTGGGTACGAGCAGGATCGACGCGATGGCCGTCAGCTTCTTCATCACCTCGTTCTGGTCGTTCGCGATCTTCGACTGGTGATAGTCGCGCACGCCGGCGACGAGGTCGCGGGAGAGCTCGAGCCCGTCCACCGCACGCAGGAGCTTGTCGTATGCGGCGCCGAACGAGATCTCGATGTCGCGCGGGAACAGCTTTCCGTCGTCGAGCTCGATGCGGTCGTCGACGATCGCCCGGACCGCGTCGCGCGTCGGCGCGAGGACGCGTCGGATGTGAAGGATGTCGTGGCGCAGGTGTGACAGGCGTTCTCGCACGCGCTCCGCGTCCCACGTTTCGACGTTGTCCTCGAGCTCGTCGATCTCGTCGTTGAGCGCGTCGACGAGATCCAGGAATCGCTCGGCGATGTCGTCGACGAGCCGGTACGCGGTCATGCCGGCCGGCTCTTCACGTGCTTTCTCGATCGTCGCCTGATCGGGCTCGAACGGCTCTCGACCGGGGAGAGTCTTCCGGACGGCGAGGATCGTGTCCTCCGTCATCACGAAGTCGACCTCCTGGTAGTAGACGTGGTCCTCTTCCGCGACGAGGACGGGGATGAGGAACACCGCGAAGACGTAGTCGCCGTGCGCCTCGATCGTCGGTCGCGGCTCGTCGTCATGCTCCGCGGGCGCGAGCAGCCGCTCGAGAGCGGTCCCGTGCAGTTGCCTGGGCGCGTTCCGGCGGAGTGTCTCCGCGTCCGGGTCGAGCAGGCGAATCAGGTTCGTGCGACCGCCCATCGCCGCCGAGGCTACCCGCGTGGTCGGCTGTTCAGAACGGGTTCCTTTAGACCTCGGCAGCCTCGGGGCGCGGCGCGGTGAGCGCGGTGCCCGCGTGGCCTTCCAACTGCGCGAGATACCGCTCCGCGTCGAGAGCGCCCATGCAGCCCGAACCGGCGGCCGTCACTGCCTGCCGGTACGTGTGATCCTGAACGTCGCCGACAGCGAAAACGCCCGGGACGTTGGTCTCGGTCGAGCGCGGTTTCGTCACGAGATAGCCGGCCTCGTCGTGCTCGAGCCAGTCGAGGAACAGCTTCGTGTTCGGGTCGTGCCCGATCGCGACGAAGAGCCCGGCCGCATCGAGATCGTTGGTTTCGTCCGTCTCGGTGTCGCGGAGCCGCACGCCGCGCATCATGCCGCTGTCGTCGGAGAGCACCTCTTCGACGACAGCGCTCAGCGCGAACTCGATCTTGTCGTTCTCGCGAGCCCGGTCGATCATGATCGCCGAGGCGCGGAAGTCCGGCCGCCGGTGGACGATCGTGACCTTGCTGGCGAACTTCGTCAGGAAGCCCGCCTCCTCCATGGCGGAGTCGCCGCCGCCCACGACGATCACGTCCTTGTCGCGGTAGAAGGCTCCGTCACAGACGGCGCAGTAGGTGACGCCCTTGCCGTGCATCGCCCGCTCGGACGGGAGCCCGAGCTGCCGGGCGCTCGCGCCGGTCGCGACGATCACCGCCTTCGCGGTGTACTCGTCGTCGCCGACCCAGACGCGGAGCGGCTGCTCCGAGAAGTCGACGCGGGTGACGTCGTCGGTCAAGTAGTCGGCGCCGAATCGCTCGGCCTGGCTGCGGAAGCTCGCCATGAGCTCGGGGCCCATGATCCCTTCGACGAAGCCGGGGTAGTTCTCGACGTCGCTCGTGATCATCAGCTGGCCGCCCCAGTTGAAGCCCTCGATGACGAGCGGGTTCAAATCGGCACGGGCCGCGTAGAGCGCAGCCGTGTACCCGGCGGGCCCGCCGCCGATGATGATCAGCTCTCTCGTGTCCATATCCATGTAAGCAATTAAACGAAATTCGTCGGCTGGAACTTCCCCCGAACAGCGGGCCGCAACCCCGGGAAACACTAGCTAGGGGTAAGATCGCGGCTCGCGGGCAACGGAGCCGTTATGGCCGGGACGATCACGTGGAATCTCTTGCGCACCCTTGCCGGCTTCCGGGCGGGGAAGGGGCGGGTTGTCAGCCTCTACCTGAACCTGGATCCGAGCCTCGCCCCGACCCAGCCGTCGGTCGCCACGCGGGTCAACTCCCTGCTCGACGAGGCCGGCAAGCAGGAGAAGCAGCTGGAGCGGGAGCTGCCGCACGACGAGCGGCTGTCGCTCCGCGCCGACTTCGCGCGGATCGAGCGGTGGTTCGCCGACGAGTTCGACCGGGACGGCGCCCACGGCGTGGCCGTCTTCTCGGACGGTCCCGACGGCCTCTGGACGACCCAAAAAGTGCCGCAACCCGTCGAGGACGGCGTTCGCGTCAACGACGAGATCTACCTCGCGCCGCTGACCGGGCTCGTCGGCAGCGGCGACGGCGCGCTCGTCGCCTACGTCGGTCGCGAGCGTGCGGAGGTCTACCGGCTGGAGTCGTGGCGGCTCGTGGAGATCGCCGACGAGACAGAGGACGCGCCCTCGCAGCACGACCAGGGCGGCTGGTCGCAGGCGCGGTTCGAGCGGCACATCGACACGATCGTTGCGCGGCATCTGAAGCGCGTCGCCGATTCCCTCGACCGTTGTGTCCGTGAGCTGCGCGGCGTCAAGGTCGTCCTGATCGGCCCGGAGGAGGTCAGGCCGGAGTTCGAGGAGATGCTCGCCAAGGACGTGAAGGAAGCGGTGCTCGGATGGACGACGGCCGAGGCGCATGCCGGACCGCCGGAGCTCCTCGAAGCCGCGCTGCCGCTCCTGCGCGACGCGGAGGCGGCGAAGGAGCGCGAGCTGCTCGACCGCTGGCGCGAGGCGGCGGGCCGCGGAACGCGTGCAACCTCCGGCTGGGAGACCACGCTCGAGGCCGCGTCCGACGGTGGCGTGGACGTTTTGCTGATTCAGGAGCGGGCGAACCGGCCGGCCTACCGATGTCCGACGGACGGCCGGGTTCAGGCGACCGCCGGCGACTGCCCGCTCGACGGGACGCCGATGCAGGAGCAAAGCGACGGCGCGGATCTCGCCGTGCACCGGACGCTCGCCTTCGGCGGCAAGGTCAAGGTGATCCGACATCACCAAGACCTCGACCCGGTCGAGGGCATCGGCGCGTTGCTGCGCTTCCCCGCGTCGGTCGTCAAGGCGAACGGCTGAGGCTCTCACGGGCGAGCCGCGGGTCTTCCGGGTCGGCGGGATCTCGTATCTTCGGATTCCTGCGAAGGATCAGCGCCGGTCGGCGGCCTTCTACGAGGCGGTGTTCGGCTGGCGTGTGGACGCAGATCGCGAGGATCCGGGCTTCGAGGACGGCACCGGACACGTCATCGGCCACTTCGTCGCCGACCTGGCGGTTGCCGGCGAAGCCGGAGTGCGGCCGTACGTCTTCGTCGAACGCGTCGACGATGCGCTCGAGAAAGTCGTTGCCGAGGGCGGTGAGGTCGTGACGCCGCCGTACCCGGAAGGCGACCTGTGGGTCGCGACATTCCGCGATCCGCCGGGCAATGTGCTCGGCGTGTGGCAGCAGGGCCCGCGCGGCTAAGCAGCGTCGAGCGCGCGCGGCAGGGCCGGTGGCTCCGCTCCCGTCAGCTCGGGCTGCTGCTCCGCCGCCCGCTCGAGCTTGCCTTCGAAGCGGTCGAGTCGCTTCTCGGCCTTTCCGTACGAGGAGCCCGCGCGGCCGAGGTGCGTCCCGATCAGCTCGAAGTCCTCGCGGAACTTCGCGAAGTCCGACTGGAGCGACGCGGTGTAGGCCATCACCTCCTGCGCGGTCTGCTCGATCTGCATCCCCTTGAGGCCGAACGAGATCACCTGCAGGTACGCCGTGAACGTCGTCGCCGAGACCGGGAACACGCGCTTCTCGTGCGCGTAAGCGAGCAGGGCGCCCGTCTTGCCGCAGACCAGCTCGTAGTAGATCGCCTCAGCGGGGAGGTACATCAGCGCAAAGTCGTAGGTGCCCTCGTCGGGCCTGACGTACTTCGCGGCGATCGCGTCGACGTGCCCCTTGACGTCGCGCGCGAACGCCTTCTCGTGGAGCAGTCGCTCGTCGTCGCCCTGCGCGTCGACCATCCGCTCGAAGTTGTCGAGCGGGAACTTCGCGTCGATCGGGACGAGCTTCTCGACGCGGATGACGGCGTCGACGCGCTCGCCCGTCTTGAACGTGTGCTGCACCGTGTACGCGCTCGGCGGCAGCCGGTCGCGGAGGAGGTTCTCGAGCAGCAGCTCGCCGAAGCCGCCGCGCGCCTTCGGTGGGCGCAGCGCCTGCTCGAGCCGGCCGAGGTCCTTCGCGCGCGCGATCATCTCGGCGGTCGCCTGGCTGACCTTGCCCAGCTGCTCGTGGATCTGCGTCGTGGTCTGCGTGGCGGTCGCGAGGCGGCGGTCGACCTTCGTGTCGAGCTCGCCGAGCCGGCGGTCCATCGTCTCGATCACGCCCAGCAGGCGGCGGTCGACGTCCGCGTTCCGCTGCTCGAGCTGGGTGCGCGTTTCGGTGCCGAGCCGTCCGAGCTCGCCGCGCATCGCGCGCGCGAGCACGACGAGACCGGCGGCGATGCCGATGCCGATCAGGGCGATGAGAAACACGACGACCATTTGGGTCGACGAACGGTAGAGGCCCGGTCGGACGGACTCGCGCGTCCCTCGCCGGCGTCGGCTACCGGCGGGCGGAGCCCGCCCCCGCCGCCGCCTGACGCCGCCCGAGGAACGCGCGAGGGCGGCGGCCGCAAACGCCGCCCCGCCGCTACTCCTCGGCTCGGTGCTCGGCGGCCTCCGTGCGCGCTTCCTGCGCCTTGTCTTCGTGGAGCCGCGCGCGATCCTCCGCGTCGCCCGCCTGCTCCTGGTGCACGCCTTCGCGACGCAGGGTCGAGTCGCCCAGCACGTCGCCCGCGGCCTGCTTCGTCCGCCCGAGGAGCCTGTCGAGAAGTCCCATCGCGCCCTCCTGGTTGGGTACCGACGAGTATCCGAGACTGGGCGCTTAAACGCCAGAACCGACGAACCCGAAGGTCCATCGGCTCTGACAGCGCGGACTCTACGACGCGCCCGCCGAGCCGGTCAAGCGCCCGCCGTCGAGAAAAGTGCGCTCGTTGCGGACTTTTCTCCGGCGCTCGCCGCCAGGGCCTTCGGTACCATCGCTCGCCCGTGGCGAAGAAGCCCCGCACCCCTGCGCCGCCGCGTCCCGTCCAGGCGCCCAAGCGCCGCGACACGCCGCGCACGCCGCGCACGGGCCCGTCCTTCGACCGCCGCTGGGTGATCGGCGGCGTCGTCGCGGTCGCCGTCATCGTGGCGGTCGTCCTCGCCGTCGTCCTGACCCGTGGCGGAAGCAGCTCGAGCACGAACGGCGGCTACACGGACAAGGTCAACTTCGCCGCGCTGCCGAACCTCCATTCGGGCCCGCCGCCCTGGGACAACGGCGACGCGTTCCTCGAGAGCCGGCTGCCGCTCGTGAACCTGACGGCGCTCGGGCAGGAGCAGCTCGCGTTCCACATCCACCAGCACCTCGATCTGTACGTGAACGGGAAGAAGGTCGTCGTACCCGCGGGCGTCGGCTTCACGCCGGACGGGAAGGTGACCGAGCTGCACACGCACGATTCGACCGGCCTGCTCCACGTCGAGTCGCCGGTCGATCGGCCGTATTCGCTCGGGCAGTTCTTCGGAGAGTGGGGCGTGCGGCTGAGCGGAAACCGCATCGGCGACTCTCGCGGCAAGGTCGACTGGTGGGTGGACGGCAAGAAGCGGCCCGGCAATCCCGCGCTCCTCGAGCTGAAGCCGCACCAGGAGATCGTGGTCGTCCTCGGGACGCCGCCGACGGCGCTTCCGAGGAGCTACAAGTTCCCGCCCGGAACGTAGACTGGCCCCGCCGGGATGGCGGAACTGGTCAGACGCGCCCGACTTAAAATCGGGTGGCCCGTCAGGGTCGTGCGGGTTCGAGTCCCGCTCCCGGCACTACCGAGTTAGTGGCTTAGAGCCACAAGCGACTCGGGCGGCTCAGCCGTAGATCGCGAGCCCGGTGTCGAGGTCGAAGAAGTGGAGGCGCCGCGTGTCGATGCCGACCTCGAGCGGCTCGTCGGCCGGCGGGCGGGCTTGCGTCTCGAGTCGGGCGATCAGCAGCGTCCGCCGCTCCATCGCCTCGGACTCGAGCCGCTCGACCGCCGCTGCATCGACGTCGGCGGCAGCGTCCCGCACCTCGTCGGTGAAGACCGGCTCGGCAGCGACCTCGAGGTGGACGAGGAGCTCCGAGCCGAGCGCCTCGGTCGCGCGCACCGTGCCGCGGATACGCGGGCGGCTGCCGTCGCCCGCGTCACGAAGATGCTCCGGGCGGATCCCCAGTCCGATCGTGCGCCCGGCATGACGCCGAAGTGCGGGACGCGCGGCCGCGACCTCCGCGGGCACGTCGACGTCCTGGTCGCCGACGACCGCCGCGAGCCCGTCACCGCGCGCGTCGAGGCGCGCCTGGACGAGGTTCATCGGCGGGCTGCCGATGAAGCTCGCGACGAACAGGTTCGCCGGCCGGTCGAACACCGACTGCGGCTCGCCCGTCTGCTGCAGGACGCCGCCGCGCATGACGGCGACGCGGTCGCCCATCGTCATCGCCTCGACCTGGTCGTGCGTCACGTAGATGGTCGTCACCCCGAGCTCGCGCTGCACGCGCGCGAGCTCGGCCCGCATCTGCACGCGCAGGCGCGCGTCGAGGTTCGACAGCGGCTCGTCCATCAGGAAGACGCGCGGATTCCGGACGATCGCGCGACCCATCGCGACCCGCTGGCGCTGTCCGCCCGAGAGCTGGCGCGGCTTGCGCTCGAGCAGCTCCGCGAGGCCGAGCGCCTTGCTCGCGCGTTCGACGCGGGTCTTGATCTCCGCCTTCGGCGCGTGTCGCGCGCGCAGCCCGAAGGCGATGTTCTCGAAGACGGTCATGTGCGGATAGAGCGCGTAGTTCTGGAAGACCATCGCGACATCGCGGCCACGCGGATCGACGTCGTTGACGACCCGGTCGCCGATCAGGATCTCGCCGGAGGTGATGTCTTCGAGCCCGGCGACCATCCGCAAGGCGGTCGTCTTCCCGCAGCCCGACGGGCCGACGAGGACCATGAACTCGCCTTCGCGAACGTCGAGCGAAAGGTCCCGCACAGCCTCGACGTTGTCGAACACCTTCGTCACGGAGTCGAATGTGACGGACGCCGAAACGGCTGCGGGCGCGCTCACGAAAGCGCAGTATGCACGCGCGAAATTGTAATTACAACATGCTTGTATTACAGCCCGACGCCGTGGTATCGTCGGCGCGCTTTTCAGCCCCTAGCGAAGGGAGCGTGATGACGAACGACGAGCAGGAGCTGTTCGAAGAGCTCCTCGACGACGAGGAGTTCGCGCCGGGACTGAACCGCGGGGCCTTGCTCCAGCGTGGTGCTGCGGCAGGCGCCGCCATGTGGGGTGTCTCCACGCTCTTCGGCCCCGGAACGGCATTCGCGAGCACGCAGGCGCGCTCGCTGACGCCGACCTTCTACCAGTGGATCTACGGCCTCTATCCCGAGATTCCGAGCGCGATCAACAAGGACTACGGGAAGAGACACAAGCTCGACGCGAAGATCGCCCCGGTGCAGGGCTTCGGGATCGACCGCTTCGTCGCCGAGGCGAAGAAGAAGAAGAGCACGTGGGACGTCTACGTCGGCATGACGCCGTTCGTCGAGATGGCGTCGCTGATCGAGTCCGGCGCGATCGAGCCGTGGGACAAGTACATCTCGAAGTCGGTCGTGAACGACCTCATCCCGTCGATCAGGCAGGAGGCGACCTACCAGGGGCACATGTGGTCGTTCCCGTTCCTGCTCGACATCATCATCCAGGCCTGGAACGGCGAAATCGTGAAGAAGGCGGGGCTCGACCCGAATGCGGCGCCGAAGACGTGGGACGAGTTCATCGCCAACGCGAAGAAGGTCGTCAGCTCCAAGGCCGCTCCGTTCGGAGCGGTGTTCGACTCGCACGGATGGCGCTCGCTCGCGCCGATCACCTACACGTTCAACCCGAACGTCTACACGCCGGACGGCCTCTTCGACTTCACGAACCCGGCGACGGTGAACGCGCTCGAGGTGATGAAGCGGATGATGGAGGTCGCGCCGAACAACATCCTCGAAGAGGGCAAGGTCGACGCGGGCGTCAACACGACTCCCGACGAGGAGGCGTTCGCCGGACGGCAGGCCGCCTACTACATCAAGTACCAGAACGCGCCGACGCGCTTTGCCGGCACGTGGCCCGATCCGACCGTGCTCCACATCGCCGGGATGCCGAAGCAGCCGGGCGGCGCAGGTGCGACGGTGTTCTGGAACACCGGTGCCGCGTTGTTCAAGTACGGCCAGAACAAGCAGGCTGCCGCTGACTACATGAAGTTCCTGACCTACGACCAGCGCATCTGGAAGCAGGCGCTGAGCAAACACGTCAAGGGGCAATCCGGCCAGCTCGCGCCATACAAGTCGACGTGGGCGAAGTGGGAGAAGTCACCGCCCGAGTGGATGGCCGACTGGGCCTTCACCGTCCGCGCCCAACTCGGGAAGAGCAAGGCGATCAAGACGAACATCTGGGGCCTCAACCAGTTCGTGCTCGGCAAGCCGGGCTGGGAGACCTACCTGAAGGGCGACGAGAAGGATCCCAAGAAGGCACTCGCCAAGGCGCGCGACCTGGTCATGGCAGAGGTGAAGAAGCACAAGAAGTAGATGACGTCTCCCGGGGCCAATGTTCCCTCCTGAGGTGAGGCGGCCGGACGGTGGCTAGCAGAGCAGTCGCCGTCCGGCCGCCGGCCCGGATCCATTCGATGTGGCGGACCACGACGCGCGCGGCGCGCACGTGGCCGTATCTCCTGCCGGCGCTGTTCTTCTTCGTCGGCTGGCAGCTCTGGCCGATCGTCCGGGCGCTCTGGATCTCGTTCACGAGCTTCAGCTTCCTGCTCGACGACTCGCCGGAGTCGGCGAAGTTCATCTGGTTCCAGAACTACGTCGACGCCGTCAAGGACCCGCTGGTCCGCAGCGGGCTCTGGCACGCGGCGGTCTTCACTGCGATCTTCCTGCCCGGGATGATCTTCCTGCCGATGGTGATGGCGGTGCTCGTCGACCGCGTGCACAACAAGAAGGCTGCGGGGGTCTACCGGCTGATCCTGCTCATCCCCGCGATGATGCCCGGCCCGCTCATCTTCATCCTCTGGGGGTGGCTGTACAGCAACGGAATCGGACCGATCAACTACATGCTCGTCAACGTCTTCCACCTCTACGACGTGACGAACCAGCCGACCTGGCTCGGGGCGACGAACCTCACCTTCCTCTCGCTCGCGCTGATGGAGTGGTGGTGGGGGCTCGGCTTCCACACGATGTTCTACCTGGCCGGGCTCTCGACGATCCCGAAGGAGCTGTACGAGTCGGCGCGCGTCGACGGTGCGAGCGAATGGCGCATCTTCTGGAACATCACGTTCGCGCGACTGCGCCCGATCCTGCTCGTCCTCGTCGTGCTCCGCTTCGGCACGGCGTTCGCGCTGATCGACGAGTACATCCTGACCGGCGGCTTCGACCGCTCGCGGCCGACGTACACGTGGACGGTCTACATGTGGGACACGGCGTTCCAGCTCGGTGACCAGAACCGTGGCTACGCGGCGACCATCGGCTGGATCGGCACCATCGGGATGCTCGGCGTCGTGCTCTGGCTCTTCTACGTGTTCAGGAACAAGGATTAGTGCCCCTCCCAGCAATACTTGCCCGCTTCTGGCCCGCGATCACGCGGCGCGCGAGTCGACCCTCGCCCTTGCCAAGGCGGCCAGCCTTGGCGTCGGACGAGTGCGGCCTCTCGCTTGGTGCTCGCGACCCAGAAACTGGGCAGCATCACTGGAAGGGGCACTGATGGCCGCCCGATCCGAAGCAGAGCGCATCGCCGTGGCACGGCAGCGGCGGTCGACGCCGCAGCGGCGGCTGCCGTGGGGGTCGATTGCGAAGCACGGGATCCTCATCTCCACGTGCGGCGTGATCCTGTTCCCCCTCGCGTGGGTGCTGCTGCTGTCTGTCAAGTCGCTCCCGGACGCGTACACGAACCGCATCTGGCCGCACCACTTCGACTTCGGCTCGTACCACCGCGCGCTGACGGCGATCGACACGCTGCCGCAGAACTTCGAGAACAGCATCGTCGTGACGGTCGCGACGATGGTGATCACGACGACGATCGCGGTGCTCGCGGGTTACGCGCTCGTGCACCTGCCGACGCCGGGGAAGCGGCTCATTCTCGGGATCTTCGTCGCTTCGCTCTTTGTCCCCAGTCGCGTGACGGGCCTGATCTCGATCTGGGAGATTCAGGACCGGCTCGGCCTGATCAACAACACCTGGGGGTTGATCCTTCCGTATCAGACGCTCGCGCTCGCGGTCAGCGTCTTCATCATGCGCGGCGTCTTCGAGACGATTCCGAAGGAATTGCCCGAGTCGGCTCGCGTGGACGGTGCAAGCTCGTTCATGATCCTGCGCCGCATCATGCTCCCGCTCGTCCGCAACGGCGTCATCGTCGTCGTGATCACGAACTTCATCGCGGCGTGGGGCGAGTGGCTGCTCGCGAACACGCTCACCAACGATCAGGAGAAGCGAACGCTGACCGTCGTCCTCGCCTCGGCGAACGCGGGCTTCGGGCAGTGGCTGTGGCCGACGATGGCCGCGATGTACGTGATCGCGATCCTTCCGGGGCTGCTCGCGTTCGCGTTCGCGCAGCGCTGGTACTTGCGCGGGCTGCAGGAGGGCGCGTTGAAGGGATGAGCCGGCTGGATGGCAAGTCGGCCATCGTGACTGGCGGCGGCTCCGGGATCGGGCGGGCGGTCTGCGCGCGGTTCGCGGCCGACGGGGCGACGGTCGTCGTCGCCGACGTGGACGGCGAGCGCGCGACGGCGGTCGCGGCCGAGATCGGCGGGCGCGCCGTCCAGGCGGACGTCACGGTCGCCGCGGACGTCGCGCGGATGGTTGCGGACGCCGGCCGCGTCGACGTGCTCGTCAACAACGCCGGCGGCGGCATGTCCGACGACGTGCTCGAGATCGACGAGGAGGAGTGGGAGCACGACGTCGCGCTCAACCTGAAGTCGGCCTTTCTCTGCTCGAAGGCGGTACTGCCCGGGATGATCGAGCGCGGCGGCGGCGTGATCGTCAACATCGCGTCCGTCAACGGCCT
>Ga0066709_100002305_pt1 | contig 13796 bp, 14 predicted proteins | sample GraSoiAngelo_158_FD_79665 | JGI IMG/M metagenome (GOLD analysis project Ga0066709, IMG submission 79665) | Grasslands soil microbial communities from the Angelo Coastal Reserve, California, USA - 14_1009_16_30cm | ecosystem: Environmental > Terrestrial > Soil > Grasslands | place: USA... | reverse complement strand
GCAGATCACTGTAAGTGTAGATTGGCCCATCGTAGTCGTAATAGGTCTGCAATGGATCGTAGCCATAGGCTGGATACCAGTAGTTTCCGTCAAGAAAGTAGTATCCCGTGGTAACGAAAACGATCGTGTCACAATGATTGTGCCACCAGTTACGGTCGTGCCACTCGTGCCAGTGACGGCGAAACGCTTCGTCAAAGCTGATAGAATGCTTTTTTTTGTCGTGCCCTTTTTTGCCGTGGGCGTCTTTCGGTAATTCGCGTTTCTCCCGCTGAGGTCCCACCGCTGGATCACGATTTGTAATGACATGCGGTTGAGGATTTATCGTCGCGAGCGTTTGATTGGCAGTCCCGAATCCGCGGCGCTCACGCATTGCTGCCAGCGTGCGCAATTCAGTTTCGCGCGTCGATGCGTCGAGCATGGGTGGTTGCCCCTTTACGTAGCCGCGACGTTCACGCATCGCCGCTAACGTGCGCAATTCGGTCTGGCGTGTGACTGGATCAAGTGTGATCGCTTGTTGCCCTGGCGCGCCGCGCTGCGCATTTAACGCGACGAAAGCAGGATTGGAGGTAGGCACGCCCGCAGAATAATTCGGCAGCAAATTCGCAACTGGTCGCGCAATCGTGCGAGGCAAATTCGAGTTGAATCTCTGCGCCGGGACTCCCAGCGGCCTCGCAACGACCTGGGGCGCTACACGCGCGTTCGCAGCCGGCTTCGCCGCTGTCGCTGGCGCGCTGCGGCTTGCCGCGATTCGCGGCGACCCCGTTTGCACCGTTGCATTGACCATTTGGCCAGTCGTATTGTGAAGACTTCCCGCAAGCGCCGCGAGAACGCAGAATGTCGAAATTTTATTCATTTTTAGCCTCCGAGCATTAAACATCATAAGTACCTCGTAGTTGCAACCTTTGACTGGAACGCCCCCGAACTTGTTCACGGAATAAGAAAATTACTTGCTCGCCAGCGGAAGGTTCTCTCTCAGGTTGCAATTCGTAATGTGAAATCTACAATCTGAAAGTCTTTCGCCGGGGTCTTAGCTCAGTTGGTAGAGCGCCTCAATGGCATTGAGGAGGTCACGGGTTCGAATCCCGTAGGCTCCATTTTCATTTGCCATTAATCCGTCTTGTCACGGCGCGCGTCGGTAACAGAACTGTTACTTTTCGCATGGAGCCCGCAGGGTCAATTGCTGCGATTCTACGGGCATGAAAGCAATAAGTAATCCTTCAGCAAATGGCTCTAGCAGGAGCGAGAGTCGCCCTCTAGAGGATAACGTGGAGAAGAGGAGTAAGAACCGGAAACGGTACATCAGCCGTCGTTCCTTTCTAGGCAATACGATCGCCTTGGGAGCGGGAACCATGGGCGCTGGATTGTGGGCCAGCATCCGAACCGCAGAAGCGAGCGGCGGCCTAACACCGGGAGACGCGGCACTGCTCCGGTTCCCAGCGGCACTGGAACTACTCGAGGCCGACTTTTGGATCCAATACAACGAACTTGGCGGCATCCAAGACTCGGAAGTCCCAGGCGGCACTGGCAACCCAGACTATACCGAGGCCCTCGCGGCGCTGGACGAAGACATGGATCAGTACATCCACGATAACACCGACGATGAAATTACTCACCACACGTTCTTAAACGCGTACCTGGTCTCCAAGGGAGCGGCTCCTGCAAATCTTGATCCGTTCCGCACTCTGATGGGCAGCACTGCGACAGGAGTTAATACCAATCTGATCGGGCACCGGCTCACTAACCTCACCCAACTCACCGTTGATACTAGCTGGTGGACGCGCTACCGGGACGACAGGCATAACCCGGATTTTAATCCAAACCACGTCTTTCCGCAGGCAGTCCCTACGTTGGGGGTGAACCAGCATACGGCGATTCCCAGGACCGATGCGGACACCACGGATCCGAATTTCCTGCAGGCGATCGCCAACACGGCGGGTTTCCACTTTCCAACCATTGAACAAGGTGGCAACAGCCTTTACCCATCGCTGGCGCAAAGGGCCACTGATGTGGAAGTGCTGCGTATCCTGATTAGCATCGGCCCAACCGAGACCATGCACTTCCAAACCTGGTCGGACAAAGCGGGTAATGCGCCGCCTCTGACTGCCGTTGATCCGGTTACCGGTGTGTCGGTCACATTCCCGGATCTGGACGTAAGCAACGAGCTATTCAAGAAGAACTTGATCATGCCCGAGCCGTGTCCGTTCCTAAGTCGAAACCTTCCCATTGTTTCGATCATTCGACCAACGAATACGGAAGGCGTCGCGACCGGGGCTCTCGCATTCCTCACCGCCATGGGGCTCTTCATCGGCCAATCGGCGGCGTTCTTTAACTACATGAAGCAACTGGCACAAGACGCAGATGCGGCCGAACGCGAATGTAGTTGAGCCATGTGATTGCCCGATCATATAGATGACAAGAAAGTCGCGAACGGTCGCACGCGAGATGGCGGCCGTTCGCGACCGATGCAGGTGTCATCCTTCACGCGAAGATTTCCCTTTCGCGAAAATGGTTTTCGAGGAAGGATGCTGTGTTCAATAGAAGCGCGCAACATTGACAGATTGCGCGGTTTGAATTCTTCTCATCGACAGGAGGAAGAATGCACAAGACGAATTCCATTCTCATGCAGGCGCCGAAAACGGCGATTTTCGAGACCGCAGCGGACTTGGAGTTATGGCCAAAGATCCTTCCGCATTATCGCTACATACGTTTTCTGGAGCGTGGGGCTGATCGGAACCTCGTGATGATGGCCGCCCGCCGCTCCGGCATTCCGATCTCATGGACCTCAGAGCAAATCATCGACCGCGACAAGTTCGAAATTCATTTTCATCATTTGAAGGCTTTGACCAAAGGCATGCGGGTGGTCTGGACGTTTTCCGATACGGCCGATGGCGTGCTGGTGACAATTTCACACGATTTGCGATTTCGGATTCCCGTGCTCGCGCCGCTTGTCGATCCGATCGTAGGCGATTTTTTCATCCATAACGTCGCGAGTAAAACGTTGCGCTGCATGAAAGCTTACGTGGAGGCAAGGGTAGATAAGGTGACCGCATGAGCCGAAGACGCGCGGTCATCACCGGTATTGGACCGATCACATGCATCGGCACGGGTGTTGAGAATTTCTGGAACGGGATCTTGGCGGAAAGGAGTGGTATCGATAGCATCACAAGCTTCGATCCGAGCGTGTTCCATGTGCGATGCGCGGGCGAAATTCGTGATTGGAATGCCGAAGAGTACTTTTCACCGCACCGCCTGAAACGGCTGGATCGCTACGCTCAATTCGCAGTCGTGTCTGCAAAGCTCGCACTGGAGGACGCCCGCATCGACTATTCTCGCGAAAAACCGCAGGATCGCGTCGGCGTTAGCTTCGGTACCGCGCTAGGCGGCGTGTGCAAAGCCGAGGAGCAATACATCAGATATCTAAAAAAGGGTGCGCGCGGCGTTCAACCCACTCTTGCCGTTCAAGTCTTCGGTGGTTCGGCGCATTCGAATGTTGCAATCGAGTTCGGGTTTCGCGGAGTGGGCACGACAAATTCCAATAGTTGTGCCAGCGGCACGGTATCCGTGGGCGAAGCGATTCGTTACATTCGCGATGATTTTGTGGACGTAGTCGTAGCAGGCGGAGCGGAAGCGCCGCTCACAGCGATCACGATTGGCGCGTTCGACATTATCAAAACCATGAGCAGATGGGCGGGCGACCCCGCTCTCGCGTGTCGTCCGTTTGATGCGCTGCGCGATGGATTCGTGATGGGCGAAGGCGGAGCGTCGCTCGTTATCGAGGAACTGGAACACGCGCGTGCTCGCGGTGCACACATTTACGCGGAAGTGCTCGGGTACAGCTTGAATAACGATGCTTTTCATATGACTACACCGCTCCCGAGCGGCGAGTCATGCATTCGCGCCATGCGCGAAGCGCTCACGGACGCGGAACTCGCACCCGAGCAAATCGATTATATCAACGCGCACGCCAGTTCGACCCAGCTCAATGACAGTGCCGAAACGGCGTCGATAAGACAAGTGTTCGGCGACCATTCGCAGCGAATTCCTGTGAGCGGGACGAAGGGCTATTACGCGCATCCGTTGGGCGCGACTGGGGCAATCGAGGCTGCGCTTTGCGCACTTTCGTTGGATCGGCAATGGATCCCGCCCACAATCAATTATCGGAATCCCGATCCAGCGTGCAATCTCGACGTTGTGCCAAACCATGGCCGGCCGGCCGTGTTGAATTACGTGATGAGTAATTCATTCGGCTTCGGTGGCATCAACGCGAGCGTCGTGCTCGGGAGAATTCGCCACTAATTGATGGAGATGCGCTGAGGACAGCGCACGCTACAGGACGCGCATGGGAGAAAGTTGTAGCGTCCGCTGTCCTCAGCGGAGTAAGTCCGGGCGGTTCTCGCGTGTCCGTTTGATTGCCTGGTCTTTACGCCACTTCGCGATTTCCGCGTGATTCCCGGAGAGCAAAACTTCCGGAACTTTCCAGCCGCGGAACTCAGCGGGCCGCGTGTACTGCGGCGCTTCCAAGAGCCCGTTGCTGAAGCTATCATCAGCGGCCGATTGCTCATCGCCCAGCGCCCCGGGAAGCAAACGAACGATTGCATCAACAAGAACTGCCGCAGCAATCGCGCCGTTAGTAAGCACATAATCGCCGATCGAAATCTCAAGATCGATCAGATGTTCGATCACGCGGTGATCGACTCCTTCGTAATGGCCGGAAATGATGATCAGATGCGGTTCCCCGGATAGCTCTCGCGCCATTTGTTGATCGAACGTCCGGCCTGCAGGCGACATCAGGACGGTTTTCGGTTTTCGGTTTTCGGTTTTCGATTTCAGCTCCTCCACCGCTGAAAAAATTGCTTCCGGTTTCATCACCATCCCCTGCCCTCCGCCAAAAGGCGCGTCATCGACCACGTGATGTTTGTCGGTCGTCCAGTCGCGCAGATTGTGAATGTGCAGGCCAACGATTTTCTTCTCTTGAGCCCGCTTCATCATGCTTTCGCCAAGCGGCGCGCGGCAGACTTCAGGAAACAACGTGAGGATGTCGATTCTCATTTGGAAGAAACGTCGAACGCCGAACATCCAACGTCCAACGCTGAGACTGTAGCGGCGATCTGCGACCGCCGAAATCCAAAAGCTCGGCGCTTCGAGAGCGGCTACAGCACGTCTGAATATTATTCGATAATCTCGAGCAGAGCGCGTTGGCCGTGGCGCGCGGCGGAGCTGGCCAGTAGGGCGCGAATAGCGTGAATAGTCTGACCGGACCTACCAATCACGCGGCCTACGTCTCCGCGTCGGAGTTGCAATTTGAAAATGACTGTTCTGCCGTTGGGAATTTCCGTGAGCACCATGTCATCAGGAAATTCGATCAGCTCGCGAATGACGAACTCGAGAAATTCTCGCATCCGTGAAAAGACTAATCATGAATGGACACGAATAAACACGAATTTTACTAGCCGATAAACCACTGCTGTAGTGTCCGCTGTCCTCAGCGGATCATCTTCCGTGTCGAAAAGAAAGTGCGCTGAGGACAGCGCACCCTACAGCGCCAAATGCCAGGCTAGCTTGCCGTCTCGGCAGAGGGCGATGAACGCCCTTCAGCCGGTTCCGAACTCTCTCGCTCGGCTTCAGATGGTGGCGTGGCAGCAACCATCTTCTTTTGCTTCTTGATCAAGCTGCGCACAGTATCGGACGGTTGCGCGCCCTTGCTGATCCAGTACTCAGCGCGCTCAACACTAAACGAACTGTTCTGACCAGTTTTCTTTGGATCGTACGTGCCAATGATCTCGATGAATTTCCCGTCCCGCGGGCTCCGGCTGTCGGCCACTACCACTCTGTAGTACGGTCGATTCTTGGTGCCTTCTCTGCGTAATCTAATTGAAACTGCCATGGTAAATTACATTTTCATTCGCGCCATTTGCGCCATCATCTTTTTCATCTTGCCCGCGTTCTTCATCAGCTTTCGCATCTGATCAAAACGCCGCAGCAAGTCGTTTACCTCCGTGACGGTGGAACCGCTACCGCGCGCGATGCGTTGACGCCGCCGAGCATTCAGAATGTCGGGGCGCGTCCGCTCTTCTTTCGTCATCGAAAGCACGATCGCTTCCGTGCGCTTGAGCTGCTTCTCGTCAATGGAGAGGCCGTGCACGTTACTCATTCCCGGTAACATGCCAAGAATATTCTCCAGGGGTCCCATGCGGCGCATCATCTTGAACTGCGCCAGGAAATCATTGAAATCGAATGAAGCCGTGCGGAGTTTGCGCTCAAGCCTGGCAACGTCTTCGGCTTCGACGGCTTCGGCAGCTCTTTCGACGAGACTGACGACGTCGCCCATTCCAAGAATCCGCCCCGCGAGCCGCTCCGGAATAAAAAGCTCAAATTGATCGAGCTTTTCACCTGTGCCTGCAAATTTGATTGATCGGTGCGTGACCTCGCGCATCGACAATGCTGCGCCGCCCCGGGCGTCACCATCGAGCTTCGTGAGAATAATTCCTGTTATCGACAAAGCAGCGTCAAAACCGGTTGCGACACTGACAGCTTGCTGCCCGGTCGCCGCATCTACAACCAGCAAGATTTCATGCGGCCGTAGAAATTCTTTGAGCGCTTTGAGCTCATCCATGAGCGCTTCGTCGATTTCCTGTCGCCCCGCCGTATCGAAGATCTGCACACTGGACGCCCCCGTTGTTCGCGTCGTCTCAAGCGCCGCTGCGGCGACACGCTGCACATTTTTCTCGCCCGGGTCGGGAACATGAACCGGAACGTCGATCTGTTTTCCAAGCGTTGCGAGTTGCTCGATTGCCGCAGGGCGCTGCAAATCGCACGCCACGAGTGACGGCATCCAGCCTTGCTTTTTTAACAGCAGCGCCAGCTTGGCAGCCGAGGTTGTTTTGCCCGAGCCGTTGAGCCCAACGATCAAGATCCGTGTCTCGTCTTCGAGGCGAAGCGGCTCTGCATCGCCGCCAAGCAGCACGGTCAGTTCGTCGTGAAAAATTTTCACGATCTGCTGACCCGGTGTAATGCTGCGAAGTACAGTTTCGCCGAGCGCTTTCTCCTTTACGCGGGCAATGAATTTTCTGGCGACCTGAAAATCAACGTCCGCTTCAAGCAGCGCCATGCGAACCTGACGCAATGCAGCGTCGACGTTCGACTCGCTGATAACGCCGTGTCCACGGAGATCTTTGAAAATCTCCTGAAGTTTGTCGCTAAGTTGAGGAAACATGGTAGAGGGCGCTTTTCCGAACGCCTGCGGCGCTTGGAAAGCCGTCGCTCCTTGGGCTCGCAGTTATTTTTTAGGAGCTGTCGCAGGTGAGCTGGCAGCTGTAGCTGCACCTTCTTCGATCCCGAAGGTCCAATGAGTTTCGACCTTTTTACCTTCGGATTTGGCGCTCACAATCACGGTGCACGACTTGTCGTGCAGCTTTTGTGGAACCTGATATGACACGATGCCGGTCTTAGGATCAAAGTTGACCGGAACAAGGCCAAGGCCGCTTACGCGCATTTGCACACTGCCAGGCTCGATCTGGCCTATGCTGCTAAGGTTCGCTTTGATAAGCGGCGTCGCCGTGCGCACCGTGCTGCCGTCTGCCGGCTGTGTCGTCAGATCTTTCGGGCCGACTTCCGCTACTGCCGTGCCACCTCCGGTGGAGGCGCCGATCATGCTCACTGCGTCTGCAAAAACTTTCGGCTTATTCGCTTCAATCGCGTAGCGGCCGATCGAATCCATCGGAGAAGTAAACGTGATCGGCTGCCCGTACACGGTGAACATCGCCTCGTAACCGGCATTTCGCGCGAGTTCCTTCACATGCTCGTTGTAATTTCCGAACGGCACTGCAAAACAATTCACCTTGATGCCGAGTCGCTGTTCGAGCAGCTCCTTGCATCCAACGACTTCGTTTTGCACCCATTTTTCATAATCGGCCCCTGTTAGTTTCTTTCTGGTTCGTTTGCCACCGGGCTCAATCACCATCACCGTGTGCCCCTCACGCAAATCCTGGTGCGTCGCTGTGTGCGCCTGAATATCAACCCCGTTGTCGCGCATATTGGCGAGCTGTTCCCATGTGATCGCTTCTCCTCCGCCGAGAGTGCCCCCGCGCACGCCTTCGGTGTAGATAAACAATGTAAAGGGATACCCGTATTTTTTCATGATCGGCCACCCTACTTCGTATTGCGATTTCCAGCCGTCGTCGAAAGTTACTACGGCGCACCGCGGCGGTATGTTCTTTTCGCCACGTTTCCAGGCGAGCAAATCCTGCATCGAGATCACGGTGATACCCTTGTCTTTCAACTCTTTCATCTGCGCTTCAAACGCAGCGGGCGTAATCTCTGTGCCGGGGTAGCGGACTTTGTCCACCAGCCGATGGTAACAAAAGATAAGAGTCTGAGCCGTTTGATCGACGACTGGCTTCTTGACCTTGGGAGTTGCCACCACCACCGGCGCAGCCGTCGCGGCAGCCGTCCCAGGCACAGCGGCATCCGCAGGTTGCGGCTTTTCCGTAACGGCTTGTTGCTTTTTGCACATCGAAAAATTCAGTGCCAGCACTAGTGGAAGGATTGCGAATCGGATCATCATAGGAGTGTTAAGGGATTAGGCGCAGCGGCGCAAAACACAAGTGCATTTTATGCGCGATATGGGAAACATGCGAGTCGTTGAGACTCGTTCCAGTTTCAGCGAAACATTTTGATGCAGCGCCGGTTTTTGCTATTAGATGAGAATGGCGCGTCTCGTCAGTGGCTTCATCGCACTCGCATTGGTCGCTTCGTTCACCGCATGCAGCACGGTCGGAACTCCCGGCGTCAAAAACACGAGCAAAACGTTTACCACGGTGGTCGTGGATGCCGGCCACGGCGGAAAGGATAGTGGTGCGTTTCGCCGCTACGGTCCGCCGGAAAAGATGGTCACGCTCGATGTAGCCCAGCGTCTCGAGCGAAAGTTGCGCGAGTCGCAGATAAAGATCGTAATGACCCGAGACTCAGACGTGTTTATTCCACTCAACGATCGGGTCGCCATGGAGAACGCCCAGAAAAATGCAGTTTTTGTCAGCATACATTTTAACGACTCGCGTAAGCGCAAGACGCGCGGATTCGAGACATACTATCATTCAGGCGCGTCGTTCGATCTGGCCAACCGCATCCAGCAAAAACTCATGACGATTCCGAATTCCGCAAACGGCGGAATTCACACAGCAAATTTTCGCGTACTGCGGCTTGCGAGCTGTCCCGCGGTTCTCGTGGAATGTGGGTACCTGAGCAACCGTTCTGAAGGCAACCAGGCGCGGGACTGGGAATATCGCGAATTACTCGCGGACAGAATCGCCGAAGCAATCGTCGAGCAGCGCTACGGCGGTGGAGTTTATCGGCCGAGTCCTCAAATCGCTGCCCAATTACGGCCTCCGTCGGAACCTGCCAGTAGCGGCACCAACCTCACGCCACCTGGTTCGCGGTGAAGTTCTTGATTGGCAGCCAATATTAGAATTCCTTTCCGCGTTTTTCGGGACCGATAGCGGCGATGATGATCAATGCGACAGCAGTCACAAGCGTGAACAATGCCAGGCCTTTCGCATAGTCGGGGTGGCCCCCACTAACGCGAAAATGCTCAGCTAGCCGCGCCTCTATCACGGCTGTATTGGCCGCAAAAAGATTCCCAAGCTGATAAGCGAGCCCGGGAAACGTGCCGCGTACTTCACCCGGCGACAGCTCGTTCAAATGCACGGGCACAATTCCCCAGACGCCTTGCACCGTGAACTGCATCAGGAACCCGCCTGCGATCAGCATCACCAATTCGGGCGCGAAAACCCACGCAGGAATTAAAATGATACTGCACATCACAGTGATGATGATCAATCGGCGACGGCCGAACCTTTGAGAGAGATAGCCGACCAAGATTCCGCCGCAGATCGCGCCGACGGCATAGATAATTCCAACAACGGATTTTTCCTTTACGCTGAGTCCACGCTGTTCGCCCAAAAACGTTTGGTACATGTCCTGGGTGCCATGTGACATGGCGTTAAACGCGGTCATAAGCAAAATGACATAGATGAACAACAGCCAGTGGCGCTTCAGGATGTCGCCCACGGTCGACCAGAAGTTCTCTGCCAAACCTTGTCGTAACCATGCAGGCGATTCCGGAACTTTGGCGCGAATGTAGATGACCAACACCGCCGGCAGCGCGCCAACCACAAACAATGCGCGCCACCCAAAAATCGGGTAAACAATCCCATAAACCGCTGCGGCGAACAGGTAACCAAACATGTAGCCCTGCTGCAAAATTCCCGAAAACAGTCCGCGTGCTTGAGTTGGCAATGTTTCCATTGCCAGCGACGCGCCCAATCCCCACTCGCCGCCCATGCCGATCCCATAAAGCGCGCGGAAAATCAGCAGCACAGTGTAATTCGGCGAAAACGCCGTGAGCAATTCCATCAGCGAATAAAAAATGATATCGATCATCAGCGGAATCCGTCGCCCAAAGCGGTCGCCGAGCAGACCGAAGATAAACGCGCCCACCGGGCGCATCGCCAGCGTGATGGTGATCGCGTAACTCAGATCGGCGACGCTCGTGCCGAAATCGTGCGCCATTGGCACGATCACGAACGTGAGTAGAAAAAAATCGAACGCGTCGAGCGCCCAACCGAGAAAACAGGCGACGAACGTATTCCGTTGGTCGCGATTGAGTGACTTGAACAGCCGGATCGCTTCCACAGCGTTATTCAACTAGCTCGAGTAACCACCAATCAACACGAATAAAACGGAAGCATTAGATCGCGTGAACGCATCGCAGCGCGAAACCGTTCGCGAATCGACGGCACTAGCTCTTTTGCCTCCCCAATTCCGAGGGATTCCGCAAGCCATACGGGTGTTTGCCGCGGCGAAATCCGCTACAATGTCGCTTCGTCGCTAGCCGCAAGCTTTTTAGCGTCAAGCATGTCTTGGAACGGCCGATAGAAGTTGGCGTAGAATGGATAAGGCCGATCGGGATTTGCGGGACGATAACGCCAGTGTTTGTACATCCAGAGCCAGGGCGCGGGGTTTTTGCGCACGTAAGGCTCGAACGAATTCCAGCATGCCTGCGCGATTTGCTGATGCGTCATTCCAGCGGTGTCTCCGATCTTTGGATGAAATACCAGCCTATAGCGGCCGTCCGGCAGCGGTTCGGTGTGGGCCGGCACGATGGGAACGCTGGTTCGCTCGTGCAACCAAGCGTGCGCCGACGTGACGCTTGTCTTTAATCCAAAACAATCGATTGCCACGGCTCCTTGAGTCGGCGGCACGGTGAGATCGACCAAGAGCGCCGTGCGGCCCTTTCGACGAAGGATCTTATAAAGGCGCATGATCCCACGGTCGCGTGGGACGAGCTCGTGACCGGATTGTTCCCGCAGTTTTTTGAAAATGGGATCCAGCGACGAATTCTTAAATTCCTGTGAGATAATTGTGCCTTTCAGATCGAGAAAACCACAGGCGAGACTGAGCCATTCAAAGTTGCTGTAGTGATAACAGGCGATCATCAAGCTGCGCTCCGGGCTTGTGTCGCGTGCTGTTTCCTCGAAATTTTCCAAGTCGATGTACTGAGAAAAGTTTTCTAGTGCTAGACGTGGGCTCCATAGCAAATCGACCATGGTCCGCGCGAAATGCTGGAATGACTCACGGGCAATTTTTCGTCGCTCCTCAGGCAAGAACCGATCCCCAAATGCGACCTCTAGGTTGACGAGCGCGACTTGATAGCGCTGTCGATCGACAAAACTCAACAGCGCTCCGGCCATTTGTGCGATGTGATAGCAGGCACGTCGCGAACACAAAGGGATCAGTTTTGTGGCAAGAACAAGCCCCAGCCACTCCAGCCGATATCGGATTCGCTTCCAGCGCGACCGCATTGCTCACTTTAAACATGCAGTCGGGTGCAAGACTAGTGCAGTATCGTAATCGTAATCGTGCTCCTGCTCCTGCTCGTGATCGAATCACGAACGTACATTCTCGATTAGGAGCATGAGCATGACCCCAGCGGCCCTTACTACCAGCCCTGCCCTGGGTTACTTATCGGAGGCAAACTTTTTCGAAACTCTGCCTGCTGGCGCTCGGCTTGTCTCTGCTGGTCCGCCTCGCGCGCCTGCTGTTCTGGGCTGGGACCCGGAGAAGCACAACCGATCAATTCCAGAAGGACCATCGGAATCAAAAGCATCGTAGTCGCGAACCTTTTCATGTGAAATTAGAACACGACGATAATCGGCGGTATCAACGCGGCAAGCGCTCGTCGGAGATGGTCCACGGCTCGGCGAAACCGGATCACTCGACTTTTGTGACGTCGTATTCGTCTAATGTCTGTTCGCGGTACTTGTGCTCGAGCGCTTTCAGGCGTTCAAGAATTTCGTTCAACGCGAGCTCGTTCTTCAAGTTCACTTGATAATCGATTTCCGCGCGCAGCCGGTCTTTGTGAGACTGCCGATTCTGCGACATCAGAATTATCGGCGCCTGCAGCACGGAAAGCACATTAATCGCAGTACTCAGCAATAAGAACGGATACGGATCGAAGTTGATTTTGCCCATCCACGCCAACCACATGTTTATCCATACCCAAACGTTGACGAGAACCACCGCAGCAATAATAAATTTCCAACTGCCGCCGAATTCAGCGATGACGTCTGACGCACGATCGGCAACTGTTAATTGCGCCGCTTCTTCCACATTGACGTTACGTGTAGAGGTATGTCGCAAGAGCTCGTCGGTTTGCCGCAACCGGTTGGTAAGCGCGGTGAGCATCTCCAGAGCGACATTTGGGTTGCTTAGCGTAAACGAAAGAAAATGCTCACGCGAAAGTATAGCCAGGCGCGCATTCTCGATGACCCGCGCATCGGCCGAGCGTGGCTTACCGTTGAGCAAGGCCATTTCGCCAAAAAAATCGCCGCGTTTCAATTCGGTAAGCGTAACCTCGTGCCCATCCTTCGCTCGTACGCAGATACGGACCTTCCCCTCCTCGATTAAATACATCGCGTCGCCTTCGTCACCCGTGCGGAATAGAACCGCGCCTGCTTTGCAATCGAGGCTCTCGAGCAACTCGCACAATTCATGGGCCGCTTCAGTATCGAGCGACTCAAACAATGGCACATGACGCAGCGTCTCGACGTTCATTTGCAGGAAAGCGATGGACGGTGGTCACAATAACCGCAATGCGCGGTCGCGAGAAGCGACAAATCACTGCCAAAATGACGCTCCTGGACCATCGGAAATTGACCTTGGACAGGTTCGCTTCTAGGTTGCCAAACGCGTTCGCTGCGCGTTCCGACCCGTGAAAAACGTTCTCTTCGTCTGCACAGGCAACATTTGTCGGAGCCCGATCGCGGAAGGGCTTTTTCGCCGGCTGATCGGAAACCGAAAGGACATCGAAGTCGCATCGGCCGGCGTGCACGCGGTTCGGGGCCAACCGCCAAGCCTGTACGCCGTGGAAGTCTGCGCAGAGGAAGGCACAGACATCAGCGGTCTCCGCAGCCAACCCTTGACCGCAACGCTGGTCGATCAAGCTACACACATATTCGCCATGACCGGTGCGCACGTGGAAACGATCCAAACATTGTTTCCACGAAGTGCGGAAAAAACGTTCTTACTCCGTGAATTTGAAGAGCCTGGAACTACGGTGTGGCGCGATGTGCCAGACCCAATCGGTCTCGGCCGCGAGGTGTACGAGGATTGCGCGTGCATCATCAAAAACACTCTGCCGAGCGTGCTCGCATTTGTAGAACAGGGCGAACTCGTCCGCCCTGGTGCGGTGCGCTCGTCCGACATATCTTCTTACTCCATGGACCATCTTTCTCGCCAAT
>Ga0066709_100002304_pt1 | contig 13797 bp, 17 predicted proteins | sample GraSoiAngelo_158_FD_79665 | JGI IMG/M metagenome (GOLD analysis project Ga0066709, IMG submission 79665) | Grasslands soil microbial communities from the Angelo Coastal Reserve, California, USA - 14_1009_16_30cm | ecosystem: Environmental > Terrestrial > Soil > Grasslands | place: USA... | reverse complement strand
ATCCTCGAGAGCTCGTCGATGGCAGCGCGGAGCGCGACCGCGCCGAGGACGTTGGGCGAGCCCGCCTCCTCGCGCTCGGGCGGGTCGGTCCACACGACGGAGTCGAGGTCGACGAGGTCGACCGCGCCCCCGCCGGCGAGGAACGGGTCACCGGTCGCGAACGCGTCGCGGGGGCCGACGAGCACGCCGGCGCCGAAGGGGGCGTACATCTTGTGACCGCTCCAGGCGAGGAAATCGGCGTCGGTGGGAAGCGGTCGGTGGGGCGCGAGCTGCGCGGCATCGATCAGCACCGGCACGCCGCGGTCGTGGGAGGCGGCGATGATCTCGTCGATCGGTGGGAGCCAGCCGGTGACGTTCGACGCGCCGGTGAGGGTGAGCAGCCGGGGGAGCGGGCCGTCGTCGAGGGCCGTGGTGACATCGTCGACGTCGAAGGTGCCGGCCGGCCCGCACTCGACGTAGCGCCGGCGGGCGACGCGTGCCCACGGCAGGAGGTTGGCATGGTGCTCGACGACCGTCGTCACCACGACGTCGTCACGTTCGAGGCGGAGCCGGTAGGCAAGGTGATTGATGCCTTCGGTGGTGTTGCGACAGATGATGGCCACATCGTCTCGCGCCGCGCGTCCGGCGAAGTCCAGTGCGGCGGCGCGCGCTTCTTCGTATTCGGCGGTTGCCAGCTGCGACTTCCACCCCGCCCCGCGGTGGACGCTCGAGTAGCTGGGCAGGAAGTCGCTCACGCGCTCGGCCACGACCGTCATCGCGCCGGTCGACGCGGCGGCGTCGAGCGAGACGTAGGGCCGTTCCTGCCCGTCGATGCACGGCACCGGCAGATCGTCGCCGACGAGTCGCACGCCGAGGAACGCTCAGGCCGGCTCGGCGTGGGCAGCCGGTCGCAACCCGGGGCTCCCGAACTCGTCCTCGGCCGCGGACTGGGACGCGTCCGAACCGCTGAGCCCACCGGACGCGGCCAAGCGGTGGGCGATCGAGCGACCGAGTCCCGGTGCCAAGAGGATGCTCAGGTGACCGTGATCCTTGACGAGGACGTTGGTCGCGTCGAGCGCAGGATGCCGGAGCATGGCCGAGCTGGCCGGCTGCACGAGCGCATCCAGGTTCGAGTAGTACGCCATCCACTGCACCGGGCTCGGTCGTGCGGTTTCCTCGAGTGCCTGGATCACCCAGGAGCCCGGTCGCAGTTGACGGAGAACCGAGCTCCGGCCGAGCCCTGCCGCGAGCGTTCCTTCGTGGGGCGAGGCGAGGGTGATGGCCGTGTCGACACAGGCCTCGCCCCCCAAGAGCTGGACGTAGTACCGGATGAGGATGCCGCCCAAGCTGTGGCCCACGAGGTGGACGCGTCTGGCGCCGGTGACTTCCCGAATGGCGTCGATCCTCCGCGACAGCTCCCACGCGAGGCCGGGGAGGTCGCCGGCCAGGGGGTTGTAGTTCAAGGAGTATACGTGCTCGAACCCCCCGCGCCGCAGGTGGCGGGCAAGGAAGGTCCAACCGCTGCGGTTGTGGCCGTACCCGTGCACGAGGAGGACGGGGGCGGCATCGGGTTCGAGGGCGGAGAACGGGGTCGGCGACGCACCGGACGGACTCTCCGGGGTGGTGCCGCCGATACCGAAGGGGTAGCAGACGAGGCACACCCCCGTGACCAGCAACTCGCGCAGCCAACCCACGTAACTCCCTGGCCGCATGAGCGCTCGGGTGACGATGTCAGGCAGTTGCAACTTGTCCGCCCTCTCTCTGCTCGAAGACACCTGACGCCGGGCGGCGTCCCTTCTGTGACGGTGCGCCAGCGACGTTAGGAATCGGTGCCTGTGTGGAGCCAGAGGCATAAGGCTGTGAATTCGCCGGGTTGTCCACAGCCCTGGCCGGAAGATCCGGCACCTCGGAATAGTTCGACGACGATCGAACGTTGAACCCGTTCAATGAGTCCTGAACAAGCCCGAGACTACGAACGACGTTGGTGGACGCTGGGGGTGCTGTGCCTCAGCCTGGTGATGGTCGTCGTTGCCAACGCCTCCCTCAACGTCGCGCTTCCCACCCTGGTGAAGGACCTACACGCCAGCGCGAGCGCGCTCCAGTGGATCGTCGACGCCTACAGCTTGGTGTTCGCCGGGCTACTCCTCACCGCGGGCGCGCTCGGCGACCGCTACGGCCGCCGGCTCGCGCTCAACGGTGGCCTGCTGATCTTCGGCGCGGCGTCAGGGCTGGCGGCCTTCGCGGGCTCGTCCGGCCAGCTGATCGCCGCTCGCGCCGCGATGGGAATCGGCGCTGCGCTCGTCATGCCGGCCACGCTGTCAGTGCTGGCTCACGTCTTCCCGCCCGAGGAGCGCAAGCGGGCGGTCGCGATCTGGGCCGGCTTCGCGGGCGTGGGTGCGGCGCTGGGAGGCGTGATCAGCGGTTGGCTGCTGCAGCATTTCTGGTGGGGGTCGATCTTCCTCACCAACGTCTTTGTCGTCGCGATTGCGTTGGTGGCCGGCGCGATCCTCATCCCGCCGGCGCGCGACGATCGCGAGCCGTCGCTCGACCCGGTCGGCGCGCTGCTGTCGATCGCCGGTCTCGGCGCGCTGATCTACGCCATCATCGAGGCGCCGACGCACGGCTGGCTCTCGATCGACACCGTGGGCGCGTTCTGGATCGCAATGCTCATCCTCGTCGCGTTCGCGCGTTGGGAGCTGCGTACACCCGAGCCGATGCTCGACCTCCGCTTCTTCCGCAACCCGCAGTTCGCCGCGGCTACGTCCACCATCACGCTGATCTTCTTCGTGATGTTCGGGATGATCTTCATCCTCACGCAGTACCTGCAGTCGGTGCTCGGCTACAGCCCCCTCGAGGCCGGCGTGCGGATGCTGCCGTGGGCCGTCGTCTACATGATCTCGGCGCCGCGGTCGGCGCGCCTCGTCGAACGGTTCGGCCAGCGCCTCGTCGTGTCGTCGGGGTTGACGGTAGTCGCCATGGGACTCGGTTTGCTCGCACTCAGCGGCATCCACGCCAACTACCCGCTGCTCGCGCTGTCACTGGTCGTCACCGCCGCCGGTATGGGCATGGTCACGGCGCCGTCGACCGGTGCGATCATCGCCTCGCTGCCGTTGAACAAGGCCGGCGTGGGCTCGGCCGTGAACGACACCACCCGCGAGCTCGGCGGGGCCCTGGGCGTGGCCGTCATCGGCAGTGTGCTGGCGTCGATCTACCGCAGCGACGTCGCCCGGCACATCACCTCGCTGCCACCCTCGGCTCGGGCCGCGAGGTCGTCGCTCGGCGCCGCGCTTCAGACGGCGGCGACGCTTCCCGGTCGCGACGGCCCGGCGCTGGCGCACGCCGCCCGGCAGGCCTATGTGCACGCGTTCGACATCACGATGCTGGTCGCCGTCGGCGTCGCCCTGCTGGCCTCGGCGTTGGTGTCCTGGGTGCTGCGGCCGCCGTCGACCGTCGCGGTCGAGGAACCGATCGCGTTCGAGGCGGCGTAAATGGAACGCGGCACCGCGATGGACGTCCGCCTTCCGGCCCGTGACGAGCTAAGGCTGGCGGACGTCCTGCACGCGCTGTCCGACCCGGTCCGCCTGCAGATCGTGGAGGTGCTCGATCGGGCCGACGGGCCGATGGCGTGCGGCGACTTCCCAGTGCGGGTGAGCAAGTCGACGGCCAGCCATCATTTCAAGGTGTTGCGCGAGGCAGGGGTGCTCCAGTGCCGCGACGAGGGGACGCGCCGGTACCACACCGTCCGGCGCAACGACCTCGACGCGCGCTTTCCCGGGCTGCTCGACGCGGTGCTGCGGGTCGCGGCAGCCGCCTCACGGAACGACGAACGTGACGGCCATCAGCGAGGACCCTTGCCCCAGTCGTAACCTGTCGTCGAACGTGCAGCGAGAGGAGCAAGGCGATGGACTACCCGCTGACATACTCCGTCGACTATCCAATCCGTTCGCTCAACCGACTGACGACGTTCTTCCGCTTTTTCGTGGCCATCCCCATATTGATCGTGCTGGGAAGCGTCTCGGGCGGGACGTGGCTGTCGAGCACGGGCTCGAACGGGAGCGTGGTCATCACCGCCGCCGGGGGCCTGCTCTTCTTCGGCCCGCTGGTCATGATCCTGTTTCGCCGCAAATACCCGCGGTGGTGGTTCGACTGGAACCGCGAGCTCCTTCGTTTCACGAACCGTGTCGCGGCCTACCTGGCCCTCATGGACGACCGCTACCCCTCCACCGACGAGGAGCAAGCGGTGCACCTCGACATCGACTACCCCGACGCACAGGCGTCCTTGAATCGCTGGTTGCCGTTGGTGAAGTGGCTGCTCGCGATTCCCCACTTCATCGTGCTGGTCTTCCTCGATGTTGCCGGGGTGGTAGTCGTGGTGGTCGCCTGGTTCGCCATCCTGTTCACCGGGCGGTACCCGCGTGGTCTCTTCGACTTCGTGCAAGGGGTCATCCGCTGGCACAACCGCGTCGTGGCGTACGCCCTGATCCTGGCCACCGACGTGTACCCGCCGTTTCAGCTCCGCCCATGAAGACGGTTGCGGCCGCGGCGTCGCCGCCGGAGCCTTACGGACCCCTCCCGTCCACGCAGGGCAGGCAGTCGCCGTAGACGTGCTTCTCGCACACGTGGCACCGGTGGTACATCGTCGTCGCGCAGGACTCGCACCCCGGACAGCGCTCGGGCACCTCGGCCGCCCACTCCGTCTGCTCTTCGCCGTGGCAGCGAAAGCGTCCGCCCGAGGTCAGCGGCGGTGGACCGATCGGAGCGATCTCGGGCGGCGATGGCGCCGTGCGCCACGCGTGCTCCTCCACCCGCCACGAGGGGATGGCGTTGGACACCGCCGCACCCTACCCACCACCCTGCCGCCCCTCAACCGGTCAACCGAGGAGGAACTAGGCGATCCGCTCCTCGTTTGCCCCGAGCACGCACACGACGGGCGGATCGAGGTCCAAGGTCTCGACCCGCGTGTCTGAGAAACCCGCCTCCTCGAGCAGAGCCTTGATCTCGCCCGCGGCGCGCTCGGAGGTCTCGCGGGTTGCGCCCGGGCAGCGTGGCTGGGACGCAATGGCGATCTGACCATCCGGACGAAGCAGCCCACGCAGCTCCTTCAGCCGCTCCCATGGCTCCGGCCAGAACCCGACCGAGTTCACGGCGAGGACCTTGTCGAGCGGTTCGGCGAATGCAGGCAGGTCGTCTACCGAGCCGAGCCGGAGATCGACGAGTCCCGCGCGCACGGCGGCGCGGTTCCGCTTCGTCGCCTGTCGGATCAGGACGTCGGAGTGGTCGATTCCGTACACCGCGCCGTGGTGGGCGAGCCGGGCGAGCTCGTCGATGGCGACGCCGGGACCGAAGCCAACCTCGAGCACACGGTCGGCGGCCTGCACGTCTAGCAGGGAGACCGCCCAGAGGTTGCGCCTGCGGTTGGATGAACGGTGTGCCATCACGCCGCCGACGACACGACCGGGCAGGCCGCGGGGGTGGCCGAACTGGCGCACGAGGCCCCGGAGCACTCGTTGCTGAAGCGTCGCGCGTCGTCTCGGGGCCTGCAGGCTAGGGACCGGTGTCGACGTCATGAGAAGCAGTGAACAAGCTCAAGTACGCTTGAAGTCAAGATGCCCGACGACCTCCTGACGATCGGGGACCTGGCCCGCCGCACCCGGATGGCCACATCGGCGCTGCGCTACTACGAAGAGCTGGGACTGCTGCCCCGGCCCACGAGGGTGTCGGGCCAGCGGCGCTATCCGCCCTCGGCCGTCGAGCTGGTCGGCGTGATCCTGCTCCTTCGCGACGTTGGCTTCGCGCTGGGTGAGATGAAGACGCTGTTGGCCTCGCGGTCCCGGTCACCCGAGGCCTGGCGAGCCCTCGTCCGGCGAAAGGTCGCCGACCTGGACGACCAGATCGCGAAGGCTGGCGTCGCCCGGATCGCGCTCGAGCACGCGCTCCGATGCCCGCGAGAGGACCTCCTCGAGTGCCCGAACTTCTGGGACGTCGTTGCCGCGCGTCTGGCCGGCACGCCGCTCGAGGAGGTCCACGCGCCCCCGGCCGCTCGGTGATGGCATGCTCCACTCGTGATGACGGCCGGGAGACGTTTGCCATGACCCGTTACGTCGATTCGACCGACCAGCTCGTCACCGAGATCGTCGTGCGGGACATACGAGGTTCGGTGGACTTCTACCGGCGTCTCGGGTTCGAGCTCCTGCGCGACGGAGGTGACTTCGTGGAGCTGACGTGGGAGGACCACCGTCTCTTCCTCGCGCAGCCATCCGCGTTCCGCGGTGCAGAGCACGTGGCGTTGCCCGTTCCTTCCACGTTCCCTTCGGCCAATGTCCGGGTGATGGTCCCCGACGTGGACAGGTATTGGGACCTTTCCCACGAGATCGGAGCAGAAGTCGCGGTGCCCATCGGGGACCGCTACTACGGCCTGCGCGATTTCACGATCCGCGACCCCGACGGTTTCGGTATCCGGTTCGCCAGCCTCCTTGACGAGCACGGAGACGCCTGACGTTGAGTGACGGGCGACACGATGTCGTCATCATCGGCGCGGGTACCGCTGGCACGAGTTGCGCGCTCGAATGCTTCGACATCCAACTCGACACGGTGGTCTTCGAGACGGACGAACGCCCAGGGGGCCAACTGGGCGAGATCGATCACTCCGTCCGCAACGTCGCCACCGGATCGTTCCGCAACGGCTCAGCCCTTCGCGACTCCTTGGAGGAGTCAGCGGCGATCCTGGGCGATCGCCTCCACCTGTCACATCCCGTGACGCGCGCTGACCTCGGAGAGCGATGGATCGAAGTCGATGGGGCGCGCATCCGAGGACGGACGTTGGTGCTCGCGACCGGCACGCGCGCGCAACAGCTCCCCGCGGCGGAGGACGGCGCCTTCGGGGGTGACGTGACGTATCACCTCGAGGCGCGGCCCGCTCGATTCGTCGGGCGTGACGTCGTCGTGATCGGCGGCGGCGACAGCGCCACCCTCGACGCCCTCGAGCTCGCGCGAGAGGGATCGAGGGTGAGCCTCGTCCATCGCTCGGAAGCGCTCACGGCGCGCCACGACATCGTCGAGCAGGTTCGCCACGAGCCGCGCATCGAGGACCTTCCCGGATGGCAGCTGGACGCTCTGGACGGGGGTGACCGACTCGAGGCAGTGACGATCGTGCGGCCGACCGACGGGCAGAGGCGGCGGTTGGCAGCTGGAGGACTCGTCGTGAAGATCGCACGCGTACCTCGTACGGATCTGTTTCGAGACCAGGTCGGGCTGGACCGAGCGGGTGCAATCGTCGTCGATGGAGAGATGCGAACGTCGCGCGACGGCGTGTTTGCTGCGGGCGACGTCGTTGCGGGTTCGTACGCCCGGGTTGCGTCTGCATTGGGTCAAGGCGCGGTCGCGGCGCGATCGGTGCTCCGATACGTGCAGGGCCGGATGTGATGGTTGCGCCGACGAACCTGCCCTCCATCAGCGCCGTCATCGCGGAGTTCAGGCGAGCGCACCGCGAGCCCGCACGCGCGTCCAGCGGGGTGCTCGGATTGCTGCTCGCGCTCCACCACAACAACGTCGTGCAGTGGACCCGCGAAGACGCCGCACGCCGCGACGACGCGGATGACCGCGCCGTGGCGACCGCCAAGCGAGACATCGACGCGCTCAACGCCAAGCGACACGAGCTCGTCGAGGCCATCGACGCAATGCTGGCGAGCAGCCTCGATCAGAACCCTGCGGCACCACCGGTGACCGAGAGCCCCGCGATGGTGTTCGACCGCTTGTCGGTGCTCGTGATCCGTCGGTGTTTCACCGAAGAGGCTGCGAGCTCGCAACGAGCCGATCGCGACCTCTACCCGGCGCGCTTGCCGCGTTTGGACCGGCAACTCTCGCTGCTGCAAGCGGGATTGGAGGCGCTCTTCGACGATGTGCGAAGCGGCCGCAAGCGGTTCTTGCCGTATCAGAGCCTCAAGCTGTACGGCTCGGACGCGACCCGTCACAGGCGCGACTCGTCATGAGCTCCCGCCACGCGAGACCACAGCGGACCGGATCGCGTGCAGCCGGTAGCCGCCGCGGTTGAAGCCGTAGAGGATCCGGTCGCCCGCGGCTGCGGCGTGCGCGATGCCGAGCGAATCATCCGCGATCGGAGCGCTCGTGCTGAGCGGGGCGCCGTCGCGAGTGTCGAACGTGTACAACTCGCCCCGCCGCCCGATACCGCACAGCCGTCCCGGGACGAGGGCGAGCGGGACGCCGCCGGTGCCCCAGGCCAGCTCTTCCGAGAAGCGACCGCTCACACGTACCCGCCCGTCGATGGGGTCGAGCGCGACGAAGCCGCCACCGCGCAGCGCTTCCCAGTCGTAGTCGTCGATCGCGTTCGCCACGCGGTCGGTGCCGGCCGCCCACACGAGCGCGCCGTCCCAGAGGACGATCCTCGGCTCGAAGTCGACGTCGACGGTCCACCGCGCGGGACCCAGGCCCTCGGTCGTCGCCGGGGCCAGGCTCACCTGACCTCGGCCGCCGGCGGCGACGCATTCGACCGCGCCGGCGGGTAGCGCGGCAAGGGCGGTGACGATCCCGTGCACTTCCAGTTGAACGCGCAGCTTCACGGGCTCCGGCCCGCCGATGGTCGACAGGCGTTCCGTGACGAACAGTCCCGGGGCGCCCTCTTCGCGTGGCCGGGATCCCACGAGACGGTCGCCGACGACGACCGCGCGCTCCACGTCCGGCGCGAGCGTGCGCGTCCACAGAGGAGCGACGCGTCGCAGCGGCCCCGGTCGTCGAATGACCTCGCGCGAGAAGGCGCGCAGCATGCCGAGGTGGTTCAGCGTCACCACGACGCCCCCTCCGGGGATGTCGAGGATCGCGTGGACGTCGAGGTCGAACTGAGACGGTTCGTCTTCTGAGAAGGCGGATTCGTCGAACACCGCCCGAGGCCGCAGGTCCTCGGCGGCGAACACGACGTTGCGACCAAGGTTGTTCCACGCGAACAAGCCGTCAAGGGCCGCCACGCGGCCGATGCCGTGAGGCTGCGAGTTGTGGACGCGACTCTCCGGGTGCGCGTCGACCTCGATGGTGGTCAGCGTGTCTCTCACCGACGCGCTGTCGCCCGGCTGTCGCGTCGCAGCGCACGCGCGAGCGCGGCGAGGACGTCCTCCGGCTGGACGGCGTCGAGGCAGCGGCCCCCTACCGGGCAGATGCGCGGCTGCCGGCGGAACCCGCGCAAGTCGACGCGATCGTTGTACGCGTACTCCTTCTCGGCGGCGATGCAGGCGTCGTCACACCGATCGCCGACGACCGCGGCCGTATGCGGCCAAGGGCGGAAGTAGACGGCGGGGGCGCGGCAGATCGTGACCGTCGGCGTCCCTTGCTGGACCGCGAGGTGCGTCAACCCGGTGTCGATCCCGATGACCGCGCGAGCTGCGCCGATCACGTCGAGCGCCTCGCCGGGCGAGGGCGCGCGCGCTTCCACGATCCCCAGCGCGCGCATCTCGGGCGCGGCCTCGTCGCGAGTGAGCATTTGCACGTCGAGCTCCCGTGCGCGGAGACCGTCCGCGAGTGTTCTCCAGCCGTCCACCGACCATTGCTTCGATGCTCCATCGCTTTCGGTCACCAGGATCACGGAGGACCCGAGCTCGGGTCGCGGCAAGGCGGCCAACGGAGTCGGTCGCGTGAAGTCCGCAGGGATGCCGAAGTCCGCGCAGATCCGGCTGAGGATGTCGTTGATCGAGAGCGTTCCGAATGCGTCCTCGAACTCGGCCGAGCCCCACCACCAGTCTCGCTCGAGGGGATGATCACGCAGGTCGACGAAGTGACCGTCGTGATCATCGCGGTCGAACGACTCTTCACCCACCCAGCCGGTCAACCCGACGATCCGGTCGGCCAGCCGTGCCTGAGCAGCCGAGCGGGCGACCAGCCAGGTCTCGACGCGCGGCTCTCGGCCCCGTGCGATCAACGCCTGGATGGCGGGGAGCGAGACCACGAGGTCTCCTAGGCCGAAGGAGATGGGCGCCACATACACGCGATTCACGCCGGGATCCCGCTCGGACACGCGCCGTCAGGGCTGCTCGTACTCGGTGACGTCGTCGATCTGCAGCGCGGAGAATGCAAGGCGACGTTCGGCGCACTTGTTGCAGCGTCCGCAGTGGCGCCCTCCCTGCGGATCGATGCACGACAACGTGTGCTGCAACGCGAGACCGTGGCCCAGTGCGAGCACATCGGCCTTCGTCAGTCCCGCGAAGGGCGTGACGACTTCGAGAGAGTGTCCCATGCCGCGTCGCACGAGCCCAGCGAAGTCGTCGAAGAACTCACGGGAGCTGTCCGGAAACGGGTTTCCCTTCAAGGTGCCGAGGGCGATCGTGTGTACGCCGTTGAGCGCGCACCAGACGCTGGGTTGGGCGAGCAGCAACAGGTTGCGTCCCGGGAGATAGACGGCCTCGTCGGCGGATCCGTCGTCGGGCACCCTGTCTCCGGAGACGCTCCAGTGCGTGCCGTAGATGAGCGCGATCGGAACGTTCAGCACCCTGAGTGGTTCGGGCGCGGGACTCCTCAGCGTGTCGAGGAAGCGTCGCAGATGCTCCTCCTCGGTCAACTCCCAGGCAAGACCAAACCGCACGTAGATCGGGTGGACCACCCAACCTTGGCTCAAGAGCTCGGCGACGAGGATCGCGCTGTCGAGACCTCCGCTCACCAGCACCGCGACGTCGCGACGCGCACCCGCGCCAGCGGAGGAAGCCGCGGTCACGGCTCGCCCCGATACACACATCCCGACGTGCACGTCTCGCGCACGACAACCTGCGACAGGTCTGGCATCGCCGGGTGCAGACGGCGCCAGATCCAACGGGCGAGGATCTCGCTGGTGGGGTTCTCGAGTCCCTCGATCTCGTTCAAGTAGTAGTGGTCGAGCTGTTGGAGCACGGGCTGCATCGCGCAGGCGAGGTCGGCGAAATCGCGGACCCATCCGGTCTCATCACCGACGGGTCCGACCACGTGCACCGAGACGTTGAAGGAGTGGCCGTGAAGGCGCGCACACTTGTGACCGGGAGGAACGTTCGGGAGGCGATGCGCCGCCTCGAAGGTGAACTCCTTGAAGATCTCCACCGTCATCGGCTCCTACGCATCTCCGGCCCGCTCCGGTCACCGGCTCGAACGCATCAACCGGTGCACGCTACCTCCTGGTGGAGGAGCAGGCGGCCCGCGTCCGCGATGCGGGACCCGTGCAGAGTTCACGCCGACGAAACAATCTTCAACGGTGGCTGCTCGAGGCTCACCGTGACGACGTCGCCCGTGGATCCTTGGCTCATTCACACCGTCCTGGGGCACGTGGCCTGACCGGGTGCACACGAAGCGCATGATCTTGTGCGCCAAGTCCGCAGTTGGCTCGAACATCAGCGGGCAGCCACCGTCGATGACGGCGATGCCGTGCTCCCGGCCGTACACCGTCGCATCCTCGCAAGCGCTGCCCTCTCCGAACGAGCGGTGCATCCACGCCTGCTCGATGCCGAGCTCCGCGCACTCATGGATCGTCGCCTCCGCGGTTGTTGCTCCCGTGACCTTTCGGCGTTCGTGACACACCCGTCACCGCGATGCGCTTGTTCGCGAGGAACGTGGATGCGGCTTCTCTGATCGTGACCATGCTCTTCCTCCTCTCGGTGGCTCGGATACTCAGCTCTCATGATCCACACGAGCGGTACAGCGCGGTAGAGCCGAACGTCCCTTTGCTGCGTCGCCGCCGGCGCTCGAGCTATGCCGACAGGATCAGCTGCAGCGCGAAATAGATCGCCCAGAGGACGAAGCCCGCCACGATCGTCTGACGGTGGTCGTCGAGGAACTTGCGGGTCGGCGAGGGCGCATAGCCACCCAAGAGGCCCAGAGCGTTGGCCTCGATGAGCGCCGTCAACGCGATCACGACGATGTACCAGACGGCCCGCTTGCCGCTGCCAGGGATGAAGCCGAACCGTTGGGTGATCGCGACCCAGTGGCTCGTCCCGATCATGAACCACATGACCGAGATGGAGAACAGTGTGTTCGTCCTGGACGCGAGCGCGGCCTTGCGGGCGGCGGGCGCGGCCGCGGGATCGGCCTCCTGACCGGCTGCGGTCCGCTGTGCGTTCCCGATCACGATGCGCTGATTCGGCCAGATGACCAGCCAGACGTTCAGGAACATCACCGTGGCGATGAGCGCGCCGGCGAAGATGCTCATCCCCGAGAACGTCTTGAAGTAGTCGGCGTGGAATTCGTCCTGGAATCCGAGGATCAGGATGCCCGTGACGAACGTGAGCGCGGCAGCCATCCGGAACCACCACAGGGCGCGCGGGACGAGCTTGCCCACCGCTTCGGTCCGTGATCCTGCCTCGAAGGTCGCGAATGAGGGCGTCTGGACGAAGTTGAAGTAGTACAGCAACCCGATCCACGTGATGCCCGCGAGCAGATGCACCCAGCGCGAGCCGGCGATGCCCAGTGCGCGTCCCAAACCGATCGCGAAAACCATTGATCCGCACCCCCGTCAGAGGTGAGCGAAAGCTAGCACCGTCACGGTTGCGGGTGATCGCTCACGTCGCAAGTGGTGGCCCGGGTGACGGCGCGAGCTCGCGGGTGAACCATCGACGGGTGCGACTCGGCGCCATCGCCACCCGGCCGACACGAGCGGCGGTGGATGCGAGCGAGCGAGCCGGACCTGGCGCCGCGCCCTCGAGCAGGTCGTTCCAGAAGATCGACCACCCACCGGCGACGACCCGTCCGACGCCCGGCGCCGTGAGGAGTCGCCCGATGGCGGCGGTTGCCCTCGGCCGAGGCAGTAACGCGGCGTGCGCGGGAGCCGCGGCCGACTGGTACGGGGCGAACGCGGACGCGAGGTAGGCGCGGTATCGCGTCGCCGCCGCCTCCGGCCCGGTGAGCACGGCCTCGGCCGCGGCCCGGCCGCTTCGCATGGCCTGGGAGATGCCCTCGCCCTGGAGCGGGTTGACCAGGCCGGCGGCGTCGCCCACGAGGAGCACCCGGCCGCGGGCGGGCGTGGTGCCGACCATGCCCAGCTTGAGCCATCCGCCGAGGCGATTCCGCACCGCCGACGGCGGGAGGCGGGCATCGAGGACTCCGAATCGCCACAGGTGCTCGAGGAAGGAACCGAAGTGCTGGGCCGCTCCGGCGCCCGCCCTGCGATCCGAGAGCACACCGAGGCCGAGGCCCACGTTGGCCCGACTGCCGACCCCTGGGAACAGCCAGCCGTAACCGGGAAAGCCGCGCCAGGCGGCCGGCTCCCACAGGACGATGTTCGGCACCTGCACGGGGTCATCGACGTAGGCGCGAAGCGCGAAGCCCCAGAGCACCCGCGTGGAGTCCACCAGCCGGGCGACCTCGGCGACGCGGCTGGAGGCGCCGTCGGCCCCGATCACCACATCTGCACACACGCGCTCGCCGCCGGACAAGACGAAGCCGTCGAGGGACATGTCCCGGAAGACGGGCTCCGCCGCGCGTCCGACGAAGGGTTCGGCCCCGGCCGAAACGGCCGCCTCCTGCAGTGTCGCGTCCAAGGAGGCGCGCGGTGACGCGAACCCGTACCCCGGATAGGTCGTGCCGGGACAGCAGGGGAGGCGGACACGCCGGCCGGTCGGCCCCACCACGATCATGTCGCCGACCATCGCGGTGGGGGGCAACTCGATGGCCAGATCGCTCAGGAGTTGCACGCCCCGCGGGCCGACGAGGTCGCCGCAGGCCTTGTCGCGTGGGAATCGGGCCTTGTCCACGAGCGCGACGCGGGCGCCACCGCGGGCAAGGACGAGGGCGGCCACGCTGCCGGCGGGCCCCGCCCCGATCACGAGGACGTCGAAGCGCCTGTCCGGCATGCCCCTCCTT
>Ga0066709_100002303_pt1 | contig 13797 bp, 7 predicted proteins | sample GraSoiAngelo_158_FD_79665 | JGI IMG/M metagenome (GOLD analysis project Ga0066709, IMG submission 79665) | Grasslands soil microbial communities from the Angelo Coastal Reserve, California, USA - 14_1009_16_30cm | ecosystem: Environmental > Terrestrial > Soil > Grasslands | place: USA... | reverse complement strand
GGTGTCGACCGCAGGGCGTTCAACGTACTCAGATAGGTGGCGGTATCCCCGCGCAGCAGCGCGGCCTCGGCGTGAATCAGTCTTGCCTCGAGGCCTGATGCCAGTGGCGTGGCGGCCTTCTCATCGACATAGCGGTTCTGGTCCCACTGCGGGGTGGAGCCATCGAAGCCGCGGTTCGTCGCCGGCGTCCGGAACGACGGTGTGCGCGGATCTGTGATCGACCGCCAGGCCAACCCCACCCGTCCCTCGACATCCGGAACGCCATATCGCTTGAACTTGCGCACGCCGTTGAAGACGCCGTTCTGCTGCCGCGTGGTGTTCAGATCATGCTGGATGAGATACGCGAACGTTGTCGCGACGGCGGCCACCGCGGTATCTGCCGCGGACGCATTGCCCATATCGAGCAGCACGCGCCCGATGCCCACGCGCGCCAGGGAACTCATGTTCGTCCGGCTCGCCCTGATCGATTTCAGCAACGAACTATCGCCGACGGCGAACGCCTTGACGGTGTCCAGCGCCAAGGCAGCCGTGAGCGCCTGTTGGAACCGGTTCAATGCCGTGTCCAACACCTGCGCGCTGGTCAAGGGATCGCCGTAGGTGAAGGAGCCGTTGGCGTTCACCGTACTCACCGCCACGCCCGAGCAATAATTCTCGGCGAGGAAGACGTACGCGTACCCGGCGAGGCTCAGCATCTCCGCCAACCCGGCGTCGAGCGTGGTATCCGGCGAATACGTCCGGAACTTGCCGGCGGCAACCTCTGCCGCGCGCCGCGCCCGGTGCACATTCCGGAACACGTTCGTCAGGGTGACGCTCTCGCGTTGCGGCCGGCGCGCGTCGGCGAGAATCCGGTCGGGGAATGTTTCCGTGTTGATGAGCTCATCCGCCAGCATTCCACCCAGCAGAATCACGCCCTCTGTCGTGCCACCAGATCCCTGCGCCCCGGACCCGGTGTACGCGATGTGCAGGTCGCCGATCGCGCCCGCCCGGATCGTCGGCAGGGCCGCGGTACCGTTCAAGCCCTCCGGCGGCACAATGTCGGGATTGGAGACGTCCAGCAAATGACAGGCTGCGAATACCATTCCCATCGCGGCCAGCGACACCGCGCTGACCCATGCGCCGCGGAAGCGCCGGGACAATGGACCGATCGTGTCATGCAACTTGGCAGTCATTGGCGTTGTCCTCGCGCTCAGAAGGTGATGTTGACGCGTCCGATGAAGTACCGGACGGGCGGCTGAGTCAGAAAGTCGGCCGTCGTGAAATTGTTCTGGCCGGCCTCGTTCAACTCGGGGTCGACCCCCGTGTACTTCGTCCAGGTAGCCAGATTCCGGCCCACGATGGCGAAGCTGAGGTCGCTCGCGCCGAGTGCATGAGACCAAGCGGTCGGCGCGAAGAACGTTACGGAGACCTCCCGCAGCTTCGTGAATCCACCATCCTCGATGTAGCCCGCCTGCGTCCCTTTGAGGTTGGCGGCCGCGGCGGCCTGGTCTGCCAGCGACGCGGCCGTGTCATTCAGGGCGCGGCAGTTGTTGCGGGGCGGCAGGCACCTGAACTGTTCGGTACTGTTGAACAGCTTGTTCCCGAAGCGCCCGTCCAGCAGCGCATACAGCCGGACGTGACGCCAAATCGTGACGTCTGCGGAGAGTCCAAGGCCGTGATCCGGGAACGGCTGTCCGAAGAACACGGGCGCACTGCCCAGCGTCACTTCGGTCGTGTCCACGATCCCGTCGTTGTTGCCGTCCCGCCACGTGTACGGGGTCATGAAGTAGCTGCCCAACGCATAGCCCGGCTGATGCCGTTGTGATGCGCCTCCCAAACCGAACGTGATAGGCGCGATGCCGGGTCCCAGCTCGATGAGCCGGTTCCGGTTGCCCCACGCGCTGGCGTTCACGTTGACTTCGAGATTTGGACGGCGCACGGGCGTCACGTTGGCGGAGATCTCCACACCTTTGTTCGACACGCGCCCGAGGTTTTCGAACTGGGTCGTCGGGCCGCCGAGACCAGGCTCGAGAACGACTGCGATCAGCGCATCGCTCGACGACTTGTCGTAGTATGCGAAGTCGAGATGGGCGAGATCGCGGAAGAACCCGGCTTCGAAGCCCACTTCGACTTCCCGCGTTCGCTCGGGCTTCAGATCGCGATTGCCCAGATTGCCGACGGTGACTCCCGGCAAATCCACATTGCCGACAACGACCGGAGTCGGACTGAAGTACTCCTGGCCATCCAGCGGGCCGGGGTGGACTCCGGAATGTCCCCACGCCGCCCGTAACCGCAGCGTGTTCACCTTGTCGCTGCGCGGGAAGAACGACTCCTCCGAAATGACCCACGAGACGGACAGCTTGGGATACAGGATGTTGCCGAACTTCACTCCGAAGGCCGAGTTCTTGTCGGTGCGGAGTGCGCCGTCGAAGAAGATCCGGTTGTTGATGCCGACACGTTCGTCGAGATACTTCCCGAGCGTCGCGACCGGCTGCGTCGTCTCGCTGTCGGCCGGAATCACACCGCCACCAAGGGATCCCGTGCCCGCCGTCTGATTCTGACGGCTGGCCAGCACGCCGTGGAAGATATCCCGGAAGTACTGAAAACCGGCCGTCGTCGCTGACGTGATCGATGGCGTCAGCACGAATGAAGCCGTGGCATTCACGCTCGCCGTCCAGTTGTAGATTTGGAACGGATTCGCCGCCCGGCTGCCTGCGCTCGAGGTTGCGCTGAACGACGCCGGAATTGCGCCCGGCACGAATGTCTTTTCATCAAATCGACTGGTAAAGTCCACGCCCAGGGCGCCATTGATGGTCAGCCAGTCCCGGGGTCGGTAGGTCGGGAGGATACTTCCGGTAAAGCGGTCGATCGTCTGGAACGTGCGGATCGAAAAGCTCTGCTGCGGCGTGAGGAAACCGTATCCCTGGTTGATCGTATCTGCCCGCCCCAGGAATCCACTGGACAGCACGCCGTTGGAGTTGTTGTCATTTTCCGGCAGACGCAGCCTGGACGCCGTATAGCCGGCGCGCGCCAGCACGTCGAATTTGGCCCCCACCAGTTGATGGACGTTGAGCAGAAAACTCGTCTGGCGGTTCGTGTTGACGGCATACACTCCTTGCTCGTCAGCGAAGTGGCCCGCCAAGTAATACGTCGTCTGCTCGGTGCCCCCCGACGCCGAGAGGCCATACTGGCGGCGATGCCCGGTGCGGAATGGGCTGTTGGTCTCGAGCGGGTTGAAGCTCAGTAACCGCGTCTGCACGCACGGGTTGCTCGCACGGACCGTCGAGATGAGCGTGCACAGGGAATCCAGCGCGTCGAGGCCGCGGTAATTGGCCGGATAAGTCGAGATCTCATTCGAAATGCCGCCCTCGGCGTACGCGTCCCAGCGCGTGGGGCCGGCCTTCCCCTGCTTGGTCTGCAGGTTGATCACGCCGTTCGCCGCGTCAGTGCCGTACAGCACGTTCGCCGACGGGCCACCTGCGATCTGCACGCGTTCCAGGTCGTTCGGATCGATGTCATTGAGCCGTGACGGCGTTTGTCCACCGACGCCAACGGAGATGGAGCTCGAGCCGTTCTCGACCCGAATGCCGTCCACGTAGATCACCGGCTCGTTGGACAGCGAGAGACTGTTGGACCCGCGGATGCGCACCCGCGTGCCGGTACCGGTCGTCCCGCCCGAGTTCTGAATCAACAGGCCCGGTGCCCGCCCGCTCAGCGCGTCGGCCAGCGAGGTCGGCGCGCCCTTCGAGATGATGTCCGTCGGATCGACAGTGTGCACGGCGTTGCCCTGTTCGCGCTGCAGCGCGTTACCGGTAGCCGTGACGACGACCGCCTCAAGGCCGACGGGCGCAGCGACTAGTGAAAAATCCACATTCGCTGTCCCGCCGGCGGTTGCGGTAATGCTCTGCACCCCCACGCGATAGCCGATGAATTTCGCGCGCAATGTGACAGCGCCGGCCGGGGCGTTCGTAATGCGAAACCGTCCTTCCCGGTCGCTCAGCGCGCGAATCGTGGTTCCAACGACGAGCACCTCAGCGGAGATCAGCGGCTGACGCGACGCTGAATCCACGACCCGTCCCTCGATGGTCGCCTGCTGCGCCGCCGCCGGCCACGCGCATAACGCCAGCAGCAGCGCGGGCGCCAGGGGCAAGAATGTTCTCGAAGTCGCAAATCGCATATTCCCCTTCCTTGGTTGTTGAAGGAATCGGATTGGAAAACGCGATTATCCGGTGCGAAGACCGGAGCGGCCATGCACAAACAACTATGATTGGCCGCTAGCGACTACATCGACCGGGGATGATGATGTTGCGTTGAAGATGAAGAACGCAGCGCACGGAAATTTGATCCATGGCGCCTCCGAGGGGTTGACGGTTCCTTCTATAGTGAACACGCGGCGACGACCCCGCAAGGCAACCCCTACATCAGTGGCCGCGCACCTTTCGTCGAGGTAGTTTGCGTGCATGATCACCGTCCCGACGCGCAACATGCTCATCGTCTGGGCCACCGTCACGTTGGAAGCCTGCGCGCTGAGCCCCGATGAGATCCTGCCGCCGATCGCGCCGGGCCGGGATCTCGCCTACGCAAGCTTCGGGATCGCCGGCAACTACGACCTGTTTCGCCTCAGCGCGAACGCCAGCATCGACACGAACCTGACGCTCACCAGCGCGTACGACTTCTGGCCCAGCTGGTCCCCCGACGGCTCGCAATTCGTCTTCGAATCGAACCGCAGCGACTCGACAAAGCTGGACCTCTTCATCTTCAACATGGTGAACTCGAGCGTCACACAGATAAGCTTCGACAGCGGCTTCACCCACTCGGCACCCGCCTGGTCGCCTGCAGGGACTCGCATCGCGTTCGCGTCAAATCGTGATAGCGCCGGTCTCGACATTTACCTGATGGACCCTGATGGCGCCAATATCCATCGGCTGACCAGCGATCCGCACGACGACGCCCAGCCCACGTGGTCTCCGACCGGTGATCGCATCGCGTTCGTCTCGAATCGCAGCGGGAACCTCGACATTTTCATCATGGACACGCTGGGCGGCGCGGCCGTGAACCTCACCAACGATGCGGCGACGGACCTCGCGCCCGACTGGTCTCCCGACGGCGCGCGAATCGCGTTTCACTCCGACCGCGATCCCACTGGCTTTGCGATATGGGTGATGGACACGACCGGCGCCAATGCCAAGAAAATCAGTCCTACCAATCCGGACTGTGAGCTGCCGGACTGGGCGCCGGACGGCCTGCGCATCGCATACGACTGCGACGGGGACATCTGGGTGTCGGATTCGGCGGGTGGGAACCGCGTGCGCATTACGCGGACCAGCAACACGCAACGGCTCGAGTCGATGGCGCGCTGGCGTCCCGGACCCTGAGCCGGCCGTTCACAAAAACAAACGCCGCCGGCAGGCTGCCGGCGGCGTTCGTGCATTGGGTTGGTTAGGGTGTAGTACTCGGCGGCCGCTTGTCCACCATGAAGAGGATGAACGGCTTCGTAAAATCGGACGTCGTGAGCGGTGGGTATAGCCGATACGTGATCGCGGTGAGCGTCGTGGCGGGTGACGCTGGCGTCCCGGCAATCTTGTACCGGAACCGGAACCACGTTGTGGCAACCGCATTCGCCGCAAAACAGCGCGTCGCGGTGTCCCGTGCATCCACGATCGAGCAGACCAACGAATCGGCCGCCGCCAGGACACTCTGCCAGCCGTTGTACTCGGGCTGCGTCGCCCCGGACACGAGGACCACGTCGCCGCGCGCGACTCCCGTCGACGAGCGCGTGCCGGTGCCGCCCACCGTGGAATCGGCCTTGCCGCCGCTGCGATTCACCAGAACACTTGCCGATCCGCTTTGTACGGTGACGGTATCACCGCTCAGGTACATGCGGCGCGACGCTTCCGCCACGGTTGTGTCGGTGGCGCGAGAGCTCGGCAACCCGCCCTGCGGCGCCTTCGACGCCGGCACGGAGCGCGGTATTATGACCGCCGTCAACACAGTGCCCGCCACGATCGACCCACCGATGGCATCGACCGATGGCGTTCCGCGCGTGCCCGGGACGACCGGCGCCGCGACGAACGGCGCCGCGCCCGTGCCCGTAGGGGTCAGCGAGACTGCGTACCGTCCAGTGTCGAGCACGACATAGGGAGACACGCCGCCAAAGGCGAGGTTCGCTACCTCCGGTGTCCCCGTCGCGACAGCGGTGACGGGCTTGATCCACCCATCGACCGCCACCGTCGTGTCCGGAGTCGTCGCGCCAGCGAGTGAGGGAGCCAGGTTCAGGACGCGAATCGCAAACTGTCCGGCGCCGACGGCGGGCAGCGTCGCTGGAGTGAGAACTACCCGCACACTCGGGCTCATCCCGGTGCGCGCGAATCCGGCGATGTAGAATGAGTAGGCCTCATTGGCGATGAACGTGAGCGTCGTGTCCACCAAGAACATCTTGGCCGTGTCGGGGTTGTCGCTGTGGATGAAGACCTTGATATGCCGGGTGCCGGCCTCAATCCCCGTCGGGTAGATCAGGCTGCTGCGAAACGGAGCTCGAAACAAGCCGGCGTTGCTCACAATGTCGATGACGCGCGTATCGAGCTGGCCGGTATCGGGCACGAGATTGGCCCAGGTGATGGAGGCAAAGTCGCCGATGGGTTCCGAGAAGGTTGCGTCCTTCTTGCAACCCGCCAGGGCGACCAGGGCAACGCAACACACGAAAGACCCAAATCGATTCATAGGCACGCTCAGTCTCGAGTTGAGGGATTGCCGACGCTTGCTATTGGTCCCCGGGGTCCCCGCCGCCGGGGAGGATCGAGATGCTGTCGAACCGGCCGAACCCCAGGATGTCGAACCGCACCATGGCCGTGAACACGGCGTAGCTCACGCCGGCGATCAGCAGGGCCGTGCGGGTCTTGTGGACCCGCCGCTCGTACAACTGCGCGACATACTCGCGGCGCACACTGACCTCTTCTCCGCTCCAGCGCACCCAGTCGCGCCCGATTGGCTTGACGCTGGCGATGGCGAGCAGGTACGCGGTGTCATCAGCCGACAGGAAGCTTCCTTCGATGCGCTGCGTCTCGGGGCCGATCTGCCGGGCCGACTCGACCCGGCCAGAGTCGGTCAATACCATCGAGACTTTCTGCTCAGGTGACGGCGTTTGGATGGGATGATAGGTGTAGCACGCCCCGAGGAGCACGGGGGCGAGCCCGAGGCGTGCGACGAAACGCCACAACAGCATCTAGTAAACGCCTCCGCTAAACAACCCATAGTTCCCCGGCCCCGCAGCCGACTGTCCACCCGGTCCGCCGAAGCCGTAGAACCCCTCGCCCCGGGCATCCATCTCGTTGTACGGCACGGGCCACTGCGTGGTGGTATACTGCGGCAGGTCCCCCCAGCCTCGCATCGCGAAGAACCACGAGCCGTAACCCGTATAGGCTGTTTCCATCCGGTATTCGTACTTCAGGGCATCCCACACGTTGCCGCATTTCAAGGTGCGGGGCGACGTCATTACCGGCACCTTGGGCACGCAGCTGTTGCCGCCTGACACGACCGCGATCGTGTCTGTGATCGTGCTGTCGATGGGAGCTAGCCCGCCGATGCCGTTCCGCGACACGTTGATGCGTCTGATCGCTTCGGCGAAGTTGCCTGTCCGGATGTAGCCTTCGGCCGCGAGCAGGCGAATCTGCGCTGCCGTCATGACCGGGTAGCGTCCCACGCGAGCTGCCTGCTGGAACTGACGCCCGCGCCAAAAGTCGTACATGGACACCTGGAGGGGTTCACCCGACACGTCGCTCCCCGACGGCCGGTTGCGGAAGTAGGGCGTATTCGCGAACGGCTGGCCCGCCGTGGTGGTGGCCGCGTTTTGCGTCGTACGCGACGTGCCGGACGGGATGCGCTTGTCGGGGCTGACGATGAGGATGGGCACCCGAACGCTGTTGGCCTTATTGAGATAGTCGAGATAGTTGCTCGGGCTCGAGGTATCGGCCATGCCGAGCCAGAACTGCGACATCTGATGCCACTGCGCGCCGGCGTAGATCTGCTGGTACCACTGGACGTCCCAGCCGTTGGCCGCGTCCATCAGTGGCGCGAAGTCCGCCGTGATGCCGGCATTGGCGTCGGCGATCACGCTGTCCCAGGCCACGATGCCGCCCGACCGGCTCGAGTCCGCCCGTTCCGCGGGTGTGCGCGCGATGCTGGCGCGAAAGATCGCCTTGTACGATCGCGCGAGCTGGATGAACTCGGCCTGCGTCGTCGCCAGACCGTTGAACCAGAAGTTCGCCTGCACCGGCAGCGGGAACGCGTCCTTATCCGCCTGCGCGATCGCGATCGCGGAGTCGAGGTAGCGCAGCGCCGCCGCATTCACGGCGCGCGCGCCCGACAGCGCCACGACCACCGATGCGTCGGCTTCGGGATTGTCGAACTCGGTCAGAATCGCGGCGGAGTCGTACGCCAGCGACAGGTTGCCCAGCGCGACGCCCTGCGCGAACCGCGCGAACGCGTTGGCGCGATCCTGGGCGGTGGCTGAACCGAGGTTCAGCTTCTTCAGAGCCGCAATCGCAAGCGCGGCCTCGCGCGCGGCGCGATGACCGCGGAAGAAGTCGTAGTAATTGCCCGCGTTCCCCTGCGAGCCGCGTTGATTGGTGATCGGGGCGCGGGGAATTGCGCCGCGCGGGCCCATCGCAAAATTTGCGAGTCCCGACGTGTTCTCCATCGACATCACGTACATTTGCGTCAGCAGCCCGTCATTGCTGCCGGTGATGTTGGCCTGGAGCGCGACGGCGTACAGACCCGATACGAACACCTGCAGGTCCTGGGGATTGCTGAAGGTGCGGGTCCGGTCGGGATCGTTCTGGTTCGGCACATCGAGCGGATCCGCGCACGCGACTACGCCCACCCCGGCGAGGAGCACCACGAGACTCCCGAACAAATAGCGCTTCTTCATAGAGCTGCGCTCCATAAATGAAGGTGCACCGCTGGATTTAGAAAGTCGTGCCCACGCGAATCGTAAAGGTCCGCAGATTCGGGAACGCGAACGCGTCGACCGCATTCAGCGCGCGGGAGTTCGCGGCGTCCGTGTTGGTGTTGCCCTGAATCCCCACTTCCGGATCGAACCCGCGATATCCCGTGATCGTGAACAGGTTACGGGCCGAGAGGGCGACCTCCCAATCTCCCGTGCCCTGGATGCGCCCGAGGTGATAGGAGACCGCCAGCTCCCGCAGCTTCGCATAGCTCGCGCTTTCCACGGAGAAATTGTTGGGACCCAGGAGGTCGTAGAATCCCCCCACACCCGAGGGGTTGTCCGGAAACGCAGCGCGGTAGTAGTAGCCGAGCGGCTTCGCGTCTGCGACGCCCTTGCCGATCTGATCCACATCCTTGGACAGGAAGTCGAGATGCGCCCAGTGGAACCCTTCATTCCACACTTCCTGGCCGATGGCCGCGTCCAGCAGCGCATACAGCGACAACTTGCGCCAGCGGACGTTCTGCGTGATGGCAAATCGGAAATCGGGAAGCGCGTTGCCGAGGGGCACGAGCAGCGCGTCGGCTTGATTGACGGGGTTGCCGCGCAGGATGATCGGCATGCCCCAGTGCAGCGCGACGCCCCAAGGTGCCACGTTCGCCGGCAGCGACGTCTCCCACAGATTGTCGGTAATTCCCATGCCGGGATTGTTGCCCGGACCGACCCAGACCAGCCACCCCTCATCGTTGCGCTGGAACGAGCTGCTGGTGCCACCGCAATCGCCTTGATAGGCGGTCGGGAGCTGGCTGCAGGAGCGCAGGAAGGCACGGCCGTAAAACGTGCCGACCCGTTCGCCCACACGCGCGATGAACATCCCCTCAGCGCCCTGCTGCGGCGGTCCATACTGGAAAGGCTTTGGGTCGAGCCGCTTGATCCAGCTCTCGTTGTGGTCATAGATCACGCTCATCGACCACGACAGATCGCGACGGTTGATGAACGGCAGGTTCAACGACAGCTCGTGGCTGATGTTGAGCAGCTCGCCGGCATTCTGCCATTGCTGGAGATAGCCGGTGCAAGCACACAGGGGCACCGGCAGGATTTGGCGGTCGATGTTGGAACGCGCGTAGGTGGCGGTCAGGCCATAGCGCCCCAACAACTCCATGTCCGTCCCGACCTCGAGCTCACGATGCATCTCGGGCTTCAGGTTGCGGTTGCCGAGCGTGGTCAGGAGCAGAATCCCACCGTCGCCGATCGTGAAGCTCTCGTATTGGGCGTTGAACCGCGGCGAGCCGCCCGCCGTCCCATAGGAGGCGCGCAACTTCAGGTCGCTGATCTGGGAGATCGGCCACCAGGGTTCCTGCGACGCCCGCCATGCCAACGAGGCGCGGCCGAACGTCGCCCAGCGGTTGTCGATGCCGAACAGCGACGAGCCGTCTCGGCGGATCAGCGCGTCGAGCGTGTAGCGGTCTTTGTAATCGAGGTTGAGGCCGGCAAACTGACTGAGCTGCCGGACACGCTGAAATGAGGAGGCGACGAGCTTGGACGCGGTCGTGTTGTCGAGCGTCGTCACACCCTTGACCGACAGAAACCGCCCTTGGCCGGTGCCGACGTCCGCGTCGCGCTGCTCGAACAAATAGCGCAGCGACACCGTGCCCTTGAGATCGGATGTGATGTTGCGGCGCAGCTTGGCGTTGAGACTGCCGTTTACCGCTTCGTCGCCCGTCGCACCGCGGAAGATGAACCCGTTGTTCGTTCCCGGCACCGAGCTGCTGGTGCGATATCCCTTGTCCTGGATCTGCGCGAACGTGGTGCGCCGCAAATCGTAGCCGAGGTTGGCATCGAAGTTCAGCCACTGCGCCGGCGTGTACTGCAGCCGGGCGCCAGCGATGAAACGGTTGGCGATATCGCTGCGGAGCGCGTTGGCGAACGAATAGAGCGGATTGACGTTCTGGCCGCCGCCGCCCTGCAGGTTCGGCCGGATCCAGAGCCGGCCGAGCGAGTCCCGGGCGAGCATGTTGGCCGGCGCCGGCTGGCGGGTGAGCACAAAGAACGCGTTGTTGCCGCCGTCGTTGTTCGCGCCATCGCTCGACGTGCGCGTGTACGACGTGCTGACCGCCAGGCTCCACTGCGAGCCGATGGTCTGATCGACGTTGGCGCGGAACGAGTTGCGCCGGAAGCCGTGCAGGAACTCGATCGCGCCCTGCTCGGCGAGGTTCGTGGCGCTCGCATAGAACGTCGTCCCGCCCACGCGACCCGTCACGTCGACGCTGTTGTTCGTGAACGGATGCGGCGCCACTGTTTGATTGACGGCGTTATAGGAAACCCCGGGCCACGCCGCGATCTGGAAGCGTTCCTTCAGCCAGTTCCCGGGAATCCCCGGGGCACCGCCGTTGGCGTTGGAGCCGGGGTCGACCGGCATGCCGGGCGGATCACCGGTGAAGACGGCGGGATCGTTGTTGAGCTTCTGCTGCTCGAACAGATAGTCGAACGTCCGCGCGCACGCCGGCTGACCCGTGACGGCCTGGCAGAAGCGCGTGCCGCTCGCGTCCGTGACGAGTCCGTGCCGGTGCGCGATGCCGAAGTCGCGCTCGATGTCGCTCGTGCCGACCTCGCTGCGCACGTTGAAACGCACGCCTTCCAGCGCGCGTGTGCCGCGCTTGGTGGTGATGGTGATGACGCCGTTGCCGGCGCGCGCCCCGTACAGCGACGCCGCCGCCGCGCCTCTCACGACTTCCACGCTCTCGATGTCGTTCGGGCTGATCTCCGGGAGATTGCCGTTGATGATCACGCCGTCGACGATGTACAACGGGTCCTGGCTGCGGCCCGTGGCGTTGAGCATCGTCGGACCGCGCAACAACACAGCCGGCTGCGTTCCCGGCCGGCCGCTGCCGGAAACGATGTTGGCGCCGATCTTGCCCTGCAGCGTACGCAGCGGATCGGCCGACGCCACGGGCAGGTTCGCGACGTCCACCCGGGCCACGTCGAAGCCGACCTTGCCGCGCTCGGTCGCCTCCTGCACACCCGTAACGACGACCGCCTCGAGCAGATTGACGTCGATCGCGAGCTTGAAGTCGAACGTCTGCTCCCCCGGAGTGAGCGTCACCGGCCGGATCGCCGGTTTGTGGCCGATCGAGCGCACGCGCAGCGTCACGACCTGACCACGCACGCGGCCCCCGGGGATCACGAGGGCGTACTGGCCGTTCGCTCCCGTGATCGCTTGCAGGTTGAGCTCCGGGATCTGCACGTACGCGACCTGGACGACGTCACCGCGATCGTCCGTCACCGTGCCGCGCAGAGTCACGTCCTGCGCGAGCGCCGGTGTGGCGGCCGCGACACAAACGACGAACAACGTCTTCACACACTTGTGGAGCATAGAGAACTCCCTTCGGGGGAAGACACAACGAGGTCCCTCGGCGCCGCGGAGCGGAGCCGGTTTACGGGAGACAAAAACTCTTGCAGGATCCCAAGGGTGACTGCCATTGGGACAGAATCCCCGTTCGTTGACCGCGAACCTCTCCAAGTAAACGCGGCATCCGGAAGGTGGTCAAGACCGCCCCGGGACGCTAAAATGGACTCGGACAACACCCAAAGGTTCCTTGGATGCGGGTGGCCAGTTTGATCCTCGCCCTCTCCGTGGCCGCCATGCTCAGGACCGGCGCCGGCCAGGGCACGGCGGGAATCGCCGGAAAGCTGCTCGACCGGTCCAGTCACCAGCCCGTCGAAGGTGCCGCGATTGCCCTCCTGGGGACCCCGATCAGCCTGCGCTCCAGCGTCAGCGGGCAGTTCGCAGGCACCGGCCTCAAGCCGGGTACCTACGTGCTCCAGGCGCGCGCCCTGGGGTATGCGCCCGCCTCGCGGGTCGTCGAGCTCATCGCGAGCGAGACCCTGGCGGTGGTGTTCGAGCTGGAGCCGGTGGCCATCACCTTGCCAAGCGTGACCGTAGAGACCCAGTGGCGGCAGCGTGTGATGGTGGAGTTCGAAGAACGCCGTAGACAGCGCCGCGGGGTCTATATCACGGAAGAGGACATCAAGCGGATCGACGCCACGCGCCTGTCTGACGTGCTCCGGAGCGTGTCCGGCGTACGGCTAATCTGCCGCTACAGCGGCTGCGTGGCGCGCATGGCCCGGAACGAGTGTCAACCCGATTTCGTCGTGGATGGGCATTCGGCCAACAACGCCACCAGCCTCGAGCTACCCACGATCGGCATTATCGGCGTTGAGATCTATCGGACGATCACCGAAACCCCCGTCGAATTCATTCGCGGCGCCAACACCTGCGGCACCATAGTGATCTGGACCCGAACGGGTCCCTGATCCCCCCCCCATCCCCCTCGTTTTTCGTATGTTGCTGCCGTGAGACTCGCGTTCCCTCTCGGGCTGGCCGGGTGTGTCGTGATCCTGGCGGCAACGCAGGCGGCTGACCCCCTCGCGCAGCGCTCCAAGGGGCGTCCCGATGCCCCGGTCACGGTCTACGAGATGGCGGACTTCCAGTGTCCCGCCTGCCGTTTGTTCGCGGTGACGGTGCTGCCCACCCTGGAACGGGAATACATCGAGACTGGAAAGGTGCGCTGGGTCTTCATCAACCTTCCCCTCACGAGCATCCACCCCAATGCGGCGGCCGCGGCGGAGGTCGCCATGTGCGCCGGGCGGCAGGGGCGGTTTTGGCCTACGCATGACGCGCTCTATCAGCAGCAGGACGACTGGGCCAAGCTCGCCCAGCCGCGCGCAACGCTGATCGCCCTGGCGCAGCGGGCCGGGACGGACAAGGCGAAGCTGCTCGCCTGCCTCAACGAGGGAAGCGCCCGCCAGGAAGTGGAGCTCGACGCGCAGCGCGCCGCCCGCTCCGGCGCCCACGCCACCCCTTCCTTTTATATCGAAGG
>Ga0066709_100002298_pt1 | contig 13800 bp, 8 predicted proteins | sample GraSoiAngelo_158_FD_79665 | JGI IMG/M metagenome (GOLD analysis project Ga0066709, IMG submission 79665) | Grasslands soil microbial communities from the Angelo Coastal Reserve, California, USA - 14_1009_16_30cm | ecosystem: Environmental > Terrestrial > Soil > Grasslands | place: USA... | reverse complement strand
GCGGTGGGGTCACACCTGTTCCCATCCCGAACACAGTAGTTAAGCCCACCAGCGCCGAAGATACTCGGGACGTCGGTCCCCGGGAAAATAGGTCAGGGCCGGGATAAAACGACTTCGACGCGAAAGCGTGTGAGGTCGTTTTCTTTTTCCGCCATCCTCTGCCTATGTACGACGAGCTCCTGGACGAGTGGTCCATACCGCGGCCGCGCGAGCTTACCCGCGCGAGCTGGGGCATCAGCAACGAGACGTGGTTCGTCAGGAGCGAGGCCGGCGAGCACGTGCTGCGGCTGCACGTCCAGAAGCGCGTCGAGGCGATCAGGTTCGAGCACGAGCTGCTGCGCCGACTTGCCACCGCCGAGCTGACCTTCAGGACGCCGGTGCCGGTCGCGACCGAAGCGGGCGCCACATTTGTTCTCGAGGTCGACTCCGCTCGTCCCGCCGCGCTCTTCAGGCGGATCGCCGGCGAGCACCTCGACGACGACGACGTGGATGGCGTGGAGAGGGCTGCCGCCGCGTTCGCCACCCTGGACATCGCGCTCGGGGCGATCGATCGGACCGACGTCGCGGCGCGGGCCTTCTCGGGCGACCTGCGGGCCGTCCATCCCGCGATCTCCGACCTCGCGCAGCTCGAGAAGCTCGCCGGTACGCGCGCGCGAGAGTTCGCGGAAGCGGCCGCCGAGAACTCTGCCGTCATCTACAGCTCGCTTCCCGTGCAGCTCATTCACGGCGACTTCGCCTTCGGAAACGTCCTCACGCGCGCAGGCCGCGTGCGTGGGGTGCTGGACTTCGAGTACGCCGGATGGAACGTGCGCGCGCTCGAGCTCGGCGGGATGCTGAGGAACGTGATCGCGAAGGGCAATCGAGAGCGTCTGTGGCGGCCGGTGTTGCAGGGTTACCTCAGGACGCTTGCGCTCGATCCGGCTGAGATCGCTGCGCTCCCGGCATTGGTTCTTCTTCAATCCGCGATCGTGCTCGTCTGGTGGGCGGGCCGCGTCGTTGAAGGCCACAGCAGGCCGCAAGGGCTCGCCGAGGGTGTCGATCGCGCGCTGATGATCCGGGACTGGGTCGCGTCGAACAGCGTCCAGCTCGTTGCAGAGGCTCTCCGCACGAGCTCGTAACGGCGCAATGCCGTGCCGACGTTCATGTCGTGGGGGAGTATCCAGAGCGCGTGCTCCGGCGCGTCGTGCCGGATCCAGTGCAGATCCAGATCATCCTCGGCTCGCTTCTCGGGGACGGGCGGCTCGAGGGCTGTGCGGGCGCGCGACGACTTCGCATCACGCATCACCAAGGCCGCGCTGAGTACGTCTGGTGGAAATACGAGCGCCTCGGCACGTTCGCGGCTCACGCGCCGCTGCTGCGTGGCGACCAGCTCGAGTTCCACACCATCGCGCATCCGGTCTTCGACGATGTCGCGCCACTCTTCGCGGGCTCCGATCGCAAGCGCGTCCGAGAGCTGCTCGCGCCGCTCGGTCTCGCGGTGTGGATGACGGACGTGGGGCGTCTGAGGCTGCGGGCCGAGGTGTTCTTGCCTACCCAGCGCGCAGCGGCGCTGGTCGCGAGTTAGGCGGCGGCGGCCTGTGCGACTCGCGCCGACGCCGGAGCGGTGATGTGCACCGAAAGGTCACGCCGGAGACTTTGGATCGCGCGGCCGTGCAGCTGGCAGGCGCGCGCCTCGCTGACGCCCATCTTGGCCCCAGCCTCGCGCAGCGTGAGCTCATCGCCGTAATACCGCGCGATGACCTCACGCTGGCGAGCCGGAAGCCTCCCCAGCGCGTCCTGAACTCGTGTGTTGAGATCTTCTTGCTCGTACCGCTCGGTGAAGCCGTCGTCGACGGCCGGCCCCTGATGCGCACCCTTGTCCATGAGGACGTCGAGCGACACCGCGAGCTCGGCCGCCTCGGATCGACGGTCGGCGCGACCTCGCTCGTCAACACGACGAAGCTCGTCGACCACCGCACCGCGGATGCGCAGCGACGCGTAGGCCTCGAACGGCACACCGCGGCGCGGATCAAAACGGTCGACGGCCGCGATAAGGCCGACCATCGCCGCGGAAGAAGCGTCATCCCGATCCGCGAGAGAGGTCGAAGGGATGCGCATGCAGCGGGCAATGCCGACGGCCAGATCCGCGTAGCGCTCGATCAGCGCTCCGCGCGACTCTGCGCAGCCCGCGCGACTCTTCGCCCACAACTGGGCTACGTCCACGCCAGAACCCCCTCCGCCGCCGCCGCGCCTCACCCCACGGCCCTCCACAGAGCCGGGCCCCCGAAGCGCGCCAGCCGCGAGACTGTGACCTGACCGTATGCCTGCGGTTAATCCCCGTTCAGGCACATTTCGAATACCCATTCGGGTTCGTGGTGTTTAACGGGTTTAGCGATGTATAGGAACGCTGCCCAAGCAGTCCGAATACCCGTTCGGACGGGACGACTTACTCGATGACGTGGTTCCTTAGGGCTAGTACCACCGCATGCGTCCGATCGGCAGCGCCGAGCTTCGCGATCAGCACCTGGACTCCCTTCTTGACGGTGTCCTCCGCGAGGACCATCGCGCGGGCGATCTCCTTGTTGGTGTAACCCTCGGCCATGTAGCGGAGCAGCTCGAGCTCACGCGGGGTCAGCGGCTCGTGTGTCGCTTCTCTCTCGGCCGATCCATTCGGGGCCGCCCCACTTGGCACGTTCGCCAACGTGCCTTTGGTCGCGCTCTCAGGCTCCACGGCCTCGATCCGCAGCGGTGTGAGTGGCTCGCCCGGCTCGCCGTGCGAGATCGAGCTTGCAGCCTCGCGACCCAGGGCCACCAGACCTTCGACCGCGGCGTGGAGGGCGGCAATGACGCGGCTCGCCGGGGTGTCCTTGGAGACGTACCCGTTGCCGCCGGCGCGGAGCACCGCGCGGATGAGCTCCGGGCTCCTATCGATGCTGAACGCGACGATCGGGAGAGCCGGCGCCTCGGCGCGGAGTCGCACGATCGCCTCGGCGCCATCGGCGTCCGGCAAGTGCAGATCGCAGAGCACGACGTCCGGCTGCGCTTCTTCGAGGAGGCCGATCGCCTCGCTGCACGTCGCCGTGAGACCGACGACGATCAGCCCTTCGCGCTCCAGGAGCGCGCGGACGCCGAGCTGCATGACGGGGTGGTCCTCCACCGCGAGGACGCGCAGGACCGCTCCACGCTCGTGTCGCATCTCGGCGCGCCCCAGCAACGCGAGCGTGTCCGCGGTGCGCTGGGCGACCGCAGCCTCGTCCGCCTCGTACGGTGGGTCGTGGCGCGCGAAACCGACGCCCGTCGCGCCGGCGACCTCTGTGCTTCCGCCCTGCTCACTTGCGGAGAGGGCCGCCGCCCGGCACTCGGGGTCATCGTCCGGGGCGTAGACCGCCAGCACCTTGCCAGATGCGCTCCGCACCGCGACGGCGTGATGGCCGAGCGACTCGGCCGCGGCGCGCGCCGCGCCGTGGGCGTCGCCTGACGCCACTGCGAGAGCCACGTCGGCGAAACCCTCGGCGTGTTCGCGTTGCTGCTGGAGCGCGGATATCACGTTCATCGCCTGCAGGGCGCGTGAGAGATCGGCCGCGATGCCCTCAAGGAGCGTCTGCCGGCCGGCGAAGCCGTCGGCCTCCTGCGGGCGCTTGACGCTGAGCACGCCAAGCACATCGTCTCCGACGCGCAGCGGCACCGAGATGGACTCAAGCGCGTCGGGATCCACGCCGTGGAACCGCTCGTCGGTCACGCGTCCCCGGAGCACGACCTTTTCTCCGCTCGTCGCGACCCAGCCGGCGATCCCCTCGTCGAGACGCTGGCCGCGACCCAGACGGACCTCGCTCGGGAGGCCCACGGATGCCCGCAACCGGAGCTCGTCCCCCTCGATGAGCATGATCGAAGAGGCCCCGGCCCCCATTCGGCGCGCCACCTCGGCCGCTGCGCGCGCCAGGACCGCGCTGGCGTCGCGAGCGTCCACCAGACCCTCACCGATCCCGCCGAGCACGTCCAGGCGCTCGTCCAGCTCGGTGGCGCGGCGCTGCGCACCGACCAGGTCTCTGCCGTCGGCCGCCATCATCGCGAGCAGCTGCGCGGCGGACGTCGCCGCGACGACGTCGAGGGCGTCGAACGGCATCTCGCGCCGCAGCGCGACGAGCACCGCGGGCCCGTTCCAGGTCTCGATCGGCGCGACCACCGCGAAGGCGGCTTCCTCGCCCCACCGTCCGGATGGAACCGACACCGCGAACGCGCCCCCTGCTGCGCGAGCGAAGGCGTCCTCGCCGAGGATCGCGTGCCAATCGGCATCCTCGATCCGATGTGAGAAGACGGTGGAGGGGGGATCGGCGGTGGCAACGACAACAGCGACCGCTTCCGCCCGGAGCAACCAGGCTAGATGTTCGAGTCGTTTCGGCCAGCGCGCCGTCGAGTTGACGGTGGGCCTCCTCGCTCCGGTTTGCCGGATTGTATGTGGCACGACCCTTGCCTGCTCGCCGCTCGTGTCCATCGATCCCGAAACGATGGAGGAACTGCTCGCCAACGAGACCGCTCGGCTCTCATTACGACCGCTCAGGGTGGGTGAGACCGTCGAAGGATCGATCGCGAGCGTGGGCGGAGATGAGGCCACGGTCGATCTCGGTGATCGTCCCGCAGGAGTGATCCCGCTGCGCGAGGCGGGACCGGAGCAGCTCAGGGTCGGGGAGCACGTGATCGCGGTCGTCATGCAGCCCGAGGATCCCGACGGTCGTGTCGTCCTGTCGCTGCGTCGCGCCCGTAATCGGAAGCAGTGGACGGAGATGGAGGAGCTGCAGAAGAGCGGAGACCTCATCGACGCGAGCGTGCTCGAAGCGAACCGCGGCGGTGTCGTCGTCGACGTCGGCCTGCGCGGTTTCGTGCCCCTCTCGCAGCTCGTCTCGATCGGAGCCATCGACACGCGCGAGCCCGGAGTGCCCGAGCCGGTCAAGGCGCTCATCGGAAAGCGCTTGCAGGTGCGCGTGCTCGAGGCCGACCCGACGCGCGACCGCCTGATCTTGTCGGAGAAAGCCGCGACACAGAAGCTGCGGCGGGATCGCAAAGCGCGTGGCGCGGCGCAACTGGCCGAAGGTGACATCCGGGACGGAACCGTCGTCGGCGTGACGTCGTACGGACTCTTCGTGGATGTCGGCGTCGCCGACGGGCTCGTGCATCGCTCGGAGATCACCTGGGACAAAGGGGTCGAGCCGACGTCGCTCCATCGGCTGGGGGATGCGGTGAAGGTCAGAGTCGTCGGCATCGACCGCGAGCGCCAACGCATCTCGCTGTCGATCAAGCGCCTGGGGGCGGACCCGTGGGAGCAGTATGTCGACCAACTTGAGACCGGTCAGACCGTCAATGCCACGGTCACGCGCGTGATGCCCTACGGGGCGTTCGCTCGCGTCGCGGACGGTGTAGAGGGACTGATCCACGTCAGCGAGATCGCCGCCGAGCGGGTCGCGGACCCGAACGAGGCGGTGCGGGTTGGCGACGTCCTTGCGGTGCGGATCGTGGCGATCGACCGGGAGCGGCGACGGCTGTCCTTGTCTGCTCGTCTCGCTGAGCGCACATGAACGTTGTCCCGAAGGCGGTCGCGCCGGTCTCCGAACGTATAATCGGAACCAGATGATGCCTGCAGCGATATACGGTCCAGAAGAGCTTTAGGTGGGTCCTTTCGACCGCTTCAATGACCGCGCGAAGAGAGTGCTCGCGCTCGCCCAAGACGAGGCTATCCGCTTTAACCACAACTACATCGGTACGGAGCATCTGCTCCTCGGGCTGGTGCGCGAAGGCGAAGGCGTGGCCGCGCGCGTTCTGGACTCGCTCGGCGTGGAGCTTTCCAAGGTGCGCACCGCGGTCGAGTTCATCATCGGCCGCGGCGACTCCACGACGTCGCCCAGCGAGATCACGCTCTCGCCGCGGACGAAGAAAGTCATCGAGCTCGCGATCGACGAAGCGCGGAAGCTCGGGCACAGCCACGTCGGCACCGAGCATCTGCTGCTGGGTCTGGTCCGCGAGGGCGAGGGCATCGCCTCCGGCGTGCTCGAATCGCTTGGCGTATCCCTCGAGAAGGTCCGTCACCAGGTCATCGCGACGCTCGGCCAGCAACACCCCGCGACGGCGGAGACGGCCGCGGCCGGCGGGAAATCCGCCAGCTCCAAGACGCCCACGCTGGACCAGCTCGGCGTCAACCTCACGGCGATGGCCAAAGCGCAGCAGCTCGATCCGGTCATCGGTCGGGAGAAGGAGATCGAGCGCGTCATCCAGATCCTGAGCCGCCGCACGAAGAACAACCCCGCGCTCATCGGCGAGCCGGGCGTCGGAAAGACCGCGATCGCCGAGGGCCTCGCGCACCGCATCGTCAAGGGCGACGTGCCCGAAACGCTCCAGGGCAAGCGCGTGCTCACGCTCGACATCGGCTCGCTGGTGGCCGGCACGAAGTACCGCGGTGAGTTCGAGGAGCGCCTCAAGAAGATCATCGAGGAGCTCCGTCACGCGCACGACGTCATCCTGTTCATCGACGAGCTGCACACGCTCGTCGGCGCGGGGGCCGCCGAAGGCGCTGTCGACGCGGCGAACATCCTGAAGCCGTCGCTCGCCCGCGGCGAGCTTCAGTGCATCGGCGCCACGACGCTCGACGAGTTCCGAAAGTACATCGAGCGCGACGCGGCGCTCGAGCGCCGGTTTCAGCCGGTCATGGTGGAGGAGCCGACGATCGAGGAGACCATCGCGATCCTCATGGGGATCCGCTCGCGCTACGAGGATCACCACAAGGTCGCCATCACCGACGAAGCGGTGAAGGCGTCGGCCGAGCTCTCCGCGCGCTACATCACCGACCGCTTCCTCCCGGACAAGGCCATTGACCTGATGGACGAGGCCGCGAGCCGCGTTCGTCTGCGCTACTCGACGCTCCCGACCGACGTGAAGGATGCCCAGAGGGAGCTCGACAAGGTCGTCACCGACAAAGAGCAGGCCATGGAGGCGCAGCAGTACGAGCTCGCCTCGACGCTCCGCCAGAAGGAGCGCACGCAGCAGGACAAGCTGCAGCAGGCGAAGGCCGACTGGCTGCTCGCGCAGTCGCAGAAGCGCCCCGAGGTCACCGACGAGGACATCGCCGAGGTCGTCTCGATGTGGACCGGCATCCCGGTGCGCCGCCTCGCGGAGGAAGAGACCGCGAAGCTGCTACGCATGGAAGAGGTGCTCCACTCAAAGGTGATCGGCCAGGCGCCGGCCGTGACGATGGTGTCGCGCGCGGTGCGCCGGGCGCGTGCCGGCCTGAAGGACCCCCGCCGGCCGATCGGCGTGTTCTTCTTCGTCGGACCGACGGGCACGGGCAAGACACACCTGGCGAAGCAGCTCGCCGAGTTCATGTTCGGCAGCGAAGAGAACGTCGTGAAGATCGATATGTCCGACTACATGGAGCGCCACAACGTGTCGCGCCTGGTCGGGTCGCCACCGGGCTACGTCGGATACGAAGAGGGTGGACAGCTCACGGAGACCGTCCGTCGCAAGTCGTACTGCGTGATCCTTCTCGACGAGATCGAGAAGGCGCACCCGGAGGTCTTCAACATCCTGCTGCAGATCTTCGATGAAGGGCGTCTCGCGGACGCGAAGGGCCGCACCGTCGACTTCCGCAACACGATCATCATCATGACCAGCAACCTCGCGCAGAAGATGCTCAAGAGCGAGAGCGCGCTCGGTTTCCGCACCAAGGGCGAGGGCGACGACCCCGCCATGAATGCCCAGTACGAGCGCATGAAGGAGCGCGTGCAGGAAGAGATGAAGCGCTTCTTCCGCCCGGAGTTCCTCAACCGCATCGACGCGACGGTCGTGTTCACGCCGCTGACCAAGCCTGAGATCCGCCAGATCGTCGAGCTCGAGCTGCAGGGCGTGCGCAAGCAGCTCGCCTCGCAGGAGATCACGCTCGTGGTCACGGACGAGGCGAAGGACCACATCGCGACGATCGGATATGACTCGAACTTCGGCGCGCGGCCGCTCGCGCGGCAGATCCAAAACGAGATCGCCGACCCGTTGGCGGAGATGCTGCTCCAGGGCATGTTCCACGCGGGCGACACCGTTCGGGTGAACCCGGTGGACGGGAAGCTCGTCATCGAGAAGACCGAGATCGAGGCGCCGAAGCCGGTACCCGTCGCGCCCTAAAGGCGGCTCACCAGCTGCGCGCGGGTCGGGCGTGCGTGCCGCCCTCTAGAGTCACCGTGCAATGAGCGGGACGAGAAAGCGACCTGAGCGCACGGGTCGTGGTGCGGTCGCAGAGAGCACCGACGCACGCCGAAGAGTCGTGACTGTCATGGTCGCGGACCTGTCGGGCTCGACTCCGCTCGGCGAGCGGCTTGATCCCGAGGAGCTGCGGGGGATCCTAGGAGGTTTCTTCCGCGGCCTGTCCCACGAGATACAGCGTTTCGGCGGCACGATCGACAAGTACATCGGCGATGCCGTTCGTGCGACCTTCGATGACGGAGCGCCCGAGCTCGGCGCCAAGCAGGCTCTCGATGCGGGCCTGGCGATGCTCGAGGCGATCGCGCAGAACAACGAAGACCTAGAGCGGCGCTTCAGTCTCCGACTTTCCCTTCGGATCGGCGTGAATACCGGAGAAATCCTCGCCGCGGGCGACACCGGTCGGGGACAACCGTCTGTCGGTCGCACGGTGACACTCGCACAACGCCTCGAGAGCACCGCAGTTCCGAACACGGTCCAAGCCGGCGAGGACACATATCGATACGCGCGATCCGCATTCCGATTCGAAGTCGCACCGCAGATCGTGCTCGCAGATACCGCCGAAGTCGTGCGGGCATACCGACTCGTTGGCAGGCGGCGCCGGACGACCGCATCGGATCAACCGATCACGACAGAGATACACCTCTCCACGGTGCCGGCCAGTGCATCACTACAGGTGGGAGAGGAAAAGGCACATCTGCTCGAGGAGCAACGGAAGGTCGTCTCTGTCCTGTTCGCGGACTTGGCTGGGCCGCTGTCGGCGCCACTGGAGCCCGAACGCCTTCAAACGGTCCTTGGTGTGTATTACGGCGCCGTGGCGGCTCAGATCCAGCGCTTTGGCGGGACGATCGACAAGTTCATCGGCGACGCGGTGATGGCTGTATTCGGCGCTCCGATGTCTCATGAGGACGACGCGGCGCGCGCCGTCCACGCCGCACTTGGTATCCAGGCTGCGATACGCAAGGAGAACGAGAGCCTCGAGCGCCAATATGCGATCCGGCTGGCGGTGCGTGTCGGTGTGAACACAGGCGAGGTCATCGCCGGTCTGTTGCCGGGCGAGATCCTCGCATACACCGTCACGGGCGACGTGGTCAACACCGCGCAGCGCATCGAGGCCGCGACGCCACCGAATGACGTGTTCGTAAGCGAAGCAACGGCCGAGCTGGCGCGCAAGAGCTTCCAGTTCGAGCCGGTACCGCCGCTGACTTTGAAGGGCAAAGCCCATCCGGTTCCGGCATACCGTGTGATCGGAACACAGCTCGAAGCAACGACGCCCCGCGCCGCGGCGATCCTGGGCCGTGAGACGGAGCTCGCACAGCTCGCGTCGCTGTTCGCGGATGCCGCGGCGTCTCGAGGGCGACTCGTTCACATCTTCGGTGAGGCCGGCGTGGGCAAGTCCCGACTCATAGAGGAATTTCGCTGGCGGTTGCCGCCGGAGGTTTGGCAGCTGTCGGCGCGATGCAGCGCATATGAGAGCCGCCAGGGGTACGGACTCATCGCCGACGTGATCCGGCAGGCGTTCGGCATCCAGAAGGCCGCTGAGGAGGACGAGGCGCGACGGGCGATCGAGGCTGGCATCGCTCCGCTTGCGCTTGCGTTCGAAGCCAGCGCCGTGGCGTTGTTCCTCGAGGTTCTCGGCTACGCCACGCGATCGAGCCTGGACCCGGAGGGCAAGCGTCGCCAACTGACGGAGGTGTTGCGGCTCTTCTTGGAGCACAGGAGCGGCCTTGGTCCGTTCACGTTCGCCGTCGAGGACCTCCATTGGTCTGACGAAGCGTCGCTCTCGGTGCTCGCGGACGTTCTCAGCGACGTGCCTCGGCTTCGTTGCCTGTTCATCAGTACGTCGCGCGACGCCTCCCCTGAGTCTTGGAAAACCGTCGCGATGCCACTGATGCCTCTTGATGGGGACAGCGCGATCGCTTTGGTCGAGCAGGTCGACACCGCCGGACTGACTCCTGAGATTCGCAGCGCGATCGTCGAGCGAACGGAGGGCAACCCGTTCTTCATCGAGGAAGTGGTTCGTGCCTTTGCTTCCGGACACACCACGACCGTGCCCGCGACCGTTCAGGAACTGCTGGAAGCGCGCGTCGATGCACTTGACGCCGCCCCAAAGCACGTGGCCCAGCATGCGGCTGTCATCGGAAGGACGTTCTGGACGCGCGTGCTCGCAGAGGTCAGTCCAGGCGATCCAGTGCCGCATGCCATCGCCTTTCTAGAGGCTCAGGGCTTCGTCGCTCCCTTCGAGATGACGCCAGAAGAGAAGTACGCCTTTCGGCACGCTCTCGTCCAAGAGGTCTTCTACCAAACGCAGCTCCTGTCGCAGCGTCGGAGGATCCACGGCGAGATCGGATCGGCGATCGAGCATCTGTTCTCAGAGCGCGTCGACGAGTTCACGGACATTCTCGCCTTTCACTTCGACCACTCGGAAGATGACGAACGCGCGATCACCTGGCTCGAGCGCGCGGGAGCGCGCGCCAGGCGACTCTTCGCCAACGCTGAGGCGATCGCGCATTTCCTGCGCGCGATCGAGCGGGCGCGCAAGAATCCGCGACTTGCCCACCGGCTTCCCTTCGTTCTCCTCGACCTCGCCGACGTCCGGGTGCTCGTCGGCGAGCTTGACGACGCGCTGCACCTTTACACGGAGGCCCGCGACCTGAGTAACGACGTACGCGCGTGGCGAGGGATCGCACGGACCCGGCGGGATCGCGGGGAGTATGCGGAGGCTCTGAGCGTGATCGATGCTGCCCTTGCTGCGTTGGGGCCGGCTGCCACGGACGTCCTGCCGCTCAAGCTGGAGCACTCGCAGACGTTATCCGTACAGGGACGGTTCATCGATGCGATCGCGGTCGCGAGGGCAGCGCTTGGTGAGGCGGGAGATCGTCGCGATCCGATCGTGGCGCAGCTCCTGGTGCGCCTCGCGCGATCGGAAGCCGTTGCGGGCGAAGGGGATGCGGCGCTTCGCGACGCAAATGAGGCGCGCACGATCTCGGCGGAGTACGGCGACGTCGTCGGGGAGCTCGCCGCTGTGCGGCTGATCGGAGACAGCTACACGCGGCTGGGCCGTTTGGACGAGGGCGTGGCGGCGTTTCGCGAAGCCCTCCGTCTCGCGGAGCGGATCGGTGCCGTAGCAGAAGCTGCCGGTGGGCTCCTGAATCTGGGCTGGGCCGAGCGCCGGCGCGGGCGTCTCGATGAGGCGATCGCCTGGGATCGCCGCGCCGCCGAGCAGTTCGACCGAATTCGTCACGGCTCGGGACGTGCGACCGCCTACGGCAACCTCGCCTCGCATCTCGTGCTTCGTGGGAACTACGACGAAGCGCTCGAACAGGCCGAGCGGGCGCTCGAGATCGCGCGAGCGATCAATCACACGTACACGATCGCCGACGTCTTCCAGACGATCGCGTCGGCGCGTATGGGACGTGCGGAGTTCGCCGAGGCCGCGGCGCGCGCGGAGGAATCGGCGGAGCTCTTCCTGGGGATGGGCGCGCGTCCGCAGTCGGCGGAGGCATTGCGCCTTGCGGCTGAGGCGTGGGCGAAGGCGGGGAACGAAGAGCGGGCCCGCGACTTCGAATCGCGGGCCCGCTCGGTCGTCAGCCCCTAGACGAGTCTCTTACTGGTCCCACGAGTTATCGCCGATTGGACAGTCCGGGTAGGTGGGATCGGCAGAGTTCGCGTCACACAGAACGTATTGGACCGTAGGCGTCGTATCCGCCGTGTGTCCGCCGATTACGCTTGCTCCGGTCACGAAGATCGGTGTCGGCGCGCCCCCCGGAGTCGCGCCGAAGGTCTGGGTGTAGCAGAACTTGTTCGTGTCGCAAAGCGTCAGTAGGTCATTGCCCGCGGTCGCAGGGTACGTTGCGGTGCGGACGGATGCTCCGCTCGAGTCGGTGATGTACAGGTAATACGTGGCGTAGCTGCATGGAGCGGTCGCGAGAAAAAACTCGAAGTGGAACTGGGCGGCGCCGGTCGGCCCGGGATCGGGTACGACTTTGTAGTACGTTCCGCCGCGGTCTTTGATGTCCGTGCACGCGGGTCCAGTGTTGTCCGGCGCTGCGGCTGTCGCAGGCGTCGGCGGCGCACCGCCTACCAGCGCGATCGCGAGTGCGAGGACCGCGAGGATCGCTCTCATCTCTCCACCTCTTCCTCTACTTCACTGCTTGTAGGAACAGCGGGTGCAAGCTTCCGTCCTTGAGCTCGAGTGTCCACGTGTAGCAGTTTCCGACGCCTACGGGGATGTTGACGTTCCCGATCCACTGCTGGCCTTTGGCGTCGTAACGGATCATCGTCGCGCCGACTTGCCAGTTGAAGACCGGAGCCCCAATGGCTGCCCGAGTTGAGCAGTCGACCCGTTGGAGCTGCGCACCGAAGATCCCGTCCGTCGTGACTTCCTGTCCACTGTTGTCACGGAATGTCCACTTCGCAGTGAACGCTTGGCCGGCGTTGACCTGATTGGTATCCGGCCAGTTCTTCGCGGGCGAGAAGAATCCGTTGAAGCTGTATTGCTGCGGCAGGAGGGGTGAGGACTCGGACACGATTGTGATCGTCCGAGCGGCAGTGCCTACCCGGTTCTCCACATCGGTTCCCTTGAACGTGACGAGGTAATCGCCCGTCAGGCTCTGTGGCCCAAACGTCGCGGTCGGCGTGGACGCGGTCGCGACGGGTGTCAAAGTTGAGCAGGGTGTGGGCGGCGCGGGACATGGTCCCTGCAGCGTCCAACTGAACGAGAGCGCGCCCCCGTCTGGATCGGTGCCCCAACCGGTCGCGAAGATCTTCGCCTTCGTCGTGAATAGCTGGCCGTCGCCCGGCGTGTAGATCTCCACGACGGGCGCCTTTGTAACCGTGGTTATCGTCTTGGTGGCCTCAGGATCGGCGGAGCTGCTGCGCTCGAAGAGGTCGCTCACCAGCGTCGTGAGCGTGCAGTTGCCGCCCGGCACGACCGAGGCATCGATCAGGGCGGCGAACGTTAGTGTCGAGAGCCCCGCGGAATCCGTTGACACGATGGTTCCCTTAACCGACGTGGCCACCGGGTACTTCGCGGTTTCAGGGCATTGGTAGATGAAGTCAGCAACCGCGTTGGCGCCGTTGTAGCTCGTCGCTTCAGCGACGGCGGTGGTGTTGCCGACGCCTACTTTGATGACCTGCTGGAAGGCAGGATCGGGACTCTCTCCCGCCATGACCTGCTTGTCGTTCACGAAGAAGTCGACGGTGCAGGAGTAATCGCCCGCCGCCGCATCGGAGGCGACTGTCACAGTCTCATTGAACGAGGCCAGCCCTGTGCCGCTGCGCACGACGCGCTGCACCGGATCGGGCGTGAACCTCAGCTCAGGGTCGCACGACGCCACAGGCCTCACGGTCGCTGAGAGCAGCCCGTCGAGCAGCGCCGCTGCGACTTGGCTTGATGAGCCCGCGGGCTTCACGGCGCCGCCGGTCGCGTTCGCGATCCGAGTCGCCTGACCGGCAGTGCACGTCCCGTCGCTGCACGCGGCGTCGAGGCCGCCGCCTGATGTCGTTGTTACAGGGACAGCGACGACGCGGATGCCAGCGGTCTGAAGCGCACGGATTGCTGCCCCCTCGTCGATGCCGCCGCTGGGG
>Ga0066709_100002297_pt1 | contig 13802 bp, 8 predicted proteins | sample GraSoiAngelo_158_FD_79665 | JGI IMG/M metagenome (GOLD analysis project Ga0066709, IMG submission 79665) | Grasslands soil microbial communities from the Angelo Coastal Reserve, California, USA - 14_1009_16_30cm | ecosystem: Environmental > Terrestrial > Soil > Grasslands | place: USA... | reverse complement strand
GAAGCGCGAGTTCTTCAAAGCGGCCGTTGCGCGATGCATTCAGCGCCATCTGCACGCAATCGAGATCGTGTCGCTGAATGGCTGTGGCAAGAACTTCGCCATTTGTGTGGCTGGTCATGCCGACGAACCGCGTGAGTTTCTGCTCGCGAGCTTCCAGCAAGCCCTTGAGTGCACCATCCGGGGCTTCGATTTTTTCGAGATCGTCGGCTTGGCCGAGGCTGTGGATGTGTACGAGGTCCAGGTGATCGGTTTGCAGGCGAGTGAGGCTGCCTTCGAGGCGCCGGAGGAAGGCGTCGCGCGTGCGATCGGGAATTTTTGTGGCCAGCCAGACGTCGTTGCGGCGCGTGGCCATGACCTTGCCGACACGGCTCTCGCTCTTGCCGTCGCCATAAGCGTAAGCAGTGTCGAGGTATGTGATACCGAGTTCGATCGCATGATTCAGCGCAGCAATGGCTTTTTCCTCGTCTTCGTACATGAGGAAGCGACTCCCGCAGCCAAAGGCGAGAATCGAAACTTTCGCATGAGTTCGGCCGAGTGTGCGCTTGGGCAGCGAGGCGATAGTGGGATGGGCTTCCACCACGTCGGGGAAAAGCGAAATGCCAACTCCAGCGGTCGTAAGGCCAACGCGTTCCAGGAATTTTCTGCGGGATAAGTCCTTCATCATGGGCACCTCCCCGGCGCGTGAGAATGATTGTAACGCTGAACCGCGGAAGAGGCGAGGATCGCCGCGAGCCGCGAGCCGTCCGGCAATACGGAAGGGGAACGGCTGCGCAAGTGCGGCACGCAGCAGGTGAGTCGGATAGCGTTAGTGAAGGCTTTCCTCAAGACCCGGTGTCACTCCGCGCCGCTGAGAATTCATGTACGAACCGGATCATCAGGACTATTTGCCCCCTTTTGCACCTGCCGACACTAATCGCTCAGCATTCCACTTGTTCGTGGCTCCGCGCTTGTTGTGACACACCATCAAATCTCGGTAAAGCGTGATGCAGGGACTCTTCGTGGAAGATTCCGATGCCCCGTCTGTGCTGACGCTGGCAAAGGCGCGTTTAACGCGATCAAGAACTCCATACAGTCGGTCTCGCGATCCATTGTGAAAATCAAAGCGGGTCCTAGTGGCGTTGAGTTTGAGAAAAAACCGGGCGAAGCTCCAGGATCAGACTGGCCGTGGCCACCTGAAAAGTAGGAAGTAGCACCCCACCTGGTCACCTGTAAAGGGGTTCCGCCAAGTAGTGATGACCGACATATTTGTCGTCCGCGAGAGGCAGGCTGTATCGAACGCCGCAAGGTGTGCAACGGGCTTGATTGCCTCTAGTGTTTCGTGACATGCTACGCCCACTTGGGGGTGCCTAATGCAAAATCGGTTTAAACATGTAGTTTCGGCTCTCTTACTTGCTTTCGTAATACTTTTTATCCCGAATCTGCTGCGTGCGGATGTGACTGGATCGATTCTGGGCGTAGTGCGGGATCGTTCGCAGGCCACAGTTGCCGGCGCGCGCATTGTAGTCCTCAATGCGCAAACCAATTTCAGCCAGGAGACGGCTTCGGGTGCGGATGGCTCTTACCGCTTTCTGGCTCTGCCGGCAGGAACATACAAGCTGACTGCCACCGGAACGGGTTTTCGAGCATACACAGCAACCGACATCGAAGTCAAAGTGAATGACCAGTTGCGCGTCGACATTACGCTTGACGTCGGCAGCGTCACAGAACAGGTCCAAATCACTGCCAACGCAGTACAAGTGGAGACACAAAGCACGCAATTGGGAGATGTAATCGATTCGAGGAAAATGCTTAGCCTGCCCTTGAATGGCCGTAGCTACCTCGACCTTCTCGGGCTGCAAGCTGGAGTCGTCCCCATCACGTCAGGTTCGATCCAGCAAGACCGGCCCGTTTCCGGATATATCGATTCCCCCGGCAATCTGTCCGTGAATGGCCAGCGAGAAACTGCCAACGCGTTCCTGGTCAACGGTGGTGATGTTAGCGAAGGACGCAATCTTGGTGCCGGGCTAGTCCCCAATCTTGATTCGGTGGAAGAGTTTCGTCTCATCACCAACAGCTTTGACGCGGAGTACGGAAAATTCAGCGGCGCGGTCATGAATGCGATTACCAAGTCGGGTACCAATGGAATCCACGGCACCGTCTTCGAGTTTCTGCGCAACGACAAATTCGACGCCCGGGGATTCTTTGATCCCACCAAAGCGGAACTTCGGCGCAATCAGTTCGGCTATGCAGTGGGCGGGCCGTTCTGGAAAAACAAGGTCTTCTGGTTCACCGACTATCAGGGTACTCGCCAGGTCAAAGGAGCCAGCACAGGTCTTGTACAACTGCCCACGCAAGACCAACGCGACGGCAAATTCGGTACCAGTGCCTTTGTGGACTCCGATACGGGTCAGCCATTTGTGGTTCAGAGTGCCCCATGCCCGGCAGGTGCAACCTGTGCGTTGAATTGGGAGCAGACCCTGACGAGTCGCTTGAATCCACTAACCGGCCAGACGGTCGTTGCCGGAGAGCCTTACTCGTTTCCGGGCTGCGCCAATACCGATCCGGCTACTGGCTGTGTTTTTCCCGGCGGCGTAATTCCCCAGGGCGCTTTCGACCTCCGAGCGACGAAGCTACTGCCCTATATTCCATTGGGGAATATAGACCCCGTTGCCGGAATCTTTGCCGATGCCAGCCAAAGGAATACCGCTGGCGACAACAAAGTTGGCCAGCGCGTCGACTTCAATAACCAGAAGACGGGCAACTGGTCGTTCTACTACTATTGGGATGGCTCGAATGTAGTAAACGCCTTGAATGCCAGCGTACCCGGGTTTTCCAGCGAAACACCCTCTCACACCCAGCAGTTTGTCATGAGCAACAACAAGATGCTCGGCTCGGCAACAGTGAACCAGTTCCGCTTGAGCTTCTTTCGCACCGCTACTACTACTGACAAGCCCAAGTCCAGCTTCGCTAAACTCTCCGACCTCGGTTTTGTTACCGGCGTAGGCACGCTCGGCATCAATCCGTCGGGCCCCGCTGGGTTTCCGGAGACTGTACCACCGGAATATTTCAACAACTTCTCGATCGGCGTCAATACGCTGACGACGTTTCAACCCAATAACACTTGGCACGTTTCCGACGGATTTTCCAAGGTACATGGTTCTCACACGCTGAAATTTGGTGGCGAGTTCCGGTATCTGCAAATCAATGAGCGCAACACTTGCGCGCCCAACGGAGACTTTACGTTTGACGGGACTGAAACGGGAAACGACATCGCCGACTTCCTACTGGGCGCGTCTTCCGGCTATAACCAGTGCAGTCAGCAGTTTCTGGATTCGCGCACGCGTTATGGGGGCGCATACGCGCAAGACACCTACAAGGTGAAGCCGCACCTGACGCTCAATCTGGGTCTGCGCTGGGATGTCAGCATGCCGTGGTATGACACCCAAGGCAAAATCGAGACCATCGTGCCCGGCTTGCAATCGACTCAATTCCCGACCGCGCCGCTCGGTTGGGTTGTTCCTGGAGATCCCAGTATTCCGAGCACGCTCGCTCCAACGCACTACAACAATTTCGCTCCTCGCGTCGGCCTTGCTTATTCGCCCGGTTTTAGCGAAGGGACACTGGGCAAGGTCTTTGGCGGTCCTGGCAAGTCCAGTATCCGCGCCTCTTTCGGCATCTATTACACCTCGATTGAGGACTTGAACTTGTTCTACGAAGTAGGTGACGCCCCGTTTGGCTTGTATTGGCAACCGGAAATCCCTGTCACTTTGGAATTGCCGTTCCAGACGCGCGTTGACGGAAGCTCGCAGGGTGCGCGCTTCCCATTTACATTCCCAATTCCAGGTGACCCTGCCAACGCGACCTTGGATTATTCGATTTATTTGCCCATATCGTACTCTCCGGGTTATGACATTCACAACAGAATGCCATACGCCGAACACTACAATCTTTCCTTCGAGCGTGAGATTTCGAAGTCGACCGTCTTGAAATTGGCTTACGTCGGAACGCAGGGCCACAAATTGATTTCGCAGTACGACGCCAATCCGGGTAATCCCGCTCTTTGTGCCCAGCTAAACGCAATGGGCGCTAAGCCCACTTGCGGACGTAATGGTGAGCAGACCACTTACACGCTACCTAATGGGAGTCAGGTCATTGGGACGCGGGACACACTCGGACCTGCCTTCGGGCCGAACAACAGCTTTACCGTCAATATTGCCAACTCGAATTACAACGCAGCCCAGGTGACGGTGGAGCGCAAGGCCGCCGACCTCACCTTCCTTGCAGCGTATACCTTCTCAAAAGGTATCGACGACTCCTCTGGCTTTGGCCAGTGGGTGAACTTCGCGAATCACCGGCTGAGCCGCTCGCTATCGGCCTTCGACATGACTCATAATTTCGTCGTCAGCTATATCTGGGCGCTTCCCTTCGACCGGGCCTTCAAAAGCGCACCGAAGCGCCTTACTCAAGGATGGGCGCTCCATGGAATCACTCGTTTTTCCGGTGGTTTGCCTGTCCGAATTCGCCAGAGCGGAGACTGGTCCCTAACGGGGAGTGGGAATACGGATGTGCCTGACCGCGTCGGCAACGTTGTCATTCAAGACCCGCGCAAATCCGGCCCCAATGGCGCAAACACTTTCTTCCTACCAGATGCCTTTGCCTCCGGTCCCTTGGGACAATTCGGCAATTCGAATCGCCAGTTTTTCCACGGACCTGGACTCAACAATACCGACCTCGGCTTTTCGAAGCGCACTGTTATTAAGGAAGCCCTGGCCTTTGAAATTCGCGCGGAATTCTTCAACATCTTCAACCATGCGCAGTTCACAAACCCAAACGGCGGCTTCCGTACTTGCACGAATGACATCGACCCGAACTGTGGTAGCCAGTTCGGTCTTGTGACCAGCGCGCGAGAACCGCGCATCGGCCAAATCAGCGCGAAATTCCACTTTTAACTTGCGCTCTGACGGGTAGGATACGTGGAGACACGTATCCTACTCTGGCGTGAGTGCGCAGGGATGCCACGAACTCTGCGATTTGATGCTGCCAGCCGATAGCGGGTACGGCTCGGGCTTCCCATGATCTTCGCCGATTGCAAGCGAGTATTGTTCTTTGCCGTTCTGGGCCAGTTGCTCTCCGCTACAGCCTTTTCCCAGACTGCCGAGAGCTACCGCGAACGAGCTATCGAATTCTCTCGCAGCAAATCGTGGGACCAGGCCATCGCGAGTTATCACAAGGCCCTGGATCTCGAACCCAACGACGCGGACACGCATTACAATTTAGCGCTGACGCTGAAATACAAGGGTGACGCCAAGCAGGCGGTTGAAGAGTTCGAAGCTGCGCTGCGGCTCAAACCAAAGTGGGCCGATGCACATTACGGGTTAGGCGCGACCTGGTACGATCTGAACGATCGGGCCGCCGCGCTCAAGGAACTGCGCACGGCAATAGACCTCGATCCCGCGAACGCCGGGGCCCGTCGCCTCCTGGCGCGAGTTTACGTGCAGCAGAACGATCCTGTGGCAGCTGAGGGCGAGTTACGGCGGGCGCTCCAGTCGAAGCCCACGGCTGAGATGCATATCGAGCTGGGGATGACCGAAGGACAGTTGGGCAAGCTGGATAGTGCTGCGGCGGAATTTCGCCGTGCCCTCCGGCTTAGGCCCCGGTTCGCACCGGCGCACTTGCTGCTGGGCGTGACACTGCGCCGCCAGAGCAATCACGCTGGCGCCCTTGCCCAGTTTCGCGAAGCTGTCGAAATCGATCCCAAGGACCCGGAGGCGCAATATAACCTGGGCATGGAGCTCAAATCCGGTGGGGATACCGCCGGCGCGATCGCAGCGTTCCGGCGGGCGATCGAGTTAAAGCCTGATTTCGAAAAGGCGCACTACAACCTAGGCATCGCGTTGCGTGCTCAGGGCGAGACTGGCGCCGCCCACAAGGAGCTCGATGAGGTGAGCGCACTGCGAGAGTTCCGCGCCCGCCTGGCGCAAACCAAATATCTTATCCTCCAGGGCGTGGAGGCGCTGAAGCAGCAGAAGCTCGACGATGCCCTGGCGCTTTTTCAGAAGTCTGTCGAGCAAAGTCCCGAGCTGCCGACCGGCCATTACTATCTGGGAGTAACGTGGGAGCGCAAGGGAGACGTTCCGCGTGCCCTGGCGGCCTACGAGAAATCGCTCGAGCTGAAACCGGACTATGCACAGGCCCACTCGAGCCTCGGACTGCTCTATTGGCGCCAGAACGATGGCGCACGCGCGCTCGATGAACTCCGGCGGGCGGTGATGTCCGATCCCGACTTGCCTGAAGCACATTACAACTTTGGCCTTGCGCTCGCGCAGTCCAGTCAATTGAACGAGGCCGCGCGGGAACTGAATGAGGCCATCGGCCTCGATCCCAAATACACTGACGCACGCGTGCAGTTGGGGCTGGTACTCAGCCAGAACAACGACCTGGCCGGGGCTGCCAGTGTTTTCAGAGAATTGCTGCGTCGCGAACCGAATTTCGCCGAGGCTCACAGCAATCTTGGCCTGGTCTTGTTGCAGAGTGGGGATGCGAACGCGGCACAGTCTGAATTCGCGGAAGCAGTGCGCCTCAAACCGCTCTATGCTGAAGCGCACTACAACCTTGCATTGGCACTTCATCAACTAGGAAAGGAGGCAGAGTCGCGGGCTGAGTTCGAGAGAGCTTTTGAGATTTCGCCAGAGCTCAAAAACGCGCCGCGTCCTTAGCAATGTTCCCGGTGAAAAAAGTTCTGTTTGCGGTCTTTGCAGTTGCTTTGCTTGTTGTTTGGGCGGGCTCACGACTTGCCGCTCTTTCGCTTGGCCGTGGTCTGCCGGCTTCAGCGCAGGCAGCCCTGGACAACAGTGCCGCCGGCAAGGTCTGCGAGGTTGCATCGCCGATGGCGTCTCTTTCGATTCCACACGTTTCGAAAGCGCCACAGTTGAACATTGATCCGCACTCCAAGACCTGGGCTAACGCGTCATCTGCATGGATCGTCAAAGACTGTACGCACCAAATCGACTATCCCAAGCTCAAAACGGAAGTTCGCGCGTTATGGACCGACTCCGATTTGTACCTTCTGTTTATTTGCCCGTACACCGAATTGAATCTCTGGCTGCCCGCCGACAATTCGAAGGACCGCCTGAAGCTGTGGGACCGTGACGTCGTTGAATTTTTCCTCGGCGACGATTGGAGCGACATCAAACAGTATCGTGAATTCGAGATCGCTCCTACTGGCGATTGGGTCGATCTGGCCATCAACATCAACAAAGACTCTTTCGACGCCAATTGGAATTCTGGCTGGCAGCGTCTTGGAAGTATCGATGAGAAAAATCATGTGTGGTACGCGGCGGCTCGCGTGCCACTGCGCTCAGTCAGCGAAAAGCCGGTAAGCGCCGGAACCAAGTGGCGCGCCAATCTTTATCGAATAGACGGACTTGGGGCCGATCCGGAGCGCCATTTCATGTGCTGGCAGCCGACTTGCGTCGTCAATCGTGACCCCAATCACGTGCCTGAACATTTTGGAACTTTGGTTTTCGCGAAATAAGAAAGTTCTGGAGGAAAAATATGCCCGCAACACAACACGCCAACCGTCGCGGATTCATGAAAATGCTGGCGGCCTCCCCGCTGTTGGCTCAGATCGCCGCTCAAGGCCTCTATGAGAAATCTGCGGCCGCCTTCGGGTTAGACCTGCGCGGAAATGTCTACAGCCGCCTGGGCGTCAAGACCGTCATCAACTGCCGGGGCACATGGACCTATCTCAGTGGATCGCTGCAATTTCCCGAGGTTCAGCAGGCGCAAGCCGAAGCCAGCCGGCATTTCGTTAACATGGTGGATCTTCACCATGCCGTGGGGGAGCGGTTGGCGGAATTGACGGGTGCCGAATCGGGACTGATCACCTCGGGAGCGGCAGGCGCGATGGCCGCCGCCACGGCCGCTTGCATGGCTGGGAGTGACCCCAAAAAAATCTGGCAGCTTCCCGACACTACAGGCCTGAAACACGAAGTCATCATGGTTGGTGGACGCAGCGCTTTTGACAATGCCATACGGCTGGCCGGTGCAAAGCTCGTGCTGGTTGAGAAGCCCGACGACATTGCGAGCGCCATCACCGGCAACACCGCGATGATCTACACTACGGATTTGGGCGATAAGCTCGCGCGGGAAGCGGCCATTGCCAAAGATTATAATGTACCGTTGCTGCTTGACGACGCCGCCGGTATTCCGCCGATCGACAACATCAAGCTCTACGCAAAAATGAAGCTCGATCTGTACACATTTTCTGGCGGCAAAGGGTTGCGCGGACCGCAATGCAGCGGCGTGCTGCTAGGTCGCAAGGATCTGATCGAAGCCGCCCTTCGGAATTCGTGCCCCTTCGAAGGCGCCGTCTGCCGGCCGATGAAGGTTGGGAAAGAAGAAGTCATCGGCTGCCTCACTGCCATCGAGACCTGGTTAAAACTCGATTCCAAGAAACTTTATGACGAATGGCACGCGCGCGTCGATCGCATTGCCAAACTGGTCGAAACCGTTCCCGGCACACACACCGAAATTTACATTCCAGATGATGGCAACCGCTATCCAACGCTGCGAATCTCCTGGGACCAGGAGGCGTGGGGTTTCAACGTCGCCGAATGCGTTAAGAAATTGCACGAGGGCGACCCGGTCATCGAAGTGCTCAGCATTGACAACCCCAGCATGGTGCCGGCAGTGCAGGAAGGAAACGACAAACCAAAACCGAATCCCAAAGAACCAAAAAAACTGAATCACATCGAGCTGGTTTCCATGACCATTCAGCCGGGCGAAGAGATGATCGTCGGGCGGCGTTTGCGCACCATCCTCAGCGCGGCGCGACAGGGAAAGCCCGCATGATACGTTTGTTTCGCTCCACGGCGCTGCTCTTCGCGGCTTTCGCGTTCCTCCAACCGCGTGTTGCCTCCTCGCAAGCAGTCTCGCCTTCCTCCTCCGTGCCGGGCTCGCCCAGCATCGATGCAGGAGACTACCTGTACATCTCCGCCCAAGGACCTCGCCGGGCAGACCGAACGACCCCCTCCAAGTTTCCCGACCAGGTGCGCCAGTGCCTCGACAACGTCAAGCGCCTTGTCGAAGCTGCCGGACTCACTATGGACCACGTCGTTTACGTTCAGGTCTATCTTGAGGACACAAGTCATTACCCGGAACTGAACGACGCCTTCGCTGCGTATTTTCCCAAAGAGCCGCCAGCTCGCGGCGTTCTCGGCGTCGCTCGCGTTCCGGAGGCTTCTTTGCAAATTACCGCAGTCGCCGTTCGCGATCTGAGGGGAAAGCAATCCGTATCTGTTCCCAACTGGCCTTTGAGCAAGGCCTACTCCGCAGGAATGCTGAGTCATGATCGCCTATTTGTTTCGACTATGCCCGGCAGGGATCCCGTGAGCGGGGCCGTGCCTCAGAGTCCCACAGCTCAAGTGGACATGGCGCTGGACCGCTTAAGCGCGGTCCTACGAGCCGCAGGACTCAGCAACTCCAATATGGTCTTCGTGAACCCCTACCTCACGAACGAAATTCCGATGCGCATTATGAACGAGCACTACGCGGCGCGCTTTGAATTCGGAAATACCCCCGCTCGGGCTACCATCGAGGTCTCCAGCCTTCCCGAAGGCGCGCATATCGCTTACACCGGCGTGGCGGTCCGCGATCTGACGCGCCGCAAAGCCGTGCGTCCGAAGAACATGACGCCCAGCCCAACCGCCAGTCCATGCGTCTTCGCTGGCGATACATTATATTGTTCGGCAAAGAGCGGTTTCATTCCTGGACCTAACGGCGGTATTTACGCGGCTTCGACCACCGATCAGACCCGGCAAACCATGCGCAACCTGCTCGACAACCTGGAAGAAGCGGACATGAACTTTGATCAGGTCGTTTCGACGACGATCTACTTCGACGACATTTCGGAAAGTCCGCAGTACGCGGCCGTGTACAAAAAATATTTCAATGGTCCGCTGCCCGCGCAGACCACGGTCCAGCAACTCCGGCCCGGCAACCGCAAGCTCGAAGATGATGTGCATTATCCGACACTGGAGCAGATGTCGCTCATCGCCGTTCGTAATCGAAAGGACTCAAACGCAAAGCCCCTGCAGTAAGCTCATCGCTCGTCGGACTAACGACTTAGGTATGGGACGAATCCGTGCGTTCTGGTTCGTAACTTGTAAACGGACGTGGTCGCGGTGATGTATAAAGTCCCGTAATCCAGATCGCCCCACGCAAGATTCGCGGACTGCTCAGGCATTTCAATTGTTCCCAGGTGCCGCCCCAACGCATTCCAAATCCAGATCCCTTTTGGCCCGGTTACGTAGAGATTTCCGGCCAAATCTACCTTCATGCCGTCCGGCACTCCATCGCCTTTTCCGCCTGGCTCTTCTGCGAAAATTCTGCCGTTCGCCAGCGTGTGGTCCATCGTAAAATCGAAAACCCGGATGTTTCGTTGCTCGCTGTCGTCCACATAGAATTTCTTGCCATCCGGAGAAAAAGCCAGTCCGTTCGGCTGCGACAGTTCCTTGGTGAGCACACTGACCTTTCCCGAAGGATCCAGCCGGTACACGCCCTTAAACGTAATTTCCTGTTTCTGTCCTTCGGGCAGATCCAGCGTGGGATCAGTAAAATACAGAGCGCCATCCGGCCCGGTCACCACGTCGTTCGGGCTATTGAATTTCTTTCCCTCAAATCGTTCAGCAAGAATCTCGTACTTTCCATCGCGATCCAGCCGAATGATTGCGCGCAACACGCTGGCGCAATCAATTAATCGGTGTTGACGGTCGTAGGTATTCCCGTCGGGGTCACCTAAAGACACCAGCTCTTCTTTTCGCCCGTCAGCATAAAGCCGAAAAATCTTGTTCGTAACTTCATCGCTTACATGAACGAAGCCCTCCGGATCCCACACCGGCCCTTCCGTGAATCCAAATCCGGTGCCAACCATAGAAAGTTTGGCGTCTCGATCAACCAACGTCCAAAATTCCTCCGAGTCTGCATGCAATTGGAATTCACGTTTGGATTTCTGGGCCCGCAGCTCAAGGACTGCAGCGAACAAAACCGCTAGCAACAGCGCTACAGCTGCGTATCGCCTCATCTTCTGCCCTGCGTTTCTTTTCTAGTCATCGACGTCATCTTCGGCCTCCTTGGCCTTGCTTGCTTTTTCCGCGTCCGCCGTGCGGAGTAGGAAACTCACCAAGTCATTGAGTTCAGTCGTTGAAAGTGTTGAGCCGTAGTCGGCTGGCATTGCCGACTTCCCGTCGTAGGTCAGCCTCAGGATGTCGGCCTTGTTCAACAAGTGAAATGTTCCGTCTGGCGTTTGTAATTGAAGCGAAAAATTGTCTTCGTTGCGCGCCAATCCAGTAAGCCGATTCGAATCAGCGAGCGCAACCGTCACCAGTCCGCGGCGTGGATCCAGGTCTTTATTCGGATTTATGATGGCTGCACGAATGCCATCCACGTCCCGTTTCCCAGCATACCTGGTCAGGTCCTGACCGAAGAATCCGCCTCGCCCGCCTATCATGTGACATTCCGAGCACTTGGCCTTACCAAAAAACAGCATCTTGCCTTGCACCGGATTGCCTGGCAGCCGGACTGCTTTGTTCCTACCCTGCAGCGTCCGCAAATAGCCCACAATCGAGGCCACCCGCTCCGCTTCGTAGCCTGCAAACGACGGCATCCCCGCCGCGGTCTTCCCTACCTTCAGAATTTCTTGGAGCTCGGCATCACTCTTGGCCACCACTTCCGCACGCGATACCAGATCCGGGCCGCGTTCGCCGCCGCGCCCATCCAAGCCATGGCATGTGGCACAAATGGATTCAAACGTTTTCCGGCCATCCTAAGCAGCAGAACCTCCCGCCGGATTTTTCCTGGCCGCGGACCTCGTATTCTGGGCGCCGGCCTGTAACACCAACACGGAGGCGGCAAAGAATGCTGAAGCAGTGGCCGCGCAGAGAAAATGGCGGGAGGAAAGCAGAATAAGACCTGCCTTGCTCCAAGTCGTGATTCGCGAACGGACGTCAGTCATTTGGCTGGTGGCGGTTGAAGCGATTTTGTCGCGCTCCCTATCAACTTTGAGAGGTTAAAAGTATCATTTGCTTTGCAAAAAATCCCGCTTCCAATGAAACGGCACGATATCTCGTTGAGGCGGCGCTTCACACTGACTTTAAGGAGGATTACATGAACAGATTCGCCGGCTTTTTCCGTCGCGCCATTATCTGCGGAGGAGTTCTAGCTGTAAGTCTTGTCCTAGCGGGAATTGCAGGATGGGCCTGGCATCCTTCCGCGAACTCTAGCCAGGAAGCTGCGAAGCCGAGCGACGACGCTTCCCTGCTCGAAGGATTCCGGCATGTCGAAGCGGCCTCCGTATCTGATGCGCTCGAACAAATCAGCGGACGCAAGATGTACATGACCCATCGGATGCGGCCCATTTTCCCGACGAAGTTTGCTGGATTTGCGCTTACGGTGCTATTGAAGAAAGAAAGCAACAATGACCCAGGCGCACTCACTGGGATGCTTGCAGCAATCGACCAGGGCCCTCCAAATTCCGTGTACGTCATGGTTGTCGAGGACGGCGCCGACATCGCCGGCATGGGAGGCCTGATGGGCACGGCGATGTACTCGCGCAATTTTTCTGGCGCGGTGATCGACGGAGGAGTGCGAGATACAGCGTATTTGCAAAAAATTGGATTCCCCGTGTACGCCTTGGGCATCGTACCCTCCACTTCGATCAGCCACTACCGCTTCGCGGGATCAAACATTCCGGTCGTGTGCGATGGGGTCAAAGTAAGTCCTGCTGACATCATCGTCGCGGATGCTGATGGCCTGGTAGTGGTCCCTCGCTCGAGTGCGCCGCAAGTCCTTGCGCTGGCACAGGAGATGGATTTCAAAGAGCACTCGATGTATGCGTGGATCGAAAAACTCAAGTCCATCCAGGAAGCGGTAAAGAAGTTTGGGCGCCTTTAAGAACGTTGTGGGAGATATTGATTCGATTTAAATACTAAAATTGGGAGTGGAACCTGGAAGCATGCCGTAGTATAGAGGCTCTCAACACATGGCAAATACTTTCATGGAGCCGGTGGAGAAAGCGGGTTTCCCCGCTCTGATCCGCAGATTTTTGGCCACCACAGTAGCCCTTTTGGCCAGTTTCCTTGCCCTCCAAACGCGGGCACAAACGCAAGACGCGGGGAATGGTTCCGTTTCGACTTCCATCCATGTGACTTCGGAAGCTCTCGCGGCGCAGCCAGTGGGCGCGAATTGGCTTTCCTATAATGGCGATTATACTGGCCGCCGGTTCAGCAACCTTGAACAGATCACTCCAAAGAATGTCGAACAGCTCCGCGCCCAATGGGTTTTCCACGTGTCCAATTCAAACAGCATGGAAGTCACGCCGGTAGTTTTCGACGGCATCATGTTCATCACTTCCGCAAACGATGCATTTGCGCTGGATGCGCAAACCGGCCGCCTCATTTGGCATTACTCGCGCCCCATCACAGAAGGCCTGATTGACGATGCCTCACAACATCACAACCGCGGCGTTGGAATTCTCGGGTCGCACCTCTACATGGAAACGGACAACGCCCATCTGCTCTGTCTGGACGCACGCTCGGGCCACCTGCTGTGGGACGTTCCTTACGCTGAAGGAAACAAAAATTACGGAGCAACGAGCGCTCCGCTGGTCGTGAAAGACAACGTGCTGGTGGGAACGTCCGGCGGCGACGACGGCGTCCGCGGATTCCTCGCCGCCTTCGACGCGGAGACGGGAAAAGAAGTGTGGCGCTTTTGGACAATTCCCGGGCCCGGCGAGTTTGGCTCCGAGAGCTGGCCCGGCGAACTCT
>Ga0066709_100002294_pt1 | contig 13806 bp, 13 predicted proteins | sample GraSoiAngelo_158_FD_79665 | JGI IMG/M metagenome (GOLD analysis project Ga0066709, IMG submission 79665) | Grasslands soil microbial communities from the Angelo Coastal Reserve, California, USA - 14_1009_16_30cm | ecosystem: Environmental > Terrestrial > Soil > Grasslands | place: USA... | reverse complement strand
GGCCGTGTCTCCCGCCGCGATGTCGATCGGGAACTTGCCCGGGGCCACGCTGATCGTGAGCATGATCGGGGAGGCCGGCGTCCCGTCGCGGGTGAGCGTTGCGCTCAAGGCCAAGATCTGAATCGGGAAGGCGCGGGTGTTCGTCACCGACGCGATCCCGAGGATCTTGCCCGTCGGGCCTGACAGGTGGACGACCTGCTGCACGGTCACGACAATCGTCGTGCCCGAATCCTGGTAGATCAAGAAATTGGTCCTCAGGATGTCGGGAGCCGCGAGAGCGGTCGTCAAGAGCAGGATCGAAAGGACGGGGAGCGGCGCGTAATACCGCTTGAAGCCACAAGGTGCTCTCCGGACGGACGTTCGGATTTCGTGCATGTCATGCAGTCCGGAGTTGCAACGGCAACATCCGGGACTCCCCCGAGACGATATGGCGTCTGAACGCCTTAACGCTTGCGCAAGAGCGTGCCTCCGCCGATTACAAAATCAAGAACGGTAACAGATTGGTGTCCCAATCTCTCACAATCCGGCTGGTGCAATCTATGGCACAACACTCTTATATCACACAGGAAACTGTGCCTCACCCAAATATGGAGGGATTTCCTGGCGGTCATTGACTACGGCGCGGCGGCCGGCCAGCGTGTCGCTCCGAAGGCCGAACCGGTAAGCCTTTTGGCCGCGATTCCGGCATTCAACGAGCAAAAGACCATCGGGAGTGTCGTCCTCACCGCTCAGCGCTACGCCACAAGGGTAATCGTTATCGACGATGGCTCCGAAGACGAAACCGCTTGGGTTGCCGAGCAAGCAGGGGCCACCGTCATCCGGCACCCAACGAACCGCGGGTATGGGGCGGCCCTTCGTTCCTGCTTCGAGTACGCACGGGAGAGCGAGTTCGAAGTGTTAGTCATCCTCGATGGTGACGGTCAGCATCGGCCCGAGATGATCCCGCAGGTCGTGGCTCCCGTCGACGAAGGAAGAGCCGATGTCAGCATCGGGTCTCGATTCATGGACGGCACCAAGGCCGAGGGGGTTCCAGGGTACAGGAAGTTTGGAATCCGTGTAATCACAAAGCTAACGAATCTAGGCACCCGACATAGCGGAAAGATCACGGACGCTCAGAGCGGCTTCCGAGCCTACTCGCGCGCCGCGCTACCCGCGATCGATCCCGTCGAGGCAGACACGGGCGCCAGTGCAGAACGCGTGTGGGCAGCTGACCGACGGGGCCTTCGAATCGTAGAGGGTCCGATCGAGGTAGATTACTACGGAAAGAAATCGGTTCGTGGACCGATCAAACATGGGGTGAGCGTAATCGGCTCGATGGTTCGATACGCTGAGGCAAAACACGCGCTGCTGTTCTTCTCTCTACCAGGCTTCGTCCTCTTCGTCGGAGGTCTTGCACTCGGTTTCTATGTCACGGACGTCTACTACCGAACAGCCCAGCTGGCATTGGGCCTCGCCCTCATGACCGTTCTACTGATTGTATTAGGGATGTTACTCGGTTTTACTGGCCTGGTCCTTCACGCCGTGATTAACGCTACCAAGCGATTTCGCTAGCTCGCCCAAGCCCACGAAGGTAGGAACTACTGGATAGCTGTTTCGCTGACCTATGAAGGTGCGCAGCTTCAACTCATGAAAATCGGTCAAGTGACGCACAGATTTCTTCCGAGCATCGGCGGAATCGAAAATTACGTTAGTCGGCTCTCTCGAGACTTGGCAGCCGAGGGTGATTCGGTCACGATTTTCACAACGACAGATTCGCCAGCCAAGGCGCGAGATTCAATTCGAATCCAAACCATACCCTCAATCCTCCAAAAAGGCCGAAACCCCGTCCCAATGGGAGAGCTTGATCTAATCAAGGCGGCCAAACTGGACTTGATCCACTTCCACTCGCCATGGTATTTTACGTCGATTTTGCCGTTGTTGGGTCATCTGAATATTCCGGTGGTCATGACGGTTCACGGTGCATATCCCGAAGCGGACTCACCTTCAAGAACTCCGATCGTTCGATTACTCCGACCTTTCGCTCGAAGGGCTCTGGAGAACTCCACCCTTGTAATTGCACTCGGCGAGACGGAGGCGCGTAGGCTTGAACAAATCTTCCGAATTCCACGAAGCCAGATAAGAGTTATTCCAAATGGGATTGACACTCATCTTTGTAGGCTGGGTCGGTTCCCACCGGGGGATCACTTCGCGTACGAAAGAGCGAAAAACATCCTGTTCCTCGGGAGGGCAACGAGGGACTCCCGGGTCGACTTGGTTGTCAGGGCGTTTCAAGTCAGTTGCCGTGAAAGCCCTGACTCAAGGCTCATCCTCGCTGGACCCGGAACGCGAGAGGTAGCTCATCGATTCACACGCGGACGGAACGGAGTCGACTCAAACCGAATATGCGCTTTGGGGGTCGTTTCACCCGACGACGTCTGTCGTCTGTACAACTCAAGCGGTTTGTTCATCTCGCTTGGGTCATGGGAGGGACTGCCGACTCGCGTCCTCGAAGCGATGTTGCACCGTTGCGTACCGCTGGTAGCGGCCGCTGGCAGCCTGCCGGACTTGATTGTGAACAACGAGTCAGGCTTACTCCTCGAGAGTGTGAACGTCCTCACCCTTTCGGCCGCGATCGTTCGACTTCTTTCAAATCCAAGGTTGCAAGAGGACATGGGAAAGGTTGCCCGCCAGGATGTATTGTCAAGGCATGACTGGAAACTGTGCTTCGCACGAATCTATTCGCTCTACCGGGAGTTGACAAACTGAGCGCGAATCTTCAGCTTGGCGGGGAAAACGAGTCAGCCGCCACTCCCGGAGGTGCTACGGATTATCTCGTCTGCCGTTATGTCCGAAATGAATCCGGCTTAGGAACTAGCGGTTGGTTGAGTCGGTGCGGATGTGATCCGTGACGTTACGAGTCTTGGAGGTTGTGTCCTCCTTCTATCCAAATGTCGGCGGCAGCGAAACGTTCACCGGCGAATTGTCGTCGATACTTACATCCAAGTTCGGAGTCGAATGCTTGGTCCTCCATTCCGAACGGGCTGGAGCTCGCGACGGGGAACGACAGCATGGCTCGGCTAAGACTGTTTCGTTTTCCCCCGACTTCTCACTGTCGACAACCCCACTGGCGCTGGGCTGGTACCGGCAGACCCTCAACTTGCTGTCTGATTTCAATCCTGATCTAGTACATGCAAGCGTCCCGCTGCCAGGCCTACCCGACGTCGTGGGTTGGGTCGCTAGAAAGAAACGGATTCCGTTCGTTCTTACTTATCACAATGACATCGTTGGTTGGAATCCAGTCCAGAGTTGGATGGCTCTGTGTTACAACGCTTCACTAGGACGGGCCACGCGACACGGAGCCGCCAAAATCGTCGTCGACGCTCGAGAATATGCACGGAGTTCGGCCTGGCTGGCACCTCATCAGTACAAAACGCTCTCCATTTTGCCGGGGATTGCGGACGAGTTCCTTCGCCCGTCGCCAAGACTTACATTCGACGAGCGCGGCGGCGACATAGTCTTCATTGGGAGGTTGGAACCTGGAGCTGCGTACAAGGGTTTGCCGATATTGCTCAAAGCACTCCGTGTCCTTCTAAACGACCTCCCGGCGTTGAGACTTACTGTCATCGGCTCAGGCACATGGGAAAGGAAATATCGCGACGCAGCGGAAAGGTTGCACGTTGGGAAGGCCGTCACCTTCATGGGAGGAATTCTTCGAGAGAGACTGCTGTCCGTGCTAAGGACTCACAAAGTCCTAGTCCTGCCAAGCACATCACGGGCGGAAGGGTTTGGAATTGTTCTCGTGGAGGCGCAATCACAGGGCCTGCCGGTGGTCGCGACCAAAATCGGCGGTCTTGCAAGCGCCATGATAGACGGCAAGACTGGAGCTCTCGTCTCACCACATGAGCCGATTCCGCTCGCAAACGCAATCAGAAAAATCCTATCCGATTCGGACCTATGGTCTAGATGTTCCGAGAGAGCCCTCGAGTTCTCGAAAGGATTTAGCTGGGAGAGAGTAGCGCGGGAGTACCTCAGTGTCTTTAACGACGTTCTGGCAGAATCTCGAGGAGGAACGCAAACAGCTATTGTGCGTGAGAATCCTTCCAAACGGATTGACTAACCATGAAAGTAGCGATAGTGAGCAGCAGTTTTCGGCCGCGAGAGGTGGGAGGTACGGAAACGTATCTTTCAATGATTGCGGATGGCCTTAGTGAACTGGTCGAATTGATCGTTCTCACAGGCCCCTTATCAACGAAATCCAATCTCTCCTCGTATCGTGAATCTCTAACGGTACGCGAGATCAGACTCGGTGGGCGCTATCCCATCTGGGAGTGGTCAGATCACTGGTTGGGTAGCCGTGCCCTCTGGCATTTCCTGGATCTCCGCGATCGAGCCGCTGAACAGCAGATCGTTGACCTTCTCAGGGAAGAGAAGCCTGATGTCGTGCACACACACAACGTACGCGGACTCTCTTTGTCGACGTTGCAGTTGCCTGCGAGGATGGGTATTCCTCATGTGCACACGCTTCATGATTTCCTACTTCTCTCTCCATTGTCAAATCTCTCGCTCGGCGGCTTGATTCTCACGCCGAGGCTAACGCCGAATCGAATCTATCAGTCTGTGACCCGCGCTCTTACGAAGACGATCGGAAACGTGATATCACCATCGCAATACTTACTTGACGAGCACACAAAGATGGGCTTCTTTGAGGCCTCTCAGAAACACCTCCTGAGAATGCCTCGTCCTTCCATTACGCGGACTGACGAAACGAATTCTCCTGCGCCTCCCGGAGTAATCACGACGTATCCTCGTCCATGGTTCTTGTACGTGGGCATCATCGAGAAGTCTAAGGGCGTCCGAATACTCCTCGACGCCATCCGCCGCGTTCGAGATCTCCGGGCCACGTTTATCGTCGTGGGAGAAGGACGGCTACGACCAGTCGTTCAGAAATATGCGGGAAACGACGATCGGGTAAAATTCCTGGGCCGGGTCCGAAAGGACGAACTTCTGTGGCTTTACAGAAATTGCGACATCCTGGTCTTCCCATCACTCTGGCCAGAAAATGCACCCATGGTTCTTTATGAGGCCCTTTCCCACGGGCTGGCAGTGATCGCATCCAAGATTGGAGGAGTCCCAGAAATCGTTACTCGGAACGGCGGAACTCTCGTCGAGCCAGGTTCTGTCGCCGAACTGACATCAGCCTTGATGGTGGTGATTCGACACCACACAACGAGCGCAACTGGAGAACGCCATGAGGCGAAACTTCAATCATTGCCAACCTTGGATCAACACGTAGACAAGCTCTTGCAGGTGTACAAGCTCGCGGTGGAATCTCGGGTGTAGCATAGATGGATGTCCGCTATCATGTCGAATTCGCTCGAAGCTGCTTACATGTTACAGAACCATGGAGTCTTTGAGACGATGATGCGATTAGCTCTCGCGACCCGACAACAGGAATGTCACATCATGCCCCATCGCGCCGCGGTCGCAACCGGCTTTCGCGAGGAGCAAACCTGTCCGTGCCATAGTGATAGAGATACCGCTAGCGCCCGCTTACGATTCGAGTATCTCAAGGGCATCGAGGAAGGTGCTCGTCGCCTCGTACCCCTCCTCCGGCAAATAAGGGACTTGGTCGGTCTCTATGAACCGTCGGAACATGTTCTCGTGTCCGGAGTGTCTACCTAGGAACACCCTCGACCGACCCAGCGCCAGGGTAGGCCCTGACAGGAGTATCTGGCCGGCCTGCGAGACCCAGTCCCAAATGATTTTGCTCTGTTGTTGGCGGAGGCCAGGCGCATATCCTTCGAGAAGTCGACCCTGCCGAACAATCGTGTGGTTCGAGCCGTCAAACGACAGGATGAACTCTTTGCAGAAGACGGTCATGGAAAAAGGTGCAGTCCACCTCGGGCTGTTGAAAGAGAGATGAATGCGCCCGTATTTGTCGCCGGAGGCTAGGGCCAGATGCACCTCGTCATTTCTAATCCACTCATAGGGCCCCCTCTTCGCGGCGTAGACGTCTCTGATGGTTAGGGGTCCGAGTAAATGCCTCAAGACATATATGGGATGGATCAGGTTCTCTCCAAATCGCCCAGCAGGCAGGCGGTGAACCCAATGGTCCCGATTCGAAATCATCTCGTCTGAAACCGTGTGGAGCATATGGATGTCCACGGTAAGGATTTCTGTCCTTGTTTGACGAAGCAATGAGATAACCTTCTGAATGTCGTTGAGGAAGAGGAAATTGTGAACCAGCACAAGTCTGACTTCCGACTTCATCCTTTCATATGTCTCAATAATTTTTCGAGCACTTGTATGGTTTGTTGCCATCGGCTTCTCAAGGATGACATCGTGCCCCCTATTCATCGCTGTAGTACTCTGATACTCGTGCTCGCTCGGCGGTGTGCATATGTCGATGATGGCGTCTCGTTCAGCATCCAGCATCTCGCTAAAGTCAGTATACGCCCGTGGTATGCCCCAATCGAGAGCCAGACGCCGGCCGGTCACGGATGAGATATCACACACTGCCACTACCCGGGCGCCCTTTATTCGGTTCCAAGCCGGCAAATGAACAGCCCTCGCCACTCTTCCCGCGCCAACGATTGCCACAGGCCTCGCGTTGAGCCGCTTGTGCGTCGCTTCTCTCTGCAAGCCTCGAGCTGAGTCACATGGCATCCAAGGTCATCTCCTAGCGATTCCGCCGAGGCATCCTTGACCAGACCCACGACCTTCCGTGACCTGGCCCTCGCGGGGAGGTTCCGCGATCCAGAAACGCCCTGGCCGTACCACGGGCACCATCATGTGGGGCCCGTCTGCCGTGAAACATTTGGTCAAGATCACTTCTTTACCCTCATCGGGTCCGTGTCTTTCCAGTTTTCCCTTTCAGCAATGTAGGGCTGTGCCGTGAAGGAGAGTCATTTCTACTCGGTGCCACTGCCTTTGCTCCTTGCGAGGCGGAAAAGGACTGCTCGAAAAACTCGAAAAGGGGAAGATTCAACTGCGGCGGCCAGACGCAGTCGTCGGCCGCCAACGCGATCCTTCCGAGAGTGGTTCGGATGTGGAGATGGCACGGTGAACCTGCTTTTCGCAGACGACCTCGACGAGGACAAGACGTACGCTGTGTACCAGAATTCCAACGGAAATATTAATGTGAGGCCTGCCCGTGCGCGGAGCGTTCTAGCTGACGGAGGTTAGATCCCCGGGTGACGGAGGGGGCATTCGAAGCACCGAGCTTGCGATACGAGTCCATCGCGGAACCGAACGTGTCAATCATCGTGCTCAATTGGAACGGAGCGGAGGACACGATTGCTTGCGTAAGCTCTTTGTTCGCCATTGATTACTGGAATTTCGAAATTATCATTGTAGACAACGGTTCGACTGATGAATCGCCCGAATTAATAGAGCGACAGGTCCGTACGATTCTCAATCAATCTCACGCAGCTAAGGAGTCGGTCACACGCGGGCGTCTAGGCAACGACATTCAGGTCATCCCCGAGCCTACCGCACGCGATGCCATCAGACGCGGCCCGGCTGGCTTTTCTGCCGAGTCCAAAGTCCTCCTAATTCGGAACGAGAGGAATCTCGGATTTGCCGCCGGAAACAACATCGGAATACAATTTGCTGTCGGAATTTTTCGACCCAAGTATGTGTTCTTGCTCAATAACGACACGGTAGTGGAGCCGACATTTCTTGCCAAGCTTGTATCAACCATGGAACGGGAGGCGCGACTTGGGATTCTTGGCCCTCGCCTCGTGGAGGACGCACCGATAGGGAGTATGCCGGAAACTCCATGCCCTGTTGGACGCATACATTGGGCAAGGTACCCGGGATTTAGTTATGGAGCTCCTCGATGGCGGCAAAATCAACGGATGGAGACCGGCCTGAAACATTGCGATTGGGTTTCGGGTGCTGCGCTGCTCGTCCGAACCAAGTGCCTTGAAGATGGACTGCTTAACACAGAATACTTCTTCGGATACGAAGATGTGGAACTGAGCCTCAAGCTGAGGAAACTAGGTTGGCGTGTCGGCGTTCGTCCCGATGCTGTGGTTTGGCACAAAGGAGGCGTGGCACGCCGGAAGAGATACCGAACAGCGATGAGCCGTCTCATCTCTGGAGCGATGGGGGCATTCAGATTCGTGAGGAACAATCGCCGTGACTACCTCCTGTTCTGGTATGTTTACACGTTGACCGTCGCCTTTCTTGTTTTGAAACTGAAATTCGCGGACATTCTAGGCGCCCGAATTGATCTCACCAGGGTACTGCGTAGGCTGCAGTAGTGTCTCCACGGCGAGCGAATCGTTGTGTCACGCGGACCATGAGCGGAGACGTGGGGTGTGCCTTAGTACGGCCCGCAGAGGTGCGCGGATTCAACGGACGTTTCCAAAACATGTCAACAGGCCTTCGCCTTGGTGAAAGAGCGCGAACTAGGGGACGACAGCAGAAAACTAGTTGTTTCCCAAATGATACCCCCTCTCTGATCAAAATTAGTCAAATCCCCAGGAGGCCAACGGGGTTCGTACGATGCTGGCCCCAACTTGGGGGCGAACGTGAAACATCGGAGTGATTCGAAAAGTGGCCCACACGTGTTGGTCGAGAGATTGTGGCAAAGCTCTCATAAAGGCCGTCACTTCAGCAATATTACTACTGCTAGCGGCCGCGGCTCTTGTCCTCCACTCGACCAACGGGCCATTGCCGTTGGCGTATTTCATGTTGGTTTCAGTGGCAACTGCGGCCGTGCTAATTGAGGTTTTCTTTCTCCACGAGTTCGGAAGACGGGAGAGTGTGGTTACTCTCCTCCAGGTCTCGGCGATCATGGTGTTTTCGAGAGTTGCCGAGATATTTCGGTTCGCCACGATTCCTGGTTACGACACATACGCGCATCGAGTCGTGGTTCGCACACTTCTCGAGACTGGTCACGTGGATCTCAGCCTCCAGGTATCAAGCGCCGCCTTTCCAGCCGTGAGCATCCTCTTGACTCAATGCATTCAGTTCGCAGGCACCGATGAGAGAACCGCATTCGCGATCGGTGCTATGGTTGGCATTGTTGCGATTGTCTTACTTTTCGTCGTCGCCAGGTTGTTTATTGATGCTAGGTGGGCTATGGTCGCCGCAGTTGTTCTCTCATCTGCCCCGTTCTTCAAATGGTGGACGGAGGTGGAGATCTCTCCCTCCACCGTCGGAATCGTACTAGCCTTCGCAGCTCTTTACGCGCTCCTGAAGGATGCCCAAGGCGGTAGTTCTCGTCTTCGAGCGCTGGGAGTCGTATCAGTGTTTGGCCTTGTCATTTCCCACCCAATACTTACTCTGTTCGTGCTAGCGATATTGGTATGCGCTAATGTAGCGCAGCTCCTCGGTCTAGCAAGACACGTCCGAAATCAATCGGTCGTGGGGCCGGTTGTCCTCATGACTGTCGTGACCCTCGCCTATTGGATGTATCTAAGCCAGGTGTGGGAAATTTCAATCCAATTGTTCTCTTCGGTGCTTGCTGCGGGGACCCCTCACTTCCCGGTGCGTCCCGTGCTCGGTCCGAGCCTCGCGGACAGGATTTGGGGGGACCTCCCGTGGGCAATAATGCTAGTCGCGGCAAGCTACTCGGCGGTAGCTTGGGTCAGGCATCCGGTGCGGACCCCTCTGAAAACTGGATGGACGATGGTGTGCGCGGGGGTTACGACCCTCTCCTTCGCAAGCATCTCAGTTGGCGGCGACCTTGCTGTCTTTGGCAATCGCTGGCTCCTCTTGGTAGAGGCTTCTACGTCTCTGCTATTCGCAAACTCGATCCGCGCCCTCGTTTCGCGCAAAGGCCGCCTCTGGCCAGTAATCGCAATTGGAACCATCACCGTCCTTATTGCCTCGAGCTCAATCAGTCCCTATGTATCTCTCTACCAGTGGGGATTCCACCCAATCCTCGCCTTCTCCGACGGCCAGGCGATTGGAATGTCATTCCAAACTAAGTGCACCCAGACGATTGTCGCAGATTCCTACTCCGCGACCTACTTGCATTTCACTTACAACCGTTCAACGGCAGATTTGTATGGGTATTCCATCGGGTTGCCTTTGAACTCGACGGGGGTGTGCATACTCGCCCAAACCGAATCAAACATTGTCTACACGAAAACAATCCAGGGAGCGACAAGCCTAGGAGTTGATAGCGCGGACTTTAGTCCCGGTATAACGGAGCTACCTGTCGGCTTCCAATCAAGGCTGGCGTCCACATGGGGTCTTCAGAAGGTGTACGACGACGGGGACACCGGTTGGTACTTAGAAAACTGATACGGGGGCGGACCGAACTCGCCTAGCCCGTTTTGCCGGGACGAGGCTATTCAGGCCGCGACCTAAAGTCACCAACAGCTGGTCGTGGGCTCGGGCTTAATCTTCTGACCTCCAGGCGAAGAGCAGGGGGCGAGACCCGCCGGCCACAGCTCGAACCCATGGTCTGTCCCGACCCCTCATGGCGTCGTGCGCAGCCCTCTGACTTCACTTCCGCCTCGTTACGCGCCGTCGTCGATTGGCTGGGAAAACCGTTAACCGGCAGTCGCGCCTGCACCCAGCCGAGAGGACTCCGGTGCGGCTGCATCTGCAGGAGAAGCCTTGGGACATAGTCGTTTCCGTCGGCTACACTGTCGTGATGGCCGCCGTCCTCCTGGGTCTAGGGGTCGGCAATTTCTTCGCGATCCTCCTCGTCCTTTTTTTTCCGGGCTATACGGTCGTCGCCTCGCTCTTCCCCAACAACGAGATCGACTGGATTGAGCGAATCGCCTTGTCCCTCGGCCTCAGCATCGCGGTCGGACCGCTACTCGGCCTCCTCCTGAACTTCACGCCGTTCGGCGTCAGCTTCGCTCCCAACGTCGCTACAATCGCGCTGTTCACGGCCGGCATGGGATGCGCGGCGTACTGGCGCCGTATGAGGCTCCCGCCGGACCGGCGGCTCTCCCTGACGGTGGATCTCGTGGTGCCGGCCTGGGGGAAATCCGGCGCCTTGGACAAAGGCCTGACAATCGCCCTCTCCGCGAGCTTCGTCGTCGCCGGCGGCACGCTCGCCTACGTCGTCCTGACACCGCGTCCTGGGGAGACCTTCACGGAGTTCTATGTCGTCGGCCCGGGCGGGAAGGCGAGCAGCTACCCGACGAACCTCACTGTGAACGAGACCGGCAGCGTCATCTTGGGCGTCGTGAACCACGAGTCCGCGACGGGCAACTACACGGTCCGAGTGGACCTGATCGGGGTGCGGATTGCGTACAACGCCACCAAGGGCTCTAACGAAACCGCGGAGATGAACCGCACGACGTGGTCGTCGTTCCCGGTCACCCTCGCCGACCGCCAGAACTGGACCTATCCCTACACCTTCCAAATCAACGCGACAGGCCTCTGGAAGGTCCAGTTCCTCCTCTTCAAGGACGGCGATTTCTCGTCCGCCTACCGGGAACTCCACCTATACGTAACCGTCACCTAGGCCCCGTGGTCGGTCCTCCTCCGATGAAAAGGCCGGACAGTGCGCTAACGGGTCGCGATGGAAGTCGGAGTAGACAGCCGAAACGCAGAGCGCTACGCTTTAGTACCGAGAAAGGATGGGCCCCCATTACAAGGCCTCGCTTGGCGACGGGCGGACTTACGGCGTCAGCGTGACCTACATAATCCAAGGCTACCCTGCTGGAATTGCGCACGCAATCCTCTGCGCGGAGTCGTTTGTCGGCGACGACCCGTTTTGCGCCTACCTCGGCGACAACGTGTTGAAAGGGGGTATCCGATCCGTAGTCCAGGACCTCCTTACGACCGGCAACGATGCGGAGGTAATGCTCTGCCGCGTTCCCAACCCGGAGATGTTCGGGGTCGCCGAGCTCGATCAGGACGGCGACACCGTCTCTCTCGTGGAGAAGCCAAAAGCCCCGAAGTCAGACCTAGCTCTCGTTGGCATTTAGTTGCTCCGGTAGAACGTATTCCCAGTTATCCGCAGTCTCAAGCCATCTTTGCGGAACGAATTAGAGATTACAGAAGCTCTTGAGAACTTGCGAAAAGCGGTCGGGCGCGTCAAGGCACACATCGTGAAAGGGTGGTGGAAAGACACGGGGAAGCCGGAGGACATCCTAGAGGCGAACCGCCTCCTTATTGACGACATCGAACGGAAAATCGAGGGGACCATCGAGGAAGGCGCACGAGTGGAGGGACGGGTCCAGATTGGCCACGAGACGACCGTGAAGTCGCGAAGTGTCATCCGCGGCCCCTCCGTTATTGGCAGAGATTGCACTATCGGGCCCGATACGTACGTCGGTCCCTACACATCAATAGGGGGACCATTCACGAATCGTTAATGCCGACATCGAATCCTCGATTGTTGTCGGAGAGTGCGAGATTGAAAGCACGAACAAGATCGTCAACAGCTTGATCGGGAGACACACGACAATCCAATCAGCGGCAAACCGACTTCCGAAGGGCCATCAGCTTATAGTCGGCGAGAATTCAACATTGGTCCTTTGACGTTTCGAAACGGACATTCCTGTGGGCGTATTCGCTTCGCTGCGGCGATCATGCTTGCGTTCTGTCGCGCTCGCATTGACTGAGGCCGACCCCATCAGGTGTGCTTTCTGGCCTACCACCCCGGGTTCTTCTGTCTGATACCGTTGCCGGGGTACTCGGTGACATTCCTCCCGAAGCGGTTCCTATGATCTCTGAGTAGTGGGAACCTCGCCTCTACGTCCGAGTCTCATAAGATGGAGGCGGGGGGATAGCCTAGTCATATCGCATGGTCGGAGCTATGATCGAGAAGTCCGACTCAAGAACAAAGTTCGTGACGGTGCCGCTGAAGGCGAAAGACTGCACAAAGCCCGGCTGGTCGGACGGAACATTCGCTGCGAGGCCGTCGATCTCCGAAGCGCTCAGGGCGCGATTATAGATGAGGACCTCGTCGACGATCCCGTCGAAGAAGTTGTTTCCTTCACTGCCAGACGTTCCGATCTTGACGCTGCTCGAGCGGATCGTCGTCGCCGGACCGGCGACGGAAAACGCCTGGACGCCATCGAGGTAGCCTTTCACGGTCGTCCCATCGAACGTCGCCGCGAGATGATACCAGACCCCCGTCGTGATGCTCGAACTGAGCCTTCTGTCGACGACCGTGGCTCCGGAGGCGTCCTGGGTTTTGAAGGCGACGGTTGTGCCGCTGAACCAGAACGTCGCGTCGTGTCCCGTGCCCAGACCGATCGGATGCTCATAGGTGTTCGGCCCGTCGTTCCAATTGACCCAGAGGGCGATCGTCCACTGAGTGCCCGCCGGGACGGTCGCGGCGATCTTGTCGGTCGCGCCGTCGAACGCCCTCGCCCGACCGACCTTCCCGGCGACGTCTGTCGTGCCCGTAATCGTCCCATCGTTGCCATGTCCCGAGAGATCCTTCATCAATCCGGAGCCAGTGAGAGTCTCCATGTCGTACGCCAGGGGGGGATCACCGACAGTGAGAGTGAATCCGGAGGTGCGTGTGATCGTGCCATCAGTAGCCTGGACGCCGACAGCATACGTTCCCGCTGGAGTGCTCGATGAGGTAGTGAGAGTAAGGTTCGCGGTGCTGGAGGGATTGCCTGTGGGCGGCGTGTATGTGCACGTTGCTCCCGCAGGTAGGCCTGTACAGGAGTATTGCACGCTGTGACTCGGACCGAAGGTTCGCTGAGCGGTCACGGTGGCGTTCACCGATGCTCCGCGATAGGAAGCGAAGCCAGAGGACGGGCTGATTGAAAGCGAGAAGTCGAACGGGGAGGGCGTCGGGGTCGCGAGGAGCGGGGGCGCCCAAGCGGTCCGCGTCGCGCCGAGGCCCGCGCCCAGCGTTCCGCCCGAGGCGGACACGGTCTGCCAATT
>Ga0066709_100002292_pt1 | contig 13808 bp, 12 predicted proteins | sample GraSoiAngelo_158_FD_79665 | JGI IMG/M metagenome (GOLD analysis project Ga0066709, IMG submission 79665) | Grasslands soil microbial communities from the Angelo Coastal Reserve, California, USA - 14_1009_16_30cm | ecosystem: Environmental > Terrestrial > Soil > Grasslands | place: USA... | reverse complement strand
GGGGAGGCCGCGCTGCGTGACGAGTTGACCCGCCCCTTGGCTGCGCTGCGGGACCGGCTCGGCCTCACTGTGGTTGGCATGGCATTCCCGTTCGGCCGGCGGGGCGATGTGCCAGCGGGGTTTGCGGTCATGGTCCGGCGCCTTGGGTACACTGCGTGCTTCTCCGATTACGGAGGGGAGAACTCGCCGCCGATGGACTCCTGCGATTTGCGACGCATCGAGCTCGGTGGCGATCACGAGAGCCTTGCCTGGAGGGCATCGGTTCACGGCATCGATCTGGGGCGGTGGCGGGTGTGGTGGGACAGGACCTCGTCGGGGGGAGAGAGGGTGTCCGTTGCGTGACGGCTACCTGGCAGCGCGGGGTCCGCTTCGGGTCGTCCACATCGTCTTCGACCTGCACGGGGGCGGTATGGAGAGTCTAGTGGGGGACATGGCTCACCGGTTCGCCGGGAGCGCCGTGGCGATGTCGGTGATCACCTTGAGCGGACGCGTCGGGCGGATCGGGGCCGTGGTTCGTCCGCTGCTGGATCAGTTCCACATTTTGGAGCCGAGGTCTGGACTGTCGATGGTGGCGACGCTGCGGTGGGTCAGGTGCCTGCGCCGCATCCGCCCGGATGTCGTGCATCTGCACAGCGGCGCGTGGTACAAAGGAGCCTGGGCCGCCCGCTTGGCAGGGGTGCCGCGCGTCGTATACACCGACCACGGGCGCGCGTATCACGACCCCCCCTTGGTGCGCTGGCTGGATCGATTGGCGTCCCGGTGGACGGACGTCGTGGTAGCGGTGTCGGACCGTCTCCGGCGGCACTTGGAAGCGGCGCTCCACATCCCCCCGGACCGGCTTCGGACGATCGAGAACGGCGTCGACGTAAACGTGTTCTCACCTGGGCCACGTTCGCGAGACTTACTAGACCAGCTGGCGATTCCCCCGGACGCGCTCATTGTGGGGAGCGTGGGTCGCCTAGAGCGGGTGAAGGCGTACGAACGTCTGATCGAAGCCTTCGCCCGCCTGCTCACGAGTGGGGATGTGAATCGGCCAGTGTACCTCGTCATTTGCGGCGAGGGCTCGGAGCGCGAGGCTTTGAGGGACTGTGCTCAGCGCTCGGGCGTCGCGGGTAGTGTGCGCTTCCCCGGATGGGTCGAGCGTCCGGGTGAGCTATATCGATTGCTCGACGTCTTTGCACTTACATCGATTAGTGAAGGAGCTTCGATCAGCTTGATGGAGGCCATGGCCTGCGCGGCTGCCCCAGTCGTGATGGCCGTTGGGGCCAACGCCGAGATCCTGGGCCCCGATCTCCAACACCAGGTCGTTCCGGCCGGGGACGTGGCGGCGTTGCGACGGACGGTAGCAGCGACGCTCCAGTCGCGGGAGCAGCGCGACCGTGTGCGTGACCTGGCGCGGCAACGCGTTACCGCACGATACCGTTTGGACCGGATGGTCACCGAGTACGAGGCCCTCTACCGGGCGGGCCGATCGACGGGCGGGGCCCGGTGAGCATACACGACGAGGAACTTATTGGCCCGGAACCGCACCGGCAGCCAAGACGTGAACGCCCCATAGAGTCGGCGCACCCAGCCCAGCCGATCGCTCCAGGCGCGCTCTACGTACTGAAGATCCCGCTGATCGAAGCCTACCGCGCGAAACACCAGTCGCAATCGCCGCGGCCAGAGTGCTCGCTGGTTCGGCGTCATTGCCGAGATGCCCCACCAGCGGTTGATCACGTTGTTCGCAAGCCAGGTCAGTCCGTTCTGGGCGTTGGGCTCGAAGGCGATCACTTGGCTCCGCGTCACCCGCGCGACCTCCCGCGGCAACCGGTCAAGTTTCGGAAAATGGTGCAGCAGCAGGAACGTCCAGGTGACGGCTACGGACCTGTCGCGAAACGGCAGGTGCTCGGCGTCGGCCACGACGAACTTGCCCGAGAGCCCCTCGCTGGTGAAGCGTGCGCGCGCCGCGCGCACCCCCTCGTGGGTCAAGTCCACCGCGATCACGTCGCAACCGCGGCGCGCGAGGCGAACGGCATGCGCCCCAGTACCACAGCCCAAGTCGAGCACGGTACCGCGGGGCGGTTGCGGCAGGGCGAGCGCGTGAATCTCCTCATAGCCGCCGGTGATGTGCTCGTTCTCTGGGTTGGCCGTGAACAGTTTCGCGTAAAACGATCGTTCTGATGCCAGATCTTGCATGGGCTGGATGACTCCGTGTCCGAGGACAGGCTGCGCCGTCGGAACGGGGCACCTTCCGTGCCCTTGGCACCTAGGCGCCAGGCGGGCCGATTGTCGCGCCGGCGCAACACGCGGCCGCAGCGCTGGGCGCTAGCTTCGCACGGACCATGCAGGTGCACTGTGAAGGACCGTCGTTCACCAGGCGTGGAGAGACTCCTCTGATGCTGCCGCAGGGAACGCCGTTCGTGGTTTTCGGAGACGACTGGGGCAGGCGTGTCTCCAGCCTGCAGCACTTGTTTCGTCAGATCACCCCGCTCTATCCCGTCGTCTGGGTCAACAGCTTCGGACACCGCGCGCCGCGAATCACCGTCTACGACCTCACGCGCGCGGCGAGCAAACTCAGAGCCATGTTGGGACGGTGGGGGCCGGCTGTGCCCAACAGGCCAGGCCTCCTTGGGGAGCGTCCCGCAGCCCTGATCGAGCCAAAAGCTCTGCCGTGGCACAACGTACCGCTGGTGCATGCGCTGAATACGCGGTCACTGCTCAGGGACACTCGGAGAGCGTTGCAGCGTGTGGCCCCGTCGCGGCCTCCCGTCTTGATCACCGGGACGCCGGCTGCAGCGGGGGTCGTCGGGTCGCTCGGCGAACAGGCATCGATCTACTTCTGTATGGACAATTACGCTGAACTGCCGGGCGTTTCGCGCACACTGATAGATCCGCTCGAGCGTACGCTCCTGGACAAGGTGGGGGCGGTCGTCGCGACGGCGGCCGAACTGCGGGAATCGAAGCGGCCGGCCTCGGCGCGCGCGTTTTACCTCCCGCAAGGGGTCAACTTCGACCATTTCGCCACTCCCCAGCCTCTGCCGCCGGAGCTCGCCCGCCTCAGCTCTCCTCGGATCGGCTTTGCCGGGGGTGTGAGCGAATGCTGCGACCTCGCGCTCGTCCAGGCCGTGGCGGAGGCCAACCCCCAAGGCTCGGTGGTGCTCGTCGGGCCGGTCAGCGTTGATCTCTCGGCGCTCACGTCGCCCAATATTCACGTGCTGGGGAACCGTCCCTACGCGACCTTACCTGCCTATGTGCAAGCGTTCGACGTGGGCATCATCCCGTATGTCCTGAACGACTGGACCCGTGCCGTCGATCCCCTCAAACTGCTCGAATACCTCGCTGCCGGCATTCCCGTGATCAGCACCCCGATTCCCGAGGTGCACAAGTACGCTGCTGTGATCACGTGTGCCTCCAGCCCAACCGAGTTCGCTCACGCTGCCGTCGCGGCCGGTGTCGGTGATCGACCGGAGCTGCGCCGGGCCAGACAGGATGTGGCACGTCAGCAGACCTGGGAGCGCCGCGCGGCACAGTTCCTCGACATTGTTAAGAACCTCTGTAACAACGGCGCAGCGGTCTCGCAGGAGAGCGGCAACGGCAAGGGAGTCCTCCGGTGACTGGACGCTGGGTGTGTTTGCTCTATCACGACGTAGTGGCGGACGTCAGCAGGCCTGCCACGGGTCCGAGGCGCTTCGCGGTGCAGGACCGCAGCTTCGAGGAACAGCTCGATCTGATCAGGGATTGCGGCTACAACGGTTGCTCGATAGCCACCGCCCTCACGACCGCCACCGAGCGACCACTCGCCATTTCCTTCGACGACGGCGATCTCGGACAATTCACTGCGGCATTTCCCGCGCTGGTCGCCCGGGGAATGACGGCGACGTTTTTCGTCACCACCTCCTGGGTTGGCAAGCCCGGATACGTGAACTGGGACCAGCTGCGGGAGATGAAATGCGCCGGGATGTCCGTCCAGTCCCACACCCGCACGCACCCGTTTCTCTCGGAGCTCGACGCGCAGGCGCTAGGGGAAGAGCTCCGCGGATCGAAAGCGGAGCTGGACGATGCCCTCGAACAAACGACCGATATGTTAGCCCTCCCTGGCGGAGATTTCCCTCCCTCCACGCTGCGGCGCATTGTGCGGGAGTCAGGATACCGCGTGGTTGCCACCTCACGCTGGGGGAGCAACGGGGGCGTGGCGTCCGGGAGGGCCGAGCCGCTGTACCTTCGCCGCTGCACCGTTCGGGGAATGCCCAGCCCCGAGCACGTCCGGCGCATTCTCGCCGGAGACCGTTGGCTGGGAGGGCAGCGACGCCTGCGCGAAGCTGTGTTGAGCGCCATGCGCCGGAGCCTCGGACCCAGCCGCTACGCGCGGTGGCGACGGCACGTGCTCGATGCGCTGGTGCGGGTGACATGATCCGCCTCACGGCTCGGGGCGGTCTGATCGCCATGGCTCTCCTCGTCCCTGCTTGGGATGCGTGCTTGCCATTCGAAAGCGGCCCCACGGAGACGCTACGCATCAACGTGGCTGGCCTCAGCCAGGGTGCGACCGCTGGGGGCTCCGTGACAGTCACTCGCATTGATGTCGCGGCCACACCGCTGGTCGTGCCGATCCCGGGCAGCGGCCGCGACTCGGTGAGCGTGCCCGCCGGCACGTACCGCGTATCCTACAGCGCTCCCGCGGGATACATCCGCGCGCCGGGTACGGTCAACCCGCGGACCACACAGGTCGCGACCGGCCGAGGGGCGACCGTATCCTTCCAGGTGCAGGTCGTGATCGGGTTCGCCCCGCCGGACTTGCTCGCCAACGCCTCGTTCGAGACGGACTGGAACGGGTTCGTGGATTGGTCGCTGCGTCCCCTGCCTTCTCCTGGCTCAGGACAGTTCTCGATCGCGCGCAGCCAGGATGTCTCCTATGACGGCGCCTGGTCTGCCAGATCGACCTTCGGACCGAACCTGTTGGACAACAGCATTCACCTCGCGTTCCCCTTTGGGAACCGCCTGGATACCTACGTCCGGTTGTATTTCTACATCGTGGGCAGCGTTCCGAACAACCATCACAAATGGATTCGCTTCCAGACGGCGGGGTTCAACGGCGTGGAGGGAGGGTTGTATCTGGCCAGTAGTACGGGCGGCGTGACGTGGTGCGATGTCGGGTCCAGGCCGAACTCCAACGTGGATATTCCTCTGGGGATCGGGATCCCCACCTTCAACACGTGGCACTCGATCGAGGTGGAATACGACCGCAGAGCCTGGGACAGCCCGCACGGGCCGCGCGTCCGCTTCTGGTACGACGGCACCGCTGCCGTGGGGACCAACCCTCCGGGCACCGCATTCTGGGGGGACGACGCTGGCGCCCTCAATGGCCATGGTCCATGGCTCTACATCGGTGCCCCGGCCCGCGCCGCGTTGCCCTCCGCGATCCTGTGGATCGACGATACGTACAACGCCGGTAACACGAACAGCGGCGCGTTCTACTACGATCGGATCGCCATCAGCACGCAACGGATCGGCCCCTGAAGAACTCTAGGCGGCCCCCACTAAGGGCGCATAGGCCGATCTCGGTGATTGCTCCAAGTACAGTCGGTGCCAAGTCGAAAAGCACAACAGAGACCAGAGAATCCCCTCTCGGTTGTGTCGTCGCGAGACGTGCTCTTCCAGCAGGCGGGTGACTGTCGCAGAGTTGAAGTACCCAAGCCGGCCCAGACGGCCGGCGGACAGCTCGTCTGTCAGGAGTTCGCGCAGCTCGGCGCGTAGCCACGCCGCCGTCGGCCCCACGAACCCGCGCTTCGGCGCACGGAGGTGCTCCGGGGGGAGTCGGGTGCGCAGCGCCCGTCGCAACAGGTGCTTGGTGTTCCAGGGTCCGATCTTCAACCGATCCGGGAGCGGGTACGCCTGCTCGATCAACTGATGGTCGACAAACGGCACGCGCACCTCGAGCGAGTGAGCCATGGCCAGCCGATCACTGAGGGCCAGGATGTCATCGGGTAGATAAGTCTTGTAATCCAGGTAGAGACCGGCACGGAGGCCGTCGGGCTCGCCGCCACGCTGGTGCAAGATCTGGAAGTGGTCCCGGGCCGCGGAACCGCTGATTGTCGCGCTCAGGTCGGGAACGTACAGCGCGCGGCGGTTGCCGTTCGGCAGCCGGGCGAACAGGCTCAGGAACCGATCGGGTGCGGTCGTGTCGTCGATCCGGAGGAACCGTTTGGCCCGGTTGACCGCGAGCCCGGCGCCGTGCGGCTCCGGGAGCGCGTGCGCCAGACCGCTCAGCGCGTGGCGCAGAGACGCGGGCAACCGCGCGTAGTGCTTGGCGAGGACCAAGCCGATGTGCCGCCGGTACCCGGCGAACAGTTCATCGCCGCCGGTCCCCGCGAGAGCGACCTTGTATTGGTCGGCGACCGCGGCCGAGATCAACCACGTGGGGATGGCGGACTCGTCGGCGTGAGGCTCGTCCAGCGCGCGGATGATGGGCTCGAAGATCGCCCCTACGTCCGGTTCGACCTCAACCACGGTGAGCTGGGCACCGTACCGCTTCGTGAGCCGAGCGGCGAGGTCGGTTTCATCGGCGGCCGCGGCGCCGGATCCGTGGTATCGTGCGGTGAACGCATGAGGCCTCTCGCCTTGGATGGCCATGCTCGCCACGACCGCGGATGAGTCCAGGCCGCCGCTCAGGAAGGCTGCGACGGGCACGTCGCTCACGAGGTGGGCGGCCACGGAGTCGTCGAGCCAGTCGAGTAGCCGGTCTTCGACCTTGCGAGGCGGCTCCCGCGTTTCAGCGGGCAGGTCCCAGTAGCGGCGCGTGGTCGTTGTCCCCGTATCCCGCCAGAGGAGTGTCTCGCCGGGCTCGAGCTTGCGGACATCGGTGAACGGGGAGGCGGGGGCGGGGATGTAGCCCAACTGGAAATACATGTCGAGCGCATTCCAGTCCAGCGTTCGGGCGGAGGCTCCTATCGCGAGCAGCGCCTTCAGTTCCGAGGCGAACGCGAGGCCCCAGTCCGCCAGCACGACATATAGAGGCTTGATCCCCAGTCGGTCGCGCGCGAGTAGGAGCGTACGCTTCTTCGCATCCCAGATGGCGAAGGCGAACATCCCGCGGAGTGGCTCGACGCAGCGTTCGCCGAGCTCTTCGGAGAGGTGGAGAATGGTTTCCGTGTCGCTGTTGGTCCGGAAGCGGTGGCCGGCTGCGAGCAGCCGGGCGCGATGCTCGCGATAGTTGTAAATCTCCCCATTGAAGATGATGACCTTCGAGCGATCCTCGTTGAGAATCGGCTGGTGGCCCCCGGCGAGGTCAATGATACTCAGCCGCCTCATGCCGAGCCCCACCGACCCTTCGACAAACAGTCCTTCGTCGTCGGGTCCGCGATGGCGCATGGCGTCGCACATGCGCCGCACGACCTCTGAGGAGACTGGAGGCGCTCCCGCCCGATGCACGATGCCGGCAATGCCGCACATGGAATGGCCGCGGTCAGCCGCCGACCGCGCGGCTGCGGTGCGGAGCGGGATCGACAGCGCCCCGACGAGTGGTAATCATCGCGCCAGAGCTAGAATGGTCGTTCCATGTCGCTGCGCGGGCCGACCTGGCGCGCAGCCCAAAACGTGGTGTGCGTGGGGTCGCGCGTGAGCGGATTCCGCCCGAGCAGTCGCATGAGCATTCCCGCCGGCGTGAGCACAATGAAATAGAGGACACCCATGAACACGGGCGTCGTCACCTTGGACATGGCCAGCGAAGCTCCCATCCATGCGCGGTGCACCGGTCCCAGCCGCCCCGGGCTCGTCAGCCCGGCACCGACGAGGACCGTGCCGAGACCCAGTCCGGTCCATGCCGCGGCAGCGTGGCCGCGCCCCCACAGCACGCCTCCCAACGCGAGGAACGCGCTGCCGACCAACAGGCCGAATCGCTTCCCGTCCCGTGGACTCAATCGAGCTGGAACTCGCTCCGCCAATCCTGTGTCTCCTTCCACTCGGGCTGCGCCGCCTTGTCCAGCAAGAACGGGTAGAGCAGGAGGTGGTCGATGTGGGTCCGCATAAAGCACTGGTAGGCGTCGGCCGGCGTGCAGACGATCGGCTCGCCGCGCACGTTGAACGATGTGTTGACCAACACCGCGCAGCCGGTTCTCCGCTCGAACTCCGCAATCAGGTCGTAATAGTTCGGGTTGTCCTCGCGCGAGACCGTCTGAATCCGGGCCGAGTAATCGATGTGCGTTACCGCTGGGATATCCGAGCGAGGGACGTTGAGCTTGTCGATGCCCCACAGCTTCTGCTGCGCATCGGTCATTGAAAGCTGACGCTCGCGCTTCACCGGGGCGACCAGAAGCATATAGGGCGAGTCGCCGTCAAGCTCGAAGTAGTCGCTGACGCGGTCGCGCAGCACGCTCGGCGCGAAGGGGCGGAACCCCTCGCGAAACTTGATCTTGATGTTCATCTGCGCCTGCATTCTCGGGCTGCGGGGGTCGCCGAGGATGCTCCGAGCCCCGAGGGCACGCGGACCGAACTCCATGCGGCCGTCGAACCATCCGACCACCTGTTCCTGCGCCAGAAGCGCAGCCACCCGTTGAAGCAAGGCGTCTCGCTCCAGCCGCTCGTACGCAGCGCCCTGCAGCTTCAGAAACCGCTCGATCTCTTCAGGGGAGAACGACGGACCGAGGTATGCGCCCCGCATGCCGTCCTTGCAGGACTGGACGTGCCGAGGGTTTTGCCCATGGCGGTGCCAGATGAGCTGTGCGACACCGAGCGCACCGCCCGCATCGCCTGCTGCCGGCTGAATCCAGATGTGTCGGAACGGTCCCTCTCGCAGCAGTCGGCCGTTGCCGACACAGTTCAGCGCCACACCGCCTGCGAGGCACAGATTCTCCGCGCCGGTCTCCTTGTGGACCGCGCGCGCCATGCGCAGCATGATCTCTTCGCACACAACCTGGATCGAGCGCGCGAGGTCCATTTCCCGCTGCGTGAGCTTCGACTCCGGGACCCGCGCCGGCCCGCCGAACAGGCGGTCGAAAGCGCCATTCGTCATGGTGAGGCCGGTGAGGTAATTGAAGTACCTCTGGTTCAGCGTGAACGAGCCGTCCTCACGCAGGTCGACGAGCTCGCGATAGATCGCATCCACATATTTTGGCTCGCCATAGGGAGCCAGGCCCATGAGCTTGTACTCGCCCGAATTGACCTTGAAACCGGCGTAATAGGTGAATGCGGAGTAGAGCAGCCCCAGGGAATCGGGCCAGCGCAGTTCCTTCAACAGTTCGATGTCTGCGTCGCGACCCATGCCAAACGATCCCGTCGCCCATTCCCCCACGCCGTCGATCGTCAAGATCGCGGCTTCGCTGAACGGCGAGGGAAAGAATGCGCTCGCCGCGTGGGACTCGTGATGCTCGGCGTAAAGGATGTCGCCGTCGTAGTCCAGGGCGCCCCGCACCTGACGCTCCATGAACAGCTTGTCCTTGATCCAGAGTGGGCCTGCCTTGAGGAAAGAGGCCAGACCGCGCGGCGCGACGCCCAGATACGTCTCGAGGATGCGCTCGAACTTCAGCAAGGGCTTGTCGTAGAAACCCACATACGCCAAGTCCTTGACCGTTATCCCGCCGGCCCGGAGGCAGTAATCGACAGCATGAGTCGGGAAGGAGGCGTCCCCCTTCTTGCGAGTGAACCGCTCCTCTTGCGCCGCGGCGACGATCTCGCCGTCTCGCAAGAGGCAGCTCGCGCTGTCGTGGTAGAACGCCGATATACCGAGGATGTGCGTGGCCATGCGCTTGGGAGTCGGGACACCAGCAGTTGATGCAAGAGGTGCGCTCCCGGGCTCACCGCAAGCGAAAGTGCGTCAACTCCCGCCACACTAGGAAGTTAGCCCCAGCAGTTCCGCGCCGGTTCACCTCTGTGTCGCGATGGCGCCACACCTCGTGGCTGACACTCAAGTCCCCGGCGCGCACCAGCGGGCGTGAACCACCACTGGCGCGGCCTGATCCTCTCGCCCCCTCGGCGCCGTCTCGCCGCTGCTCCGCCCCACTTCTTTGAGACCCGTGCTCACAAGCATGCTCCTGAGGTCGTCAGTAGAGACGGACGGTGGCGTGTTCGCCGTGGGAGGCTCGAATTCGAGCAGGTACGCGTCACCATCGGGTCGCAGCACTCGTGCGATCTCTTGAAGCACGACGACGGGCTCGAGATAGCGGATCAAGGGAACACACGATATCACGCGGTCGAAGGATCGATCAGGCAGGGGGAACTGGCCGCCACCCCAGGCCTTGAACTCGATCCGGCCCGGGATGCCTCGCAGCTGGGCGGCGAGCTCGACGAGCGTCGGAAAAGTACTCAGCCCCCAGACACAGCCCTTCCCCATGCGTCGCCAGGCCTCCTCCACCAGCCAGCCGTCGCCACACTCGACGAACAGGAGCCGATCCCAACCTGCGAGCCTCACCTGATCGAGGACGAGCCTGTCGATGACGTGGCGCCGGTTCAGGGCCGCTCGGTCCGCACCGCCGGCGGTGCCGCGCGAAGTCACATGGGGGGATGCCACTCTCGGGTTGCTCACCGCAGGTGGAGGGGCCGGCCGTCGGGCGTCAGAAGATTGTGTAAATAAAGGGCGCCAGCACCGAACCCTGGGCGACTACCAACAGCGCGCCAACGGTCAGCAAGGCCAGGACGATGGGCAGCAGCCACCACTTTTTGCGTACGCGCATAAATGCACAGAGCTCACGCGCGATGTTCGCTTCTCTCATGTCGGACCCTCCCGAGTTGGTATGCGCGATTCCAGTGCAGCAAAATCCGGGCTAGGCATCCCCAGATCAGCGTTGCAGGCTGGGGCGTCGCGCGACTACGAGCTGTTGCCGGAAAGCAACAGATGAGGCACGGCTTGCTTTTTGCGCACAGGGCTGGTTTGCGGGTGGGCAGTCCGGCGCGGCCGACCCACCTCGCTCACCCCGCTGGATTGGGAGGAACGCCGGAGTGGAAGGTCTGCCGTTGGCGACGGGGTTTGCTGCTCGCTGCAGCGACGAACGTACTGAGACCACGTCGCGCGTCGGCGTAGTGCGGATATCGGTGTCGGACGCGTTGGCCTTGGGGCCTGCCGTCTGGGATGCGCTCGTTGCGCGCGACGGCCCACCGTCGCCGTTCATGAGCTGGGCATGGCACCGCGCATGGGCCGACTCCGCCCCGGTCGCCGAGGCCGCGGCAAGCAAGGTGCTTGTGGACTTCGGGACGAAGGGGACCGTTCAGGCGTTACTCCCTGTGCTGCTTCGACGCATCGCGTTTCGGCGCGTGCCAGTGACCGCCCTCACCTGGGCGATTGGGGATCTGGGCTGCCCGGACCACCTCGACGCGCTCGCGACGCCGGAGACCGGTTTGGACGTGCTGGTGCCGGCTCTCGCGGAGCTGCCGTGGGAGGTCTTCGTCCTCAGTAATCTCGCGCCGAACGCGGCGAATGTGGGCCGATTGTGCGAAGCGATGGCCGGTCGTGGCTGGGTGGTGCGGCGCCGGCCGTTGTGGGCGTGCCCGTACCTGGAGCTGGGCGATGACTGGGACCGCTATCTCGCTACCCTGACATCGACGCGGCGACAGACGCTACGCCGCAAGGAGCGGAACCTGCGGCGCGATCACGCGATGGTGATCACAGACTACGACGGCGATCGGCTCGACGAAGGGTGGAACCTGCTGGTCGCCCTGCACGAGCGCCGCTGGGACGGAGGCGGGGGCGCGTTTCGCGACCCATCTGTCATACGCCTCCACCGTCGGTTCGTGGCGGAGCTCGCTGCGCGGCGGCAGCTCTGGCTGAGCACGCTAGACGTCGATGGTGTGCCGGCCGCCGCCTGGTACGGATTCACGTTCGGCGATACCGTCTATTTCTACCAGAGCGGGCGCGATCCGCGCTGGGAGCGTGAGAGCGTCGGCGTGGTCTTGATGGCGGCGATGATCCGACGCGCCATCGAGCGCGGATACCGGCGCTTCGATTTTCTGCGCGGCGAGGACGTCTACAAGCGCGACTGGACCGAGTCCCGCCGGATTACTGAGGAGATCACGATCTTTCGCCCCGGCTGGGGCGGGCGCTGGCTGCGCGCGCTGGACGCGGTGGCCGAGTTGCGGGGTCGGCTCCGGGGCCGCCGGGCGTGACCCTCGCGATCCTCGCCCTTCTTGCGCTGTTTGCCCTCCTCGTCGTCGTCGAGGCGGGATGCCGCTGGTGGCTGCGCCACCGCTCGCGGTACTACGTGTGGGCCCCCGGAATACGGATCGAGAACCGACCGGATCCGGACGTATTCCCCCACCTCGAGCGACGGGTGCGATTCCACATCAACGCCGACGGCGAGCGCGGCGGGGACGTTCGCCACGGCGAACACGGCCTCTACCGCATCCTCGTGGCCGGTGGGAGCGCGGTCGAGGGCTTCGCCCTTGACCAACTCTCGAGTTGGCCAGGCGTGCTCGAGCGCGCGCTGAACGGGCCCGACGAGCTCCGCACCTTAGGGGCACGACGGGTGCATGTGGGCAGCATTGGCCGCTCCGGCGTCGGGTCGGCTGAACTGGACCTGATTTTCGAGCGGCTCCTACCGCAGTACGGTCGCATCGCGGTGATCGTCATCATGGTGGCAGCCAGCGACGTGTACCACTGGCTGGAAGAGGGGGCACCTCCATCGCGGCCCGCCTCGCCGGTGTCAGAGTTGCAGCTGTTCTCATGCCACCCTCGGCAGCCCTTCGGCTGGACGCGGGGCGGGTGGGCCGCGGCCGAGGTCGCACGCCGTCTGCGCCGACGCTGGCTCCATCCCGTGGAAGTGAAGGAGCGCGCTGGGGCCTGGTTCGCGGCGGCGCGGCGGATGCGCGCGGCTGCGAACGAGGTGCGTACGACAATGCCGGACCCAACCGTCGTGTTGGACCACTTCGAGCACCATTACCGCCAGCTCATCCGCCGGGCCAAGGCCCATGCGGATCGCGTGCTCGTCGTCCGCCAGCCGTGGTTCGAGGGCGAGTATACGGCTGAAGAGAGGGCGCATTTCTGGCACGGCGGCATGGGCAAACCCTGGAAGGAGACCGTCGGCGTCTACTACAGCCTGGAGGTCATCAACCGTCTGCTGGGCATTGTCGATGCGCGAGCCGCCGAGATCGCTGAGGACCTCGGCGTCACCCACCTCAACCTGCGGCCGCTGCTCACGCTGCGCCTGCGCCACTACTACGACCACGACCACTACACGCCGGCGGGCGCGGCGGTCGTGGGCCACGCAGTCGCTGCCGCGCTCCTGGCGCCGCCGATCGATGGGGGGGGGAGGCCAGCTTCTCCGACTCGGGAGGGGCTGGCGCGACGTCCCAGCCTTAGTGGCGCGTAGACACGTGCAGGATGCGCGTCGTGTATGGTATGCCGGCATCGGTCTGCAGGCCTGCGAGAGCTTGGCGAATCTCGCCAAAGAAGTCGCGGCGTGCCGCCGGCTCAAGATCGGTGAAGTGCCCCTCGATCCGCACCCACCATGCTATGTGCCCTTCGAGCGTATCGAGGTGCGTCTCAACCAACTCCCGCACCTGGATGTGATGTCCGGGTAGGCCATTCCCAAAGACCTCGCGTGCCTTTTCGAGCGTGAGGTGCGCGCGCAGCCGGGCCGACGCGAGCCAGGGACCGAGGCCGAGATGGCGGCGCACAATGGGGGACGTGATGGCGATGAACTCCTTGCCCGTCCCCGGGCCGACGAAGTACAAGTCGAGGTCCGCATGTGGAGCCAGCACGCGGCGCATCTCGGCGATCGCACGGTCAATCTCGCGAACCCAGTGAAACGCGTGAATGCTGTACAAGTGGTCGACCGATGCGTCGGGCAGGCGCAGGTCCTCGAATCGCCCCTCGAGAACACTCACGTTCGGCAGCGCCGCAGTCC
>Ga0066709_100002291_pt1 | contig 13811 bp, 17 predicted proteins | sample GraSoiAngelo_158_FD_79665 | JGI IMG/M metagenome (GOLD analysis project Ga0066709, IMG submission 79665) | Grasslands soil microbial communities from the Angelo Coastal Reserve, California, USA - 14_1009_16_30cm | ecosystem: Environmental > Terrestrial > Soil > Grasslands | place: USA... | reverse complement strand
CGAACACGCCGTTGGTGAAGACGATGGGCCGTGCCAGTGCGGCGACGCGGCGATCGAGTTCCCTTCGCGGGCAAAGCTTGTCGAGAAAGTTCGGCATGGCGCGTGATTGTCGCTTGCGCAACAGTTCGCGCGGCGTGTTCCGCCTAGACTTCGCGTGACGCTTCATCGGAGACCCGACCATGATCACGCTGTGCGGCTTTGCGCTGTCGAACTACTACAACAAGGTGAAGATGGTGCTGCTCGAAAAGGGCGTGCCGTTCGTCGAAGAACGGGTCAAGACCGGCAGCAAGGACGAGTCGGTACTCAGCTGCTCGCCGCTCGGCAAGGTGCCGTTCATCCGCACCGAGCACGGCGCGATGTGCGAGAGCCAGGCGATCGTCGACTACATCGAGGCGACGCATCCGAACCCGCCGCTCGTCCCCGCCGATCCGTGGCAGGCCGCCAAGGTGCGCGAGCTCGTCACCTTCATCGACCTGCACATCGAGCTGGTCACTCGCGAGCTGTATCCGAAAGCCTTCTTCGGCGGCGAGGTCAGCGAGAGCAACGCCGCACGAACGCGCAAGCTGCTCGAGAGAAACCTCGCCGCGTTCAAGCGCCTCGCGAAGTTCTCGCCCTATGTCGCCGGCGACAGCTTCACGCAGGCCGACTGCGCGGCCTGGGTCAGCCTGCCGCTGGTGACGATGGCGACCAAGATCGTCTACGGCGAAGACCTGCTCGCCGCGGCCGGCATCGCCTGGAAGCCATATAGCGCGCTGATCGGTGCGCGGCCGAGCGCACAGCGTGTCATTGCCGATCGCAACGCCGAGCGTGACCAAGCGGCAACGAAGGCCGCCTGATCAGCTCGATCAAGCGGGACGCGGCGCTAGCGGCCCTTTGGCTGCAGCAGCGACCAGCGCGGCGACTTCCTTGCGGTAGCGATTGAGCTCCTGAACGCTCGCGAAGCTGCGCTCCATCAACAGGCTCAGGTTGTGCAGGATGCGCTCGACGACTTTGTTCTCCCACACGGCGTCGAACTGAATCTGCCGATCGAGCCACTGCTCGAGCCACTCGGGGTTGGGCAGCCGGCTCTGAATCGTGTCGCGCGGGAACAGCTTGACGTTGACGTGCAGGTTCGTCGGGTGCAATGCCTGCGCGGTGCGGCGCGCGCTCGCCATCAGCACGCCGACCTTCGCGAACGCCGCCTTGGCTTCGTCGCCGAACTTCTGCAGCGCGCGCTTCATGTAGCGCAAGTAGGCGCCGCCGTGGCGCGCTTCGTCGCGCGCCAGCGTTTCGTAGATGGCCTTGATGACCGGCTCGGTGTGCCACTCGGCCGCGCGGCGGTACCAGTGGTTGAGGCGGATCTCGCCGCAGAAGTGCAGCATCAGCGTCTCCAGCGCGGGAGCGGGATCGAACTCGAAGCGCACCTCGTGCAGCTCGGCTTCGCTCGGAACGAGATCGGGGCGGAATCGCCGCAAATATTCCATCAGCACCAGCGAGTGCTTCTGCTCTTCGAAGAACCACACGCTCATGAAGGCGCTGAAGTCGCTGTCGTCGCGATTGTCGCGCAGGAACATTTCGGTGGCCGGCAGCGCCGCCCACTCGGTGATCGCGTTAATTTTGACCGTCTGCGCCTGCTCGTCGGACAACAGGCTGGCGTCGAAGCGGTCCCACGGAATGTGCTTGTCCATGCTCCAGCGCACGGCCTCGAGTTGCTTGATAAGTTCGGGGTAAAGCATGATGGCGCCTTCACGAGTTGGCGCGATTTTAGACGGTGGCGTGTGACAGCGCCGCGGCGGCCCCTCGCCCACGCGCGACGCCGATCGACATCGATTCAGCGCCACGCTGAGCGTGACCATCGACCCCGCTTTGTCACTCTTTGAAACAGCGCCCTTTCACGCGATCAATTTGGCGTTCGCATGGAACTCGGCAGCGGCTCGTGCATCGAAGAATCCGGTCGGGCCGATTGGGCATGTTGAAGACAGCAATTCCCAGTCTGTGCTCCGACAGGCCGCCACCCCGCGTCATTCGCCGGGTGTCGGCCACTTGGTTTTGCGTTGCACAGCCTGCCGGTAACGGCTGAAATCCCGGAGCGGTTCTCCTCCTCCCTCCTCCCTCCCTCTTCGCTGCGGGGCGCTGTGCAGCCATCTTTATCACCAGCCGGGCCGCCACGTGCGGCCCGTGCGCTGTAGGACGATGCCGATCGCGCTGTCAGGCCAGACCGGGCATCGAAGCGAAGCTCCAACCCTTGTCGATTTTTGTTGCGAAACCCTGCCCGCCCGCTGGGGTCGCACTCTAGTGGCAACAACCACAGGAGTTCGGTATGTTGACTTCGCACACCCTCAAATTGACAGCTGCCGCCGCGCTCACCGCGCTGGCTGGCGCTTCGTATGCATTCGAGGCCAGTGGGCAAAATCCGCCGGCCAGCGCGACGATCGTGACGACCGTCCCGAGCCCGAGCCATCAGTACGTGGTTGTCTACCCGGCCTATCGGCCGTATGGCACGACCCGCGCTGAAGTGCTCGCCGATCTGCAATGGGCCCGCGCCAACGGCCTGATGAACGACACCGGCGAAGCCGGTGCGAGCGATCGGGTGCTGGAGCGCCGTGAGGCGTTCCCTGAGACCGAGCGCAATCGGGCGCTCGCGATACTGCGGGCCGAGCAAGACTACTACGCCACCCCGTATCGAATCATCATCGTTCCTTAGGGGACAGCGTCCTAAAGCCAGCCCTTGCGGCGGAAATAGATGAACGGTGCGGCCACCGAGGCGACCATCAGCGCAAGCGCGAACGGGTAGCCGAGTGACCAGTCCAGTTCCGGGATGGACTTGAAGTTCATCCCGTAGATGCTGGCGATCAAGGTCGGCGGCAACAATCCGACGCTCGCCACCGAGAAGATCTTGATGATCCGGTTCTGATTGATGTTGATGAAGCCGACGGTGGCGTTCATCAGAAAGTTGATCTTGTCGAACAGGAAGGTGGTGTGGCTGTCCAGCGAATCGATGTCGCGCAGGATTTGCCGAGCTTCCTCGAATTGCTCGGCGTTGAGCAAGCGGCTGCGCATCATGAAGCTCACGGCACGCCGCGTGTCCATCACGTTGCGCCGGATGCGTCCATTCAAATCCTCTTCACGCGCGATCGCCGCCAGCGCCTCGCCGGCGACGACGTCGTTCACGTGCTGTTTCAGCACACCGTTGCTGACGGCTTCGAGGCTGTCGTAGATGCTCTCGAGCGCGTCGGCGCTGTATTCGGCGTCGGCGTCGTAGAGCTTGAGCAGCACGTCTTTCGCGTCTTCGATGAGTGCCGGGATGCGGCGTGCGCGCAGCCGCAGCAGGCGAAACACCGGCAGCGCTTCGACGTGCATCGAGAACAGCACGCCCTTGAACAGGATGAACGCGACACGAACGTTGCGCGGCGCGTCGGCGTCGTCGATCAGGAAGTCGCTCCGGATGTGCAGCTCGCCGTTGTCTTCCTCGTAGAAGCGCGCCGATTCCTCGAGGTCATCGTCGACCGCGTCGATCGGGATCGTGACCCCGAAGTGGTGGGCGATCCAGTCCTTTTCTTCCGGCGTCGGCGCTTCGAGATCGACCCACACCGGCTTGACATCGGCCAGCGCTTCGCGGCTTTCGATTTCTTCCTGGAACAGCCGGCCGTTGGCCAGCGTGAATACGTTCAGCATGAGGGCTCCAGCAAAGCGAACGCGCGCTGTGCGCATTCGGGGCCAGGGTGAAACGGGAACTCGTGCCGCCTCACTCCGACTCGACCGCGCATTCAACAACGCAGGGCCTGCAGGGAGCGGACGGTCACCGAGTGGGGGCCACGTCCAAGTCGAACTCCAGGAAACTTTGACGCGAAATTATCGCATCGGGTCGATGACTCGACGTTGCGTCGCGCGTGGATTACTGCGCGGCCTCGAAGCCCGCGGCGCGCCATAGCGCTTGTGCGGCGGGGCTGCTCAACGCCAGCAAAAACTCATGCGCTGCCGCGCTCGCGCCGTTGACCAGCGCCGCCGGATAGCGAATCGGCGGATGGCTCGCGCGCGGAAAGCGCGCCATCACCTGCACGCCGCGTGCGGTCGGCGCGTCGGTGGCGTAGACGATGCCCGCCGCGGCCTCGCCGCGCTCGACGAAGAGCAGCGCCGATCGCACGTTGTCGGCCCGCACCAGGCGCCGGCTCACGTCGTCCCAGAGCCCGAGCCGAGTCAGCGCGGCTTGCGCGTAGCGGCCGGCCGGCACGTGCGCCGGGTCGCCGGTCGCGACACGGTCGGGCGCATTGCTTCCTGTCGCCGGCGCGAGTGCGTTGCGCAACGCCGGCACCGTTTCAAGCACGCCTTGCGGCGGCGCGGCGCTCGCATGGCGAACGACAACGAGGCGGTTGCCCGCGAGCACGCGGCGCGACGCGGCATCGACGTGGCGGCGCTCGACCAGGTAATCCATCCACGCATCGTCGGCACTGATGAACAGCTGGGCCGGCGCACCTTGCTCGATCTGCCGCGCGAGTGTCGAGCTGGCCGCGAACGAAAAGCGAATCGGCGCCGCGGTTGTCAGGTTCGCGGCCAGGGTCTGCAGCACCTCGGTGAGGCTCGCGGCAGCAAAGACGATGACCGGTTCGCTGGCGCGCGCCGACACTCCGACCGCGCAGGCGGCAAGGGTTTGTGTGACGAATTGTCGACGGCTCAGCGGCATGAAAATTCAACTCGATTCAACGGTCAAGCACAGCTGCGCCACCCGCATGGATTTGATCGTGTCAACACCCCGGTCACCCGCTTGTCACACCGTCGGAACGCGTGCACACTGGGTTCAGCGACGCTTGTCGAATCCCTCTCCTCCAGCCTTTCGTCTCTCTCTGTTGTCTGCTTCCCTCACCCCCGCGAAAGGAGTACCCATGAATCTGACGATCAGCGGCCACCACCTTGAAGTGACGCCTGCACTGCGTGAGTATGTGCTCGCAAAACTAGATCGCGTGACGCGGCACTTCGACCAGGTGGTGGATATCAACGTGCTGCTGTCAGTGGAAAAACTCAAGGAGAAAGAACGAAGGCAAAAGGCAGAAGTGACATTGCATGTGAAAGGCCGCGACATCTTCGTCGAGAACGCGCACGAAGACCTCTACGCCGCGATCGACCAGCTGATGGACAAGCTCGATCGCCAGGTCTGCCGGCACAAGGACAAGCTGCAGGACCACCACCATGTCTCGGCCAAGCGGATCGATGCGACCCCGGTCTGAGGTCCGCGCGGTCCACCGCCATGAGCGGCCTGAGGGCCGCTTTTTTTCGCCGTGGATCGCACATCCCCGTGAGCGCGGGGGGCGGAAACGTTGCTGCTGCGCAGCACCGAGTGCACAATTGACCGATGCACAATTGAGCGCGGGGCTGGGCCCATGAGGCCCAAGTCACCGCGATGACCGACCGATGAACCGTCTCGCCGCCATCCTGCCTGCCAGCAACGTGCTGGTCGATGTGGACGCCACCAGCAAGAAGCGCGCATTCGAGCATGCCGGCCTGCTGTTCGAGAACCAGCACGCGATTGCGCGCGCGACGGTCACCGACAACCTGTTCGCGCGCGAGCGCCTCGGCTCGACCGGCCTCGGCCACGGCGTGGCAATTCCGCATGGCCGCATCAAGGGACTCAAAAATCCGCTGGCCGCGGTGTTGCGCGTGCAGCAACCGATCCCGTTCGACGCACCGGACGACCAGCCGGTGAGCCTGTTGATCTTTCTGCTGGTGCCCGAAGCGGCGACCCAGCGCCACCTCGAGATCCTGTCCGAAATCGCCGAGATGCTCAGCGACCGTGAGCTGCGCGAGCGCCTGAAGACCGAGGACGACGCGGCCAAGGTGCACGAGCTGATCTCCAATTGGGAACCGTTGAAGTCGGTGGCTTGAGCGCCGACGACCAGACCGCGTGAAACCCACCGTCATCAGCGCGGAAGCGCTGTTCGAAGAACACCGCCAGCCGCTGCATTGGGAATGGATCGCCGGCCACGCGCATCCGGAGCGGCGCTTCGACGAGGCCGCGGTGCGCAACGCGCAGTCCGCCGCCGACCTGGTCGGCTACCTCAACTACATCCACCCGTATCGGGTGCAGATCGTCGGCCGGCGCGAGGTCGCTTACCTGAGTCAATCGACGCCTGAGGTGATCGAGCGGCGCATCTCGCGAATCGTCACGCTCGAGCCGCCGGTGCTGATCGTCGCCGACGCACAAACCCCGCCCGACAAGTTGGTCGCGATGTGCGACCGCGCCGACATTCCGCTGTTCGCGACCGAGGAATCGGCCGGCCATGTGATCGACGTCGTGCGCAGCTACTTGAGCCAGCTGTTCGCAGAGCGGACGACGCGCCACGGCGTGTTCATGGACATCCTCGGTCTCGGCGTGCTGCTCACCGGCGAGTCGGGCCTCGGCAAGAGCGAACTCGGGCTCGAACTGATCTCGCGCGGACATGGCCTGGTGGCCGACGATGCGGTCGATCTGTACCGCGTGTCGCAGACCTCGCTCGAAGGGCGTTGCCCCGAGCTGCTGCTGAACCTACTCGAAGTGCGCGGCATCGGCTTGCTCGACATCAAGTCGATCTTCGGCGAGACCGCGGTGCGCCGCAAAATGCGGCTGAAGCTGATCGTCCACCTGGTGCGCAAGGAAACGCTGGAGCGCGAGTTCGAGCGCCTGCCCTACGAGCCGCTGTACGAGGACATCCTCGACGTGCCGGTGCGCAAGGCGGTGATCGCCGTCGATGCCGGCCGCAACCTCGCGGTGCTGGTCGAAGCCGCCGTGCGCAACACGATCCTGCAGCTGCGCGGCATCGACACCTATCGCGAGTTCATCGAGCGCCACCAAAAAGCGATGGGAAAGCCCGAATAGGGCCTTACTTGGCGTGCCGATGCGGGCAATGCTTCTTCGTGCACGCCGCGTACAGCGACAGCGAATGCTCCTGCAGCTCGAAGCCGCGTGACTGCGCGACCGACTTCTGGCGCTTTTCGATCTCGGCGTCGAAGAACTCCTCGACCCGACCGCAGTCCATGCAGACCAGATGGTCGTGGTGCTTGCCTTCATTGAGCTCGAACACCGACTTGCCGGTCTCGAAGTGATTGCGCGACAAGAGGCCCGCCTGCTCGAATTGCATCAGCACGCGGTAGACAGTCGCGAGCCCGACATCGGCGCCTTCGGCGAGCAGCACCTTGAACACGTCTTCGGCCGTCATGTGACGCTGCGTCGTCTTCTCAAACACCTCGAGAATCTTGATGCGTGGCAGCGTGGCTTTGAGTCCGCTGCTCTTCAGTTCATCGGCGTGCGTCATGACAGGCTCCGGGCGCGGACAGGGCAGACAACCCACCCGCTAGAATCGTTCCATCATATCGAGGTTGGCGCCCGCTGCCGGCGTTCCCGTACCGTCATCATGCGTTCGCTCTCCGTCCGTCACTGGCTCGTTCTCGCGTTGCCGCTGGTCGCGCTCGCAGGCTGCCAGTCGCTGCAGTCCTCGTCAGACAATTTCCTCGGCATCATCACGCCCTACAAGGTCGAGATCGTCCAGGGCAATGTGGTCACGAAGGAGCAGGCCGCCGCGGTGAAGCCGGGCATCAGCCGCGCCCAGGTGCGCGACATTCTCGGCTCGCCGCTGCTCGCCGACGTGTTCCACGCCGACCGCTGGGACTACGTGTTCACGATCCGCCGCCAGGGCGCCGAGCCACAGCAGCGCCGCGTCGTCGTGCTGTTCGACGGCGACAAGCTCAAGAGCATCGACACCGGCGGCGAGCTGCCCGCCGAGCGCGATTTCGTCGCCTCGATCGACACCTTCAAGACCTCGCGCAACGCGCCGCCGCTGGCGCTCTCCGACGAGCAAGTCAAGGCGCTGCCGGCGCCGAAAGCCGCTCCGGCCGAAGCAGCTCCGGCCGCGGCTGCCGCGTCTGCCGTCGCCCCGGTGCGCACCTACCCACCGCTCGAGCCGCGTTGATGGGCGACGCGCTGCGCATTGCGGTGGCGGGCGCGTCGGGTCGCATGGGCCGCATGCTGATCGAGGCGGTCTCGGCGGCGGACGACTTGGTTCTGGTCGGCGCGCTCGACGTGTCCGGCAGCGCGGCGATCGGTCAGGATGCGAGCGCGTTCCTCGGCCAACCGTGCGGCGTCGCGATCGGCGTCGACTTGCAGGCAGGCCTCGCCAACGCTCAGGTACTGATCGATTTCACCCGCCCCGAAGGCACGCTCGCGCACCTGGCCGCGTGCCGCCGTCTCGGCGTGAAGATGGTGATCGGGACGACCGGCTTCAGCGATGCGCAGAAGGCGCAGATCGCCGAGCACGCCGGCCACATCGCGGTGATGATGGCACCCAACATGAGCGTCGGCGTGAACGTGATGCTCAAGTTGCTCGACACCGCGGCGCGCGCGCTCGGCGACGGCTTCGACATCGAAGTGATCGAGGCGCACCACCGGCACAAGGTTGACGCGCCGAGCGGCACCGCGCTGCAGATGGGCGAGGTGCTGGCGGCCGCGCTCGGCCGCGACCTGAAGGCCTGCGCCGTTTACGGCCGCGAAGGCGTGACCGGCGAGCGTGATCCGTCGACGATCGGCTTTGCGACCGTGCGCGGCGGCGACATCGTCGGTGACCACACGGTGCTGTTCGCCGGTACCGGTGAGCGCGTCGAGATCACGCACAAGGCGTCGAGCCGCGCCACGTTCGCGCAAGGCGCACTGCGGGCGGCGCGCTTTCTCGCGACGCAGCGTCAAGGCCTGTTCGGCATGAACGAGGTGTTGGGCCTGTGACCGGCTTCGGCAACTTCTGGCAGCAGGGTGACTTCATCACCCGCAGCGTCGCGGCGCTGCTGCTCGTGATGTCGGTGAGCGCCTGGGTGGTGATCTTCTGGAAAGGCTGGCTGCTGCGCCGCGTGCGTGTCGACATCGCGCGCGCGGTGCCGGCGTTTTGGAGCGCGGCCAACGTCGCGTCGGGCCGCGACCAGCTCGCCGCGTTCGATCGCGAGCAGGTGCTCGCCCCGCTGCTGCTCGCCGCGACTGCGAGCCCGAACGCCAACACGCTCGAAGCCCATGGCCACATCGACTCGCAGCTGACGCGGCGGCTGCGCGACGCGCTGCATGCGGTGCTCACGCAACTGCAGTTCGGCCAGGTGCTGCTCGCGTCGATCGGCAGCACGGCGCCGTTCATCGGCCTCTTCGGCACCGTATGGGGCATCTACCATGCGCTGATCAGTATTTCGGCAGCCGGCGCGATCACGATCGAGCGCGTGTCGGGGCCTGTCGGCGAGTCGCTGGTGATGACGGCGGCCGGCCTCGCGGTGGCGATCCCGGCAGTGCTCGCCTACAACATCTTCGGCAAGCGCGTCGGTGCCTGCGAAGCCGAGCTCGAAGGCTTTGCTCACGACCTGCGCGAAATGATCACCGACGCTGCACGGGCCTGATTGCGATGGCATTTGGACGCCTCGAGCGCAGCAGTGGCCCGCCGCCGATGAGCGACATCAACATGACGCCGCTGATCGACGTGATGCTGGTACTGCTGGTGATCTTCATGATCACCGCGCCGTTGATGACGTCGAGCCTGAAGCTCGACCTGCCGAAGACCGATGCTGCCCAGCCGAGCGACGCACCGCAGTTCATCACGGTGGCGATCGACCCGGCCGGCAAGCTCTATGTCGGCGACGAGGCGCTGGAGCCGGCGGCTTTCGCTGCGCGCGTCGCCGATGCGGCGCGCAAGAATCCGCAAACCGAAGTGCAGCTGCGCGCCGACAAGAGCGTGCCCTACGGCCGCGTGGCCGAGCTGATCGGCATGGTGCAAAAGGCCGGGCTGAATCGCATCGGCTTCGTCGCCGAAACCGGCAGCACGACCAGCAAGCCCTGAGCTTGATTTACGGCGCAGCGAAGACCTGCAGGAAAGCCTCCACTGCGTCGCGCGGACGCTCGGCCTGCGTGACGGCGCTGACCACCGCGATCGAATCGACGCCGCTGTCGCGCACCGCTTGTGCGCGCTCCAACGAAATGCCGCCGATCGCGACCACGGGGTAGCGCGGCTGGTAGCGGCGCGTCCAATCGCGCAGACGCTCGAGTCCGAGCGGCGCGTAGCGCATCGCCTTCAAGGTCGTCGGGTAGACAGGGCCGAGCGCGACGTAGCTCGGCTGCACGGCATGCGCGCGCGCCATCTCGAGCGGCGTGTGCGAGCTGACGCCCAGTCGCAGGCCCGAGGCGTTCATGGCCGAGAGGTCGGCATTCGCCAGATCCTCCTGCCCGAGGTGAACGCCATAGGCGCCCAACTCGATCGCGTCGCGCCAGTGGTCGTTGACGAAGAGCTGCGCGCCGGCGATCTCGCGCGCCGCACGCACGGCCGCCGCGAGTTGCGCCTTCAATTCGGCTTCGGGGAGGCTGCCCTGCTTGATGCGCAGCTGGATCGTTCGCACACCCCAGGCGAGCAGGCGCTCGACCCAGTCGGCGCTGTCGACGATCGGATAGAAGCCGAGCGGCCCGATGGTCCGCGCGAACGGCATCGGCGCGCCGAGCGACTCGTCGCCCGGGATCCAGTGGAAGGTCGGCAGATGGTCGCTCGCCAACTTCGCATCCGGGTTCGTGTTCAGCCGCCCGGGGCCGATGGCGCTGCCTTGCGCGATGCCGGCATGGACGCGCAGCTTCGCTTCGGTCGCTGCCTCCAAGACGTCCCAGCCTTGCGCCAGCATGCCGGCGAGCACCGCGGAGAACACGCAACCGGTGCCATGCGACGCGCCCGCGAGTCGCTCGCTCGCGAGCCGCGCGCTGCGCTCGGCCGCGACGACCCAGTCGACGCTTTGTGATGAGTCATCGGCATGCCCGCCCTTGAGCACGACGGCGCCGCGGCACAGAACTCGCAAGCGCTGTGCGCAGGCCAACGCATCGTCCACGCGCTCGCCGAGCAGGGCGGTGGCCTCGGCAAGATTCGGCGTGATGACGTCAGCGCGCTGCAGCAACGGCATCAGCGCATCGAGAAACGCCGCGGCGTCATCGCGATGCGCGACGCGGCCGTTCGATGCCGCGAGCACCGGATCGACGACGACAGGACACCCACGTGCCACGACGAATTTGGTGACTTCGCGCGCGACCGCCGCAGAGCCGAGCATGCCGACCTTGATGGCGGCCGGCTCGCCGTCGAGCAGGACCGCTTGCAACGCGTCTCGCACGAGCCGCGCGTCGACCGCCTCGACGCGCTCGAGTCCTTGCGAGTTCTGCACCGTCAGCGCGGTGACGACGCTCGCAGCTTGCAGCCCCATCGCCCGCCATGTCGCGAGGTCGGCCGTGATGCCGGCGCCATCGATCGGGTCGTGCCCGGCGATCGTCAACAAGAAATTCATGTCTGGTGCCAGAACGGCATTCCCACCGTCGGCGTCGAGGCTTGTGCGCTTTGTCGCTCGGTCATCGGCGTCGCCGCATATGCCGCACGGCCGGCGCGCACCGCGAGGCCAAACGCCTCCGCCATGCGCACCGGGTCACCGGCCCGCGCGACCGCGGTGTTGAGCAGCACCGCGTCGTAGCCGAGTTCCATCACCTGCGCCGCGTGCGACGGCCGGCCGAGCCCGGCGTCGACGACCAGCACCGCATCGGGCAAGCGCTCGCGCAAGGTTGTGAGTGCTTGCGGATTCATCGGCCCGCGGCCGGTGCCGATCGGCGCGGCCCACGGCATGATCGCTGCGCAGCCGGCGTCGCGCAGGCGCTGCGCAACGACCAGGTCGTCGGTCGTGTAGGCGAACACCGCGAAGCCGTCACGCGCGAGCTGGTTCGCTGCGTCGATGGTCGCGAACGTGTCGGGTTGCAACGTGTAGTCGTCGCCGATCACTTCGAGCTTGATCCACGCGGTGCCGAAAATCTCGCGCGCCATCTGCGCCAGCGTGATCGCCTCTTGTGCGCTGTGGCAGCCGGCGGTGTTGGGCAGGACCCTGCAGCCGAGCGCGCTGATGCGCTGCCAAAAGCTGTTGCCGCCGCCGTGCTCGGGCTGCAGGCGGCGCAAGCCCACCGTCAGCACTTGCGTGCCGCTTGCGCGCACCGCGTCGGCCAGGCACTGCAGCGATGGGTATTGGGCGGTGCCGAGCATCAGGCGGCTACCCAGGTCGGTGCCGGCGACGCTCCAGGTTTCGTTGGGCATGGTCTTTAGCCTCCGGTGATCGGCGTGATGACGTCGATCTGGTCGCCGTTCGCCAACATGCGCTGCTCCCACTGCGGTCGCGGCACGAACACCCGATTGATCGCGCAGGCCATCGCTGCGGCGAGGTCGTAGCCCTGCGCGCGGAGCAGGGCCTGCAGGCTCGACGCCGCGGTCGTCACGCGCTCGCCGTTCAATGAGACGTGGACTTCGCTCATCGCGACTGGCCCATCAGTTGCTCGACCAGCGCCGGTGCGCAAAGGAAGCCGTGGCGGTACAGGCCATTGAGTCGCCAGACACCGTCGGCGTTGACGAGCGCCGGCCGATGGTCGTCGAGCGTCGGCCGCAGCGCGGCGGCGGTTCGCACGACGCGCGCTTCGCCGAATGCGGGGTGCAGGCTGTAGAGCGCGCTGCCGAGCTCGAGCATCGATCGCAGCGTGATCGGCCCGTCGTCTTCCGATTCGAGCTCGGTCGCGCCGACGACGAAGCGCTGCTGCGGGCGCGGTGCGATGTAGAGCTGGTAGCGCGGGTGCATCAATCGCACCGGCCGCTGCAGCACCACGCCGTTGCACTCGACGGTGATGACTTCGCCGCGAACACCGCGCAGCGCAGGCCAATCGCGCTTCGCGCCGACGCCGCGCGCGTCGATGACGAGATCGGCGTCGCAGCGGCCTTGCGCGCTGTGCAGGCCGCGCGCATCGAGCGCGTCGACGGCGCAGCATTCGTGCCAATGGCCGCCGAGCCTGTCGATCGCCAGCGCGAGCGCGTGCATCAACTCGTCATTGGCAAGCTGGCCCTCGCCTTCGAGCCACAGACCGCCGTCGAAGCGGCCGGCGAGCGCGGGCTCGAGCTGCGCCAATGCGCTCCCATCGAGCGATTGGACGCGGCTGCGATGCTCGGCCGGCAGCTTGTGATGCAGCACGCGCTTGAACTGGTCGAGCGTTGCGCGATCCGGCGCATGTGCGACGACGATCGTGCCGTCGCGCCGGTGGTAGACCGCCTCGCCGCTGTCGTCGCGCAGCTGCGCGAGCCACTCGGGCCACAGCGCCATCGAGCGCTGCGCCTGCTCGAACACCACTGCGTCGGCGACCGCGATTTCCGCGAGCGGCGCCAGCATCGCTGCGGCCGTCATCGAGGCCGATCGGGTGTCGTCGCGTGACAGCGAATCGAACAGGCTCACCCGCCAGCCGCGGCGCAGCAAGCGCCAAGCGGCGAGCCGGCCGGCCAAGCCGGCGCCGGCGATGGCAGCGTGCAAAGATTCCACGATCAGAGGTAGATCTCGTTGCCGCGCTCGCGGAACTCCTGCGCCTTTTCGTCGAGTGCGCGCTTGATCTCGATGACTTGGGCGCTCTGCGTGCTCGCCTGCTGCAAGCGCGCGAAATCGCGCACCTCCTGCGAGATCTTCATCGAGCAAAACTTCGGCCCGCACATCGAGCAGAAGTGCGCGACCTTGGCGTTCTCCTTCGGCAAGGTCTCGTCGTGGTACGCCATTGCGGTGTCGGGATCGATGGCGAGGATGCTGTCGGTCCAGCGGTTGTCGCCGGCGCGCGCCGGCCCGTTCAGCACCGGCGTCGGATTGCCCGTGCCGACGAAGACGAGGTTCTGCTGCGGATCGTAGGTGCCGGTCATCCACATCTGCCCGCCGGTGGCGTTGTCGCTCGGACTGCCCGGCGTCCCGGGCGGCGGCGTGCTGTAGAAGACCCACTGCGTCCGGCCGGTCTCCGGATCGACCGACGTCAAGAT
>Ga0066709_100002289_pt1 | contig 13813 bp, 13 predicted proteins | sample GraSoiAngelo_158_FD_79665 | JGI IMG/M metagenome (GOLD analysis project Ga0066709, IMG submission 79665) | Grasslands soil microbial communities from the Angelo Coastal Reserve, California, USA - 14_1009_16_30cm | ecosystem: Environmental > Terrestrial > Soil > Grasslands | place: USA... | reverse complement strand
TGCGCCCACAACCCGCGGAGCATCGAGGCGATGGTCCTCGTCGACGCGGCCTTCCCTCGGGGACGGGCCGCCTCCGCGCAGTTCTCGCCGAAGGTGGCCGCGTTGTTCGCGCTGTACTCGAGCCGGTGGCTCGGACAGCGGCTCGCCAGCGCCCGAGCCAAGCGCCTTGGCGCCGAGGGGCTGGTGCGGGAGACCCTCCGGGTCTGCGCCGCCGATCCGGGGAGCCTCGATCCGACACTTGTCGCGGCCCATGTCGAGATGGCCGACCTCCGCATGGGCTTCGAATACGGCACGCAGGCATTCCTCGACGCCGCTCGCTCGATCTTCAGGGCCCAGGTCGCTCCCGCCCGCTACCGCACCATCGAGCGGGCGGCGCGATGCCCGGCCCTGGTCATGCACGGAGCCTTGGACCAGCTGGTTCCCGTGGGGGCCGCGGTGGCCGCCGCTCGCGCCCATCCGGAGTGGGAACTGGTCGTGTTCGACGACCTCGGACACGTCCCCCAGATGGAGGCGCCCCAACGATGGCTGGAGGTCGTCGAGCGCTGGCTCGACGACCGCCGCCGGGCGGCGGAGGAAGCAGCGATCTAACTGCGGCCAGGATTCGGCGAGCTCTCGGCGGCCTTCCGCAGCTCGTCCATCGCGTCGCCCATGGCCTCGGCCAGGAACTCGATGTCGGGGAGCGTGTCCCAGTCGGCGGTGATGCCGAAGGCCATGGTGCCGGCGAGGCTGGTCACGGCGATCGAGAGCCCCATGGATTCGGCGATCGGCATGATCGGGTACTGGGCCAGGAGCCTGGCCCCCGCGATGTACATCGGCACCTGCGGTCCGGGCACGTTCGAGACCACCAGGTTGATCAGCCGGCTTCGCGCCGCCAGGCGCGCCGCCATGGCGTGGATGGTGGGCGGGGCCCACGTGCCGATGTTCATGATGAACTCGGCGCCCAGCGCGTAGTTCGATTCCTTCAGGTGGCGGGTCTCCTCGCTGATCCGGCGGAGCCGTTGCCGCGGGCTCATCCGCCCTACGGGCAAGTCCACGAAGATCGACGACACTCGGTTGCCCATGGCCGAGCGCTCGTCCTTGGTCCGAACGGACACGGGCACCATCGCCCGAAGCGTTCGATCGCTGGTTGGCTCCTTCCGGTGGCGGAACAACCGGTGAAGGCCACCGGCGACCGTGCACAGGACGGCGTCGTTCACCGTTCCCCCGAGCGATCGCTTGATGTCCCGGAAGGTCTGCACCGGAGCCTCGACCATCGCGAACCGTCGATTGGGACCGACCCGCCGGTTGAAGGGGCTGGGCGCCGCGAACACCCCCGCCCCAGCCACGTCGAGCAGCCCATCGACCAGGCTTCGCACCTCCTGAGCGACCCTCGAGGGGGTGCGGAGCGTGCGACCCGCCAGCTCGACCGCGCCTCGAACCGGATGGGTGAGCTGTTCGGCCACCGCGTCCATCAGCAATCCCACAGGAGTGGGCTCGGGTTCGGGCGCCCACGCCACAGGACTCAGCAGCTGCGGCTCCGGGGTGAAGTCGTAGATCGCGGAGGCCAGGTCGATGGCCGCGATGCCGTCGATCATCGCGTGGTGGACCTTCGTCAGGATCGCCGTCAGGCCGTCCTCCATCTCCTCGATGAGATAGAGCTCCCAGAGAGGCTTGGTGCGGTCGAGCGGCCGCGAGATGACCCGCTGGACGAAGTCGATCAGCTCGTTCCGCCCGCCCGGCTTGGGGAGCGCCGCTCGCCGCATGTGGAAGCCGAGGTCGAAGCCGGCGGCATCGACCCATACTGGACGAGCCACCGCGAGCGGGGGGACGACGACCTTCTGACGGAACCTCGGCGCGAGGTGGAGGCGCGACGAGATGACCTCCACGACGTGCTCGAGCCGAAGCGTGCCGCCGGGGCGGGTCGACGGATCCAGGATGGCCAGACCGCCGACGTGCTGATGCACCGACGGGGTCTCCAGGTAGATGAACGACGCGTCCTGCGGGCCGAGGCGCTCCACCGACTCCTCCTCGCCGTACTTGCTGCCAGCAGGCTACACCGGCCGGGAAGCGACCGGGCAGGAAAATGAGCCGAGCGGTGTCTGCGCCTGCTCAGGCGTAGTGCCCGCAATGCAGGCACTCGAACCACGTGCCCTCCGGATCCAGGCGGAACATCGCCCGCCTCCCGCAACCCGGGCAGTGGCGGATGACGTGGCCGGGAGACGGTCTCTCGTCCGCGGGGTTTCCGTACCGTTCCAGCGCACGGAGATACCGGCGGTAGAGGAAGGGATCCTCCATCTCCTCTTCGCGGCGGGCCATCGTTTCTCCCCCTTTCGACGAACCCGACCTCCACGTGATTCCCCTATTGCTGGGTTCCTACGCACGCGCTGTGTGACATGTCCATCGAAAACATCCGTCACCGGTCGTCGCAGGCCTCGTTCCATCTCCTGATGACCGGTGTGTCTCGTTCGTACCCGAGGACGCAGACCGTGGCCGTGTCCAACCCGAAGCGAGAACCGAAGTCGGCCGGGAGGCCGATCCACCGGGCGGCCAGGACGCGAAGGATATGGCCGTGCGCGAACAGGGCCACGTCGCCCTCCCCCGCGCGGACGACCTCGATCACCCGGTCGGCCCGGCGGCCCACCTGCTCCACGGTCTCACCCCCGAGGACGCCCTCTCGCCAGAGGTTCCATCCGGGACGCTCGGCGCGGATGTCGGGGGTCGTGCGGCCTTCATAGTCACCGTAGTCCCACTCCATCAAGTCGCTGGTGGGCTCCATGGCGCTCGCGAAGCCCGCCAGCTTGGCGGTCTCGGTGGCTCGTCCGAGCGGACTGACGAGGACCCGGGCGAAGCTCCACCGGCTGAGACAGTCCGCCAGTCGTACGGCCTGCCGGCGTCCCCCCTCGGTCAGCGGAACGTCGGTCCGGCCGGTGTGTCGTCCGGCGGCGCTCCATTCGGTCTCGCCGTGGCGGACCAGGACGACCTCCCGCGACGGCTCCACCGTGGCATTCAACACCGAACCGGATCCTTCAAGGGACCGGCGGCTCGGCGGGAACCTGCCGCCGCGCCACCGAGGCCAGCACCGCGCCGCCCAGGATGAGCCCCCCGCCCACCGCAAGTCCGGCGGTGGCCTTCTGGTGGAGGAACGCCACGGCCAGGGCCGAGGCGGCCAGGGGTTCGGTCGCCGCGACGATCGACGTCCGCACGGCCCCGAGGCGCCGGAGGCCGGCGAACAGACAGAAGAACGCGCCGGCCGTGAAGGCCGCCGTCCCCAGCACCGGACCCCACTGGTGCCATCCGTGCGGGAGGCGCCCTTCGCCGGTCACGAGGGCGTAGGCCGCGAGGGCGCCGGCGGCCGAACCGCTCACCCACATCGCCCCGGTCAGCGAGTTCGTCTCCACCAGGACGGCATCCGCGCCAACCAGGTACAGGGCGAACGCCAGCGACGACCCGAGTGCCAGCGCCACGCCGGCCCCGTCGACCTGCACGCCGTGGCCCGTCGCCACGACAACCGCCGCTCCGGCCATCGCCGAGGCCAGCGCCCCGCCGAGCATCCAGCCCGGCAGCCCCTTGCCGGAGAGGAACGCGATCAGGGAAACGAACACGGGATAGGTGAAGAACAGGAGCGTCACGGCCGCGGCGGTGCCGTGCCGCAGCGCCGAGAAGAACAGGGACGCCTCCACCGCATATCCGGCCACCCCGAGGACGAACAGCCGCCACGCTTCGCCCCGCGCCGCTCGGAGCGGGAGCCGGAGCAACGCTAGCGCGGCGGCCAGAAGGGCTGCTGCGGCGGCGAACCTAACGGCCAGGAACGATGGGATGGGAAGCCCCGAATCGGTGACGATCTTGCCCAGGACGACCACGCCGCCGAACTGCAGCGACGTGAGGACCACCAAGCCCGCCCCGGCCAGGTCGGAGCGGCCGTCGCCCGTGGAAGGACGGGGCGAGCGCATTCAGTCCGGCCGCGCCGGCATGACCGGGCGGTATCCGGACTGGTCCTCCCACAGGCCGGCCAGACGAAACAGCGTTCCTTCCGCGCCGTCCTTCCCCACCAGCGACGCGCCGATGGGCATCCCGTCGGAGGACCGGCCGGCCGGGAGGTTGATCGCCGGCAGGCCGGCCAGGTTCACCGAACAGGTCAGCCACCCAGGGCTCACGTCCTCGACGCGAACCTGGCGCCCCCCTCCCAGGTCGATAGAGTCCCGTCCGGGAGGTGGGGCCGGATACGGAGTGCTCGGCACGAGCAGCGCGTCGACCCCCTCGAGCCGCGCGCGGAACCACCGACCGATTTCCTCCCGCCGCTGCGCCGCCCGGGCGCGTTCCTGTGCGGTCGTGCGCTCGCCTTGCCGGAGCCACGCCACCACCGTCGGATCGACCATTTCCATGCGATCTCGCAAGCGGGGATGGGCGTCGTGGAACTCGGGCGTGCAGACCTGCATCCACACGCGCCTGGCATCCTCGATCCCCGCGCCATCGATCGGCCGCACCTCGACGCCCGTCCGCTCGAAGACGGCGGCCGCCAGCGACACCACCGCAAGAACCTGCCGATCGACCCGCTCGGCGAAGAAACCGTCTGGGACCGCGATGCGCATCGGCTCTCGGCGGGTCGCCTCGTCCTCGTCCCGTGCCTCACTGCCACCCATGGAGAGATAGAGCGCACGAAGGTCTGCCACCGTCCCCGCGATCGGGCCTGGACAGTCCAGGGATGGGGCCAACGGCATCATGCCCGTGGTGGGGACGGCGCCGGTGGTGGGCTTCAGGCCGAACGTCCCGCACATGGAGGAGGGGATCCGGATCGAGCCGCCGGTGTCCGAGCCCAGCGCCAGGGGGACGATCCCGGCCGCCACCGCGGCCCCCGAGCCGCCGCTGGACCCTCCCGTCATCCGGCCGGGATCCCAGGGGTTGCCGGTTCGTCCGCACGCCGACACGGTGTTCGTCCCACCCGCCGCCAGCTCGTGCTGGTTCGTCTTTCCGGCCATCACCACGCCGGCCTGGCGCATCCGGGAGATCACCCACGCGTCCTCCGCCGCGACGTTGTCGCGATATGCGGCGCAGCAGCCGGTGGTGCGCCGGCCCGCCACGTCGAACAGGTCCTTCACGGCGAGCGGCACGCCGAGCAGGCCCGGCGAGCCCACCGGGTCACCGGTGCTCCGTTCGCGCACCAATTCGTGGTCGATCCGCCGGGCCACCTCCAGCGCTTCCTCCGCCCAGAGCTCTGAGAAGGCGTTGATCGACGGCTGCCAGGCCTCAGCTCGCTCGATAGCCCGCCGCGCGAGATCCTCGGCGCGGACGTCGCCGGCGCGGAGGGTCCGGCTCATCTCGACCGCGGTTTCGATCTCGCCGTCTAGGAGGGCGCTCACGATCGGATGAACTCGCTCACCCGGCGCACGATCTCGGCGATCCCCTCGTACATCGCCCCGCCGTCGTCGAACATCATGAGCTCGGCGTTCGGCATGAGCTCGGCCAGGATCTCTCCCACCGCGGCCGGGTGGATCTCGTCGCCCCTCCGACAGATGATGAAGGTGGGGGCGGTGACCTTCCGCATCTGCTTGCGGTCATCCAGGGGCCAGTCCTCGATCACCTCGCGGATCGCCCTGGGCACCCCGATCGGGTTGAGCTCGCCGATCAGCTCGCGGTCGATGTCGCGAAGCCACGGGTATTCGAGATAGCGGCCGAGGCGGTCGGGGTCGGACAGGAGCGCCTCGATCGCCTCCCCGGGAGTTTTCCCCTCGACCAGCGCGGCGGTCCGGAGCATCCGCTCCTTGTGCGGGAACGGGACGTCCAGTCCGGCCGGCAGCAGGAAGACCAACTTCTCGAAGCGGTCCGGGTCCTGGGCTACGGCATGGGTGATGGCGCCGGCGCCAAGCGACGTCCCGAAGGCGACGGTGGCGTCGTACGCGTCGGCCACCGCAAGGAGGTCCCGGGCGAAGTCGGCGAACCGATACCCGTGGTCCGGGGAGGAGCTGTGGCCGTGGCCACGGAAACAGAACCGCACCTTCGTCCCCGGAACGAGCGGGGTCAGGCGGGCCAGCTCGCGGCACGAGTTGGTCAGCCCGTGGGCCAGGACGGTGACGGGCTTGCCGTCCCCGTCCACCTCGACGTGCAGGTTGACGTCCTCGGTGACGACCCGGGGCATTTCGCGATCTCCGATCGGGATGGAACGAGACGTTTGGCCCAAGGAGTGAGCTTAGCCCGAGGCTGCCATGGACGACCGGTAGGCCGAAAGGCGAGCCTGCTTCGAGGCCTGGCGCGCGTCCACCTGGCGAACCACCACGATGGCCAGGGCCGCGGCGACCACGGTCACCGCGTCGTACGCGAGCAAGAGGTATTCGCGTCGGACCAACTGGGCCACCGTGTGATGCAGCCTCGGTACGGCGGACAAGGCGAGCACGAAGAACGGAGCACGAGCTATCCATGCCGCCCACCAGACGGGAAGCGCGGACGGAGTCGGCCGGCCCTGCCAGTCCACGGCGCCCGCCGCGGGGTCGCTCGCCTTGAGCAGCTCTCGCATGGTCAGGTACGGGAACACGATGTTGGCGAACGGGATGATCCACCACGCCACGGCCCACATGGGCTCGAAGCGGAGTCCGCCGGCGCCGAGCGCCTGGAGGTTCGACTGCGCGCGGTGCTGCCACACCAGCCACGTGAAGCCGGCGACAAACAGGAGCAACGCGGCGAACGCGGTCGCCGCGTTGATGCCCGTGATGGTCGAGTCCACCCGCCCGGCCGTGGCGGTCCCCCGCTGGAAGTCGCGCAGGAGGACGATCCGATGGACGCGCATCCCGAACGTGATGATCGAGAGGAAGCCCTCGACGGCCAGGAGGACCACGAGCCACTGGGCCAGAGCGTGGACGGGGCGGAACCGGCCCGAGGATACGCGGCGGTCCGGCGGAACGCCTCCTGCTTGGGGAACCTCAATCGCGTGGGGCTCCATGGCCGAATAACGATTCCACGCGTCCGTCCATCCCTCGTCGGTGCGCGGAAGGCGGACGACGGGTCCACCAGGGATCGTGCGGTCCCAGATCCCGAAGAAGTCGGTGCCGTATCCGAGGATGTATCGCTCTCCGGAGTGGCTGAAGCGGAGCGCGCCCTCACCGATCTGGGGCCCCGGGGGCGCCGCCGGAGGTGGCGGCGGCCCCGGCGGAACTTCCATCGGCACCGCGGAAGCGGCGGATGGCTGCGCCGCGGGCGGCGGCACCGAGAGATCGCTCCGGCAATACGGGCAGCGCACGGCGTCGTCCGGGATGTCCTCGGCGCAGTAGGGACAGCGCGTCACGGTGGTGGAACCTTTCGGCCGGCCTCCGCCCAGAGCTTAGCGCCGGTCAGGCGGGCTTCAGCGCCCTCCGGATGGAGTCGGCGATCTTGGCCGCCGAGATGCCTGCCCAGTCTCGAAGCTCCTGCGGTGTGCCGGAGCCGGGCATCTCGGTGACCCCGAGCTTGACCACGCGGCCCGTGAATTCCTGTCCATCGTCGGCCAGCGCCTCGAGCACCGCGTCGCCGAGTCCGCCCTCGATCCAGTGATCCTCCACCGCGACGACCAGGCCGGTGGCGGCGAGCGCTTCGCGGAGCGTGCGGCCGTCGATGGGCTTCACCGAATAGGCATCGATCACTCGGACCCAGATCCCGTCTTCCGCCAGCGAATCGGCGGCCTTCAGCGCTTCGAACACCGTCACGCCGGCGCCGACGATCGTCGCCCGGTCCTCGGCGCTCGACCGGAGGGTCTTGCTCCCGCCGACCGGGAACTCCTCTTCTGGCCGATACAGGATCCGAGTCTTCTCCCGCGTCGTGCGCATGTAAGAGATCCCCCGCCACTTCAGCATCTCGCCGACCAGGTGCGCGGTGGCGTTCCCGTCGGCCGGATACAGGACCGCGGACCCGTGGACCGCCCGCATCATGGCGAAGTCCTCCAGCGCCATCTGGGACGGGCCGTCCTCGCCGATCGACACACCGGCGTGCGAGCCGCATAGGCGGAGGGTGGCCCGGCTGATCGCGGCCATCCGCACGAAGTCGTACGCGCGGGTCAGGAAGGCCCCGAACGTTGCGGCGAAGGGCATCTTGCCGAGCGCTTGGAGTCCCACCGCCGCTCCCACCATGCCCTGCTCGCCGATGTACATCTCGAAGAACCGCTCGGGCGCGACCTTCTGGAAGTCCTCGGTGTGCGTGGAGTTGGCCACCTCGCCGTCGAGGACCACCACGTCTTCGAGGTCGGCCAACGCAGCCAGCGACTCCCCGAAGGCCTTGCGCGTGGCCACGTCGTCGTCGTACGTGGGCAGGGCGAACGCGACCCTCCGCTGCGCCGGCCGCTCGATGTGTTCGGGCTTGGGCGGAGTGATCGTGATGTGCCGTTCGCCACCCAACTCCTCGATGGCCTGCTTTGCCTGCTGCTCGTCCAGCGCCTTGCCGTGCCAGCCCTCGGCGTTGGCGAGAAAGGAGACGCCATGTCCCTTCACGGTGCGAGCCACGATGAGCGTGGGGCCGCTCCCGTCCTCCGCCTCTCGGTAGGCCGCGTCGATGGCCGCAACGTCGTGCCCGTCGACCTCGATCGCTCGCCAGCCGAAGGCGCGCGCGCGCTCCGCGTACCTCGGGCCGTCCCACTGGAGCATGGTCGGTCCGCGCTGGCCGAGCCGGTTCATGTCCAGGATGCCGATCAGGTTCCGAACGCCGTGGAACGACGCGTTCGCCATTGCTTCCCAGACGGAGCCCTCCACGATCTCCGAGTCACCGATCAGGACCCACACCCGACCGGGCAGGTCGTCCAGCCGCATGGCCAGGCCCATGCCGAGGCCGATCGGGAGCCCTTGTCCGAGCGAGCCCGTCGCCACGTCCACCCAGGGCATCCCCTCGACCGGCGCGGGATGCCCCTGCAGCGGGCTGCCGAGCTTCCTGAACGACAGGAGCTGTTCGTCGCTGATCGCGCCGATCGCCTTCAACGCCGAGTACAGCAACGGGGAGGCGTGGCCCTTGGAAAGGACGAACCGGTCGTTCCCGAGATTCTTCGGATCGTCGACGTCGAAGCGCAGGTGGTCGGCGAACAGCACCGCCGCGAGGTGCGCCGCCGACATCGAGGACGTGGGGTGCCCCGAGCCGGCCGCGGTCGATGCCCTGATGCTGTCTACGCAAAGCTGCGCGGCAAGCTCGTTCCACTCGTGGGTCCTGTTCATGTCGTCGCCTCCCGGCATCGTGCCATCGCAGCGGGGTATCGGATCGGATGCGGTCCACATTACCGGGGCCAGCGGGATGAGTCTGCGCGCGTTCCGGCTCTCGCTTCGCATGTCGAACGGCACACGCCGGTTGTGTCGTGCGTCACGGAGCGGCCGCGGCGCCGTGGCTACGGTTCTGCCATCGAGGACAGAGGGAGGCAGGCCATGTTCAACACCCAGGACGTCGCGAGGTACCGGATGGAAGACACCATCAGGAAGTCGGAGGCGGGCCGGCGGGCCCACGAGGCCTCCGCTCCCCACCGGGCGGAGCGGCGCGCCATCATCCATCGGATGGCCGTTGCCACGGTCGGGATGATGATCTGGCCCTTCCGGCACTGACCCATCGAGCCCGGTCGGCACCGGCCGACCGGGCTCGGGCCGCGATCCCCTTGTTCCACCCGAGATGCGCCGGGCCGAAACGCTGCGGTACCGTTCGGGTCCATGACCGTCCAGGTAGGGATCGGCCTCTTCACGGCGCAGGTGCCACCCGATTCCGATCGCACCTTCGATCACGAGTACCGCGAGACCGTCGACATGGTCCGGCTCGCCGAGACGATCGGCTTCGACTCGGCCTGGGTGAGCGAGCACCACGGAGCCGGCGACGGCTACATGTCCTCGCTGCTGCCCACGCTGGCCGCCATGGCCGCGGCGACCGAACGCATCAGGCTGGGGACGGGAGTGGTCCTCGCTCCATTCCACCATCCCCTTCGACTGGCGGAAGACGCGGCCACGGTCGACCTCAGCTCGGGCGGCCGGCTGCTGCTCGGGCTGGGCCTCGGATGGCGGAAGGAGGAATTCCGGATGTTCGGGGTTCCGATGGGCGAGCGCGTTCGGAGAACGGTGGAGACCGTCGAGATCCTCCGCCGGGCGTGGACGGGTGACCGTTTCACGTACGAAGGCAGGCTGTTCTCCCTCGACCAGGTCAGGGTGACGCCCGCGCCCACCAGGGCGAGCGGGATCCCCATCTATCTCGGCGGGATGGCCGAGGCGGCGATCCGGCGCGCCGGCCGGCTGGGCGACGGCTACATCAAGTCTCGCGGCGGCGACCTGGAAGCGATGGAGCGTGACGCCCACCTCGCCGACCAGGCGGCTCGCGACGCCGGGAAGGACGTCGCCGCGTTCGGGTTCGCCCAGTTGCAGAACGCGTTCGTGTGGCAGGACGGCGACCCCTGGGGGGTCGTGAAGCGGGGCGCCGCCCACCATATCGGCGCGTACGGCGGTTGGGCCGAGGGCAGCGACACGCCGGGGCAGGGATTCTTCATCTCCCCGCCCGACGACGCAACGCTCCGCCGGATCACTCCGGCCGGGTCACCCACCGAGGTGGCCCAGATGCTGCGGCCGATCGCTGCGGCCTTCGCCGAGCGGCGAGAGTTCCACCTGATCGTCCGATTGCACTACCCGGGGATGGACTTCGACACCGCGGCCACGGCCATCGAGCTGTTCGGGGAGAAGGTGATCCCCGCGCTCAAGGGCGCATGAGCCCCTCTTTAGTCGCGGCCCCCAAACCCGGTCTTCGGACGATCCGGCAGGTCACTCGAGGCTTCCTTGAACGCGCCCCAGATCTCCCGGAAGAGCTCGGCCGCGTAGGAAGGCGGCTGGCTCCCCTGGCCGCCCATCGCGCCCCGGAGCGCCATCGCGGTGACGTCGATGGCCTTGTCGAACAACACTCGGTCCATGTCTCCTGCCAACGGTCAACCCTCCCTCGTGGATCCACTGCTCATCACGTTGCTCGACGTAGGCTAGCGGAATGCTGGCGACGACCGAGTGGCTGAGCGCGCACCTCGGCGACCCGGACCTGGTGATCGTGGACCTACGGTGGCGGGAGAACGGCTCCGGCCGGATCGAGTACGAGCGCTCGCACATCCCTGGTGCGGTGTTCCTCGACTGGACCACCGATCTGGTCGATCCCAGCAACCCCGTCGCGTTCATGCTCGCGGGACCGGAGCGATTCGCCGCCACCATGGAGCGCTCTGGGATCGGTGACGCGGCCGGGGTCGTGGCCTACTCGGACGGCCTGGGGTCCGGCCCCCACCGTCTGTGGTGGGCCTGCGCTGTGTACGGCCACGACATCGTTCGCGTCCTGGACGGTGGGTTCGACGCCTGGGTTCGCGAGGGTCGACCCGTGCAACGAGGAGCCTCCAGCCCGCGGCACCCGGTGGAGCCCTTCACGCCGGCTTTCGAGCCCACCCTCGTCGCGGGGATCGGTGACGTGGAGGCCGCCGCCGGTGACCCTCGGACGGTCATCCTGGACTCGCGGCCCCCCGTCCAGTATCGGGGCGACGCCGTGTGGTTCGAGACCGGACCGATCCCGGCCGGTCCGGACGGCGTGGCCCGAACGCCGCGAGGGCGGATCCGGGCGGGGCGGGTGCCCTGGGCCAGGAACGTCCCCGCGGCGTCGCTCTATCACGACGACGCAACCCTCAAGACGCCCGAGGAGCTGCGGGAGGTGTTCGCCCAGGCGGGGGTGCGGCCGGGTTCCCGTGCCGTGACCTATTGCGGGGTCGGGATATCGGCCTCGGCGCTGACGTTCGCCCTGCGCCTCGCCGGGATCGAGGACGTCGCGCTGTACGACGCTTCCTGGGAGGAATGGGGCCGCGATCCCAGGCGGCCGGTGGCCCGGGGCTGACTCCGGGGCCAGCTCGGCGATCGCGCCCGGCGCGGTCAGCGATTCCGAAGGGCGTGGCGGGAGACGACCAGGCCCAGACCTCCGTACAGGGCCACGAGCGAGGCCCGGAACAGGGCAGTACCGACGGTCGCGAGCATCTCGACGGTCGCAACCGGCCGGCTCCCCTGACTATTCCGACTCCGGGACGTGCTTCTGCCCCGGAGGTGGGCACACGTGCCAGCGCCGGGGCGCGATCAGCGCGTCCGCCTCGTCCGGGCCCCACGAACCCGGCCGATACGGCCTGACCTCGGGCGGATCCAACAGCACCGGGGTCAGGACCTCCCACGCCCGCTCGACCTCGTCCTCTCGCGTGAAGAGCATGTGGTCCCCCTTCATCGCTTCCAGCAACAGCACCTCGTACGCGTCGACCAGCGGCGCCTGGAAGCTGGTCTGGTAGTCGAAGTCGAGCTGTGCCGGCTCCAGGGCCATGGAGAGACCGGGCCGCTTGACGTTGAAGTCGAGCAGGATGCCCTCGTTCGGTTGGACCCTGAACGTGAGGTGGTCCCGCTGGGGAACCGTTGCGTCCGTGCCCTTGAACACGTTGAACGGAACGTCCCGGAACGACAGCGACGTCTCGGAGAGCTTCCGATTCAGCAGCTTGCCGGTCCGAAGGAAGAACGGGACGCCGGCCCACCGCCAGCTGTCGATGAGGAGCTCGAGCGCGACGAACGTCTCGGTCGTGGAGTCCGGGGCCACGTCGGGCTCACTGCGGTAGCCCTCGTACTGCCCGCGCACCACGCGCTCCGGCGAGCACTCTTGCATCGCCTGGAGCACCTTCACCTTCTCGTCCCGGAGCCGGTTCGGCTCGAACGAGACCGGCGGCTCCATGGCCAGGAACGTCAGCACCTGGAACAGGTGGGTGCTCACCATGTCGCGCAGCGCCCCCGTCTGCTCGTAGAACGCGCCCCTGCCCTCGATGCCGATCTCCTCGGCCACCGTGATCTGCACGTTGTCGACGTAGCGCCGGTTCCAGATGGGCTCGACGATGCCGTTGGCGAACCGGAAGGCCAGGATGTTCTGGACGGTTTCCTTGCCGAGGTAGTGGTCGATCCGGAAGATCTGCGACTCGTCGAACACCCGGTGGAGGGCCGCGTTCAGTTCCCGGGCGCTCTCGAGATCTCGCCCGAAGGGCTTCTCGATGACGATCCTGGCCTCGGGATTCATTCGGCTCTCCCCGATCCGGGCCACGATCAGGGGATAGTCCATTGGAGGCGTCGCGCAGTAGAAGAAGCGGCCTCCGTTCGTGCCCCGGCTCTCGTCGAGGGTGACCAGGAGCGCGCACAACTCCTCCATGGCCAGCTCGCTCTCGAACTCGCCCGGGAGGTAGAAGAGCAGCTTCTTGAACTCCTCCCACTCCTCGCCGACCGGGTCGGTCTTGGCGAACTCACGGATCGAATCGCGGGCCCGCTCCTGGAACTCCTGGGTGGTCATCTTCGACCGCGCGTAGCCGACGATGGCGAAGCCCTGCGGCAGCAGTCCTTCCACGAACAGGTGCCAGAACGCAGGCAGGAGCTTCCTCCTGGTGAGGTCTCCGGACGCCCCGAAGACGATGGCGGCTTGAGGCTCGGGAGGCTTCAGGGGGGTGCCCATCTAGCGCTCTTCCGCCGACGAGGAATCGGGTCCGGGCTCCAGCTTCACGGCGTGGCCGCCGAATTCGTTCCGAAGCGCGGCGATCACCTTGGCGGCGTAGGACTCCTCCTGCCGCGAGGCGAACCGCGCGAACAGCGCGAGCGCGGTGATCGGGGCGGGCACGTTCTCGTCGATGGCCGCCTGCACCGTCCACCGCCCCTCGCCGGAGTCCTGCACGTAGCCGGTGAAGTTGGCCAGCCGCTCGTCGTGGCGCAGCTCCATCTCCAGCAGGTCGAGCAGCCAGGAGCTGACGACGCTGCCGTGCCGCCACACCTCGGCGACGCCGTGCAGGTCCAGGGCGTACTGCTGCCGCGGCGGCAGCAGTTTCGACCCCGCCTTCTCG
>Ga0066709_100002288_pt1 | contig 13814 bp, 10 predicted proteins | sample GraSoiAngelo_158_FD_79665 | JGI IMG/M metagenome (GOLD analysis project Ga0066709, IMG submission 79665) | Grasslands soil microbial communities from the Angelo Coastal Reserve, California, USA - 14_1009_16_30cm | ecosystem: Environmental > Terrestrial > Soil > Grasslands | place: USA... | reverse complement strand
TCGCGCTCGCGTATCAGATGTACAAGCTGACCGGCTCGACGCTCGCCGTCGGCCTCATCTTCCTGACGCACCTCGTTCCGCTCCTGACGCTGACCGTGATCGGCGGCGCGCTCGCGGACGCTTTCGACCGGCGTCGCGTCATGTTCGTGCAACAGATCGGCATGGCCGCCGGAAGCCTGGGCCTCGCGGCGAACGCTGCGGTCGACCACCCGCGGGTCTGGCCGCTCTATCTCGCGCAGCTGGTGATCTCTTCGTCCTTCAGTCTCGGGGTCGGCGCGCAACGCTCGATGACGCCGCAGCTGGTCGAGGAGGAGTACTTCATCGCTGCGTCGGCGCTGAACAGCGTCACCTCGCAGTTCGGCGCGGTCGGCGGCCCTGCCCTCGCGGGCGTCCTCATCAAGCTCCTCGACCTGAAGTGGATCTACCTGGCGGACTCGCTTTCGTACGCGGGCGCGATCGCAGCTGTTGCGCTGCTGCCACGCCTGGTCGCGATCGAAGACGCAGATCGCCCGAGCTGGAGCTCGATCGTCGCCGGCTTCCGTTACGTCCGGCGTCAGCCGGTGATCCTCGGCTTCTTCCTCGTGGACACGAACGCGATGATCTTCGGGATGCCGAGCGCGCTCTTTCCCGCCGTCGCGGCCCATCGCTTCGGGGATCCGGCGCTCGTCGGCTACCTGTACATGGCGCCCGCCGCGGGCGCGTTGATCGTGTCGCTGCTCTCGGGCCCGCTACGCCACATTCGCCGGCAAGGCGTGGGCGTCGTGCTGGCGGCCTCGCTCTGGGGTCTGGCCATCGGCGCGTTCGGGTTCGCACAACAGTTCTGGCTTGCGTTGCTCTTGCTGGGCCTCGCCGGCTTCGGAGACCAGATCAGCGCGATCCTGCGCTCGGTGATGCTCTACCGGATCACCCGGAAGGAGATGCTGGGTCGCGTCTCCGGCATCGAGTTCATGCAAGTCGCGGCGGCGCCGTCGATCGGCAACCTCGAGGCTGGGGCGCTCGCGTCGGCGACGAGCCTGCGCTTCTCGATCGTCTCCGGCGGTGTTGCGTGCGTTGCCGGCTGCCTCCTGCTCGCGCTCGCGTTTCCCGCGCTCGTCCGCTACGACGGCAAGCTCAATGCTGAAACGTGACTTCTTCGCCCGCACCGTGAACGAGGTCGCGCCGGACCTGATCGGAGCGACCCTGCTCGTGGACGGCGTCGGCGGCCGGATCGTCGAGGTCGAGGCGTACGACCAGGAGGATCCGGCAAGCCACGCCTACCGGGGTCGTACCGCGCGCAATCGAACGATGTTCGGACCCCCAGGCTACGCCTACGTGTATCGCTCCTACGGGATCCACTGGTGCCTGAACCTCGTGTGCGGCGACGAGGGGGTGCCGGAGGCGGCCCTGATCCGCGCGTTGGAGCCGACCGCAGGTCTCGACGAGCAACGCCGTCGTCGCGGCCTGGAGGACGAGCGCGCGCTGTGCTCCGGCCCCGGCAAGCTCTGCCAGGCGCTTGGCATCACCCGCGAGCACGACGGTCTGCCGCTGGACACCCCGCCGTTCCGCCTTGAGGCACGGCCGAGTGCCCCGGAGATCGTCACCGGCCCACGCGTCGGCATCACGCGCGCAACGGAACTGTCGTGGCGGTACCTCGAAGCCAATTCACCGTTTGTTAGTCGCCCAGCGCCGCGCGCCGCGTGGCGCTCCTGATCGACGAGCGCAGCGAAGTCCTAACCTCGAGACCCGCGGAAAGTGCGGAGCACTTTCCGCGGCTTCAGCCGCGGCCTATGACGAGCCTGATCTGCATTCGCGGCGAGGCTGCGACTCCCGCGACGGGCATCTGGGCGACGACGCGGCCCGCTCGCCCGTCGGCGAAGCGATCGACCGTCGCGATCAGGTCCTTGCCGCGCAGGCGGCGGCGCGCGTCGCGAAGGGAGAGTCCGACCACTCTGGGGACGACCCCGTGTAGCGGCTTCGCGAGGACGAGCGTGACCTTGTCCCACGACGACAACCGACCTTTCCTGGGGAACTGGTCGAGGACGATGTCGACTCGTTGCTTCGCCCGTGCCGGCTTGTAGACGATGTTCGCGGTCAGCGGCTGGGCTCCGAGCCTGAGCTTCGCGCGCGTCAGGGTCATCCCGACGACTCGCGGGATGTCGACCTCGTTCGGCTTGCAGGTCGCCCTGTGCGCAGGCCCGCGTCCGGTGAAGTAGGAGACGAGCTCGGTGTTCCGGCAGTTCCCGTTGTCCAGCTGCAAGGTGCCGTCCCGCCAGACGACGCGTTTCGCCGTCGAGTACTGGTACGAGTACGTCGGGAACGATTCGGCCGGCGTTCCGGCGAGAGCCTGTTGCATGAAGGCGCGCCAGATCTCTGCCGGGAAGGTGCCGCCCGCAACCGCCTGACCGTGGTACTCGGTCAACATCGGCTTCAGCTTGTTCGGATATCCGACCCAGACCGCCGTTGTGAGCTGGGGGGTGTATCCCACGAACCAGGCGTCGCCGTAGTTCTCGGTCGTGCCGGTCTTGCCCGCGACGGCCCGATCTTGGAGTGCCGCGCGCTTGCCCGTACCGGAGCGAACGACGCCCTCGAGGATGCTCGTGAGCAGCGCATCCTCGTCGTGAGTCAGCACGGTGCGTGCGATCGGATGGTTGTCGTCGACGATCCGTCCTTGCGCGTTCGAGACGCGCGCGATCGCGCGCGGCCGGTTACCGAACGTCGATCCGTCCACCCGGCGCCCGTCGTTTGCGAACGTGGAAAAGGCTCGGGCCATCTCGAGCGGGCTGACCGGATCGGCGCCGAGCCCGATCGCGAAATACGGATTGAGATGACGGGTGATTCCCATCAGGCGCGCGGTTCGCGCCACGTTGGCGGGCCCGACGAGGCGGGTCAGTTGCGCGAAGATGCTGTTGTCCGAGACGATCGTCGCCGTCGCGAGGTCGGCGGAGCCCATGTAGTCGTTCTCGTAGTTGTGGACGACCCAGTAGCGATCGCCGATGAAGATCGACACCGGACGGGACGCGAACGTGGTCGACGGAGAAACCCCTTGCCGGAGCGCCGTGGCGAGGACGAAGGGCTTGAAGGACGAGCCGGCCTGGCGCTCGCCCTGGACCGCCAGGTTGAACTGGCTCTGCCGGAAATTGTCGCCGCCGTACATGGCGAGAATCTTGCCCGTGCTCGGGCGGATCGCCACGAGGGCGGCCGACGGGCCGTTGGGCTCTCTGAGCACGGTCTCGATCGCATGCCGGGCGAGCTTCTGCAGGCGGAGGTCGATCGTGGTCTGCACGTCGAGACCACCGCCGAAGACCCGCCTCGTCCCGTACTTCTCGATGAGTTGCTGCTTGATGTAGTTGACGAAGAAGGGAGCAGGCCCTTCGATTCCGGGCAAGCGCACGTCGGCCGCGCGCGGCAGCGGCGCGCGGCCGGCCCGCTTGAGGTCCGCCGCGGAGATCTCGTCCTGGCCGAGCATCGCCTTCAACACCTCGAGGCGGCGCGCTCGGGCCGTTTTCGGATTGGTCACGGGGTCGAACCGCGTCGGGTCGGCCGGGATTCCGGCCAGAAGGGCAGCCTCCGGCAGGGTGAGCCGTGATGCGCTCGTGTTGAAGTACGTCTGCGCCGCACGCTGGATGCCGTAAGCGCCGTTTCCGAAGTAGATCGTGTTCAGGTACGCCGTCAGGATCCGCGGCTTCTTCCAGCGCTGCTCGAGCTGCCAGGCGAGCGCTGCCTCCTTCAGCTTGCGGCTGATGGTGCGCGCCGTCGTGACGCATGAGTTCTTGACGAACTGCTGCGTGATCGTCGAGCCGCCCTGCACCACCTTCTTGCTCGTGATGTCCGCCCAGACCGCTCGGCCGATGCCGCGAAGATCAACGCCGCGGTGCTCGTAGAAGCGTTTGTCCTCGACCGCGACAATCGCCTGCTGCATGATCGGCGCGATATCAGCGTTGTCGACGAGGATCCGGCTCTCGGAACCCCGGAGCGTCGCGAGAATGGTGTGCCCGTCGTTTGCGTAGATGTGCCCGTCCACTTCGCGCGGGACGCGGGTCGGGTCGCAGTTCGGAATCTGGCCGGCGACGGCTGTGATCAGCCCGAAGGTGAACGCCGCGGTCCCGAGCAGGAAGAGGATGAGGAGAAGGGCCGAGAGGCGGAACTTGCGGATCCTCCGCCGTCGCCGGCTGGAGCCCGACGGCGAGGTGCTGCGTCTACGGCGAAGCAAGCGTCGGAGTTTAGCTCCGTTAGGCGTTCCTAACGATTACGAAGGGTGATTGCGTGGGAGTCGCCGAGCCCCCGTGTCGTTCCTCCGTGACCATCACCGTCGCGCCGAGCGCCACGGGTCGCTCGAGCGGAACCGAGACCGCTGTTCCCCCGTCGAAGAGCCCGGCCGGCTGGGGGGCGCCGTGGTCGGCCACCCAGGCCTCGTACGTCCGGCCTGCGCCCGCTGGAGCGAGCTTGTTCAGCACGAGCGCACCGGCACCGTTCGGTCCGACGACCAGCGTCCCTCGTGCGAAGGAGATTTTGCGAGAGCCCGGTTGAGCCAGGATCTGCGCGACTTGCTGCTGGCGCTTGAGCTCGGCCTCACGTCGGTCGAGCTTGTTCGAGAGTGAGTTCGCCCACAGCCCAAGTCCCACCGCCAGGCACGCCGCGACTGCGGCAATCGCCACGAGCGGTTTGACCCAACGCGGTCGCAGCGGCACGACATTGGGTCGCTCGCTCTTCGCCTGCTCGAGGATGCGGGAGCGAAGGTCGGCCGGCGGAGCCGGCGCATCGGTGGCGTAGGCCAGGGCGCTCGCCGACTCGGACAGCGCCGCGAGCTCCTCCTGGCAGCGTTCACAACGCGCCAGGTGCGCCTCGTACCTGCGCGCGTCCTCCGGATCGAGGGCGTCGAGCGCATAGGCGGCGGTCAGGTCGTGTAGGGCGTCGGCTTCCATGCCGCCTCTCCGGGTCTCGGTTCTCCGAGCAGCTCGCGCAGCCGCGCGAGGCCGGTGAACATCCTGCTCTTGATCGTACCGACGGGCTCTCCCAACCTCTCCGCGAGCTCGGACTGCGTGAAGCCGCCGTAGTACGCCAGCTCGAGCGCCTCCCGCTGCTGGTCCGGGAGCTTCCTCAGGGCGGACTGCACGCGCTCGCGCTCCATGCGTAGCCAGGCATCGTCTTCCGCCGATTCCGCCGGAGCGGCGGGCTCGACGCCGTCGCGAAGCGGCTCGGCGCGCCGGCGATCTTCGCGCCGCACGAGATCGACCGCCCGCCGATGCACGAACGTCAGCAGCCACGTACCCGCTCGGCCACGCTCGGGGATGAAGCGATCGGCGTTGCGCCACGCGGCGAGAAATCCCTCCTGGACTGCGTCTTCTGCGAGCTTCTCGTCCCGGAGAATGCGTAGCGCGAGTCCGTACGCGACGCGGCCGAAACGGTCGTAGAGCTCGGCCAGCGCCGACTCGTCGGATCGGGCAAGCATCGCGACCACGGCTTCGTCGGAGAGGTGCGCGAAGGATCGCGGCATCAGCCGGGGAGTCTTTCCCATCGGCGGTGATTCGCCTACCGGGACGTTCCGGTTCGGTCCGAACCGATTCGGCGACCGAGGCGAACCAGGCCCGATGCGACGGCCACCTCGAGACTCCGACCGGCCGTCTGAAAGGAGCAATCCGACCATGCGCAAGCTGGCACTCCTACTCCTGGGGGCCGCGGCGATAGGGGCGCTGTTCGCGGCGTTCACCTCGCGGGGCGGAAGCCCCTCCGCGGCCCAGGCCTCGAGCCACCGGGAAGCGCCGTTGATCTCGGAGGATCCCTCCGCGGACAACACCGACACCTACGCATTCCGTAGTCCCGACCGGCCGGACACGGTCACGCTGATCGCGAACTACATCCCCGGCGAGGATCCGGCGGCCGGACCGAACTGGTACACGTTCTCGCCGTCTGCCCGGTACGTGCTGTACGCCGACAAGAACGGCGACGGCAAGCCGGACATCACGTGGCGGTTCGCCTTCAAGAACCAGAAGCCCGTCGCGTTCCTGCAGAACACGCAGCAGATCTACACGGTCACGCGGATCGAGGGGAACTCGAGCAAGGTCGTCGGGAGTGGCTTGCTCACTCCGCCCGACAACATCGGCCCGCGCTCGACTCCGAACTATCACGCACTTGCCATGGCGGGCGTCCACGACCTGAGCGACGGTTCGAAGGTTTTTGCCGGACAGCGTGACGATGGTTTCTTCGGCGACATCGGTGCGGCGTTCGACCTCGTGGCAATTCGCAGCGGCACCGGCGCCAGCGGCGGCGGCAAGGACTTCTTCGCGGGCTACGGGGTCCACACGATCTCGCTGCAGGTCCCGCTCGCACAGCTCGACAACGGCGGCAACCACGTCGTCGGCATCTGGGCTGCGTCGGAACGGCCCAAGGTGACCGTCGAGGCCAAGGACAGGCAGGTCCAGCGCTCGTCGCGTTGGGTGCAGGTGTCCCGTCTCGGCAACCCGTTGATCAACGAGCTGCTCATTCCGACGGAGCTCAAGGACAAGTGGAACGCGAGCACGCCGGACAAGGACAAGCAGTTCGAGCAGTACTACTCGAGTCCGATCCTGGCCAAGCTGCTGAACCAGCTCTATCCGCAGTTCGGTCCGTTTCAGGAGACCGGCCGCACGGATCTCGTGTCCGTCCTGCTCACCGGCCTGAAGGAGCCGAACCTCAACTTCACCGGTAACACGCTCGCCGACGAGATTCGGCTGAACCTGGCGATCGCGCCGACGGCTCCAGTCGGGCACGGCAACCGCCTCGGCGTTCTCGGCGGCGACCTCGCCGGCTACCCGAACGGCCGCCGGCTCGAGGACGACGTCATCGACATCTCCGAGCGCGCGCTCGGCGGCGTTCTGATAGGTCACAGCCTGCCGCTCGGTGACGGCGTCGATGCGAATGACGTCCCCTACCTCTCGACGTTCCCGTATCAGGCCGATCCGTTCAGCGGCTACGAGAACACGAAGGGACTGCAGAAGCCGTAATGACGGTGAGGCGGCTTCTTCTTGGAGGAGCGGCGGCGGCTCTGACCGCCGCCGCCCTCCTGCTCGGCGGCGTGCTGTCCGGCGGCTCCTCGAAAGGGGCGGGCGCCGTGCCCCTCGCATCGGGGCTCGCGGAGACCGACACAGCCCTGCTGCCACGTCTGCAGGCGCAGCTCCGCGCAAAGCCCCGGGATGCGCACGGGCTCGCACTGCTCGGACTTGCGTATCAGCAGCGGGCACGGGAGACCGGCGATCCGACGTACTACACGAAGTCCGACGGCGTCCTGCGACGAGCTTTGCACTACGCGCCGAACGATCTTCTGTCCACGACCGGGCTCGGAGCACTCGCGCTCTCCCGTCATCGTTTTCGCGACGCGCTCGTCCTCGGGCGTCGTGCCGTAGCGCTCTCTCCGACAACGGCTCGGGGCTACGGCGTGCTCGGCGACGCGTTGCTGGAGCTCGGTCGCTACCGGCAGGCGTTCGAGACTTTCGATCGCATGGTCTCCCTCAAGCCGAGCCTTTCCTCCTATGCGCGCATCTCGTACGCGCGCGAGCTGATCGGCGACGTTCGCGGCGCGGCGACCGCCATGCGCCTCGCGATCGATGCGGCGGTCGGCCAACCCGAGGCTCTCGCCTGGTCGCACACTCAACTCGGCAAGCTCTTCTGGTCTCAGGGTCACATCGCTGCGGCGGCGCGGGAGTACCGCAACGCGCTCGCCGTCCGGCACGGCTATGTCTACGCCCTCGACGGCCTGGCTCAGGTCGAAGCGGCGCGCGGCCGGCTGCGAGCGGGGATTGCAGCCGAGCAGCGCGCGGTGGACGGGATCCCGCTGCCGCAGTTCGTCGCCACGCTCGGTGACCTCTATCGGCTGGCCGGCGATCGGACGGTGGCGCGAAGGCAGTACGCGCTGATTGGCGCAATCCAGCGGTTGTTGCGGGCCAACGGCGTCAAGACGGACCTCGAGACGGCGCTGTTCGACGTCGATCATGCGATCCGCCTGCCGCAGGCCCTGCGTCTCGCGCGGGCTGCCCGCGCAGCCCGCCCCTCGATCGACGGCGACGACGTCCTGGCGTGGGCGCTGACGCGTGAGGGCCGCTGCAGCGAGGCATTGCCCTACGCAGAGCGGGCGTTGCGGCTCGGGACCCGCGACGCGACGAAGCTCTTCCATCGGGGCATGATCGAGCTTTGCCTCGGCCACGGAGAGGACGCGAAGCAGTGGTTCCGGCGGGCCCTTGCGCTGAACCCGCACTTCTCGATCCTCTGGGCCCCGGTCGCGAGGCGGTTTGCGGCATGAGACGGTGCGTCTTCATCGCGGCTGTCATTGCGGCGCTCGTACTGCCCGTCGCCGCATCTGCGCATCCGCTCGGCAACTTCACCATCAACCGGTTCAGCCGCCTCGAAGTTGCCGGCCCGCGCGTATACGTGCTCTACGTCCTCGATCTCGCCGAGATCCCGACCTTCCAGGCAGGGCGTATCGACGCGCCGGCGTACGCGCAGCGACTCGCGCGCGGCGCCCAACTGACGGTGAACGGCCGCCACGCGCGCCTCGTGCCGATCGAGACCGCCCTCGCGCATCCCCCCGGCGCCGGCGGCTTGAGGACGACACGGCTGGAGACGGTGCTGCGTGGACCGAAGCTCGCCGGCCCGAGCGCCGTGACGTACCGCGACACGAACTACGCGAACCGCATCGGCTGGAAGGAGATCGTGATCGGCGGAGCGCGGAGCGAGAGCGACGAGCTCCGCGCGTATCCGAAGGACCTGCTGTCGAGCCCGCTCGATGTCACGCGTGTCCAGACCCGCCTTGTCCCAGGGACAGTCCCTGGGACACGGCCGCACGTGTCGGGCCGGGCGGGCCTGCAGGCGCCGGACCGGGTCGCCGACTCCCGTTTCGCGTCGCTCGTCCAGCGAGAACGCCTCGGCTTCTGGGTGATCGTGGCCTCGATCGGCGCAGCGCTCTTCTGGGGAATGGCGCACGCGCTCTCCCCGGGACACGGGAAGACCATCGTCACCGCCTACCTGGTGGGCCAGCGTGGGACGCCACGCCATGCGGCTCTGCTGGGGCTGATCGTCACGGCCACCCACACGATCGGAGTCTTCGCGCTCGGCGCGGTCACGCTCCTGCTCTCTCAGTTCATCGTTCCGGACCGGCTGTACCCATGGCTTAACCTCGTCTCCGGTGTGCTGGTCGTGACGATCGGGGCGTCGGTGTTGCGCTCACGCTGGCGTCACCGCAGCGCACACGCACACGGCCACGAACACCAGCATCACCACGCAGCGCCGAACGGCTTGAGCCGCCGGTCGCTCGTCGCCGTCGGCATCTCGGGCGGGCTGCTGCCGTGCCCGTCGGCTCTCGTTGTCCTACTTGCCGCCATCTCGCTCCATCGTGTCGCCTTCGGGCTCCTGCTCGTCGTCTCGTTCAGCGCGGGGCTGGCCCTGACGATCACCGGGATCGGCCTGGCCGCGGTTGTCGCGCGCAGCGCGTTCCGACGGTTCAGCTTCGAAGGGCGACTTCTCCGGCTGCTCCCGACCGCGAGCGCGCTCGTGATCCTGGTGGCCGGCGTGCTGATGACCGTCCACGCGTTGCCAGGGATCAGCTAGCGATGTTCGGCCTCGACGAGCGCATCGCGTCCTTCTCCAACGGTACGACGCTGCTGATCGTCGTCGGCGTGTCGATGCTTTTGGGCCTGCGCCATGCGAGCGATCCGGACCATCTCGCCGCGGTCACGACGATGATCGCGTCGGGAAGAGAGCGAGCAGCGCATCGTGCCGCCCGCCTCGGGTTCAGCTGGGGACTCGGGCACGCGACCTCGCTGTTTGCGTTCGGGCTGCCAGTCGTCCTCTACAGCGCCTACCTTCCCAAGGTCGTGCAGCAGGCAGCCGAGACGAGCGTCGGCTTCATGATCGTGCTGCTGTCACTCCTGCTTCTGTCCCGCTGGCGACGTGGGTACTACACCCACCGCGGGGAGCACTCGCACCGCCGGGCGAGAACCGGCTTGCAGGCGTATGGGATCGGACTCGTGCACGGGATGGGCGGAACCGCCGGTGTCGGGCTCCTCCTGCTGGCCACGATCCATAGCCGGGTTCTGGCGATTGCCGCCCTCGGGATCTTCGCCATCTGCACGGCGCTCTCGATGGCTGTGCTCTCCACCGGCTTCGGGTTGGCCCTGGCGAGCGCCCGTGCACGTCGCTCCTTCCAGCTTCTCGCGCCGGCCCTCGGCACGGCCAGCCTCGCCTTCGGAGTCTGGTACGCGCTCGGCGCGCAAGGGCTCGTCCCGTACGTCTTCTAGTTCGATACGTTGCACGGCGTGGCAACCGCAGCGCCGTACGGATCCTGGGTCTCGCCGCTCACATCGGATCTCGTATCCGGTGAGGGCGGGGTCCAGTTCGGCTACGTCGACGTCAGCGAAAACGGCGTCTACTGGACCGAGAGCCGCCCCGAAGAAAAGGGCCGAACCGCGCTCGTCTACAAGCCGGGCGACGGCGAACCGGTCGACGCGGTGCCGCCGGAGTTCAACGTCCGGACGCGCGTCCATGAATACGGAGGCGGCGCGTGGTTTCGGGACGGAGAGGTCGTTTTCTGCTCGAGCTTCGACGACAGCCGTCTCTACCGCATCGACCGGCCGGGCGCCGAGCCTCGACCGATCACACCCGAGCCACGGGAGCCCCACGCGCTGCGGTATGCCGACGGTCGGGTCTTTGCCGACGGCCGGCTGATCGTCTGCGTTCGCGAGACGCACGGCGCGGGCGAGCCCACGAACGAGCTCGTCGTGCTGCCGACGGACGGGTCGGCCGATCCGCGCGTCATCGCCACGGGGCGTGACTTCTATGCCGGCCCCCGCCCAAGCCCCGATGGTGCGCGGCTGACCTGGATCGCCTGGGACCACCCGCACATGCCCTTCGAGGGGACTGACCTCTGCGTCGCCGACCTGGCCGCAGATGGATCCATCTCGAACGATCGCCGCGTCGCGGGGTCGGAACAGGAGTCGATCTTCCAGGCGGAGTGGAGTCCGGAAGGCGATTTGCACTTCGTCTCCGACCGGACCGGTTGGTCGAACCTCTACGTCGAGCGGTCGGGAAAGGTCGAGGCGCTCACGACCGAGGAAGCGGAGCTCGGCTACCCGCAGTGGGTCTTCGACCTCACGCGCTACACCTTCCTCTCGGACGGACGCATCGCCTGCTTCTTCACCCGTGCCGCCGTCGACAGCCTGGAGCTGCTCGACCCGAAGAGCGGGCGCCTGGAGCCGGTCGACCTTCCCTACACGAACTACGGAGCGTCGCTGGGGACTGCCGGGACGCGGCTCGTCCTTATCGGCGCCTCGCCGACGAAGCGGCCGGAAGTCGTGGAGGTGGACGTTCAGTCCGGCAAACAGGAAGTCATACGTCTCTCCACCGAGCTCGAGCTCGACCCCGGCTACGTCTCAATCGGCGTGCCGATCGAGTTCGAGGGCACCGACGGCCTGACCTCGCACGCGTTCTACTACCCACCCAGGAATCGCGACTACTTGGGCCCCGACGACGAGCAACCTCCTCTGCTCGTCCATGTGCACGGCGGCCCGACGGCCCACGTGACGAATGCGCTCGAGCTGTCTATCCAGCTCTTCACCAGCCGTGGTATCGCCGTCGTCGATCTCAACTACGGAGGCAGTACGGGATACGGGCGCGAATATCGCGACCGCTTGCGCGGCCGCTGGGGCGAGGTCGATATCGAGGACAGCGCCGCTGCAGTCCGCTTCCTCGCCGACCGCGGTGACATCGATCCGGCTCGTGTCCAGATCAGCGGAGGTAGCGCGGGTGGATATACGACGCTGATGGCAATGGCAGTTCGCGACGAGTTCGCCTCGGGCGTGTCGTACTTCGGCGTCGCGGATCTGGTCACGTTCCACGACGACACGCACAAGTTCGAGTCGCATTACGACGATTACCTCGTCGGCCAGTGGCCGGACGCGGTGGATCTGTACCGGGAGCGTTCACCGATCATGCACGCGGACTCGATCTCGAGGCCCTTGCTGTTGCTTCAGGGCCTGGACGACAAGGTCGTGCCGCCGTCTCAATCAGAGGTGATCGTGGAAGCGCTGAAGCGACGTGGTATTCCGTACGCGTACATCGCCTTCGAGGGAGAGGGCCACGGTTTTCGCAAGGCCGAGAACATGAAGCGCGCAAGCGAGGCGCATCTGTCGTTCCTCGCTCAGGTGTCGGGTTTCGACCTCGCTGACGAGTTCGACCCGATCGAGATCGAAAACCTGGACACAGTCCCGCACTAGACTCGGCTCGATGGACGTCGCCGATCTCACGCGCAATGCGGTCGACGTCCTGCCGAAGGGAGAGCTGGAACGAAAGCTGGAGCTCGGCCGACCCTTGCGCGTCAAGCTGGGGATCGACGTCACCGCGCCGCACATCACACTCGGCAACGGGATCCCGCTGCAACGCATGCGCGCCTTTCAGGACGCCGGCCACATCGGCGTTCTGATCGTCGGTGACTACACGGCGCGCATCGGGGATCCGTCCGGCGTCTCGGCCGAGCGGCCGATCATTCCGCCGGAGGAGATCGACCGGATGGCGGAACGCTTCTTCGAGTCGGCGTACACGATTCTCGATCGCGACCGGACGGAGGTGCGGTTCAACGGCGAGTGGCTGTCGAAGGTCGACTTCGCGGAAGTGCTACGGCTGACACGCGCGGTCACCGTCGCGCGCATCCTCGAGCGCGACGACTTTGCGAAGCGGTTCGCGGCGCAGCAGGCGATCTCCGTGTCCGAGCTCCTCTATCCGCTCATGCAGGCTTACGACTCCGTCGCGATCGAAGCGGACGTCGAGCTCGGCGGAACCGATCAGCTCTACAACCTGCTCACCGGTCGCGACGTGATGCAGGCCTACGGGCTCGAGCCTCAGGTCGTGCTCACTACTCCGCTCATCGAGTCATGGGACGGATCGAAGATGAGCGGCTCGAAGGGCAACTACATTGCGCTCGTCGAAGATCCGAACGAGCAGTTCGGCAAGGCGATGCGTCTCCCCGACGAGCTCCTGGCCGACTACTACCGACTCGTGATGGAGCAGGAGCCACCGACCGGCGATCCGATGCAGGCCAAGCTCGCTCTCGCTCGGTTCATCGTCGAACGCGGGCACGGCCCGGATGCGGCGGCCGCCGCGGAAGAGCACTTCACCCGCGTCGTCCGTGAGCACCAGGCGCCGGACACGGTTGACGAGATACCGCTGCCTGACGGCGACCCCGTTCACGTGCCGGCCCTGCTCGTCGAGTACTTCGGGCTCGACTCGACGAGCGAGGCTAGGCGGCTGATTAGCCAGGGCGGGGTCAAGGTCGACGGCGAGCCGCTGGCCGAGATCGACGTTCCGAGGGCCAGGCTCGAAGGAGCGCTCGTCCAGGCCGGGAAGCGCCGATTCATGCGGTTTTCCCGCGCTTGACCGGTGTTGGATCGCTGCTATCATGCCTCGGCTGCCCGATAGGGCGGTGTAAGACAGTCCCTGTACCTCGACACTGGAGCGCCCTCAGGACGCAACGGATACGACGAAAGTCTCCGAGCTTCCCTGGGCCTCTGGCGCGAGTCGGAGGCTTTTTTACGCCGGGTCTACGAGCGACGGTCTTTGAAAACTCAGCAGCGTTCTACGTCGAGACCTCACCGATCCCTTGGGACCGGGGAGGAAACGAACAACCTGTCACAACCCTTCGGGGTTGGACTTTGAGCACAAGCTCAAAGTGAAAGATCGCCGGTGATTGTTGCCGGCAATCATTCTTCACGGAGAGTTTGATCCTGGCTCAGGACGAACGCTGGCGGCGCGCTTAACACATGCAAGTCGAGCGAGAACCAGGCCTTCGGGCCTGGGGACAGCGGCGAACGGGTGAG
>Ga0066709_100002287_pt1 | contig 13815 bp, 9 predicted proteins | sample GraSoiAngelo_158_FD_79665 | JGI IMG/M metagenome (GOLD analysis project Ga0066709, IMG submission 79665) | Grasslands soil microbial communities from the Angelo Coastal Reserve, California, USA - 14_1009_16_30cm | ecosystem: Environmental > Terrestrial > Soil > Grasslands | place: USA... | reverse complement strand
CGTCGCTCGCGGCGGCCGACGAACAGGAGCCGCTGTCGGCCCGCAACCGGCTCGGGCGAGCGCGACTCGTCAGGGAAGATGCCGAGTGGTACGCGGCGCAATCGGCGGATCGAGCCCGGATCGAGGCCCATGAGACGCTCGTAGTCCCCGAGGACGCCCGCGCTGGGGACACATACCGTGTCCGCGTGCTCGATCTGCCATCGATCGAGCAACAGGCAGGCCCGCATGTCCCTGGTGCGCTGCCACTGCTCGGTGATGATCACGCGGGCGAGCGGGGACACCAGCATGAGGACGGTCGGATAGAGCCGGGCACGAACGAGGGCAGCTGCCTCGCAGTCCCAGTTCGACGCGTGCACCACGTCGAAGGGGGTGCCCCGGGCCTCGAGTTCAGCGAGGGTGCGCACGACGGTCAGCGCGTGGCTCAGGTTGCGGGCGAGAACCGGCCGATCACCGACCGGCGCGAGGGGCGCCGCGCTCGGATCGGAGATGCCGTGAATCACGAACTCGAGACTCTCGCGCACCAGCGGCTTCTCGCTCCTGCAGAACAGGTGAACCGCGTGGCCACGCTCGTGAAGTCCGCGCGCGAGGTCGAACGTGTACCGGCCGACGCCGCCGTTTCCAGGCTGGCCGGGGAGGGCCTGGCTCAGCAGTGCAATCCGCAAAGGTCGCTCGGTCGTCGGCAGGGGAAAGGACACGAAGGGCGGCGGGAGCACCCGGAAGTCCCCGAACCTTCGCCGCCGGGTGAGGCCCGACCAGAACCCACTGGCGGCGCCGACGTACAGCTGAACCATCAGGCGCGCCCAGTGTCGCCGGGAGATCTTCCCCGTCCGGCGCCATTCGACGATCTGCTCGGCGTAATGCTTCCGGGGAGCGGCTGCCACCGTCTTCGCGATTCGCCTGGGGAGACGGTCGGCGCCGTTCTTCAGGGCGAAGTACGTGTCGCTTCGTGCGATCACGTGCCAGTTGCGGTCGAAGTAGCTGGGGCGGCGTTCGGAGCCGGCCTGGTAGTGCCGGCCCCCGGTGTCAGACAGGTTACGGACCGTGAAATCAGCGCGGGCGACACTGAGGCACAACTCGGCTGCGTGGTGAAAGGTGTTGAAGAACTCGTCGAAGCCGCCGATCGCGATCAGAGCGTTGCGCCTGAAGGCGCAGTTGCAGCCCTGGACCCGCTGCACCCACTCCCCATCACGAACGGCGGGGCCGTCCTTCGCGATGTCGAACATCTGAAAGCCATAATCCGAGGTCGACCCGCCGTTGAACTCGACCCAGGGCGAGTCTCCTTGCCAGACTGGCCCCCCGACCGCGCCGACACGATCCGCTCCATCGGCGGCGAACGCGTCGAGGTAGCGGGCGAGCCAATGAACGTCATCGGGTAGAGCGTCGTCGTCGATGAAGACGACGATCTCTCCGGCAGCGGCCGCGATCCCGAGGTTGCGCGAATGCGAGAGATTTCGGCTCGGGCACGAGACGAGCTTGATCCGCTGCCGGTAGTCATCCAACACCGCGTGCGTCTCGTCCGTGGAGGGTCCGTTCACGACCACCAACTCGAACGGGCCGCCACGCAGGTGCGCGAGACCTGGCAGGAGCCGGCGCAGGTAAGGTGCGCGGTTGTACGTATTGATGACGACGCTCGCCCGGAGCCCTGTCTCCGTCATGCTGCGGCCCGATGGCGAAGCAGGCGGAGACCGCCCCAGATGACCGGCTTGCCGTCGATCGAGCGGCCCTCCGGTGTTTGCTCCGTGGAGAGCATGCCGCAATCCATCAGTCGGTCGGCGTGCTTGTGCACCATCTCGTCGATGGCCTCCGCCACCTCGAAATAGTGGGCGTCGTGGAAGATCACGTACGCGCCGTCGGTCAGGACTGGCAGCACGCCTTCGATGTCTTTGGCCACACCCGCCCGGCCGTGATCGCCATCGATGAGCACGAAGTCGAAGGCGCCACCCGCGGCGGCCACCGCCTCCCGAAGCACTTCGGGCGACGGCCCCGTGACGAGGGTCGCGTGATGCCGCAGCTGCTGCCAGTGCTCGGATGCCACGAGGGGCTTCGGGTCGACGCACACGAGGTGTCCTGCCCCGAGATCGTCGAGCGCAGCACCGATGATCAACGAGGATCCCCCGTTGTAAGTCCCGATCTCGAGGCATCGCTTCGGCCGCAGCGCGAAGACGAGGCCGAAAAGAAGCACGCGCTCCGCGGAGGTCATGCGCGCGGGGGTGTGGTAGACGATGCCGAAGCGACCGGGTCGTGCTTCCATGGCGGTTCCCTGGGGGGCGGCTGCGAGAGCCTGGGCTGACTCGGACCGCTGATAGCCGATCGCGCGGTGGAAGATCAATTGGTTCCCGAGGCTCCGCGGGTCACGATCCTCCCTACCGCAGATCCGGAGTCGGTGACGGCCTGCGGACAGATCGGCGACGTGCACACGCTTGAAGCCGCCCTGGGCCGCGTAGAGCTCGACATCGCGTGCCACGCCGTCCACTTCGACGAAGGCTCGACCGCTCCAGGGATGGGTCCAGAAGAAAACGAGGAGATCGCTGCCGTCGAAGTCGATGGTCAACGCGGCCCGGTCGCCTCCCTCCGTGAGACGCCCGGTGAGTGCCTCGTGCAACGGGACAATCTGCCAGTTGCCCTCGTACAGGATGCTTGGAGACTGGTGATGGAAGCCCACGTGCACGTGCCGGCTCGATCGGTAGTCGTCCCGCCGCCGCGCCATGATGACGAGGCTCGCCGCGAGTTCCGGCTGATCGAGGAAGAGCGCCGCTCACGCGCGCGCGAACGCGGGGTCCTGGATCCGCTCGTCCAACGTGTGGTACAGGGAGCCGTTGAAACCCTGGGCAACCAGGATCTCGAATCGCGGGTCCAGGTAGCGGCGGAGCTCCGTATAGCTCATGAGCGCGACGTGCTCGGCACCGACGCAGTACCGTTCGCCGTTCATACGGTAGAGATAGGCATCCGCATTCGGCGTGGTGAGAATCAGAAGCCCGCCCGGCTTGAGCACGCGATGGACCTCGTCGAGAAACGCATCGGTGTTCTCCACGTGCTCGACGCACTCCCCGGCGAAGAAGAGATCGACGCTCCCGTCCTTGAGCTTCAGATCATCGCCGCGCGAGGTAATGTACGAGTAGTGCTTGCCGTATGGATACTCGCCGGTGGCCGAGATGCGCGCCGATTCCCTGATCGCCTCGTACGAGACGTCGATGCCGATGGCGTAGCCGCAGCGCTGGAGACGCGGGTAGATGCACGCGAAGCCCCAGCTGCCGACGCCGTAGTCCACGCACACCTTGTCGGACAAATCACCGACGGGCAGGCGATCGAGCAGCTCCATGCGCCGCTCGTGCGCCGCCTGCATGAACGGAGGCATCGGCTGGTATATCGATTCCCCTCGGGCGATGGCATCCCGGAAACGCCTTTCGTAGGACTCCACCAGCTCGTCGCACTGGTTGAACGCGCCCGCGTCACGGAGGAGGTTCGCTGCCTCGGCGGACGCCCGGCCCTCCGGCGCCGCCATTGCCAGGGGGGCGACGGCGCGGCCCTCTCGAGATCGCTCGTTGCCGCCGATGGAAGCCACTGACCCTCCTCCGCGTGGTCGATCAACCCGGCCTACGGTAGACGAAGAGCGGACTCGTCTCGCCCGTCTGCAGGTACGCGAGGACGGCGGCCAGCCGCCGGCGGGCCTCGGCCTCGGAGAAGCGCTGGAGGTTGGCGCGCTGGGAAGCCAGGACGCGGGTCCGGAGGGTCGTGTCCGTCAGCGTCAGGTACATCAGCTCGGCGATGCGTGGCGCGTCCCACTCGTGGACGAGCAGGCCCGATCCGCCCATCGTCTCCGGCACGGCAGCGGCGGCGTATGCGATCACCGGGACGTCCAGCGCCATCGCCTGGGCGATCGGCATGCAGAATCCCTCGTGCTCCGAGGGGCAGACGAAAACGTCTGCGGCCTGCAGGTATGCCATCACCTCCGCGTCGGACAGCTTGCCCGTGAAGTGGATCCGTTCGCGGCTGGGCAACGTGCCGCGCAGCCGCTCCAGCTCCGCGCGATACTCGGGCTCCACGCGATCGTTGCCGACCAGCCAGAGTTGGGCCTCGCGCCCGATCTTCCGGTAGTAGTAGTCGAAAACCCGCATCACACGATCCTGACGCTTGTTCCGCGCCACGCGTCCGACGAACACGACGTGGACGTCCTCGCCCCGCTCCAGTGTCTCGAGCAGCGCCCGATCGGGCGGGGCCGTACGAATCGTGGTCTGATCGACGACCGGATAGAGGTGAAGGGTGGGCTTCGGTCGTGTCGTGTACCGGCAGAACTCCTCGACGTTGTACTCGGAGTCGCCGAGGATCAGATCGAACGCATCGGCGATTTGGCGCAGCTGAGCATAACCTGCCGTTGTCGAGCGGAAGAGATCGGAATCGCGCGGGAAGAAATGCGGCGGCGTGATGTTGTGATAGTGCACCGCTTTCCGCCCGCGGAGGACCTGTAGCATCCAGGTGGAGCTGTTCTGGCCCCAGTAGTGAAAGATCAGGCCGCAATCAGGGGTGGCGAGCGCTTCATGGCAGGGACGCGTCTCGTGGCCGATGTCCGGGTGAGCGTATTGTGCCAGGACCGCAGCGGGTTGACCCAGTTCGGCGAGCAGGGCGGCGTTCCGTCGTGCGATGCTGCTCACCGCGTCGCCGATGTCCATCGCCTCCATGACCTGGTAGATCATCGCGACCCGACGTGGGCGAGCAGCTCCATCTCCGGACAGATCCCGTTCATCCGGTCGGTGGCAACCACATTGACTCGCGCGAACCCGCATTCGAGGAGCAGAGCACGCAGGCTTTCGGGGGTATACATCGCGAAGTGATCGTCGCCTTCGTAGTCCTGCCCGCCGAAGGTCAGGAGCTTGAAGTCCGCGAGCGGCATCCGCCCGTCGTGCAGCCGCTCGAGCATCGCTGCCCAGTCCGGGCAGACGATCCTGAGGACGCCTCCCGGGCGGAGGAGGCCCTTCCAATGCGCTAGGATCCGCGTGCGTAGCTGATATTCGCGGAAGTGCTCGACCAGATGTGACGACGCCAGCTCGTCGATCGACCCGGGCTCGAAGGGAAGCCGCCGCGCGTCGGCGACGACGTCGACGCCCTGCAGCTCGCGGAGATCGACGTTGAGGTAGCCCTCCCACGGCTTCTCACCGCACCCGAGGTTGACCTTGACGCCGTCGCCCATGGCTTCGAGGCGTCGACGATACCCCTCCGGATCGGGGATGCGGGGATCGGGCAGGCTCGGCTGCCGTGTCCCCGCGGCTTCCCCCAACTCGCGCGTTTCCAGCGCCAGGTTCTCGTGCTTCCGCTGGAGGAGCGCGATCCAGGCGCTCTGGCCGTGCAGCGATGCCTCGAGGCGCTCTACGCGCCCGCGCTGGCTCTCCTGCTCCTCGGCGAGGCGCCCGAGGCGGGTCCTCTCCTCGTGCAGCGCGAGCCCCAGCCGGACATCCTCCGCGGCCAGGTCCTCGACATGGGAGCGAAGCCGATCCTGCAGCCCCTGGTGCAGCCGCCGCACCTCCTCGACGTGTTGTCGGAGAGCGCGGAGCTCTGCGACCAGCAAGCCGAGGACCTCGACGAGGAGGGCGTTGAAATGAAGCTGCCGCCAACCGAATACGCGGATGGGAACGTTCAGGAAGCGCTTCACGAGGCTTCGCCAGTCGCGCCCGGTAGGGACGAACAAGGGGGCGTGCATCGCGCGCATGGCGTTGAGCCGCTCGGACAGATCGAGGGATTCCGGAGGCCACGTCGGAGTCGACGGCGCCGCGCCCGCATCACGCTCGCTCGACGCGAGCGCGCCACCCTCGAGGTGATCGTCGATCACGCGCAGGATCTCGCTCAATTCGCGCTGACCTGTGGGGCTCCCGAAGAACGAGCTCTCCATTTCGTCCCTACGCGCTCCTCTTTGCGTCGAGCATCCGGCCGATGAACGAACGGATCGTCTCGGCGGCGAGCGCGGAGCCTTCCGTATCGCGGCGCTCCCGCCATGGGACCATGTCGAGGTAGCGGAAGCGGCCGCTCGTTGCGCGCAGCCCCCGGTGCTTCTCGATCAGCTCGCGGACCGTCCCCTGGACGCGGGCCGGCTGGCCGTAGGCGACGGCACCTGGCGGGACGTCGCCCGTGACCAGCGAGCAGGCGCCGACGACCGCACCGGCCCCGATCGTCACGCCGCAGGCGATGGTCGTGTTGGCGCCGATGTAGCAGCGGCTGCCGAGGACGACGTGTCCGAACTTCAACGGTTCACCGGCGACGTTGTTCAGTGCCGAGTCGTGGAGGAGGATGCACACGCCGCGCGCGAGCACGACCCCGTCCTCGATGGTGAGCAGCGGAGCGAAGTCCCGCTCGACGTACACGTCGGCCCCGAGGAAGACGTTCTGGCCGACCGCCGCCCCGAGGGAGCGAAGCTCGACGATGCGGGGATCATCAGCCACGGCAGGCACGCTACCCCTCGTACACGCTCGCGGTCACCTCCGCGGGCTCGTGGTAAATGTACCAGATGCGGCGCACCGGATCGGCACCGACATTGAAGACGTATGCAATGTCGATCTGATCGAGGGGCACGCGATGGGTCAGATCCTCCGAGCACTCGACGAACGCCGCCAGGACGGAGTACGAGGCCGGGGCCAGGCGCACGTCGAACGCGAACTCGACGACGAACCGCCGAGCGTTCGGGTCGACACGGATGCCTTCGTCGATCGTGGTCGTACCGAAGAGATCGACCCGGTTGCGGTCCCGGACGATGTAGGAGAACTCCACGCGCGGACCGATGGGCTGCAGCCGCTCGGCGTGGAGGCGGAGCCGGACGCGCTCTCCGAAGGTCACCTCGCTGAGGGGCGACTCGCTGAAGTAGTCGAGAAATTCCACGGCAGTCAGGCGCGCCTTCGCGGTCCCATAGCGGTCCACCTCGCTACTGCGGTCGCCCAGGTTCGGATCGCGCCGGAAGGTAAGCGTGGGTGGTGTCCTCACGCGACCGCCGATCCACCAGACACCCGTCCCCCGGCCCCCACGCGGCTCCGCCGGGGCGATGAGCACCGTATGCTCCCCGCTTGGCAGGTGGAAGCGAACGCTCTCGATACGGCGCTCGGTCGGATGGAAGAGATCGACGACCCGGACGCTCCCGTCGAGGGTGAGATGGGCGGCGCCCGCCTCGGGGCCGCGGACGAAGAGGAGATCGATCTCGCTGCCTGCGCACCGGAATCCCGCGAGTGCCCCGCTGTCGCCGGCATGGCGCGCGGGGGCTGGTAGACCGGGCAGGGGCTCGCGCGTCCACGACCCCCGCAAGAAGAGCGTCTCGTCGGTCAGGTCGACCTCGCCGCTCACGCGCCGGAGGAGCGTCGCAGGGCGCGGCGGTGCAACTTCGGTGGGCGCCTCGTGATCGATCGGCGTGCCGCCCAGCGGCTCGCGCATGCGCATGAACGCAAGGTACTTCTCGACCGCGACGCCGGCGTCCCCGCAGTAGCGTGTCTGGCCGCCGTCCAGCCAGAGCCCGCGCCGGCAAAGCCGCTTCACCGTGTCCGTGGCGTGCGACACGAAGAGCAACGTCATCCCTCGCTCGACGAGCTGACGGATCCGGCGCATGCACTTGTGCTGGAAGTAGGCGTCGCCCACCGAGAGGGCCTCGTCGACGATCAGCACGTCGGCCTCCACGTGTGCTTGCACGGCAAAGGCGAGCCGCAGCACCATCCCGCTCGAGTAGAGCTTGACGGGCTGTTCGATGAACTCCCCGATGTCGGCGAACGCAGCGATCTCGTCGAACCGGCGCTCCATCTCGGCCTGCGCGATGTTCAGGATCGCGCCGTTGAGGAAGACATTCTCGCGTCCCGTGAACTCCGGGTTGAAGCCACTGCCCAGTTCGAGCAGCGCCGCCACACGCCCGGTCACCGACACCTCGCCCGCCGTGGGGGTGAGCGTCCCGGCGATGATCTGGAGGAGCGTGCTCTTGCCGCTACCGTTGCGTCCGATGATCCCGACCGTCTCTCCCCTGCGGACCTCGAGGCACGCGTCCCGCAGCGCCCAAAATTCGCGACCGTACGTCTTCCCGAACCTCCACAGCAGCTGCTCCTTCAGGCGGTCCTGCGGGCGGTCGTAGAGGCGGTACATCTTGCCCACGTTGCGTACGGAGATCATGACCGCCGCATCGCGACCGGGCTCGGCCTCCACGCCGCCGTACTCCGGGCGCATCGTTACGCGCGAGAGACTAACGTCGCGGGCATGGAGCTCAGACGACATCGGCGAAGCCCGATCTCGTCTTCATGAACCAAGCATACCCGAGGGAGAAGATCGCTCCCGACACCAGCGTGACGCCCAGCCAGGCGGTCCAGTCCGGAGTCTGGTTCCAGACGAGCGTCCGCCGGAAGCTCTCCACGACCTCGGACAGCGGGTTCGCGTGCATGAGAGGGCGGAGGCCCTCGGGAACCGCATCGATGCGATAGAAGACGGGGGTCAAGAAGATCAGAATCTGAGTGAGAATGGCAACCGCGTAGGAGATGTCCCGCAGGTAAACGCCGAGGGAGGCGAGGAGCCAGCTGATACCCAGGCTCAGTTCGATCAGCGGAATGGCGGCGAGTGGGAGAAGCGCGACTCTCCAGGACACCGCGCCGAGCAACACGAGATTGCCGATCATCAGGATCACGACGCTGATCAGACCATGGAACAGCGCCGCCCCGAAGGCGCTCACCGGTAGGATCTGCAGCGGAAAGACGACCTTCTTGACGTAGTTGACGTTGGAAACGATCAGGGTCGGGGCTCGGTTCACGGACTCCGAGAAGACGTTGTAGGCGATCAGTCCAGCGAAGAGGGTAACGGCGAACTCTCCCTGAGTGATCTCGCCCTCGAGGCGCCACCGCGCCTTGAAGATGGTCGAGAACACGAAGGTGTATATGCCGAGCATCATCAGCGGGTTGACGAGCGACCAGAGGATGCCGAGGTGTGACCCACGGTATCGTCCCAGGATGTCGCGGCGCACGAACTGGTGGAGCAGCTCGCGATGTACGTACAGGTCGTAAAGGGGCGCCATCGGGTTCAGGTAGCGGTACCAGGGCGCGGAGGCCACGCTCGGGCGGGCCCCCGGTGAGCGAGCGTGCAACTTGCGCGCGTCCCCGAGAAGCCACGCTGCCACGGCGACCGCTGCAAAGGCAAGAACCGTCTCGCCGCCGAACCGCCACGCTCCCGAGCGGGGGGACGCCGCCCGGGCGACGATGTCTCCTGCGGAGGCACCAGACGGCATGCATGCGACCAGGCTGCCGGCAACGAGCAGCGTTGCGGCGCGCTTCAGGGCGGCCCGGGAGGCGTAAAGCACAAGGCGCGGCTGGGATGAACAGAATACTCCGGCATCAGAAGCCGGCGGCGAGTCGTTCGTCAGGCTTCGCAAGCGTGGCGCTGGGGATCTGATCGTTGCTGCATCGCGAGCGGATACCAGACTGCCCCCCCGAGGGCAACGCCGAGTGCCGCATCCAAACGTGACAGGGCGCGGGGACCGTGACCGGCGCAGCCCGCGAGCCCGGGCGTCGCCCTCTACGCGACCTGGTTGCAAGCTGTCGGCGAGCCCCACCAGGCGTTCAGCGAGCGTTGAGGATCATCTGCCGGAGCGCAGCGATCTTCTCCTGGATGATCCGGCCGCAGCGATCCGACACCTTCTGCTTCCGCACCTGCCTTCGCGTCCGCTTCTGGATGGCGGCCAGCTGGCGGACTACCCCCCTGAGCGCTCGGTTGCGTTTCCGCCCCGTGGCGGCCACCGCCTTCGCGAGCAGCGCCTGCGCCCTGGAGAGCTTGCTCGCGATGAACGCCCGGAGCTTGGCGTCGACCGCTTCGTCGCCGCAGAGCGATCCCGAGAACAGAATGTTCAGCCGACACTGGGCGCCCGGCAGGCCATCGCCGCAGGTCGCAGGCCCGCATGAGGGCAACGGGAGCGACGTCGTCGTCGTGCTCGGTGCGGGGCAGTTGGTGATCGCATCGCCCCCGCCGGCAGCGATCTTGGCGACGAAGGCGTCGTCGCCGCCGGCGTTCGTCGGCTGGTAGGCGCCCGGCACCGCGAGATCCGTCGCGCTGGTCGTGATGCCAACGTACGTGTCGCCGCCGCCGTTCAGCGCGAGCGGCGACGACGCGCCGATGTCGGCGAAGCTCCCCGCGGTGAAGCCGGCGAGCAGCGAGCAGACGGCAGTGTCGGGGTTCGTAGGATCGAACTCCGCGACGAACACCCGGTCCCCCGTTTGCCCGGCGGCATGCACGTGGCCGGCGGCGTCGACCTTGAGCGCCGAGACCGCGGCCGGGTCCAGGTGGCTCGGCACTGCGAAGGGTACCGGCAAGCCGGTCGCGTCCAGGATCAGCGCGGGCAGGAAGACCTTTCCGGTTCCGTCGACGTCCAGTGGTACCCCGGAGGCGCCCGAATAGGTTGAGAACACCGGCACGCCCGACACGTCGAACCGAGTCACGAAGTTCTCGGAGACCAGCTGCGTGACGCCCGCGTAGAATCGGGGCAACGGCCCCGGGGCGAGCACGAGCGCGTTCAGGTTGGAGGGGAGTACGCCTACCAGCGGTGTCCAGCTCGCGCCACCGTCGGTGCTCCGCGCGAGCGCGGACGTCCCGATCGTGCCGACACCGTAGAGCGTCGCCGGATGCAACGGGTCGATGCGCAACAGTGTCGTGTTTTCCAGACAGCCGAAGGTCAAATCCCAGTGCAGCCCGCCATCCGTCGTCTTCGCGAAGCCGAAGCTGCCCGCCACGTAGATGATGTGCGGGTCGGTCGGGTCGAGTGCGAGCGCGCCGATGCCGGAGCAGCCTCCCCGATAGCAGGTGCCGAACGCATCGGACGCGAGGGTCCACGTCTGCCCGCGGTCGGAGCTCTGCGCCACGCGTCGAAAGCCGGTCACCACGAGGTGATTGGAATCGGTCGGATCGATCGCCAAGAAGGTGCCGGGAAAAAAGCCGACGTCGGACAGGCCTCCGGGCAGGGCAACCGCGGTCCAATGGTCCGCTCCGTCGTCGCTCCGGGAGATGCCGGAGGGGGTGTGCTGGAAGCCACTCACGAGGTACACGGTATCGGGGTATCCGGGGTCGATGACCAGCTGGGTGGCGCCGAATCCGGAAGGCAGCCCGACATTCGCGACGAGCCAATGAGCGCCACCGTCTCGAGTGCGCACCAGGTTGCCGCCCGAGGTGCCGTAGGTCGCCGCATAGACGGTCGTGGGATGCAGGGGATCGACGGCCAGCGCGACGACGCCGATCGTGGGCGAGGGCGGGCGGTAGATGAGCGTCCAGCTGCCACCACCGTCGGTGCTGCGGTAGATGCCGCCCAGTCCCGTGCTCAAGAGCGTGTCCGGACTCGTGCCGGCGTACACGGTCATCGGGTCCGCGGGATCGACCGCCACGGCCGTCACGCTCGCCTCCCGCATCGGAGCCGTGCTGGGCGCCCAGGTCTCGCCCCCGTCGGCCGATCGGAGGAAGGGACCGGGCAACGACGCTGGACGCCAGGCACCCGCCGTCGTGGGGAAGGCCGAGGAGACGGTGAGACCGGCGACCCACGTGTCGCCGCCCGCCTTGGTCGCGACAGTAGGCTGGTCCTCGTATCCTTCCCCGCCGAGATAGGTCGCGTACTGGATCGTGCCGGTGGCGTCGAACTGGGCGACGAACGCATCCTGGCTTCCGCCGCCGTACGTGGACTGCGACGCGGCCTGGACCGGGAAGGGTGCTGTGGAATTGCTCCCGCTGGACGTCACGCCGACCACGTGCACCCGTCCGGCTGAGTCCACCGCGAGGCCGGTGCCGATGTCGTATCCCCCACCGCCAAGATAGGTGCTGAACGACAACGCACCGGCGGCGTCGACCTTGGCGACGAACGCATCCAGATCGCCACCGGAGGTCGGCTGCGCCGCGTTCACCGTCGGAAGCCCGCCGGGGGTGAAGCCCGTCAGGAACACGTTGCCAGCGCCGTCCACGGCGGCGCCGTTGACCGTCCCGCTCACTTCGCTGTCCGTCGTGAGGCCGCCGAAGACCACCGAGGAGAGCAACGTCGATCCCGTCGGATCGAGCTTGCTGACGAACGCGAGCTTGGAGGGCGGGGTCGGATGAGGCATCGACGGGACGGTCGGGAAGTCAGTGGAAAGCGTCGTACCGACCACATAGACGTTGCCCACGTCGTCGACGCCGATGCCGGCCAGCCGGTCGTCCAGCGAGCCGCCGAGATAAGTGCCGAAGGCGAGCACCGGATCCACCACGAGGGGCAGCCGCCGATCGTGCCGCCCGACTACGAACCCCGCCCGACGCCCGCCGAGCAGGCGCCAGCGTCCGGACACCGGGACCCGATGGCCACGCGTCTCTTGATAGACGACCGGGCGCCCGTACCGCAGCGTCGCGCGGCCCGTGCGCACGACCAGATCGCCGTGGTCGACTTGCAAGCGGTCGACGCCGTCGAAGGCGAGGCGGAGCACGCCGGGATCGGCGCCCGGCGCGAGGTGGAGGTCATACTCGAGCTGCCCGTCGCGCGCGGAGAAGATGGCATCGACACCGGGGTAGAGGTCGTGATATCCGATCGCGTCCCAGGTCGGCACACCGACCAGCCACGCGCGCGGATCGTCCCCCACGTAGTAGTTGACGCGCGCATCGAGCTCACGGGTCCCGACGGGCGCCACCCGCGGATTTGCCCCGAGCCATCGGACGCGCACGGACGTGTACGTCGACGCGGCACGGACGACCTGCGTGCTGCCGTCCAGCAGGAGCGTCCAGTCACCGCCCCGGGCGACGAACTGACCGTGCGGTCCTGCCTGCCCGCGGTTCTCCTCGAACGCCAACGGCAACCGCCGCCCCGGGTCCCGCGGTCCAGCTGCCAGGGGCGCAGGCACGAGGCAGAGGGCCAGGATGATCCGGCGACGCCGCGCGCGCGCTCCGGATCGACGACTGATCGGTGCCATCTCAGTTGCCCTCGGCCACGAAGCGGTTGGTCCGGTTCCTGACCACGAAGTCGTTCACCGCGCGCGGGGCGGTCGCTGCGGCGAGCTTCACGATGACGAAGTGATTCGAGCCCACCCACGAACTCGTGGTCGGGGTGCGCACCACGCCGAGGCCCTGGGCGGGATTGATCGAGTCGCCGGTGATGCCGGCGATCGTGCTCTGCCAGCCGCTCGCGGACCGAGGGAGGAGTGCGGTGCCCCCCGCCGCGATCAGGAGCATTGACAGCATCGCGCGCACACCTTCACCTACGTCTCGTCGCGGCCGTCGCATTTCCAGCCCTCTCCCTCGAAGAAGCGCAACCAACGCGCGAGCTCTCGCGCGCGGGGTTGCCAGTAGGCGGTCACTCCCAGGTGGTCGAGATCGTCGCGCATCCTTGCGGCCAGCTCCGCCGAACGTCCATCGCGCTGGACGGCAAGGCTGGTCCGGAGCCGGAGATCCGCCTCGCACCGGATCAGCTCCACGCCCGCCGCCTCCTGAACTGCGCGCGCCACCCGGAGCACGGCCGCCGCGGGCTCTCGGAGCAGATCCTCGTACAGGACACGTACTGGTTCGATTCCCTCCGTCTGGAAGAACTCCTCCCAGAGGTGCTCCTCCGTGAGGATCGCCTGGAGCATGCTGAGAAGGCCGAAGAAGTCGTATTCCAGCTCGTCGGCTTCCCCGCTTCGGGGAGTCGACGACGTCCAGATGCCCGACTTGGACGCCCGCCACAGCGAGATGGCCTGCCCGATCTTGTCCCGCCGTTGCAGGTGGACCCACCGGAGCCGCGGTGAGAGCGCGACTAGGCCGTCGTTGCGCCCGAAGTGTCGTCGCAGCGCCTCGACGAGTACGTTCTTGTGGTCCCACGTCAGCTTCACACCGAAGATGCCGTTCTGG
>Ga0066709_100002284_pt1 | contig 13824 bp, 12 predicted proteins | sample GraSoiAngelo_158_FD_79665 | JGI IMG/M metagenome (GOLD analysis project Ga0066709, IMG submission 79665) | Grasslands soil microbial communities from the Angelo Coastal Reserve, California, USA - 14_1009_16_30cm | ecosystem: Environmental > Terrestrial > Soil > Grasslands | place: USA... | reverse complement strand
ATGTCCGGGAGCTGGAACGCTCAAACGCCCCCGCCGCCCGGCTCGCACTGGCCGTCTTCACCTATCGGGTGGCGACCGCCGTCGGCGCGATGGCGACCGCACTCGGCGGGCTCGACGCGCTCGTCTTCACTGCCGGCATCGGCGAGAAATCGGCCTCCATCCGAGCCGCCGTCTGCGCGCGGCTCGGCTTCCTCGGGGTCGAGCTCGATCGCCAGGCCAACGAGGCCGCAAGGCCCGACACCACGGTCTCGACGTCGGATAGCCCGGTCCGGGTCGTCGTCCTCGAGGCCCACGAAGACGTCGTAGCCGCCCGAGCCGTTCGGCAGCTGCTCGAGCTTTAGTAGATGTCGCCGCCGTCGCTGTCGCCGGGACCCGGCGTCGGCAGGAAAGAGACGTCGTCGGCCGACTCGCTCCGGCTCCACGAGAAGGCCTCTTCCGCGATCCGCGGCGGGCCGGCCACGTACTCGCCCCAGGCGGACGCGGCCTCCCATAGCTTGGCGTCCGAGAGCAGCCTCGTTAGCCGTCATGCGGTTGCCGCGGCCGGCGATAAGCGAGACGATCACGGCATGGCACACAAGAGCTTCAGCGACAACGAGGCGCGGTCGATCGGCGAGCAGATCGGGATCGACTGGTCGAGCGCGCCCTTCGACGTCGACCAGTTCCGCCGGGGCATGGATGTCGAACTCGAGCACGGGCTCCACGATTTCCTGACCAACGTCACCGACGATGACCCGCTCGTCACGGGAAAGATCGCGCTTGCCCATCTCAACGAGTTTCCGGACTACTACACGCGGCTCGAGCGGATGGAGGAGGAGGCGAAGCGCGAGCACGGCGGCGCGTGAATCCGGACGGCAGACAGGCCCAAAAGGCGGCGGCGTTCGCAGCGCTTCACACCGGCGACCCGTTCGTGATCCCCAATCCGTGGGACGCCGGATCTGCGCGCGTCCTCGCCGCGCTCGGGTTCAAGGCACTCGCGACCACGAGCTCAGGCTTCGCCTTCACCCTCGGCCGTCGCGACGGCCGGGTGACGCTCGACGAGGTGGTCGCCCACACGGCGGCCATCGCCGGCGCGACCGAGCTTCCGGTCTCGGTCGATCTCGAGAACGGCTACGGCCCCGATCCGGCCGATGCGGCACGCGCGATCACGCAGGCGGCGGAGGCCGGGGCCGTCGGCGGCTCGATCGAGGACTTCGACCCGGGCGGTCGGCTCTACGAGCCGCACCACGCCGCCGAGCGGATCTCCGCGGCGGCGGAGGCTGCTCGCGGGCTTGGGTTCCCGTTCGTGCTGACCGCGCGAGCCGAGAACCACATCCGCGGAAACCCCGACCTCGACGACACGATCGCCCGGTTGCAGGCCTTCGAGCAGGCGGGCGCCGACGTCCTCTACGCGCCGGGCCTGCGCAGCCTCGAGGAGATTCGTGCCGTGTGCGAAGCGGTCACGCAGCCGGTGAACGTGCTCGCCGTTTCGCAGCTCTCGTTCCCCCAGATCGCCGGGGCGGGCGCACGCCGAGTGAGCGTCGGCGGCAGCCTGACCTGGGTCGCGGTCAAGGCGCTTGCCGACGCGGCTGAGGCGATTCGCGACCGGGGCGACTTCTCCGCCCTGGCCGTAACGCTTCCGCTCGACGAATGGCTCGCAGGGGGGTGAACCGGGTCAGGCGTCGCGCAGCAACCCCCCTCGATGCGCCAGCGCCACCGCCTCGAGGCGCGAATGCGCCCCGAGGGCACGCAGGATGTGCCGGATGTGGTTGCGGACCGTCTCCTTGCTCAGGTGGAGCATGGCGGCGATCTGGTCGGTCGACGCGCCTTCCCCGAGCAGCTGCAGCACCTGATCCTGGCGCGGAGTCAGCTTCGGGGCCGGCGACGCGCGCTCGCGCGGCTTGCCGGGGAGGACGACTCCGAAGACCGCGTGACAGTCGTCGCCGTTCTCGATCGGCACCGAGCTGATCTCCGCCCGCCGGCGGCGACCGTCGGCGGTGAAGACGTCCACCTCGTAGTCGGTGAACGGCGCGCCTTCGAGCTTCCGCCGAAGCTGCCGCTGAACGAGCGGGACGTCCTCGGGCGCAACGACCGTGGCGAACGGACGGCGTCTGAGATCGCCGAACATCTTCTCGGCAGCGTCGTTGCCCCAGGTGACGGTCCCGTCGCTCGCGGCAACGAAGCTCGGCACCTTCACCTTCTTGAGCGTGCTGGTGAGCTCGATCGAGGAATGCTTTTGTGGCATTTGACTCGATTCTGCGCCGATTCGACGCCAGGTTCCAGCCGGCTGCGAGAACGCCGCTTTGACCCGGCCGTGTCATGACGGCGCGAACGGCCGAGTGCAGCATCCCGCGGGGGGCTGCTCGCAGGTGTCGGGATGTGCACACTCTCGGCGGCTGTGGCCGGGCTCTCTCCAGGCCCCGCACGAGTTGCCGCAGGCTCAGCGGGAGCAGCCCCACCTCTAGCTGCTTGGCCCAAGCACGCGAACCCGCGATAGTCGGCAGCGCGATGCGCGAGCTGCCGACCGGGACGGTGACGCCGCTCTTCAGCAACATCGCCGGTTCGACCCGGCTGCTGGAGGAACTCGGCGACCAGTACGCCATGCGCTCGCCGGCTCCAAGCCGACGTGATCGACCTCAGCTGAAGAGTTGTCGGCGGAAAGCGAGGCGGAGCTCAGGCGCAAGCTCCAGGCCGTAGGTCCGCGAGATGTGGCCTCGATCGACGCACGTCACGGTCTTGTTGACGACGAGCGGACAGAGGTACCGGGTCGACGATCCGCGCGGGTGGGCGCAGAACCAGCCGAGCGTGTCGACGAAGCCGATCCCGTGCTTGCGCGCGTTCGCCGCGATCGCTCGATTCGTCGAGAGCTGAACCCGCGTCGCCTCGGTCGTGCAGGTCGCCATCGTCGCTCGCGGAGCGAGCAGGCAATCGGTCGGATCGCGCTTCTGCCCCGGCACGTCCCCGACAACGATCACGCTCGCGGAGGCCCGCTTCATCGTCGCTGCGAGGGCGCTGACGGGCTCGATCGCTCGTGGTGGCTTCCAGACGGCCATCCAGCTGCCGATGACAAGGGTCACGTCAGGGCGCAGCGCCGAGGCGCGCCCGGTCGCCCAGCGGTACCACTTCCCGCACTCACCCTTCGAGCTCCAGGAGCGGGGAATGCAGCGCGGCTTGACGAACGGAACGACGGCCCACCCGTCCCGGCTAGCCATACGCAGGATCGGCGGCATCCACATCTCCGCATGCGAGTCGCCGATCACCACGATCGTCTTCGAGCTGCGAGCGTCGCCGAGGCGGCAGATCTTGTTCGACGTCTTCCCTTCCCCCGGCGAGCAGCCGGCCGGGAACGTGTAGAAGTCGCCGCGGAGATTGCTAGGCGAGGGAGTGACCGGGGAGGGAAGCGGGGCACCGCGCTCGGCTTGCCTGACCGCGGCGACGACTGCGTCCAGCGACTGCGTCTTCGCGGGCGCGCCTGCTCGCACGAGCTGCGCCGGGTGCACCGCGGCGGCCGCGGCGTCGAGACGGGTGGCCGTTCGGTCGATCGAGGCGAGGATGAAAACGGCGACGAGGACGACGGCCGTCGCCGAGGCGGGCCAGAGCAAGCCGCTCACGCTCAGCCTGGGCCTCATCCGCCTGATCGGGTTCTCGACGAAGCGGTAGCTCGCGACCGAGAGCAAGAAGGCGAAGGCGAGCAGCGCGAGCTTGACGCCGAGCGGCAGCTCGCGTCCTGCGTATTGCGTCGCGAGGATCAGCACAGGCCAGTGCCAGAGGTAGAACGCGTAGGACCGGTCGCCGAGGTAACGGAATGGCGCCAGTGCGAGCACGCGTCGGATGTCGAATGCGGTCTGCCCCGCCGCCAGTCCCGCGCCGATCACAAGAGCCGCTCCGACGGCGGGCACCAGCGCCGCCGAGCCAGGGAACGGCGTGCTCTCGGAGTAGGCGTAAGCCGCATAGCCGATCGCGAACAGGCCGAGCCAGCCGAGAGCGAGCCCCGCGCCGGCCGGGAGGCGGCGGAGATGGGGCGCGACGACGGCGAGTGCGGCTCCAAGCGCGAGCTCCCAGGCCCGGGCGAAGGTCGAGTAGTAAGCCGCGCCGGGCGAGGCCGCGGTGACGTGGACCGACCACAGGAGCGAGGCGGCGCCGACGGCCACCAGGACAACCAGGAGCCGGCGAAACCGTACGGCGAGCAGCAAGGCAAGCAACGACGGCCAGACGAAGTAGAACTGCTCCTCGACGGCAAGCGACCAGAAGTGCAGGAACGGTGAGGGCGGCTGACCCTGGGCGAAGTAATCGCTGCCCTGGCGTGCGAAGTGAACGTTGGCAGCAAAGAGCGCTGACCAGATGCTGTCGTTGACGGCCTCGCGGGCCCGGACGAAGTTGAGCAGGTGATGAGCGGCGACGTCCGTGACGACGAGCGTCAGCGCGGCAGCCGGAAGAATGCGCCGGGCACGTCGCAGGTAGAAGTTCGGAAGCGAGATCGTTCCCCGGTTGGCGAACTCCGCCAAGAGGATGCCCGTGATCAGGAAGCCGGAGAGGACGAAGAAGACGTCGACGCCGACGTAGCCGCCCGACAGGAACGGCACGCCCGCGTGCCCGAAAGCCACAAGCAGAACCGCAACAGCTCGCAAACCCTGGATGTCGTCTCTGTGCGCCACCCGCCAGCCCTTGGTCGACCGAAGCAGAAGACAACGGCTTTCGACCGACGCTAACCGGCTTCCGTTAACGATCCATTAGGCACAAGTTCGGATCTCCGCCACCCACGTCTCAGCCCCGGTGGAGAGGTTGTTGCAGTTTCGGCGCGATTGTCCCCTTGACAAAAACCGGTGTCGGACACCGCCGTTGGGACGCGGCCGTTTGCGCCTCGGCTCAAGTCGAACGGGGCGAGCGGCTCGATGCTCGAAACATCGTCCGGGCCCGCCGTTTGAGAATCCCCGCGCCGCGGTACTGACAGCGCGGTGGCTGGATCGTCCAGTTGCCCGAACGCGAGGCGCAACGAGAAGGAGCGTCCCGAGATGTCTCGGCGCACGATGTCGTTGCTGCGGCTCTCGACCCGTTCACGACCAGGGGAGCGGACGCCTCGCCTACCTCGGAGAAGGAGGAAACGATGCGTCGCATCTTGCTCGTGGTCGGGATTGCCATCGCCGCGCTCGCGGCCGCAACCCTGGCTGTAACGGCGGCGGCTCCCGCCGCCGGTCCGCCACGCTACCTCGACGCGAACGCGCCGATCAAAGACCGCGTCGGCGACCTGCTCGATCGGATGACGCTCGCTGAGAAGGTCGGCCAGATGGACCAGATCGTGATCGGCAAGCTCCGCGACACAAACTCGCCCGCAAACGGTGACTGCAACAACGCCGGCGGAAACAACGACCCCCTGCAGACGACATGCCTGCAGCGGGTGTTGATCGACTACGACACCGGCTCGATCCTCTCAGGCGGCACCGACAACCCGGCCGACAACACCGGGCACGGCTGGGCAGAGCAGTACAACACGATCCAGCATTACGCGATCGACCACTCGCGCCTCCACATCCCGGTCATCTACGGCGTCGACGCCGTTCATGGCTTCGGTCACCCGTACGAGGCGACACTCTTCCCGCAGTCGATCGGGATGGGCGCGACCTGGGACACCGACCTGGCGCAGGCCGCGGGCGCGGCCACCCGGGAGCAGTTGCTTGCGACCGGCGGGAACTGGGACTTCGCGCCGGTGCAAGACCTCGCCCGGGACAACCGCTGGGGCCGCTACTACGAGACCTGGGCCGAGGAGCCCGAGCTCGCTGCCGCGCTCGGCGGCGCCAACATCCGCGGGCTCCAGGGCGGCGGCTTCGATTCGCCGCAGGTCGCGGCGACCGTTAAGCACTTCGCCGGCTACTCGGAGTCGATCAACGGCCACGACCGCGTCGAGGCGCAGCTCCCGATCCGCTACCTGCAGGACATCTTCCTCCCGTCCTATGCAGGCGGGATCGATGCGGGAGCGGCCACGGTGATGGTGGACTCGGGGTCGATCAACAACATCCCGGCCACTGCCTCGCACTTCCTACTGACCGAGGAGCTGCGCCACCGGCTCGGCTTCAAGGGTGTCGTGATCAGCGACTACGGCGACGTGCCGGCGCTGCAGAACACGTACCACGTTGCGCCCGACTTCCCCGGCGCGATCGCCAAGGCGGTCAACGCCGGCGTCGACGTCAGCATGACCCCGTTCGACTACGTCGGCTGGAACAACGGCCTGATCCAGGACGTCCAGAACGGCGTCGTGTCTCAGAAACGGATCGACGATTCGGTGAGCAGGATCCTGACGCTCAAGTTCGAGTTGGGCCTGTTTGACCACCCGTACGTTGATCCCGCGACGGCGGACGCAGCGGTCAAGGCCAACAAGGACCTCGCGCGCCGGGCCGCGGATGAGTCGATCACGCTGCTGCGCAACCAAAACTCGATCCTTCCGCTCTCGACGAACAGCAAGCTCGTCGTCACCGGCCCGAGCGCGGACTCGGTCGCGAACCAACTCGGCGGCTGGAGCGTGAGCTGGCAGGGCGTCTACGACGCGGGGAACCACGTCTGCTGCATGGGGCCGCCGAATCAGATCCCGCCTGCGACGACCGTTCTCGAGGGCATCCAGGCACAGGACACGAACGTGACCTCGGTTCCGACCGGCCAGACGGTGACGGCTGCGCAGCAGCAGGCCGCCGTAACGGCGACGAGCTCGGCAGACGCGGCCGTCGTGGTGGTCGGCGAAAGGGCCTACGCCGAAGGGCTCGGGGACAATCCGACGCCGGCGCTTGCGGCCGACCAGCAGTCCTTGATCGCCGCACTCCAGGGAACCGGCAAGCCGGTAATCGTCGTGGTGATCGCCGGCCGACCGCTCGGCCTTGGCCCGGCCGCGAGCGCCAACGCCCTCTTGATGGCCTACCTGCCCGGCACCGAGGGGGGCGCCGGGGTGGCCGATGTCCTCTTCGGCACGGTCAACCCGAGCGGCCACCTGCCGGTGACGTGGCCTTCGGCTTCCGACCACAACGCGGGCGACTTCCAGAGCGGCGGCGCATCGACAGCCGGAGACGAGCCGAAGTTCTTCGACCAGCTGCCGGGCACCAACTCCGGTCAAGGCTCGGGTTACAACGCCCGTTACGCGTTCGGCTTCGGGCTCTCGTACACGACCTTCGCGATGAGCGGCCTCTCCGTCACGGGCTCCGTCTCGCGTCACGGCAACGTCACCGCCACCTTCACCGTGGCCAATACAGGGAGCCGGGGCGGCACCGCCGTCGTACCGGTCTACGTGCGCCAACCGGTCAGCGATGTCCTTGCACCGCCGCGGCGACTCGTGGGGTTCACGCGCGTCGACCTCGCCTCGGGAGCATCCCAGGCGGAGCACGTCTCGTTCCCTGTTTCCGAGCTCGCCGTGACGCCGGCCGACATCGACAGCTCCAAGCGGCCGGCAGTGGAACCTGGCGCGTACCAGGTCCAGGTTGGCTCCCAGACGGCGAACTTCTCGATCACTGGCTGATCGTTCGGCTGGTTTCGTGTTCAAAGGAGGAGGCGGGTCGGCCCGCCTCCTCCTGATCTATCGCCGCAGAAACTGTGTTTGAGCCCGGCGTGCGCGGCCGCTCCAACCGAGCCTTAGAGCCGCGAGCCGACCGGGGAACCGACTGTATGGCTGATCTCGTAGTGGTCCACCGAGTCGATCGACGTCCCGCTGGCTTCAGTTCCCCGCTTCCGAAGCTCGTCTGCCTTGCTCTTGCTTGCGAGAAGGGCGTCTTCGTTCTCCCAGATCGTGATCGAGAGAGCCTTGCCACCCTCGTTGTCGACCAGGAAATAGGCGTGCGAGAAACCGTCGACCTGTTCGAGATCGGCTGAAACGTTCCTGAATCCCTCGATCAGACCGTCGGGATCGTCGGTCTGGTACGTGCTGACACGGGCGTGCATAGAGACCTCCTTAGGTGGGTGCCGACATTCTCACGCCCTGGCATTCAACCAAGGATGAGGCGGCGTCACCCGACCGTTTACAGCCCGCCGATCGTCGCCACGGGCGACGGCCCCTTCGACGTTGTCCACCACACGAACAACGGCGACCCCGTGCTCGGAATCCACATCGCCGGCCCGTCGGCTCCCGGTCAGTTCGCCGAGTCGTGGGTCACCTCGGCTCCTGCCGGACCCGCCGTCTCAAATAGGAAGTCCTTGTACAGACGTTTGGCACGTCCCCTCTTCTGAGCGGTCGAGCTATACCGGCCCGATGCCGAAATCAGATCTGCGGCCCGATGCGACTTCGACTGTTCGACCCTGCGGCGCTACCCGAACTGCGGCAGCACTTCGTCCGCTCGGGGTTCACCGTTGCCGATGACGGTGAGAGGCTGGTCATCCGGCGACTCGACGCACGGAATTACGAGCAGGAGTGCCGCGAGATCGAGCTTCACCTGCAGGTCTGGCAGACGATGCACCCGGACGTCCAGGTCGAGATCGCGCGATAAGAGCTGACGAGGAGCTTGCTCGGGGGAACGAGCGCAGCGCGCGCCCGTTCCCCCTCGAGTGTTTGAGCCTACGGGCCCCAGTCCATCGCGCCGAGCGAAGCAAGCGCGAGCGCGGTCAGGATCGGCAGCCAAATCAGAAGACGATTCCGCATTTCAGCACCTCCTTTCGGCAGTTCGCGGGGACGCCGGACCGCGGCGAACCCTGGTCTTCATCCCCTAGACCATGTTCCGAGGCCGTTGTCAAATGGACGTTGGGCATTGACCCCCTCTGACTTGACCGCCAAGATGGCGTGAGGATGAGGGCGGCGGGCGAATCTGGGGTCGAGACGGTCGGTCAGCGGCTGCGGCGCTTGCGATACGAACGCGGGCTCTCGCAGCGCGAGCTCGCCTCGCCCGGCGTCTCCTATGCCTACATCAGCCGGATCGAAGGCGGCGCCCGGCGGCCCTCGGTCAAGGCGCTACGCCAGCTGGCGCCAAAGCTCGGCGTCTCGGTCGAGTACCTCGAGACCGGCCGCGATCTAAGCGATCGCGACCAGCGCGAGCTGCGGCTGGCCGAGGCGGAGCTGACGCTTCGGCTGGAGCAGGACTCCACCGGGGCAGAAGCGGAGTTCGCGGCGCTGCTTGCCGATGCCCAGGCGGCGGGCGATGCCGAGACAGCGGCGCGGGCGCGCGCGGGCTTGGGTGAGCTTGCCGATCGCCGCGGCGACTTCGAGACGGCGATCGCAGAGCTCGAACCGGCGCGCGCCGCCGGCGTCCTCTCGCCGCTCACACACGCCGATCTCTACGCGACGCTCGCCCGCGCCTACTCGGCTTCGGGCCACCCGCGGCGGGCGGTCGAGCTGCTCGAGGACTGCCTCTCCCAGGTGCAGGCGCAGGCTCCCGAAGACGTCAGCGCCGAGGTTCGCTTTGCCACCTACCTGAGCTACGCGCTCTCCGACCTGGGCGAGCTCGAGCGGGCGAAATCCGTCGTGGGCGAGGCCCTCGGGCGAGCGCAGGAGGCGCCCGATCCCTACTCGCGCGTTCGCCTCTACTGGTCGCTGGCCCGGCTTGCCCTGATGGAGGGGAAGCCGCGCTCTGCGCTTCGCCAGATCCAGCGCGCGATCGGCCTCTTGGAGGCAACCGAAGACACGCGCCAGCTTGCGCGGGCGCACCTTTCCTGCGGAGAGATCTTGATCGACGATGGCCAGCCCGGGCAGGCGCAAGGGCATTTCGAGCTGGCAGAGAAACAGCTGGGCGACCACGCGGATGCCGCCGATCTGGCCTGGCTCTATTCGGAGCAGGCAAGAGCTTCGCTTCTGCTCGGCGAGGACGAGCCCGCCGAACGGCTCGCGCGGCGGGCCCTCTCGTTCCTCGCCGGGGGCGACCCGCTCAAGCGCGCCCGAGCGTACGCAACCTTGGCCGAGGCGCGACCGGAAGAGATTGATGCCTCCCAAGCGGAGTTCGCGCAGGCGCTCGAGGTGCTCGAGGACGAGCGGCGATGGCCGGCGGCGGCCTCAGTGCTTCGGGCCTGGAGCCGGGCGCTTCGGCGCGCCGGTCGCGAGCAAGCTGCCCTGGACGTGCTCGATCGCGCGGCCGCTTACGGCGTCCGGGGCTCGGGCCAGCCGGCCGGCGAACGGCTCTAAGCCGAGGCTAGCCGCTGAAGCTCTGCGGCGGCTGCGACGTCGCGTAGGCGCCCTGGTTGCCCGGCGTCGCCGCGCTCGTCTTTGCGCAGCCGCGCCCTCAACCGGGTCGAGCCCGGCCGGCGAGATTCGAGCGGCGCTTCTCGAGCGGCGCTGACTGCGGCGTTTGCGGCGGTTCCTTCGGGTCTTGCTGCGGCCATGCTCTCCATCCTCGACTGCGCCTGGGCGTGTCAGACGAGAAAGTTGGAAGGGCGGCCCTGCGACGGAAACCGCCCTCCCCTAATTGGAAGCGGCATGGGTGACTTGGCGAGCCTCCCTGAGTGCTTCTCGCTCCCTCGTCCCATTCATCGGCAGGCGCCCGGGAGCTGTTGTCCCCCTAGCGAGGGATCTCTGCTGCCACCTGTTATCCGACTTACAAACCAGACGACGACCCCCCTGGAGAGCTTGTATCCGGGTCCCGCGCTGACTTAGCCACCGAGAGAGCGCCGCTGGCGGGCTCTTTCTTGTGGAGCCAGCCCTCAGCGGTGTCTACCTCGCCCGCCGGAGCTAGCCGGACTGGGTCGTCGATGCGCAGAAGCGGGATGAAGATGTGCGCGAGCGGCCCGATCGCCAGCGCGTAGACGAGGGTGCCGATGCCGACAGTTCCGCCGAGCACCCAGCCGCTGGCGAGGGCACCAAGCTCGAGCGCGGTGCGTACGACGCGGATCGAATGGCCACGCGCCGCCAGCCCCGTCATCAGCCCGTCACGCGGCCCGGGACCGAGCCCCGCCCCGATGTACGCGCCTGTTGCGACGCCGTTCAGCCCGACCCCGGAGAGCAGGAAGATGGTTCGAAGCGTGAGCCCGTGCGGAGCGGGAATCGTCGCCATGCAAAGGTCGATCACGGCCCCGACCACGATGACGTTGCTGAGCGTGCCGAAACCGGGGCGCTGTCGCAGCGGAACCCAGAGAGCGAGCACCACCGCGCCGACGATGATCGCCCAGGTGCCGACCCCCAGCCCGAGCCGGCGCGAGAGACCCTGGTGCAGCACATCCCAGGGATCGACCCCGAGCCCGGCGAGCAGCATGAGCGCGTCGCTGAAGCCGTAGAGCACCAGGCCGGCGTAGAGCTGGGTGAGGCGCCGCAGGCGCGGCGGAGGCACCAGGAGCTCACGCCTGCTCATTCACACTGCCGCATAAAGGCCCCGATGGTCGCGAGATAACGGTCCGTTTCCTCGAGCACGGGCGTGTGAGAGCTCTCTTCCAGGACGACCTCGCGGGCGTCCTGGATGCCCCCGGTCAAGGTGGCGGCGATCGGGTCCGTGCACATGTCATGCCGACCGCGGATGACGAGGGTCGGTAGGTCGATCTCGCCGAGCTTGTCGCGGACGTCCCAGCCGCGGAGGGCGCCCGTCACGGTCCACTCGTTTGGCCCCTGCATCGCCCGGTAGACGTCCCGCGCCTTCTCAGCGTTCATCAGCTCGAGCTCAGGGCGAGGCTTGGGCCCGCGGTAGAAGTGGCGATCGAAGTACGCCTCCATCGCCTGCTCGTATTCCGGAGCGTCGTAAGTACCCGCACGTTCATGTCGGTCGAGAACTTCCACGACGTCGGGCGGGAGGGCGTTCTTCAGCATGAGTTGCTCGGCTGCCCATTGATCAACGCTCGCGAGCGTCGAGCTGAGGATCAGGCTCACGATCCCGTCGGCCCCGGAGAGGACGTGCTCGAGAGCGAGCATGCCTCCCCAGGAGGTGCCGAGGAGGTGAATCCGCTCGAGCCCGAGGTGCGAACGCACTGCGTCGACCTCTTCGCGGAAGACGGCAATCGACCACTCGATGTCGCGCGGGCGATCCGAACCCCCGCAGCCGATCTGGTCGTAGACGACGACCGGGCGCTCGTCAACGAGCCGCTCGAGCGGGCCGAAGTAGTGGTGCGTCGACCCCGGGCCGCCGTGAAGAGCAAGAAGTGGCGCTGCTGGGGACTCGAGATCGCCGACGAGTCGATACCAGGTGCGGTGGCCCCGATAGTCGAGATAGCCCTCAGAAACCGGCGGATTCATCGCTGGCGAAGATATCGATAGCACTCTCGCCACTTCGGACTGCCACGAGTAGGCGCCCGCCGCGCACCGCTCAGCCGCCAAGATCGCTTGGACCGGAAAGGAGAGCATGGTGAACAATCACGAAGTCGTGAGTCGCGAGGAGTGGGCAGCTGCCCGCGAGGAGCTGCTCGCTCGCGAGAAGGAGCACACCCGCCTGGGCGACGACCTGGCGCGGCAGCGGCGCGAGCTGCCCTGGGTCCGAGTCGAGAAGGAGTACCGCTTCGACACGGACGGCGGCACGCGCACGCTCGCGGAGCTGTTCGACGGCCGCGGTCAGCTGCTCGTCTACCACTTCATGTTCGGCCCGAGCTACGAGGTAGGTTGCCCGACCTGCTCGTCGATGGCCGACACCGTCGACGGCGCCCTCCCGCACCTGCACGCCCGCGATGTAACGATGACCTACGTCTCGCAAGCGCCGCTCGAGAAGCTGCAGGCGTACCGGCGGCGGATGGGCTGGAACATGCCCTGGGTCTCGTCGACGGACAGCGACTTCAACTTCGACCTCGGCTACTCACGCACCGAGGAGCAGACGCGCGAGGCGATCGCGCCGATGCTCGAGGCGGGACCGCCGCCGATCCTCGACCACAACGCAAACTCGACGGGCACCGATGTCACGGGCTACCTCACCCAGGGCCCGGGTTTCAGCGCATTCGTCCTCGCCAACGGCACCGTGTACCAGACCTACGGGACCACGGCCCGCGGCCTCGAATTCCTGATGGGCTACTACGGGATCCTCGACCGCGCGCCGAAGGGACGCGACGAAGGGGACTCGTTCCAGATGTGGATCCGCCGGCACGACGAGTACTAGACCGTGTGAAGCAAGCCAAGCCGAGCGACGCCGTGCTCCCAGCGCGAATCAGCCAGCTCCCTGGGCGGTTCGACTTTCGTCTGCCCGCAAGGAGGGCGGAAGAGAAAGGGGCCTTCGCCCCTTCCCCTTGCCCAGTGCCGCCGGAACTAACGCCTTCTCGGCGTCGTCGCGAGCAGCGTCTCCGGCGAGATCTCGCGGAGAATGAACTCGTCGTAGCCAAACAGCGCCGCTGCGACCGCGGAGATCGTGCGCGCTCCGTCGAGCGGTGTCAGGTGCTCCTTCTCGACGGCGCCTTGAATCTCCTTGACGAGCCGCTGCGCGACCTGCCATTTCGGCTCGATCGTGCGCGCAAATTCGGTCGGCTTCATCGAAGCGAACTGCTGGACGAGAGACGGTGTAACCGTTGCCGCCATTGAAAACCCCCCCCTTTCAAGGTCGGATAACGGTTCGGCGACAAGCTAACAAGGGCCGGGCCGGCGAGAGGCCATTTTTCCGCTCCTTGCAGAATCCGATTTTCCTGCAAAGTCCACAAAAAGCGCTTTCGAGCGATTCCGTTCGCTTGCTTAGCTGGCTGGCTACTGGGACGGGCGGCACCGCTGCCCAGACCAAGCCCTGACTGACGATGATCCCATCCACCGACCGGCCGAGCCGAATCCGGGCGGCGACGCGGGGTTTGTGCTCGTGCCGATCCTTATCATGCTGGACTGCTCGCCACCATCAGCTGCGTGGTCACGCTACCCTTCACGTGCCACAGCGAGAAGTAGTCGTTCCTGGCTGCTGCAGCCACTCGCGCAGACCAGCTTCGCGCTCCTACTCCTTCGACTGAGCAGGACCTGTCGTTCTCGGAGCAAGGAGTGCTGATGTCTCGCCACCACGAGTTTCCCCGACGCCT
>Ga0066709_100002280_pt1 | contig 13827 bp, 14 predicted proteins | sample GraSoiAngelo_158_FD_79665 | JGI IMG/M metagenome (GOLD analysis project Ga0066709, IMG submission 79665) | Grasslands soil microbial communities from the Angelo Coastal Reserve, California, USA - 14_1009_16_30cm | ecosystem: Environmental > Terrestrial > Soil > Grasslands | place: USA... | reverse complement strand
GGGGCGGACGGACCTCTGGTGTGCCAGTTGTCGCGCCAGCGGCACGGCTGGTTAGCCACGTTCGGCAGGGATAAGCGCTGAAAGCATCTAAGTGCGAAGCTCGCCCCAAGATGAGATCTCCCATCCTTAATGGAGTAAGGCCCCTCGCAGACTACGAGGTAGATAGGCCGGAGGTGTACGCACGGCAACGTGTTCAGCCGACCGGTACTAATAGGCCGAGGACTTGACCTTTTGCTCGCGCTCGCCATCGGGTTCCGGGGTTCGCCCGGGACTCGCACCCTCACGGACCTCTCGATCGGTTCGCCGGGCCCAACGCGGGGCCCTGGCCGTCCGGATCGGGAGACGCCGTTTCGGTGGCCATGGCGGAGGGGAAACACCCGGTCCCATTCCGAACCCGGAAGTTAAGCCCTCCAGCGCCGATGGTACTGCGTGGGAGACTGCGTGGGAGAGTAGGTCGCCGCCGAGACATATTCGAAAGAAGGACCCCCCGTGGGTCCTTCTTTCGTTTCGGGCTCCCGGATCGAGGGGGGCAGCAGGGAGCGAGCCGATCTCCGCTTTGCCCGGGTAAGGTGTCGAGCATGGGGAAGCATCGGGGCAGTGACATACAGTCGGGCCGGCCAGGTAGGGGCCCTCGGCGAACCGCCGGCCTCGCGCCCACCGGGGCTGGCCGGTCGAAGGGCGCCCGGCGCGCCGGCGTTTCCCCGCCCACGGACCGTTCGCCGGTCCGCCGGCCCTCGGGCCATCGCGGGCCTCGGTCCGTCCAGGAGGAGATCCGGCAGTCGGCCAGGCCGGGGCATGCCGACGGGGCCCTCCGTGCCTTCGAGCAGGCGGTGTCCCTCCTGGAGCGGGGCCGAGACGCCGCCGCGGTGACGGCCGCCCTCCAGGCCAAGGAACTGGCGGGGCGGTCGGGCGCGGTGAGGGAGGTCCTCGGGATCGCGCTGTACCGGGCGGGGCGTTTCCGTGACGCCCTCCGCGAGCTGCAGGCCTACCGGAGGATCACCGGCCGGCTCGACCAGAACCACCTCATCGCCGACAGCCATCGGGCCCTCGGGCAACCGGAGAAGGCGATCGATCCCGCCCGGGAGGCCCTCCGGGCGAGGATCCCCCAAGAAGCCAAGGCCGAGGCGGCCGTGGTGGGAGCTTCGGCGTTGGCCGATCTCGGCCGGTCGGCCGAGGCGCTCTCGATGCTGAAGTCCTTGCCCACCGATCCCGCACGCGCCAGCGAGTCCGACCTTCGGATCTGGTACGCGACCGCGGACATCCTCGCTCGGACCGGGCGGAAGAAGGAAGCCGTGGAGGAGTTCCGGCTGATCATGCGGCACGATCCCGCGGCATTCGACGTCGCCGAACGAATCGCTCAGCTGGACTGAGACCGATCTCGGGAGGGATGGTCGCCCGAGCCGCGTTCCTCGCGCTTTCGCCAGTAGCGGACCAGCCCCGCGGCGTTCATCTCCATCGAGGACAGGATCTCGTACCGCTCGAGGTCCGCGCTCGGATCCATCGCGTCGTCGAATTCATCCGCTGTCTCTCGCTCCAACACGGCGGCGCTCTGGCGAAGGTCGTCCGTCCGCTCGAGCGCGGTCCGAACGACCTCGGCCCACTTCCGGAGTCTCGACCCCGCGAGCTCGCACAGCTCTTCGACTTCGGTCACCGGCCCGAAATGGCTGAACAGCAGCATGCTCCGGACTCGCGAGCGGATCCGCTCAATGCTAAGGACCGCCAGCTCGCCGTTGATGTCCGACGTAGTCGTGGCGGGACGGAGCACCCTGTCGTCGGGGAGGTGGATGCCGAGGGCGTCGCCGGCGAACACCGCGCCGGTGCTCGAGTCGACCAGGGCCACGTGGTGGGACGCATGTCCCGGCGTGTAGATCACCTCCAGCTCCCGGCCACCCAGAGCGATCCGGTGGCCTTCCGAGACCGACCGGAGCCGATCTGCGGGGACGGGTTCCACGGGCCCGAAGAGCTCGCGAAGGCGCTCCGGCCCGTAGACGCGGCCGGCGCTTTCGACCAGCTTGGTGGGGTCAGCGAGGTGGGGAGCGCCTCGATCGTGAGCCCAGAACGTCGCCTCGGTGAATCGGCGAGCGAGCGTTCCCGCCCCCCCGGCGTGGTCGAGGTGGATGTGGGTGACCACGACGTGGGCGAGATCCTCGGGGCCCAGGCCCAGGGACTCGAGTGCCTCGAAGACGGGCTCCGACGACGTGGTCGGGCCCGTCTCGATCAACGTCGGCTCGCGGCCCGTCAGTAGGTAGGCGGAGGTGACCCGGGTCCGGCCCGCCATCCGGGTGTCCACGGCGATGATGCCGTCGGCCACCTCGCTCGTCGCAGGGATGCCCACTGGACCTGGAGTCTAGGACGCAAGGCCCTGGCTCGGCCGGCGACCGGGAGGCGTGTCAGACCCATGCGCTACGGTGCCACCTGGAAAGGAGGAGCCATGGTCGCGGTGAACGTCGTGATCCTGGCCGGAAGGCTCTCCGACGCCCCCGAGGTCAAGGAGATGCCGTCCGGTGACTTCGTGGCCCGGTTCCGCCTGTCCGTCCCCGAGTCCGGCAAGCGAGTTCTCCCTCTCCCGGTCTCGGCGTGGGACAAGGTGGCACGGAAGGGCTGCGAGCGCCTGGTGAAGGGCGACGAGGTCCTGGTCCGAGGACACCTGGTCCGGCGCTTCTTCCGGGACGGCGGCGGGGGTCGTTCGGTGACCGAGGTGGTCGCCACCGAGGTGAAGAAGCTGGAGAAGCAGTCCCAGGACTGAGGAAACCGAATATCGTGGCGACGGTGCCGGTGAGCCCTCATACGGCGACGTCGACGGGCCGAAGAACCATCCCGGTCCGGGGCTTGGGCCAGAAGTAGGTCGACTTCTGGGGGAGCATTCCGCCCTCCTGGATGACCCGGCGGACCCGATCGACGTGCGTCGGCGGGAGGATGAACGCCGCCGAACCCTCCCCGGTAAGGACGGCGCGTTCGACGGCGACCGCGTCCGGCACGAACCGGAGGTCCAGGCCGTCGGCGGCGTCCAGAACCTGCTCGTGAAGGGCGCAGACCGTGGGCGGCGGGCCCTGGAGGCGCGAGACCCGGTGCACGGCCTCGCCCTCCTCGAGGCGAACAGAGCCGTAGGTGAGCTCGTCGTCCCCAAGCGACGCCAGGATCTCGGCCATGTCCCGCACTCGCTCCCCCTGGTCGGGCTCGGCCGGGGTGCCCCGGGTCACCAGGCGGTGGATCGGGAGGACCGGCGGATCCTCGGCGGCTCCGTCGACGATGAGCATCATCATCGAGTCCCACGGACCGGCGCCGTGGGAGGCTCGCATCTCCTCACGGTAGGCCAGGGCCACCGCGTAGCGATGGTGACCGTCGGCGATGAGGAGCGACTCCTGGCTGAGGCCCTCCGTCACCAACTCGGCCCCTCGGATGGCCACCCACATCCGGTGGCGTGTGCCCGACTCGTCCTGGACCTCGAGGAGCGGGGGTGCGCTCATCTCCTGATCCAGGAAGGCGGTCAGTCGATCGTTGGGGCCCTGGAGCACCGCGTAGACGGGCGACAGGTTGGCCCGTACTGCACGCAGCAGGCGCAACCGGTCTTCGATGGGGCCGGGAAGGGTGCGTTCGTGCCGCAGGATCGAGCCTCCCCAGGGCTCGAGGCCCACCTCGGCGATCACGCCGCGGACCCGACGTTCCACGCCGCCGAGGTGGAACTGGAACTCGTACGGGAACACCGCCGGTCCGTCCGTGGGCGCCAGCGCGCCCTCCAGGCGCCACCGGCGCAGGTAGGAGGCCGCTCGCAAATGCCGGTTGTCGGCCTCGTCGTCGCCGGGCTCGTCCCTCCCCAGGATCAACCGCACCACGTTGTTGGGGTGGGCCCGATGGTATCGCTCCTGGTCGATGGGGGAGATCGTGTCGTACGGCGGGGCCGTCACCGTGCCCACCGGCCCCACGACGGAAGGGTCGTACAGTAGGCCGGTGAACGGGCGGACGTCGGGCACGGGTCCTTTATAGGGGATGGAGAGCCACCCTGAACGGTGCCGGTGAGGCCGGATCGACCCGCGTGTACGACCTCGTCGAACGCGCCAGGGAGTTCCTGAGGACCGGCCATCCGCACCAGGCGGCCATGCTCCTCGGGCAGGCGAAGCTGCTGGAACCGGAGAAGGGATCGATCCGGGAGACCCTCGGGAGGGCCCTGTACCTGTCCGGCAGGGCCGCGTGGGCCCGCCGGGAGTTCGCCAAGGCCGTCCAGATCGACCCGGTGAACGACTACGCGCACTTCGGGCTGGCCCTGTCCTGCGCCAGAACCGGACAGCGGTCGAGGGCCATCGCCCATCTGAAGCTCGCCATCGCCATGCGGCCCGGAGCGACGGAGTACCGGGAGGCGCTCGCGCGCATCCAGAGATGAACGCCCGGGCGCACGGCGCAGCTTTGTGATGGGCTCGCTGGTAGATCGCTACGACGCGCTGTTCATCGACCTGGATGGCGTCGTGTACCGGGGCGACCGTCCGGTGGCCGGCGCCGTGAAGGCCCTTCCGGAGGTCCGTGGCCGGGGAGCCAGGATCCTGTTCCTCACGAACAACTCGAGCCGGACCCCGGAGGACGTGGCCGGCAAGCTCGAGGGACTTGGCATCGCGGCGCGTCCCGAGGAGGTCCTGACCTCGGGTGTGGCCATGGCATCCATGCTCGGCCGCGAGGGGTGGCGGGGAAGGACGGCCTTCGTCATCGGCGAGCGAGGGATCCGGGAGGCCCTGGAGCACGTGGGCATCCGGATCCTGGACGGGGAGGCCGGCCGGGCCGACCTGGTCGTCGTGGGGTGGGATCGGTCGGTCGACTATCCGAAGCTCCGGACCGCGGCCCTCCTGGTGCAGCGCGGCGCCCGCCTGGTGGCCACGAACGCCGATGCCTCGTATCCGGCTCCGGACGGCCTGTGGCCCGGCGCGGGGGCCATCCTGGCCGCGGTGACCACGACCACGGGTGCGACCCCAACCGTGGTTGGTAAGCCCGCGAGGCCCCTGTTCGAAGAGGCGGCCGAGCTCACGGGGGCCACCCACCCGCTCATGATCGGGGATCGCCTGGACACCGACGTCTCGGGGGCCTACGGGGCCGGGTGGGACTCCCTCCTGGTGTTCACGGGCGCCTCGCAGCCCTCGGACCTTCTCCGGGCCGAGCACGTCCCGACATACGTTGGCGATGATCTCTCCGCCGTCCTTCGCGATCCGCCACCGGCCAGGTTTCGGCCTGCCGGCCCGACCGACGTTCCGGACATCCGGGCCCTGCTCGAATCGGCCGGCCTCTCGGCTGCCGGGGTGGAGCGCAGGCTCGACCAGACCGTGGTGTGCCCCGGGCGAGCCGAGGGTGCCGACGGCGAGGTGGTCGCGACGGCCTGTCTCCAGCAGATCGAGGAGTTCGGGATCCTCCGTTCGGTGGCGGTCCATGAGGACCATCGGGGCCTCGGGCTCGGGATCCTCGCCGTGGCCGCCGCCGTCGTCACGGCTAGGGATCGGGGCCTGAGCCACGTCTCCCTGTTCACGGAACGCGCGGCGGGCTTTTTCGAGAAGCTCGGGTTTCGGAGATCGGACCGGGCGGACCTCCCGGAGCCCGTCAGGTCCAGCGAGCACGCCGCCGAGGAATGCGCCGCCTCGGCCACGCCGATGACCCTGACCCTGTAGAGCTCCTGGAGGGGAGCAGGAGGCTTCACCACCCGCCGGATGGTTCCCACGGGGGAGGAGGCTGCCGGCGCCACGGCAGGCCGGGGCGGCGGCCGAACATGTCGGGCCGCCTCGGCGGTGGCCGGTCCCGGAATCCCTCCTTGGGGAAGAACAGCAGGGCCAGCACCACCCCGAAGGCGAACCCCCCGATGTGGGCGAAGAACGCCACGCCGCCCCCGGTGTTCACCCGGGAGCCCAGCGACCCCACCCCACTGAAGACCTGCAACACGAACCAAAGCCCCAGCACCACGAACGCCGGCAGGTACACCGCGGTGATGAAGAAGAAGATGATCAAGGTGTAGACGCGCCGGCGAGGGAACATCACGAGGTAGGCGCCGAGCACGCCGGCGATCGCGCCGGAAGCCCCGAGGTTCGGGATCACGGAGTTCGGCGCCACCGCCAGCTGCGCCAACGAGGCGATGATGCCCGAGGCCAGATAGAACAGCAGGTACCAGAGGCGCCCGATCCTGTCCTCGACGTTGTTGCCGAAGACCCACAGGAACAGCATGTTGCCGCCGATGTGCAGCCACCCCCCATGCAGGAACATCGCCTCGAACACCGACTCCCACCACGCCTTGCGGCCGCAGTCGTGCCGCAGCGCCGCCTGGACCTGGCGGGCGTTTCCCACGGAGATGTGGAACTCGTTCGCGATCTCCCTGGCCGCCCGCCCTCCACCGAACCCCAGGCTGGTCTGGTGGCTCACCTCGTACGGGATCTCTGCGTGGCAGAAGAAGAACGTCTGCTGCTGATCCTGCGTGCCGAACGTGGGCTCCCATGCCACGAAGGCCAGGACGTTCAGCGCGATGATGACCAGGGTAACCCACGCCATCTTGCTGGTCGGGTTGTCGTCGCGGAGGGGGAGCATCGGAGTTCGGTTCCTCAGGCCAGCTTCCGAAGCCGGAGGAGGTCGGCGAAGCTCGCTTCCACCTTCACCCGCCCGGCCACGAACGAGGAGAAGAGGGACCGCTTGCCATCGACGATCTCCACCAGGACGTCGCTGCCGGCTTCCAGGCGGATGTCGGCCCGGTCCGGAGCTCGCTTATGCAGCGGACCCATTCGTCCGTTCTCCAGCGTGGTCCAATACACCTGATCGAGGTCGGGGACTACCACCTCGATCACCTTGGCCTCGGGCAGGGCCTTCGCCAGCGCCTCCACGCCCTGATCAGCGTCGTGGAGCCGTCCGATCAGCTGCCGGAGCTTCGTCTCGACCTGTCGCTTGGTGGCCACGGAGCTCCCCGTTCACAGTGGCATGTCACGCTGCGGGCGCCGCCGGCGCGGATCATACCGCGCGGTCCGGCCCGGCCCGTTGCTATCCTGATCCCGAAATGGCTGCCGGCGCGCGGAAGGTCTGCTCGAGAGCGTCGCTCCGTATGCACCATCGGTGAGGTGCGTCGCCGGCTGGACGTCGAGATGGTCAGGCGGGCCATGGCGACCACCCGGTCCGAGGCCGGGCTGGCCATCCGGTCGGGAAAGGTGACCGTGGGGGGGCGTCCGGCGGCCAAGGCGGGCACGCTGGTGGGGCCCGATGAACCGATCGTCCTGGCCGCTCCGGCCCGGCGATTCGTCTCCCGGGGCGGGGAGAAGCTCGGCGCCGCGCTGGACCGCTTCGGCATCGAGGTGGCCGGCCGCGTCGCCCTCGACGCCGGCGCCTCGACCGGCGGGTTCACCGATTGCCTCCTGCAGCGGGGCGCGGCCCAGGTTACCGCCGTCGACGTGGGGTACGGCCAGCTCGACTGGCGGCTCCGGGAGGACCCCCGGGTCACGGTGATGGAACGGACGAACGTTCGGGACCTTCAGCCTGGGGACCTGCCCGAGCCGCCGGATCTGGTGGCGGCCGATCTGTCGTTCATCTCCCTCCGGCTGGCCCTCCCGGCGCTGGCCCGGTGCGCCGCTCCCCGGGCCGACCTGGTGCTTCTGGTGAAGCCGCAGTTCGAAGCGGGACGAAACGAGGTGGGCCGCGGCGGCGTGGTGACCGACCCGGGGGTGTGGGAGCGCGCGTTGCGTTCCGTTGCGGAGGCCTGCGTGGAGGCGGGGTTCGAGGTCCTCGGGGTCGCCTCCTCGCCGCTCCTTGGCCCGGCGGGGAACGTGGAATTCCTGCTCCACGCGCGGCGAGACCCGGGGCGGCCCGGGGAACCGGAGGGGTCGAGTGAACGGATGATCCGCCTGGCGGTGGAGGAAGGCGGCCGGATCCGAGGCGAGGGGCGCGGGGGCAGCCGTGCCAAGAGCGGGGGTGGAGAGGATGGGTGAGGGAACGCCGATCCACAAGGTTGGCGTGATCGCCCACGGCGGCCGGGAGGAGGCCCTGGCCGCGGCCAAGTCGCTGATCGGCTGGCTTCACGAGCGCGGGGTGGCCACCCGATGGCTCGCGGGCGACCGGGTCGGCGCCGGCGAGGAGGTCGAGGCCCCCCGGTTCGGCGATGGGCTCGACCTGGTCCTGTCGGTGGGGGGTGACGGGACCCTGCTGCGAGCGGCGCACATCGCGAGCGGGGCCGGCGTTCCCCTGCTGGGCGTGAAGGTCGGCCGGCTCGGATTCCTGACGGAGGTCGAGCCGTCCCAAGCCCCCGCGCTCCTGTCTCGAATCCTCGAGGGCGACATGGTCACCGACGATCGGATGGCGCTCGAGGCCCGGCCTGTGGATGCGCCCTGGACGGAGCCACAGTGGGCGCTCAACGAGATCATCGTGGAGAAGCGAGCCCGGCACCGGCTGATCACGCTTCGGGCCATGATCGGCGGCGAGTACGTGACCACCTTCTCCGCCGACGGGGTGATCGTGGCCACGCCGACCGGCTCGACGGCGTATTCGTTCTCGGCCCGGGGCCCCATCGTGTCGCCCAAGGTGGCCTGCCTCCTGCTGACCCCGGTGTCCCCGCACATGGTTTTCGACCGGCCGATCGTTCTGGCTCCGGAGGACGGCGTGACCCTGCACGTCATGGGCGACGAGCCCGGCCTGCTCTCCGGCGACGGCCGCCGAGGACTTGAGCTTCCCGTGGGTTCGGCGGTGGAGATCCGCCGTGCCGACCGGCCCGCCCGGCTGGTTCGGAACGCGAGCTCGCCCACGTTCTTCACCCTGTTGCGCGAGAAGTTCTCGCTGCCGGGGGAGGCGCCCGGAGGGCCGGTCCCCCCCGCGTCGCGGGCGCTCTGACCGGTCGCCGTGTCGGTGGCCCCGGGTAGGATTGGCCCCGTGCTGGAGGAGCTCCACGTGTCGGGCCTCGGCGTGGTCGACGACGCCACCCTCGATCTCGCGCCCGGGCTGAACGTGCTCACCGGCGAGACCGGGGCCGGGAAGACCATGATCACCGTGGGGCTGGCCCTTGCCCTGGGGTCCCGGGCCGCTTCGGGGATGGTTCGAAGCGGACGGAAGGCGCTCTCGGTGGAGGCACGATTTCGGGTGTTGTCGCCGAGTCCCGAGGTGGAAGCGTTGCTGGGACGGGACGACGCCTTGGGCGACGGTCCGGACGGCGCGAGGGACGAAGCCCCGGCCGAGGGCACCGTTGGGTCTCCGGGGAATGGCCATGAGCTCGTGCTGGCCCGGACCGTCGGGTCGGAAGGGAAGAGCTCGGCGCGCATCGACGGGCGGCTCGCTCCGGTGGCGAATCTGGCGGCGGTGGGGGACCGGCTGGTCGAGATCCACGGCCAGAACCAGGCAGCCCGGCTCCTGTCGCCGGCGGCCCAGCTGTCGTTCCTCGACCGTTTCGCGGGAGAGGGGCACGAGGACGTGGCGGCCGGGTACCGGGAGGCGTTCGCGGAGCTCCGCCGGACGCTGGCGGCGCTGGATGCTCTCGATCGGGCGGCCAGGGACCGCGAGCGCGAGAAGGACCTCCTTCGCTACCAGATCCGGGAGATCGAGGGGACGGCGGTGTCGCCCGGGGAGCTGCGAGCGCTCGCCGATGAGGAGTCGCGGCTGGCCCACGCCGAGCGGATCCTGGCGCTGGCAGCCGAGGCGGAACGGGCCCTGGGAGAGGATGCCGGCGCCGCCGACGGGCTGCGGCAGGCTGCGGCCGCCGCGCAGGGCATCGCCGTTCTGGACGCATCGGCCGCGCGGCTGTTCGAGAGGCTCCGCTCCGCCGCTGCGGAGGCGGCGGACCTGCTGGGGGAAGTGCGCGCCTACCGTGAGTCGATGGAGGTGGACCCGGCCCGCCTGGTCGCGGTCCAGGAGCGCCTCCAGGCCCTGAAGGCGCTGGAGCGAAAGTACGGCGACGGTGAGGAGGGGATCCTGGCCTACCTCGGGGAGGCGGAGGAACGCCTGGCCTCGCTGGAGGGCGAGGACACCGAGCGGGCCGCCCTCCAGGAGCGGGCGGCGCTCCTCCAGGACCGGGTGGCGGCGCTGGCGGGCGATCTCGGCCGTGGGCGAGCCCAGGCCGCACCCCGGCTGGGGGCGGCCCTCCAGGCCGAGGTTCGGGCCCTGGGGATGCCGGGCGCCCAGATCGCTGTGGAACTGGTCGCGGTGGAGGAGCCCGGCTCGAGCGGAGCCGAGCGGGCGGAGTTCGTGTTCGCCGGAGGCCCCGGGCAGCCCCGGATGGCGCTGGCCAAGGCAGCCTCGGGCGGCGAGCTGTCCCGGGTCATGCTGGCGTGCCGGAGCGTGCTGTCGGATCTGGACGACGTTCCGACCATCGTGTTCGACGAGGTCGACGCGGGCATCGGAGGGCGCACCGCCGCCGCGGTGGCCGAGCGGCTGGCCCAGGTGGCCGGGCGGCGACAGATCCTCGTGGTGACGCACCTGGCCCAGATCGCGGCCCGGGCCGACCGGCACTTCCTGGTGACGAAGGAGGGTGGCTCGGCGACCGTCCGGATGGTCGAGGGGGAGGAGCGGGTGGAGGAGCTGGCACGGATGCTGTCCGGCCGGACGGCGGGGGCGTCGCTGGCCCACGCGCGGGAGCTGATCGAGGCGGGGCCGTCGGCGCGTTGACCGGGTGCCGGGCGCGCCGGAACCCGCGTGAACGGCTATGTTCGTCCCGATGACGCCCCAGGGCAAGCCAAGTTGAGGAGCCGTGGCGCTTAAGCTCGCCAGGCGCGGAGCCCGTGAGGGCGGCCGTGCGGCCCGGGTCGACCGGCGGACCAAGAACCTCCTCCGGCGGGTCCAGGCCGGTGAGGTCGCGTTCATCGACCACGAGGACCTCGATCGGGTGAGCGCCGAGGGGCTGGCGGACAAGGGCGTCTCGGCCGTGGTGAACGCGGCCCGGTCGATCAGCGGCCGGTATCCGAACCTGGGTCCGCTGATCCTGGTCGAACGGGGCGTTCCGCTCGTCGACGGCGTCGGCAACCTGCTCATGTCGAAGGTCAAGGAGGGCCAGCCTGTTCGGCTCGACGGGGACCGGATCTACGCCGGCACCGACCTGGTTGGAGTCGGGACCCGCCAGACCTCGGAGTCGGTGACCGCGGCGATGGACGTGGCGCGAAGGCGCCTGGCCGAACAGTTCGAGAGCTTCGCCGCGAACACCATGCTCTTCATCGTGCGGGAGCGGGACCTGCTGTTCGGGGGCACCGGGCTCCCCGATCTTGACCACAAGATGTCGGGGCGACACGTGCTGGTCGTGGTCAGGGGTTACCAGTACAGGGAGGACCTGGCCGCCCTCCGCCCGTACATCAGGGAGGTCCACCCGGTCCTGATCGGCGTGGACGGCGGGGCGGACGCCCTGATCGAGGAGGGCTACCGCCCCAACCTGATCGTGGGCGACATGGACTCGGTGACCGAGGCGGCCCTGCGCTCCGGAGCCGAGATCGTGCTCCACGCCTATCCCAGCGGACACGCCCCTGGACGCGAGCGGCTGACGGCGCTTGGCCTCTCCTACAAGGTCCTGCAGGCCTCCGGGACCAGTGAGGATGTTGCGTTCCTGATGGCCCACGAGAAGGGAGCCGACCTCATCGTGGCGGTCGGGAGCCACGGGAACCTCCGCGAGTTCCTGGACAAGGGCCGCATGGGGATGGCGAGCACGTTCCTGGTGCGTCTCCGGGTGGGCGAGGTCCTGGTCGACGCGAAGGGGGTGTCCCGGCTGTATCGGCGCCGGGTTCGAGGGCTGGACACGTTGCTCCTGGTGGGGTCGGCCGTGTTCGCGATGATCGTCGTGGTGGCCATATCCCCACCGCTTCGGCTGCTGGTGAAGCTGATATGGGAGTCGGTCCGGCAGTTCGTGTTCAACGTGACGCACTGATGGAGTAAACGATGGTCTCCTTCCGATATCACGTGGTGTCCATCGTCGCGGTGTTCCTGGCGATCGGGCTCGGGATCCTCATGGGCACCACCGTCGTGAGACAGGGAGTGGTCGAGGAGCTCCGGAAGCGGGCCGACGGCGCGGTGAGGACCACCCATAGCCTGCAGAAGGACGTGACCGATCTTCGGAGACAGCTCCAGGCGTGGAACATCGTCGCGCCGCAGCTCCAGCACCTGCTGGTGACTGGCGAGCTGGCCGGGCGCGCCGTGGTGCTGGTGACGTCCGAGGGCGTCGACTTCTCCGAGGTCGACGGGGTCCGCAAGGTCCTGGGCGATTCGGGCGCGGACGTGTCGGGGGTGCTGGTCATGACGTCGCGCATGGCGCTCACCGACGACGGTCTCAGGCAGCGGCTCGCAGGGGTCCTCGGTCTGTCCGGCGCCTCGGACCAGGCCGAGCTTTCGCGGCAGGCCGCCCAGGCGCTGGCCCTGCGCCTCTCCTCGGGAGCGCCTCCCGACGTGAAGACGGCGGACCTGGTCGATCAACTGGCGCAGGCGCAGTTCCTGCAGAAGCAGTTCGTGGCCTCGAGCGGGGTGCAGCAGCTGGGGGGACCCGACCAGCCCGTGGTCGTCCTCGGCGGCAGCCGGGGAAAGCCGGCGGTCGATCCGGCGGCCTTCTTCGTCCCCCTGATCGACTCGCTGGTCGAGTCGAATCACCCGGTTGCCGTGGCCGAGACCTTCGACACGAGCTACGACTTCGTGTCCCTGGTCAGGAAGGACGGCAGCGCGGACGGACGGGTGCTCACCGTGGACGACGCCGACCAGATGCCGGGGAGGGTGGCGCTCGTCCTGGGGCTGCGGAACATCCTCGACTCGGGAGCCGGAGGATGCCAGGACTTCGGGGTGAAGCCGGATGCCTGCGGCTCGATCCCGACGCCCGCGGCCACGCCATGACCGGAGAACGGTGGGACGGCCATGCCGTCGCCCTCGTCGCGGCCCACGACGAGGAGGAGACCATTGCCTCGACGGTCAAGGCCCTGGCGGCGCTCCCGGCGGTGGCCGGGGTTGTGGTGGTGGCCGACGGCTGCACGGACCGGACCGCGGGGGAGGCGGCCGGAGCCGGAGCTCGGGTGCTCGTCCTTTCTCGGCGGCTGGGAAAAGGGGCGGCGGTCGAGGGGGCGCTGGAGCGAGGCGTGTCCGCGGCCACCTACCTCCTGGTGGACGGCGACGTCGCCGAGACCGCCGGGGAGGCCGAAGCGTTGCTGGACGAGGTGCTGGCCGGGAGGCTGGACCTGGCCATCGGGCGGCTCCCGGCACAGGTTGGTGGCGGCTTCGGCATGGTGAAGGGGATGGCCGCCGCGATGATCCGTTCGCTGGCCGGATTCGAGGCGGAGTCCCCCCTGTCCGGGCAGCGGGCCATCAGCAGGGAAGCGCTTTGGGGGTGCCGGCCGCTGGCCGGCGGATTCGGCCTCGAGACCGCCATGACCATCGACGCGGTACGCCTCGGGTTCCGCGTGGGGGAGGTGCCGGTCGAGATGCGCCACCGCCCCGAGGGGCGATCGCTCCGGGGATTCTCGCACCGGGCCCGCCAGGGTCTCGACATCCTGCGGGCGATGGCCCCGCGGGCACTCCGCGTTCGGTGATCGCCGACTACCTGGCCGGGCTGGTCGCCGCGGTCCTGTCCTATCTGGCCCCGGGGTTCCTGCCGCCGCCCCTCCGTGGCCCGATCCGCCCCAACCATCGGGGCCGGATGATCCCAGTCATCCTGGGGACGGCGGTCACCGCGAGCCTCTGCGTCGTCATGCTTGCCGGCTTCGCCGGCGACGCGATCGGAGGGCGAACGGAGTTCGCCTGGCTGTGGACGATCGTCGCGCTGCTCCTCGTGTACGCGGCCGGGCGGTACGACGACCTGCAGACCGAGCGGCATCGAGGCGTCGTGGCCCAACTCGCGCTCCTGGCGAGGGGCAGGATCACCACCGGGATCATCAAGCTCGCCGCGGC
>Ga0066709_100002279_pt1 | contig 13831 bp, 17 predicted proteins | sample GraSoiAngelo_158_FD_79665 | JGI IMG/M metagenome (GOLD analysis project Ga0066709, IMG submission 79665) | Grasslands soil microbial communities from the Angelo Coastal Reserve, California, USA - 14_1009_16_30cm | ecosystem: Environmental > Terrestrial > Soil > Grasslands | place: USA... | reverse complement strand
TTCGGGACGCGGGTGTCGGAGGTTCAAATCCTCTCGCCCCGACCACTCCCCTTAGCTCGTCTCTAACGCGCCGATCATTCCGCATCCCATACTCGCTAACCCACCGTTCAGGTCATTCACGTTCCAGTCCGGATAAGGTGCGCAAAGCGCGCCACTTCCTGCATGGAGCTTCACAGACCCCGGAAAAGTATTGCGAGCGTCGGTCACCAGAGAGACGCTGCCTCCTCAACGAGCAAAGGATTCCATAACACAATTGTGTTGTCGAACCGCCGCAGTGCGTGATATCACATCTAGGAACAGTCTTCCGATCAGCACCTTCCAGTCACCGGGTTGGCGATGGGGCGACAGGGGAATTCATCCTTGAGCTGGAAGGGTTATTCCGATGGATTCTCCGATCAGAGCTCGGATCCTGGTGAGCGGGCGAGTGCAGGGTGTCGCCTATCGCGCGTTCACGCGGGATGCGGCGTCTCGCATGAAACTCTGTGGCGGTGTGAGGAATGCCGATGACGGGCGTGTCGAGGTGGATGTGGAAGGAGAACGACACGTGGTCGAAGCGTTCATCGAGCTGCTCAGGACCGGTCCTCCGATGGCACGAGTCGATGACCTTCAGGTGCAATGGGATGCGCCGACCGGTCACCAGAAGGATTTCCGCATCTGGTACTGAACAGGCTGTTAAAAAACTATTCTGATTCAGATGATCTTGCCAGACTTTCACCACCTGCAAGGGCGACGAAATGGCGCTCAGGATGTTCAAAAAGGCCTTCCAGCTGTGAATGATCGGCCTGCGCCGCATGGGGAGTGCTAGATGGCTCGTGATGACGAAGATGAAGTGACTCAACCGGTCGAGGCAGCCGGTGAGGAAGAAGGGGACCTCGAGCCTTCCGCGCCAGGAGGCAAGCGGCGACGGCGCCGCAAACCGCAAGAGAGCCAGAGTGAGGGGCTCGATACCGTCAAGAGCTATCTCAGGGATATTCGTAAGTCCACCCTCTTGACATTCGAACAGGAGCAAGCTCTCGGGAAGCGCGTGCTCGCCGGCGATGTCAGCGCGCGTGATCAGATGATCGAAGCGAATCTGCGGCTGGTGATCAGCATCGGCAAGCGTTACATGAATCGGGGGTTCCCCTTCTCGGACATCGTGGAGGAAGGGAACCTGGGGCTCATCAAGGCCGTCGAGAAGTTCAACTACAAGCGAGGGTTCCGGTTCAGCACCTATGGGTCGTGGTGGATACGCCAGTTCATCGAACGGGCCATTATCAATCAGGGGAAGCTTATTCGGCTGCCGGTCCACGTCGTGGAACGTCTGAACCGGTTCCTGTCCCAGGTCGAACTCCTCGGCCAGAGGATGGGTCGCGAGCCGAGGACGGACGAGATCGCGCTGCGGATGAAGATTCCGGAGGAGGAGGTGACGGACCTTAAACAGTTGATCCGGACCACCTGCTCGCTAGACAGTCCGATCAATGATCGGACCGACACGTGCCTGCGCGATGTCATCGAAGATGCCAGCAGTCTCTCTCCGGCAGACACGGCAGAAGGTGTCCTACGTCGCGAAGGGCTGATGGAATGGGTCAAGGATTTGCCGGAAAAAGAGCGAGAGGTGATTATCAAGCGGTTCGGGCTCGATGGGGGCGAGGACCAGACGTTAGAGGAGATCGGTCAAGGTCTCGGGCTCACGCGTGAACGCGTGCGCCAGATTGAAACGGCGGCCCTCGGCAAACTTCGGTCGGTCATCGAGCAAAAGACCATGAAACAGGACGATCTCTTGTAGAAAGGCTGTCGCCCATGGATTACAAAGCGCTGATCCGCGAAGTGCCGAATTTCCCCAAACCGGGGATTCTCTTTTACGACATCACGACGTTGCTCAAGGATGCGCGTGCCTTCCGACACGTTGTGGACGAGCTGGCCTCCAGATATCGCGACAAGCGCATTGCGAAAGTAGTCGGAATTGAATCCCGTGGCTTCATCCTGGGCAGTCCGCTGGCGTACAATCTCGAGGCAGGGTTCGTGCCGGTCCGAAAGGCCGGCAAGTTGCCCGCTGACATTTTCGAGGTCAAATATAATCTGGAGTACGGCTCGAGCTCGCTGGCGGTCCACCGCGACGCCATCACCATGGGGGAACGGGTGCTGATCGTCGATGATCTCTTGGCCACCGGCGGGACCGCCGCCGCAACGGTCAACCTCGTTCGCCAACTTGGCGGCGAGATCATGGGCCTCGTCGTGTTGGTTGAGCTGAAGTCCCTTAAAGGTCGTAACAAGCTGAACGGCTGTGAGGTGCATTCGGTCATCACCTATTCGTAGGTCCTTGTCGCTTGTCTGACTCGAAGTCGCCTTCCCAGTTTCCCATCGAAATTCCTACCCCTTGAAATTCCGTGCGCCTCTACAGGGCTTGTCAAACCCGGAGGAGCGTGCTATGAATGCCCCGCTTTTTTGACCGAACGATCCTCGGCAAGGGAGAGGGCTCAGGATGTCTGGCAAGGTCAAGACGAAGAAGAAGACGAAAACAACGATTAAGAAAGCGGCGAAAATCGGACGGAAGGGGAACCCATCTCATGCCCGGACCAAGGCCGCCGAACTCCGCTCTCACGAGTCTCGTGCGGGCGAAACAGGCAGGGTGGCGCCCGCGTCCAAGTTGATGCCGTCAGGTCGTCGCGAATCCCTGCATCGAATGCTCATGGCCAAACGCCAAGAGGTCATGAGGGAGATTGAAGCGGATATCGGACAATCCTTGACCGAGGATCAGCAGCGTCGTCTGGAATCGGCCAGGGATATCGGTGACCAAGCCTTGATGGACCTGGAACGGGAACTCGGCATCTCGCTCTTGGAAATGCGGAATCGGAAGAGGCAACTCCTCGACGAGGCTATCCGGAGACTGGCCGAAGGGACCTATGGTCTCTGCGCCGAATGCGGGGTCGAGATCAGTGAAAAGCGACTGGTGGCGGTACCCTTCGCCAAGTTGTGTGTGGAGTGTCAATCAAAGCAGGAGCTGCTCGAGAAGATTGAGAAGGGGGAGGAGCGTGATTAAGGAGGGCGACCAGTCCGGCTTCCGTGCTCGCGCAACGCGCACGATGAGTAGGTGCAGGGGGACCCGTTGCTCCTTGGTTGCAACGGGTCGTGACGCGCGCAGTTGAAGCCAGACCGGCCACCTTCCTGTGGTGGAAATATGAAGGCCGTGGTGCTGGCGAGTGGTGGGCTTGATTCCACTATCACGGCGGCCATTGCGAAACGGGACGGGGCTCTGGTCTATCTGCTGACGGTCTCCTACGGGCAGCGCCACGTGATCGAGGTGGAGCGAGCGAGGCAGGTCGCCGGAGCTCTGGGGGCGGCGGGTCACCTGGTTCTGGAAGTCGATCTCCAACAGATCGGGGGATCGGCCCTAACGACGACTCAGCCGGTGCCCAAGGGCCGTACCCAGGCCGAGCGACGCGAAGGGATTCCGGCCACCTACGTCCCGGCTCGCAACACGATTTTTCTGTCCCTCGCGCTTGCCTATGCCGAGGTGCTTGAGGCCTCAGTAATCTACATTGGAGCCAACGTGCTCGATTACTCGGGGTACCCGGACTGTCGTCCCGACTATCTCCGGGCATTTGAGCACATGGCTCGACTGGGCACCCGCGCTGGCGCCATGGGAAAGGGAATTGAGATTCGAGCCCCGCTACTCCAGATGACGAAAGCGGACATCATTCGGGAAGGAGCGTCGCTCAAGGTTCCGTTTCATCTCACCCATAGCTGTTATGATCCGGCGGCAGACGGGACCGCCTGTGGTCGTTGCGACAGTTGCCGTATCCGCCGCGAAGGGTTCCGGGCTGCCGGCATCAGCGATCCCATCGCGTACGCGGATGCGTGAATCAGGAGCGTCACGGTGTCTCCGGAAGAATTCTTCATGTACCTGACGATCGCCCTGATCGTCCTGATCCCCATCTCGGCCAGGCTCTACCGCTATTTCACGATGCGGCAGGTCACGCGAATGTTGCGCCAGGAGTTTGACAAGACGCCGGAACAGAACAAGACGAATGACCGCGCTCGTTGACGACGAAGAGGAGTGGGTTCTATGCCAGGCGTGCCCATGCTTCTAGGATGGATCGTGGCATGGAGCCTATCTGGCCTGCTGCTGGCTGTGCCGGACATCGGAGAAGGCATGGCGAAGCAGGACCCCGTGAGGGTTCCGGCTGAATTTCAGAAGGGCGAAGCCAAGTTTAACGCCAACTGCGCCCGGTGCCATGGCGAACGCGCCACCGGAACGAAGCAGGGACCGCCTCTGGTGCATAAGATCTATGAGCCCAACCACCACGGTGATCTGGCGTTCCAACGAGCGGTGGCGAACGGAGTCCGCGCCCATCATTGGAGCTTCGGCGATATGCCGCGGATCGAGGGCCTGACGTCGGAAGATGTCACGGAGATCACCAGGTACATCCGCTGGCTGCAGCGACAGGCTGGGATTCTGTGAGCCTGCTGAGGTTGGTTCCGTGGTCCACCTTGTATCACCTTTCCTTCCATTGGTCACACCCGATCCAGTTTCTCGCTCCTGCTTCTCATCCCGTCGTCTGCGAGGAACCGTAATCCCACCGTAATTCAATCGGTTCTAGGCCGCATTGACACGAGACGGTGTGGCTCCGTAAGCTGAACAGTATCAGAAAGTCCGTTGTCCGCACATCCGTACTTTTCCGTGGAGGCAATTTCCCACACAACCTGGGGCAGTCCCTGTCCAGACTGACCCTTTTAACCGGGAGGGGTTATGAAAAGCTCGCGAGGAGCATTCGCACTGCTGCTGGGTGCGCTCTGTCTGCTGATGACGAGCGCGGGCTGTGTCCTGATGCCGATAGATGCCGGACACGAAGGCGTTCTGGTGGAAAAACCGTTCTTCTTCGGCCATGGCGGTGTGGACCCCGTTCCGGCGACGACAGGCAGAATCTGGGTGGCTCCCACGACCCAGGTCATTGATGTCGACATTCGACCCAGCCAGTTTTCGGAGCATTTCGATATCATCTCGGCCGAAAACGCGCCGGTTTCCTTCGACGCGTTCCTCATTGCTAACGTCATGGAGGGCCGTTCTCCCGAGCTGATCAATCGGTTCGGCCCGAACTGGTACAACAGCAACGTCAAGGAGGCCTTCCGCACCTTTGTTCGTGAGGAGGTGCAGAAATACCAGTTATTTCAGCTCACGACCGATCCAACTACGCGGGCCAAGGTGCAGGATGCAGTCGCGCAGGAGGTGAAAACCAAGCTCATCGACAAGCAGAATATCCCGGTTCGAGTCAATCGGATCGTGATCGGCAGCATTCTGCCGCCGAAAGGCGTGCTGGAGCAGACGGCCGAGACCATTAAACAGGAACAGCGGCGGATCACGATGATCGAGTTTCAAAAGGCGGAACAGGCGAGGGAGAAAGCGGAACGGCAGCGTGGCACGGCGGACCGGGCCTACCGTGAGACACTGGGGCTGACGGCGCCGGAGTTTGTGGATCTCAGGCGGATTGAGGTTCAAAAAGAGATTGTCCAGCACGCCCCGTCGGCCTTGACCATCATCATGGGGATGGAACGCGTGGGGATCAACCTACCTCCGGTCAGTGGCGGGCAGTAACGGCGGCCTTGTATCAGTCGCAAGGTGCTCAGGTGCTGAAGGAGTTGAGGGTCTGCACAAGACGCCACATCTGTGGGCGCAGGTCCTCGCCCGGCTCGGATCACTTCACAAGCCAGACTCGATAGGACCTGGCATTCTGCGGTTTCGAAAACTTGTGCAGCCCGATCTCTCCGGGATTCATCACGTCATCGCCAGCGGAGGTTTTTCTCGCAGGGTACCGGTCGCTGCTGACAAGGATGCCCTGATCGTCATAGAAGTCAATCATCACGTTCGCGCTTTCCCGCAGGCTTCCATCGTAGGCCGTGGCAAGCCAATCCAGACGCTTCAGCGCCTTATAGACTACGGCGACGGTCCCGTCTTTCCCCTCCTGAACGCTCAGAATTTGGAGGGACCGATTCTGATCCAATCCTGATGGTTCCTTCACTTGGCCACGGTTGATTTCCCGTTCGATGAAGGTCTTGACCTCATCGGGTATCAGGTAGGCCCGGACTTTGCAATAGACTGTCCGGCCCTTCTCGGATTGCTCCACCACTTGCAAGTCCTTCAGATAGCCCGAAGCGATCTTCTGTGCCAGATCCCTGAGAACCTGAGCATCTTCCACCACCCTCACGGTGCTCTCGCTGAAGACGCGCGATGAATAGATGGCGAGCCGGATGGCCTCTGTATAGGCAATGTTTTTGGCTTCGACAGGACTCTCCGGGTCGTGATAGGCGTATCGGTAATCGCCCACGATCTCGATCTTGTTGCTTTGCGCCCATGATCCCTGTGGTAAGAACAGAACGAGCCCGGACACGAGGATGAGCCTCAGCCAGATGAAGTTGCAAGTGTGTTTCACGCAACTCATACCTGCCCCCCTCCTTGGGCGGATAAATCCTCGCTAGGATGATTGGTGGCTCGAGCTCATCGAACACACTGCTTGGGAACTGGAGGCAAGAAAACAGTGATGGTATAGCCTATGTTATCACGCGTCATCGGCGGCGGCAATTGGCTGCGGGCTCCAGCACGGTTGAACCTGCGGTTCCCTTCCATCCCTCGTAGGCCCATGAGCTGTTGGCATACCGAATTTCTTCTGGGAAGTCGGGTTATCACAGATTCGATCATCCGTTGCAGGCCATCGCCTTCGGATGACCGAGACTAACCGGCCAGGAGCAGGCCAGCCATCGCCGCTAGCCCTCCGGCCAGGGACAGCGCAAACCCGATGCCCCCTAGCCTGAACCAGGGTCTCACGCGATCCAGGTCCTCTTGCGCCAGCTGTGGGTGAAGTGCGACTGGCGTGATCCACCACGTGGGGGGGACCGTCATCCTGTGGGCCAGCGCACGATACAGAACGACGTGATACCAGAGGCCGGCCGGCACCCCGGTCATCAGACCGACCATCAGCATCCAGAACCCCAGTTCGGTCATGAGGCGCGGTGTGAGCATCGTGGTCATCAGGCCCAACGCCCCCACCGCCACCACGGTTGAAAGGACCAGCAAGATCTCGATCATACCGCGGATTCTACCGGATCAGGTTGGCGAGGACCAGCATGTCTTGACTTGTGAGAGCCCGTCTTCCTAGACTCAGTCTTTATGAGCGAGCGCAGCGAGCAGGAACTGTTAGGCGATCTGGCGGATCGGTTCGGGATTGTCCCAGACTATTATGACAACTGGGGCTGCCAGCATCTCACCTCTGACAGGGCGAAACGGGCGATTCTTGCTGCAATGGGGCTGTGCGTTGAGACGGCAGATGAGCTGCGGCGAGAAGTGGCTGCATGCGAAAACGACCCGTGGCGACGGCCGTGCGATCCGGTGCTGGTTCTACGGACTGGAGAAAATCCTGGAAGCTGGTCCTTCCGACTGCCGGTCGAAGAGAGCGAGGAAAAGGGCGTACGGATTCACTGGGAACTCCGAGATGAAATCGGTCGTCCCTGTGAGAGCGGCGAGTCTGCTGGCCCGCTCGTGCCGGTGGAAGCCCGTGTGGTAGACGGCCGGCGATATGCACGTTTTGAGGTGTCGGTTCCGTCTAGTCTGGCGATGGGTTATTACGATCTACTGGCCTTGGGCGTGACTCCATCTCAGGTTGTTGAGGGAACCCTTCGCCTGATCCTTGTGCCCTCTCGCTGCTATATCGCACCTCGGTTTCGCGAGGGAAAACGAATCTGGGGGCTGTCACTGCAACTGTATGCGCTCCGATCATCGCGGAACTGGGGCGTGGGGGATTTTGGAGATCTGGCTGAGCTTGCGGAGTGGTCAGCGAATGAAGTGGGGGTTGGGGTCATCGGACTGAGCCCGCTTCACGCCTTGAAGAATACACGACCCTATCACATCAGTCCTTATGCTCCGGACAGCCGACTCTATCTCAACGTCCTCTATTTGAATGTCGAGCGGGTCCCGGAGTATGCAGAATGCCTGGCAGCGCAACAGATGGTCGCCGATACTGGGTTTCGTTCGAGATTAGAGGCGCTCAGGAAAAGCGAAATTGTGGACTATGACCAGGTCTACGCGGTCAAGCAGACGATTCTGGAGGCACTCTTTTCCACATTCCAGGAGCGGCACCTGACCGATACTGGGAGCGACCTGCATCCACGAACGGACCGAGGACGAGCATTTCAACAGTTCGTCCATGAGGAAGGGGACGCGCTTGAGGCCTTCGCGCTGTTCCAGGTGCTTACAGAAGAAATGCGCCGGCAGTACCCGCAGGTGTGGGTGTGGCAGGACTGGCCTAAGCCATACCGCCATCCTAAATCAGCCGCCGTCGCCGCGTTTCGAGGCACACACGTGGGGCGTCTGCGGTTCTACCAGTACCTCCAGTGGGTTGCCAGCGAGCAGTTGGCAGGAGTGGCCGAGCGGGCGCGTGCGTCGGGCATGCCTATCGGTCTGTTCCATGACCTGGCCCTTGCCAACGATCGGTCTGGCAGTGACGCCTGGGTATTTCAGGATGTCCTGGACTTGGGAGCCGATAGCGGGTGCCCGCCCGACGCGTTTGCGCCCGAAGGACAGAACTGGGGACTGCCGCCCGTGAATCCGTTTCGACTGCGAGCCAGCGGGTATCAGATGTTTATCGACTTGCTACGGAAGAACCTGAAGTACGGCGGGGCGCTCAGGCTCGATCACGTCATGGAGCTCTTTCGGCTGTTTTGGATCCCGCACGGACTCCCATCGTCTGCCGGAGCCTATGTGCGCTACCCGGCGGAGGACCTCCTGGGTATTTTGGCGCTTGAGAGCGTGCGCCATCAGACGGTCATCGTCGGAGAGGACCTCGGCACGGTCCCTGACTGGGTGCGTGAACGACTGGCTGCCTCCGGCGTGCTCTCCTATCGTGTGTTTTACTTTGAGCGAACCGGAGACGAAACATGCAAAGCGCCCCAGGCCTATCCGGATCAGGCGGTGGCTGTGGTAACCACGCATGACCTTCCAACCTTGACGGGGTTCTGGGGAGCGGAGGATATTCAGGTGCGCGGGAGGCTGGGATTGTATCCAGATGACACAACCCGTCGTCTCGCGTTGGAAGAGCGGCGTCAGCTCAAGGAGAGTATCTTGCGGGCGCTGAAGGCCCAGGGATTGCTGCCGGACGGCCTGACCGAGGAGTTGTCTACGGTGCCAAACATGACCCCTGAGCTTTGCCATGCGATCCATCTCTACCTTGCCCGCACACCTTGTTGGATGGTGTTGGCGACACTTGACGATCTCCTGGGAGAATTGACGCAGACCAACCTGCCGGGGACCATTGACAGCTACCCGAATTGGTCCAGAAAAACCGCGTGCTCCTTGGAAGAGCTTCGGAAAGAACCCAGGCTGAAGCGGCTTGCCGCCGAGCTGCAGGCGCTTCGTCCATTGGCATGAAAGGACGCGCTCCGCCTCATGCGGCGCGCTTAGACCAACGTGCTTCCACGGTCGGATTCATCTCCTTGGCGGTGGTTCAAGTGGCTGTTTCGCAGGGCAGACGGATCAAGCAGGATGTCGTGGGTCCTCGTCACCTCGGTCCTGCTGATTCTGCTGATCGTGGTGGTGGAAATGATCGCGCCGGCCAATGTCGTGATCGCCTACGGGTTTGTGTTGCCGATTCTCCTGATCGCCACGGCCAGGAATCGCCGGCTCATGTATCTGACGCTGGCGCTCTGCATCGTGGCGACCTACATCGGGGTATTGAGACCGACGAAACCCGGACGATTCCAGTCCGCAGTGATCAATCGAACGGTGGTGGCAGGGGTGTTGATTGCCGTGGCCTACTTCGCGATGACGCGAGAGGAGCGAAAGGCCAGAGAAGAAGCGGCTCGCGCCGAGCTCGCGTTGCAGAGCGAAAAGCTGCTGCGGGCCAACGCGCAGCTCGTTGAGATGAAAGACGTCCTGCACCGATCGGCAAGACTGGCTGCCGCCGGTCAGCTTGCCGCATCTGTCGCGCACGAGGTGGGCACCCCACTCCATTCGATCGCGTGGCACGTACAGGCGCTGGGAGAAGAGGCCAGCGTCACGCCGGAGATGCAGAAGCGGATCGCGATCATTGACTCGGAAATCAACCGGGTGGTGCGCAGCATCAGGGAGCTGCTCTCCTCCACGAGACAACGGAAACCCAATCCCGCGCGACTGCGGATGGATCGACTCGTTCAGTCTGTCTCCGCCTTGATGGAACCATCTTTTATCGGCAAAGGGGTCTCGCTGAAGGTGGAGGCTGGAACCGATGCACCGGTGGTGAAGGGGGATACGGAGCAATTACAACAGGTACTGATGAACCTGATGACCAACGCGTTGGCTGCGACAAACGCCGGTCAAGAGGTGTGGATCACGGTGGGGATGCGGGCGGCGACGACCGACGAAGTGGAGGAGCGGCGACTGGCCGGCGAGCCTGCCGTCGGGACGCTGGTCACGGTGACCGTACGTGATACAGGGTGTGGCATACCCGAAGATCATCAGAAACGGGCTTTTGAGCCCTTCTTTACCACGAAGGCCATCGGGGATGGCACGGGCTTGGGACTCTTTCTCAGCCGCGAGATTGTGACGGCGCACGGAGGATCCCTCGCAATCGAGAGTGGGGTCGGGAAGGGAACGACGGTGGTCATCTCGCTTCCGAGCTATGCGGAGAATGGAGCGGAGGCTCACGTGAGGGTCGGCGATGGAACCTGAGGGCACCATTCTTGTGGTGGATGACGACGCCGTCGCGCGCGATCTCCTGGTGGAGGCGCTCCGCAAGGAGGGCTACCAGGTGGAGGCAGTCGTCGATGGTGCCCAGGCAATCGAACGAGGTCGCCTGAAACGGTTCGATGTGGTCCTGACCGACATCCGAATGGGCTCGGTGGACGGCCTCGAAGTGTTGCGGGAATTCAAGCAGATCAGTCCGGATACCCTCATCGTGCTCCTGACCGCGTTCGGATCTATGGAGGGAGCGATCGAGGCCATCAAGCAGGGCGCCTATGACTACCTGGCAAAACCCTTCAAGAAAGAGGAAATCAAACTGGTGGTCCGGCGCAGTCTCGATCACGGCCGTCTTGTGCAGGAGAACACGCGGTTCAGAGAAGAACTTCGTGAACGCCAGGAGTTGTCGCCGCTGGTGGGCTGCAGCCCGCTCATGCTGGAGGTGTATAAGCTCGTGGCGCGTGTGTCGACAGGCAAGAGCACAGTCCTGCTCGAAGGCGAAAGCGGGACCGGCAAGGAACTGATCGCGCGCGCGATCCACGCCAATAGTCCGCGGCGAGAACGGCTGTTCGTCCCCGTGAACTGCGCCGCCCTGCCGGATACGCTGCTGGAGACCGAACTCTTCGGACATGAGAAGGGCGCTTTCACCGGCGCCGTTGGCGTGAAGCAAGGGCTCTTCGAGACCGCCCATGAGGGGAGCATCTTTCTGGATGAAATCGGAGAGTTGGGGCTGGCCCTTCAGGTCAAGCTCCTGCGAGTGATCCAGGAGCAAGAAGTCCGGCGGGTCGGCGGGACCGGCTCGGTCAAGGTTGATGTCCGGATCATTGCGGCCACGAATCGTGACTTGGCCAATCTGGTCAAGGAAGGCCGGTTCCGGGAAGACCTCTTCTACCGGCTGAATGTGGTGCGGATTGGGCTCCCCCCGTTGCGGGAACGTCGCGAGGATATTCCCGTGCTCGCCCATCATTTTTTTCAGAAGTTTTCACGGGGCTCGACCCGTCCGATTACAGGATTCGTGCCTGGCACCTTGGCGCTTCTCCAACGCTACCACTGGCCGGGGAATGTGAGGGAGCTCGAGAATGCGATTGAGCGAGCCGTGTCGCTGAGTCACGGCCCGCTGGTGCTGCCGGATGACCTGCCGGATGCGATCCGAAACGCCGGGGCCGGCTCCTCTGAGGATACGGTTGGAAGGGGCTCCGGGAAGGAGGAGGCGCTCCTCACGCTGGATGAGGTGGAGAAACGGCATCTCATGAGAGTCCTGCGTGAGACCGGGGGGAACAAGGCCCGCGCCGCCAAGATTCTAGGCATTGACCGACGGACACTCTACCGCATGGTGGAGCGGTTCGGGCTGGAGATGGGAGAAGGAGCAGACGAATCAGGACTGAGTACTGAGGACTGAGGACCAGGAGGTGCACTCGACATTCAGCCCTCAGCACGCATCGCTCAGCACTGTTTCAGAGAAGACCGAGCGCATTCTTCACCAACCGGAGCTGGTTAGCCGCGCTTTGCGGAAGCGGCGTGTCGTAGGTGCGCCAGAACGAGAACAGACTGTCCTTGCCTTGATGCGTGACCTCGATGGTCAGGCGCGTCGCGGTCTCCTTCTCAGGCGCGAGGGTGGCTTCCACCTGGCTGCGGCTGACACCAACGCGAAAGATCAAGAGCCAATTCCAGATGCTGTCGATTTCCTGCCGATAGGCGGCGCTCACGACCCTGTCCGGCTCATTTCCGCTGCGAAGGGTGTATCCGCCTTCTGTGAGCACCTGGATGACTGCGGCCTTGACGCGGTCTTGCGGGGCGGCCAACGTGGCTTCGATGAAGTCAGGCCCGCGCTGGGCCTTCGTGGTTGAACAGTTGGTCATGAGCGCAGCCGCGATCACCAGTATGATGGTTCCCGTCGGGCTCGTTGCTCCGCGCATCAGCGCCTCCTCCTGGCCAACTATTTTTTCAAGCGGTACACGAGATGGGTATCGGTCTGAGCGACGCCCTCGATAGCATGAATTTTCGTGAGCACCAGAGAGGTCAGCGCATCCTGATCGGTCACTTCCACCAGCGCGAAGATGTCCGGCTTCCCCCAACAGGGGTCAATGGTCTTGATCTCCTTGATGTCTGACAAGGCCCTGACGACGTCGGCCGTCTGCCCGGGCAACACGTTAATCAGAACATAGGCGCGATCAGACACGTCATACTCCCCGTTGGGGGGTCGCTGTATGGTGTTCCCGGGTGGTTTAAGATCGGGTCGTGACATTAGCGGATACTCCAGTTACAAGTCAACACCTTCGCCTGGTGCAAGGCAAACTCTATTTCGGGGAAACCAACACTTCGATGTTTCGCTCGTCGCCGATACTGGTCAACTCCGCTTCGAGCCCACGAGGGTTTCCTATGCGGCCCTCCGGATCATAGACAAAACAGAAGAGTGTGGTGCAGTCCGGGTGGGTCGAGTAGCGCTGGCAATCGATCACGAGTTGATCAGCGACTTCCTTCGCCCCGAGCCCAGGCCTGGTCTTCTTGACGACGATCGCGATTTTCTCCCGTTTCAACCGGAAGCTCGTTCGGTTGGCCGATTCCGTATAGCTTGGCATCCAGTCTTCCGTCACGATGTCATCGAATTCCAATCGCAAGAGAGCGTAGAAGAGGTCCTGCACATCGTATTCATCTTCCACTTCGAGCGTCGCTCGATATTCCCGTCGCAATCGAAGCTGTCTTGCGACCGCATGAAAGCGAGTACAAATCTTCCGAACCAGTTCAAGAGCGTCGGACTCAGAGCCTATCCTTGGCGTCGTCGCGTAAGACCAGTCGGGGCGCTGCCTATCAGATCCAACTAAACCATGTCCTGATCGGGTCTGTTGGCCGGACGGCGATGTGTTCCGGTCAGTCGTGGAGGATTTCGTGGGACGAGCAGCAAGGGGTGCCCCTGGCTTCGCGGCAATGGGCGGAGGCGGCGGGGGGGAGGAGACGGGCCGAACCGGATCGGCGATCGGCGGAGCAGGTGACACGGTCGCAGAGGGAGGGGTTGGAATATAAGGTGGAGTCGGGGTCACCATCGCAGGCGGAGGCGCGGCGGTCGTGGGTGAAGGTGGAGTGACGGGAGGCGGAGCCCAGACAGTGCCAGGCGGAGCGGAATAGATCACAAAGGGCGTGCCGGGGATGATT
>Ga0066709_100002278_pt1 | contig 13833 bp, 13 predicted proteins | sample GraSoiAngelo_158_FD_79665 | JGI IMG/M metagenome (GOLD analysis project Ga0066709, IMG submission 79665) | Grasslands soil microbial communities from the Angelo Coastal Reserve, California, USA - 14_1009_16_30cm | ecosystem: Environmental > Terrestrial > Soil > Grasslands | place: USA... | reverse complement strand
GTCTGCCCACGCCAGGCCGCTCGCGAGGGATGACCCGATTTCTCGATGACCAGGCGTGCCGCGCCGTGCGGTGGGCCGGGTCACGACGAGGAGCGTGATACGAAGTGCCCGAGCCGGCGCGTCCCCTAGGGACCGACGACGCTGACGATCTCCGCCTCTACCTGGAGGCTGCGGCTCGCGAGCCGCTGCTCACCAAGGAGGAAGAGGTGGAGCTTGCCATGACCATCGAGGGCGGCAAGGAGGCCGAAGATCGCCTTCGTGCCGGCCGCCTCCGTTCGGAGAAGAGCATCGCGAAGGCCCGCGCCGTCGTCCGCAAGGCCGAGGCGGCCCGCCAGCGGTTCATCATGGCCAACCTGCGGCTGGTGGTCTCCGTGGCCCGGAAGTACCAGGGCCAGGGACTCCCCCTGCTGGATCTCATCCAGGAAGGCAACATCGGGCTGATGCGCGCCGTCGAGCTGTTCGACTGGCGCCGCGGCTTCAAGTTCTCCACGTATGCCACATGGTGGATCCGCCAAGGCATCACCCGGGCGATCGCCGATCGCTCCCGTTCGATCCGCCTTCCGGTGCACATCCACGACCGGCTGCGCAAGCTCAACCGGACCAGGTTCCAGTTCGCGCAGTCGATGGGGCGCGAGCCCACGCGCGAGGAGCTGGCCAAGGCGCTCGATACCACCGTGGACGAGATCGACGACCTGACCGAGATGGGGCGGCGTGAGCCGCTGTCCCTGCAGTCCCCGGTGGGCGAGGACACCGAGCTGGGCGACCTCATCGAAGAGGTCGACTCGGACGCGGCGTTCAACGAGGTCGAGGATCAGCTGCTCCGCGAGGAGATCGGCGGTGCCGTGGACAAGGTCCTCGACGAGCGCGAACGCCACGTCGTGGCGCTGCGCTACGGCTTGGAGAACGGACAGCCGCTGAGCCTCCGGGAGACCGGGAAGGTCCTGGGTCTGTCCGGAGAGCGCGTCCGGCTGATCGAGCGCGAGGCGCTCCGGAAGCTCCGCGACTCCAACCTGATCAACGCGGTCGCGCTCGGCGGCTGAGCCGCCGAGCGCGACCCGAGGCTCGAAGGGGCCGCCCCGCGGGGCGGCCCCTTTCGCTGTTCAGCCGTGCGCTCGTACCTGCCGATGACTGAGACGGGATGGAGGTCTCGGCGTTCCGCGGCAGTACCCCCGCGAACATCTCGCCCCCTTCGCACGATGGGAAGGGTGGATACGAGCCCGACGGGCGGGAGCAAGAGCGTGCCCTCGTCCGGCGAGCTCAGGACGGTGATCGTGATGCCTTCGGCGAGCTCTATCGCACCCACCTGCCGGCCGTGTCCAGGCTGGTCCGATTCCGAGTGGGCGCCCAGGACGAGGATGCGGTTTCCGAGGTGTTCCTCCGAGCCTGGCGAGGGCTCGGGTCCTATCGAGACACCGGCGTTCCGTTCTCCGCGTGGCTCTACGGTATCGCTCGGCACGTGGCGATTGATTCGCTCCGCAAGCGGGGGCGGGACGAGCCCCGCGAGGACCTCCCCGACCGGGGGATCGAGCCGATGACGGCCGAGATCCTGACGTTGCGCGGTGCGATCGAGCACCTTCCGACCGAGCAACGCCAGGTCATCGAGTTGAAGTACCTCGTGGGCATGACCAACGAGGAGGTCGCCGCGGCCATGGGGACCACGCCGGGGGCGATCAACGCGAAGCAGTGGCGGGCGCTGAAGGCACTGGCCGACGTGCTGGAGGAACGGACATGAGCGCCGATCTGGATCGCGATCTGGGGGCCTGGACGCGCCAGGAGCTGTCGCGCGAGCAGCTGCTCGCCGTTCACGGGACGGCGGCAGCGGCCCTCGTCGCCGTGCACGAGCGTCTGACGGGGGCCGCGGCCGCCGTCCCGTTGCCGAACGCCGAGGCCGGGTGGGCGGCGCTGCGTACGCGGATCGACGCTCCGGCCCCGGTGGTGCCGCTCCATCGTCCACGGCCGAGCAGGATCCTCTCGATCGCCGCCGCCGCGGCGCTCGTGCTCGCAGGGATCGCGTACGCGGTCGCGTCGCGTGGGTCGCACGATGGAGCTCCCGTCGTGTCGCCCGCTTCAACGGCCCCATCCGCCGGTTCGTTCTCCGCCGGGGTCGGCTCGGATCCACGGAACGTGCCCGCTCCGACCCGACGGACGGCATCGTCCCCCGCCGGAGGCGGACCCTCGGCCGGCGGACGTTCGGGGCGTGGCGGATCCGGCGGCGGCGATGGCTCGGCGAAACCGGGAGACGATCCTCACGATCGGGACCAGGGGACCGGGAACGACGGTTCGCACAACGACCATGGATCAGGGAACGACGGCCCCGAGGGATCGGATCCACCCCCCTCGCACCGGCAGTGAGCCCGGCGTCCCGTCCGGCTTTTCTCGCGCTCGAGACGTGCATCCTCCCGCCTTCGGGCGATAGGAAGATCGAAAGCCTCTGATCGTCTTCGGACGATCGGCGCGGGCAGCGCTCTCGGAGAGGAAGGACGCAGGCCGGGACGACTCAAGCGACCCCATCCCCCGCGGCGGGAGTTTGGTCTCCAACCCTCGCACCCCGCCGTCGACCTGGCCTTGCGGGAGGGCCGGCACCTCGGTGCCGGCCCTCCCGTCGCGTTCGTTCCCCGTGACAGCTCAGTGTGCTGCGGGAGCGACGGCACCCTCGATCACGGTGGCTCGCCGCTGATCGAGCGTGCCCGCTCGACCTGCCGCACGAGATGGCCTCGCAGCCGTTCGCGGAACGCCTCGACGTCTCCCTCATCTTCGACGTCTCCGGCTGCGAGCAGCGGCTCGCCGAAGACGATCGCCAGACGTGGCCGCCACGGCCGTCCCCACGACAACCCTGACCTGGGCCACCGGCGGTGCGTGCCCCAGATCCCGACGGGGACCACCGGGGCACCACTCGGAAGGGCGATGCGTGCCACGCCGCTCCGGATCCGCATCAACGTGTCCGGGTCGGCGTTCACCGTCCCCTCGGGGGCCATCGCGAGCAGGACGCTCTCCCTCACAGCCGTGAGGGAGGCCTCCAGCGCGGATCCGTCACCTTCGCCGCGCCGGATGGGGATCTGATCGTAACGACGGAGGATCCAGCCGAAGAACCCCTTGCGGAAGAATTCCGCGGCGACCAGGAACCGACTCTCACGCTTGATCCGGCGGCCGATCTCGATCGCAAGGACGGGTCCGTCGAGCGCACTGATGTGGTTGAACGCGATGATCGTCGCACCGCTCGAGGGAAGATGCTCGAGGCCCTCGACACGCGTTCGGAACGCGAGCCGGACGAACGGCGTGACGATCGGGAGGCCGACGCGCCACCAGCGGTTCAGCTCACCCCCGGCCACGAGCCGCATGCTAGCGTCCGACCCATGGACGTGCTCGCGATCCGGGGCCTCGCGGCCGCCCATCGCGACCCTTACCTCGCCGCGCTCCGGACGATGGTGAACATCGATTCCGGGACGTTCAACCGGGAGGGCGTCAACAGGATCGCCGATCTCTGTGAGGCGCGCTTCCGCGCGGGCGGTTGGGACGTCGAGCGCATCGCCCCCGTCCACGTCTCCGACGGACCGGAGCTTGGGGACACGGTCGTCGGAACGATCCGTGGCGCGGGGGGCGCCCGGGTACTGATGGTCGGCCACATGGACACCGTGTTCGACGACGGGACGGCGTCCGAGCGACCCTTCTCCGTCCGCGGGGACCGCGCGTACGGACCGGGCGTGAGTGACATGAAGGGAGGCCTCGTGTCCGGGTTCATCGCCACGGATGTGCTCCGCGAGGTCGGTTTCGACGGGTTCGAGCACATCACGTACGTCTGCAACCCCGACGAGGAGGTCGGCTCGCCGTCATCGACCGCGACGATCGCGAGGCTCGCCGCCGGACACGATGCGGCGCTCATCTTGGAGTCCGGTCGTGCGAACGGAGCCATCGTGTCCTCGCGCAAGGGAACCACCGACTACGTCATCCGGGTCCGTGGCCGAGCCGCGCATGCAGGGGTGGAACCCGACGAAGGTCGCAGCGCGGTGATCGAGGCCGCGCACAAGGCGATCGAGATCGCCGACATCCACGGGCGGTGGCCTGGGGTCACATGCAACGTCGGCATCCTCCGAGGAGGAACGCGGTCCAACGTTGTCGCCGAGGAAGCGGTCCTGGAGGTTGATCTCCGCGCGCCCGAGCTCGCGACGCTCGAAGAAGCGAAGCGAGCGATCGAAGCCGTCTGCGCTCAGCCCGGCATGAACGGCGTGACGATCTCGGTCCGAGGCGACGGATCGCATGCGCCGATGGAGAAGACGCGAGCCTCCCAGCGATTGGTGGATGAGGCCGTGGCCGTTGCCGGCGAGCTCGGGTTCGAGCTCCGGGATTCCGCGACGGGGGGAGCGTCCGACGGGAACACCACCAGCGCGACGGGCTGCCCGACCCTCGATGGGCTCGGGCCGGTCGGCGGTGCGGCGCACAGCCGCGACGAGTGGCTCGACCTCGAGAGCGTCGTTCCTCGGATCGCGCTGCTGGCCGGGGTGATCACAAGGGTATGAGCGAGGACGCGGCCTGGCACTTCGACGAGCTGCACCCGGACGCCTACCGGATGCTCGTCGAGGGGGTCCCGGCGATCCTCTACATCGATCGGCCGGACCAGCTGTCGACGAACCTCTACACGAGCCCACAGATCGAGTCGTTGCTCGGGTACTCCGTGGAGGAGTGGATGGCGGACCCCGAACTGTGGAAGGAAGCGATCCACCCCGACGACCGGGACCGAGTCCTGCTCGCGAACGAGGAATCCAACCGCAACGCCGAGCGCTACGTCGACGAGTACCGCATCATCACGAAGGACGGGCGGACCGTGTGGATCCGCGACGAAGCCGCGCCGGTCCGCGGGCCCGATGGCACGCTCCTGTATTGGCGAGGCGTGATGCTGGACGTCACCGAGCGCATGGAGGTCGAGGAGAAGCTCCGGTGGAGCCTCGATGTGCTCCGCCAAACGCTGCAGCAACGTCGCGAGCTGGCCCGACGGTTGCAGAACGCCCAGGAGTCGGAACGCCAACGGATCGCGGCGGACCTCCACGACGATCCGATCCAGGCGATGAGCGCCGTCGACATGCGCCTGCAGATGCTCGCCGAGTACCCCGACTCGGTCACGCCGGAAGCGATCGCGGGGATCGAGTCGGAGGTCCGTGCAGCGATCGAGCGACTGCGCTCGATGCTGTTCGAACTCCGTCCGGCCGCCCTCGATCGAGAGGGGCTCGTTCCTGCACTCCGCGTCTACCTCGAGCGGAGGGCGAAGGCGAGCGACTGGGTCGTCGAGGTCGTCGACGGGATGACGCAGGAACCGGATCCGGACATGCGGGCCCTCCTGTACAGGATCGCGCAGGAAGCGGTCGCCAATGCGGCGAAGCACGCGAAGGCGTCGCGGGTCCAGGTCGAAGCGCTCTCGGCGGGCGACGGCGTGACGCTGCGGGTGCGCGATGACGGGCGTGGTTTCGTGCCCGATCTGGACACCGCTCCCGCGCCGGGTCATCTGGGGTTGTCGACGATCGTCGAACGGGCGGAGCTCGCCGGTGGTTGGGCCCGGATCCTCAGCTCCCCAGGCGAAGGGACGACCGTGGAGTGCTGGCTGCCACTGGACGTCGCCACGGGCGACCCTGCGCTCGGCGCCTGAGGCGCGTCCTCAGACCGAAGCCCCCGCCCGGGTCGCCTCGACCGCGCGACCGGTCGAAGGGTCGAAGTAGTGGAACCGCGAGGGATCCAAGGAGAGCGTGATGGATCCGCCGGGCTTCACCGTGGTACGCGCATCGACGCTGGCGCAGAAGATGCATCTCGCCCCCTCCGCCGCGAGGAGAAGGTCGTCGTCGCCCTGTTCGACGGTCGCGGCCCGGATCTCTTCGGCCGTCACCGGTGGCTCGTCCACCTCGAACAGGACGTTCACCTCGGACCCGAGCTCCTCGGTCACTTCGGCGGTGACGACGATCGTGGGGAGCGAATCGTCGCGCCACACGTTCGCGTCCTCCATGTCCGAAGGGCGGACGCCCAGGATCAGGCTCTTCCCTTCGTACGCCGAGAGGTCCACGCTGCCGCCGCTCGGGAGGTCCCATCCACCGAAGGCCAGCCGGCCCGCGCGCACCCTCGCCTCGACCAGGTTCATCGGCGGTGAGCCGATGAACGCCGCGACGAACAGGTTCGTGGGGTGGCGATAGAGCTCTTGTGGTGTGTCGACCTGTTGCAGGATCCCATCGCGGAGAACCGCCACGCGCTCGCCGAGCGTCATCGCTTCGACCTGGTCGTGCGTCACGTAGACGGTGGTGGTCTTGAGACGCTCGTGCAGCAGCATGAGCTGCCCACGCATCTGCACGCGGAGCTTCGCGTCCAGGTTGGACAGCGGTTCGTCCATCAGGAACGCTTGGGGTTCGCGCACCATGGCGCGGCCCATCGCGACGCGTTGACGCTGCCCGCCGGAGAGCTCCGCCGGCCGTCGCTGGAGCAACGGCAAGAGCCCGAGGATCTTGGCGGCATCGAACACGCGCTGTTTCAGCTCTGCCTTGGGGGTCTTCCGGAGTCGTAGTCCGAACGCGAGATTCTGTTCGACCGTCATGTGCGGGTAGAGGGCATAGCTCTGGAACACCATCGCGATGTCTCGCGCCTTCGGTTCCAGATCGGTGACCTGCCGGTCGCCGATCATGATCTCACCGGCCGTGACGTCCTCGAGCCCCGCGATCATCCGCAGGATCGTGGACTTGCCGCATCCGGAGGGGCCCACGAGGACCATGAATTCGCCGTCCGCGATCTCCAGCGAGACATCGTCGACGGCGACCACATCGTCGCCGAAGAGCTTGGTGATCCGATCCAAGTTGATCCTCGACATCAGGACTCCTCTCGTCGACGCGCCCGCGGCGTCTCGCGTCGGGGACGCGGCCCGCGTCGGGCGGCAGTCTTCGCCGTCAACCGTTCGTGCGTCAAACCCGCCCGTACCCGTCGATACGCGCCCCCGCGTGCACCGATGTGGTCGAGCCCGATCAACGCGGCCCCGACCACGGGCGGCGCGTCCAACACGAGCACGCGCGCGTCGGGCGCGAACGCTCGGACACCCGATTCGATCCGCTCCAAGAAGGGAGGCCACCCGCTCTGGAAGACCCCGCCGCCCAGCACGACCTCCACGTCGAGCTTCTGCATCCGAAGTCGGCGGATCGCCACGGTCGCCATCGCGACGATCTCGTCGGCTTGCCGCCACACGACCTCTCTTGCGATGCGATCGTTCTTCCGGGCGGCGCGGAACAGGACGGGCGTGAGCTCGGTGAGCCGATGCTCACCGAGCGTTCCGCGGTAGAGCGCCTCCATGACCTGGCTGGGACGACGCATGCCGAAGTGGGTGGGCACGAGCTTTCGAAGGACCGTCTGCTCGCCGCGCCCGTCCTCGGCACGGATCGCGTGCCAGAGCGAAAGGGTGCCAAGCTCGATCCCGCCGCCGAAGTCCCCGCTCACCGGGCCGATCGCGGGGAACCGCGTGACCCGACCGTCGGGGGCGACGCCCGAGCAGTTGGTTCCGAAGCCGCACACCACACCGACCCCCCACGATCGTTCCGTCCCCGCCCGGAGCACTGCGAAGCTGTCGTTCCGGACCACGTCCTCGGTCGCGAGCCCGTGCCGGCGAAGCCATCGCACGATCCTCCGATCGTCGACCGGGAGGTCGGCACCCGAGAGGCAGAAGACGCCGAGGTCCGCGAGGGGTGCGGCCGCGGGGTCGCGTCCCGCGACGCCCGCGGCCGCACGCGTCGCCTCCAGGATGGGACGCATGTGCTCGTCCTCGCCGGGGACGCCGTCCGGGGCCGCGCCGGTCGCGATCCGCGCTGCGCCGAGGAGCGTACCGTCGCGGCGGATCAGCACGGCATCGACCTTGCTCCCGCCGCCGTCGACCGCGAGGACCGCTGCCGGCTTCACGGAAGCTCCTCCAACGCATCCACCGTGACGAACCGCGTTGCACCTTGCAGGTCATCGAGGATGAGAGGCAGAGCCTCGACGGTTCCTCCGGGCCACGTGTGGAGCAGCAGCACGGCACCGTCGCCGTGGCGCCGGATCCCGGCGATCGCATCGGCAGCGATCGCCTGGGGCGTCCGCGCCGGTTCCCAGTCCTCGACCTCGACGTGCCAGCCGACGTGCCGGTAGCCGGCTGCGGCGATCGCGGCGAGCACACGAGGATCGTCGGCGCCGGCTCCGAACGGACACCGGAACCACGGGCGAGGGTCTCGGCCGGTCGCTCGGGCGATCGCGTCGCGGGCAGCGTCAACATCCTCCTGCAGCCCGCTATCCAGGAGCAGCGGCATCCTCGCGTGATGGTGCGAGTGGTTGCCGATCAGATGCCCGTCGTCCGCGATCCGACGGGCGGTCGCCGGGTACGCTTCGGCCCAGCGACCCTGCACGAAGAAGGTCGCGTGGGCACCCGCCCCAGCGAGCACGTCGAGGATCCGCTCGGCCGCGTCGGATGGGCACCAGGAGCGGTCCGGATGCTCCGCGTCGAAGGTCAGTGCGACGTTCTCGGGCTCACTCATGCGTCGTCACCTTCGAGGCGTGGACGTAGGAACCGGGGATCCGGCCAGTCGCCACGGAGAGCCGCCACGCCAAGAGCTGGGCGGGCACGACGGACGCGGCGGGGGTGAGCAGTCGGTCGAGCGAACCGATCGCGATCGACAGCATCCCGCCCGGTGCCGCTCCGTCGGTGGTCACGAGGAGGACGGCCGCGCCCAGCCTCGCGAGGTCCGCGGCGAGCTCCCGGTCGAGCGCGACCGTCTCGGGCTCGGTGGCGACCACGATCGCAGCGAGCTCGGGACCGGCCAGCTCGAGCGGCCCATGGCGGAACTGCGCGGCTTGGAGCGACTCGACCGGCATCCCGGCCGCCTCCTTGATCGTGAGCGCGCCCATCTCGGCGGCCGCGCGGGCGGCGCCCCGACCCAAGATCACGGTCGTCGCGCGGCCGCCGTGCCAGGCGGCCAGGCGCTCGGGGAGCGCCCGATCGGCGACGAGCTCGTCGATCGCGTCGGCGGCCCGGCCCGCTTCGAGCGCGATCGAAGCGGCAGCATCCTGCGCGCGGGCCCCGGCGATCGTGCGGGCGAGCGCGCCGAGCACGGCGAGCGCGCAGACGAAGGTCATGGTCGACGGCCCCGTCTCCTCGCCGGCGCGGGTGTCGAGCGCGACGTCGGCCAGGGAGGCGAGCGTGTTGGCGGTCCCGTTGGTGATGCTGGCGATCGTCGGGGTCTCTCCAGCGTCGCCGATGGCCCGCGCGACACCGACCGTCTCGGCGCTCTCGCCGGACTGGCTGACCAGCACCAGGAGATCCTCGCCGCGGAGGATGGGGAGCCGGAAATGCAGGAGTTCGGCCGCGTCGAGCATCACCGCCGCAACGCCCGCGGCGGCGAGCGCCGTGACGGCCGGGTAGCAGGCATCGTAGGAGCTCCCCATCCCCGACAGGACGATGCGACCCCGACGGGCCGGAGCCGCTGCCGCTTCCAGCGCCTCGGTCTGCTCGATCGCACCGCTCCCGGCCCGCCGGAGTGCCTCGGGCTGACCGGCGATCTCGGCGATGAATGGGTCAGGAAAGTTTCCTAACGATTTCATCGGGCGGAGTGTACGATGCCCGGCGCATGGGTGTGAAGGTGGCGGTGGTCGGCGGCGGCAGCACGTACACGCCGGAACTCGTCGAGGGATTCGTCACGCGCACGGACCGCCTTCCGGTCGACGAGCTCGTCCTGCTGGACGTCGATCCGGAGCGGCTCGCGATCGTCGGTGCACTGGCGGAGCGGATGGTGCGAGCGGCCGGGTGGGCGGGGACGGTCCGGTTGACCGACCGGGCGACCGAAGCGCTCGAGGGCGCGAACTTCGTCATCGTCCAGCTCCGGGTCGGCGGGAACCAGGCGCGCTTCCTGGACGAGACGATCCCCCTCCGGTACGGCTGCATCGGCCAGGAGACCACGGGACCCGGAGGCTTCGCCAAGGCGCTCCGCACGGTGCCCGTCGTGTTGGAGCTCGCCGAACGCACCGCCGAGATCGGCGCTCCCGACGCGTGGGTCGTCGATTTCACCAACCCGACGGGGCTCGTCACGCAGGCCTTGCTCGACCAGGGGCACCGGGCGTGCGGGCTGTGCAACGTCGCGATCGGCGTCCAACGCGAGCTCGCGGGCCATCTCGGCGTCGAGCCGTCCCACATCCGGTTGGACCACGTCGGGCTCAATCACCTCTCGTGGGTTCGCGCGGTCCTCGTCGACGGCGTGGACCGCTTGCCCGAGCTGCTGGCCGAGCCCATCGAGGAGCTCACGGAGGCCGCGCCGATCGAGCTCGTCCGCGCGCTGCGGGCCATCCCCAGTTCGTACCTCCGCTACTACTACCGGACCAGCGATGTCCTGGAACACCAACGGACGCATCGCACCCGCGCCGAGGAGGTCCTCGAGATCGAGGCCGGCTTGTTGGAGCTCTATCGCGATCCGGCGCTGGAGACGAAGCCGAAGCTCCTGGAGGAGCGTGGGGGCGCGTGGTACTCGGACGCAGCCGCGGCACTGGTCGCGTCGCTCCACGCAGGCACGGGCGACGAGCAGGTGGTCAACGTGCTGAACGAGGGCGCGATCCCGAACGTACCGCACGGCGACGTCGTGGAGCTCACGTGCCGGGTGGATCGTGCCGGCGCGTTCGCCCAGCCGACCGACCCGCTCGCGCCCGAGATGCTCGGGCTGGTGCAGCACGCGAAGGCGTACGAACGGTTGACGATCGAAGCCGCGATGACCGGATCCCGCGACTCCGCGCTGAAGGCGCTCCTGACGAACCCGCTCGTGGGCGATATCGACCGCGCGGCGCCGATGCTGGATGCGCTCCTGGACGCGAACCGCGCGCATCTCCCTCGGTTCTTCGCGGGCTAACCTCCGGGGAGCTCGGCAGCGTTACGTTGGATCTTCGCGAGCGCCGCGACCGCCTGTTCGACCCCCGCGTGATCGGAGCGGAACACGTTCTCGTCGATGTAGACGGACTCGCGGAGGCCCGCCGCCTCCGCGACCGGGAACGACATCCTCGACGGATCCAACCGCTCCGCATGCTCGACCGCGACCGGGAGCCGCGACAGCGACGGCTGGAACAAGTCGTAGTTGGACATCGGCTCGTACCCCGTCCATGCTCCGACCCCCTCGGCCTCGAGCGCGTCGCAGACCACCTGGTTCGTACGGCCGGCGAACAGCTCCGGGTCGATCGCGAGCACGTAGCGGTAGAAGCTCCAGCGAGTGATCCTCGGATCGTGCGGCATGACGCGGATCCCGGGGATCTGTGTGGCCAACCGCTCGAAGTACGAGCCGAGCTCGGCGCGCCGGGCCTGCTGCTCGGGGAACCGCCGCATGGCGACCGTGAGCAGCGCGGCCTGGAGCTCACCGAGCCGGTAGTTGGCGCCGAACGTGTACTCCTTCTCGGCGTCGTCCTTGGGGCGGCCGCAATCGATGATGGAGTGGGCGAGCCCGGCCAGCCGCTCGTCGTTCGTCAGCAACGAGCCCCCTTCGCCCGCCGTCATGATCTTCGACGATTGGTGACTGAACGAACCGAAGTCGCCGATGCACCCGGCGCCCTCACCGTTCCAACGCTGCCCGTGTGCGTGGGCGCAGTCCTCGACGACGGCGAGCGAGTGGCTCCGAGCGATCTCCATGAGCCGATCCATGTCGGCCATCTGGTGCCCGAGATGCACGGGCATGATCGCGCGCGTTCGAGGGGTGATGGCGGTCTCGACCAACGCCGGGTCGATCGTCCATGTCTCCGGCGTCACGTCGACGATCACGGGGAGCGCGCCGGCGGCGATCGGGGCGTAGACCGTGGCGGCGAAGGTGAGCGCCGGGATGATCACCTCGTCTCCCCAGCCGATCCCGAGGGCCTTGAGGGCGACCTCCATCGTCACCGTCCCGTTGGCCATCAGGACCCCGTACCGAGCGCCCTGGTAGGCGGCGAACGCTTCCTCGAAGGCCGCGGCCTTCGGGCCGGGTTCGGGGAACCCGCCCCATCGTCCCCCCCGGACCACCTCCTCGACGGCGGCGACGTCCTCATCGTCGCCGTGCGGCCACTCCGGGTACGGCTCCGCTCGGACGGCGGCGCCGCCGGCGATCGCGAGCTCTGGCATGCTGTCCGGCTCCTTCGGTGTCGATCGATCCTGCGGGTGCCTTGACCTGCCCCGCGACGCGAGGCTAGCATCCCCTCGGTTCGTTAGGAAAGTTTCCTGACTGATCAGATCGCCTCAGCGAGGAGCCGACATCACGGCCGCGAACCAGACGTACGCGACGGGGACCCCGAGCTTGCTCCGGGCGATCAACGAACGCACGGTCCTCGAGCGGATCCGGCGGTCCGGGCCAGTATCCCGTGCGCAGATCGCCCGGGAGACCGGCCTTTCGAAACCCACGGTCTCCCAGGCACTCTCGACGCTCGAACGTACCCGTCTGGTCCGAGAGGCGGGGCGGACCTCCGGCGGGAAGGGGCCGACCGCGCTCCTCTACGAGTTGAACCCGGCCGCCGGATGGGTGGTCGGGATCGACGTGGGTCGGGAGTACGTCCGGGCTGCCGTGGCCGACCTGACCGGGAAGATCGTCGCGCAGCGCCGCCAGGCCGCGCGGGCCCGGAGCGCACGGACGCTGATCACCACGATCGGCTCCGTCGCGCGTGCCGCGGTCGAGTCGGCGGGCATCGGGTGGCGCCGCGTCACGGTGGCGGCCGTCGGCAGCCCCGGCGTGTTCGGCTCGGCCGGACATCCGCTGCTCGCCCATAACCTTCCCGGCTGGACCCGTGAGGGCGTCCTGGACGAGATCCGGCGGGAGCTCGCCACTTCGGTCGTCTTCGAGAACGACGTGAACCTCGCCGCACTCGGGGAGCGCTGGCGCGGACTGGGACGGGACGTCGACGATTTCGTGTACTTCCACGTAGGAACGGGTGTGGGCCTCGGGATCGTGATGCGCGGGGAGCTCTACAAGGGAGCGAACGGCGCGGCCGGTGAGGTGGCGTACCTGCCCCTCGCGACGGCCGATCCCCACGACAAGGCCAATCGCCGGCGTGGTGCTCTCGAGACGGCGATCGGCGCCGACGGGGTGCTGTCGGCCGCGAAGCGGGCGGGACTTCGTGGCGCGACGACGGCGGCCGAGGTGTTCGAGGCCGCCCGCAACGGTGACCAGAAGGCTCGGCACGCCGTTGCGTTGGTCGCCGAGGGGATCGCCCTCGGGATCGCCGCGATCGTGCCGGTGCTCGACCCGGCCCTGGTGATCCTCGGCGGCGGGATCGGTCGCAACGCGGACCTGCTCCGCGAGTCGCTGGAGCGGGAGCTGCGTGCGTTGTCGCCCTTCCGGCCGCGGATCGAGGTTTCGTCGTTGGGCGAGGAGGCCGAGCTGATGGGCGCGGTCTCCCTGGCACTCGAAGCTGCGCAGGATCGGTTGTTCTCCCGCGTGGACGCGGGGCGAGGGGTAGCGGTATGAGTCGGTCGGACGTTGGGGACATGCGAGGAGGAACGACATGAGACGGTTGTTGATGGTCGTGGCGGTCGCAGGGCTCGTCGCGTCTGCCTGTTCGTCCAGCAGCACCGCCGGACTCCAGCCGTCGGCGGCTCGATCGCTGACCTCGGCGGCGTGCACCACCAAGGGTTTGGAGGTCGGTAGCGCGAGCGCTGGCCCGAGCGGCGAGCAGCCCGTGACGATCCAGCTCTGGAGCTTCTACAGCGGCGGGGAGTTCAAGAAGTACTGCGAGGTGCTCCAGGACTTCCATCAGAAGTATCCGTGGATCTCGATCCAACATACGGGTGGGAAGTCGGACCAGGACATCTTCCGCGCGGTCAACTCCGACACCGCGCCGGACATGGCGATCACCTCGGGT
>Ga0066709_100002276_pt1 | contig 13833 bp, 9 predicted proteins | sample GraSoiAngelo_158_FD_79665 | JGI IMG/M metagenome (GOLD analysis project Ga0066709, IMG submission 79665) | Grasslands soil microbial communities from the Angelo Coastal Reserve, California, USA - 14_1009_16_30cm | ecosystem: Environmental > Terrestrial > Soil > Grasslands | place: USA... | reverse complement strand
TCGAGTTCCACAACAGCGATAACGTCTATCACAACATCTTCTCCTACTCGCCCCCGAAGCGCTTTGACCTGGGACGCTATCCGAAAGGGAAGTCAAGGAGCGTGACGTTCGTGAAGCCGGGCGCGGTCCAGGTCTATTGCGACATCCATTCCGACATGCGCGCCGACATCATCGTCGCGCCGAGCCGGCGGTTCGCGCTGATCGGGCGCAGCGGCCGGTTCCGCATCGAGGGCGTCCCGGCGGGGACCCACACGGTCAAGGTGTGGCTGCCCAGCTCGGGCGAACGCGTCGCCAGCATCGACGTGTCCGAACGGGGGGCCGTTTCCCTCCCCCCTCTCGGTCCATGAAGCCGTTTCGGCTTTCCTGGATTCGACCCTCGCTCGCCGCCAAGATCGCGGCGGCCACCTCGCTGCCCATTTTGGCGGTCATGGTGGCCGCGCTCCTCGCCGTGAACTTCCGGGTCGCCGCGCAGCAGGACCGTACCGTCACCGCCGATCTATCGCGGGCCGCCCTGTCCTTCGAGAAGCAAATGGTGCACCAGGGCGAGGAGCTGAAGCGTATCGGGATCGTCATCGCGCGCGATCCGAAGTTTTTCGCGATGCTCACCCTTCCCCGGACGGATCGCGGGACCGAGTACTTCCAGGCGACGCTCGCCGGCGTCGCCGGCGATTTCCAGCATGATACCGACGCCGCGATCTTCGACGTCACCGACGAGCACGGGGTCGTTCTGGTCCGGGGCGGGCGGCCCGACGAGTACGGCATCAACATCTCCGGGTCGAAGCTCATTCGGGGAGCGCTCTCGGGACGTCCCGTCAGCGGCTACACGGTGGAGGGGCGGAACGCCTACCGGGTCGCGGTCGTTCCGATTGTGGTCGGGGGCGCTCTGGTGGGGACTCTGACGCTGGGACAAAGTCTCGACGCCGCGCTCGCGCAGGCCCTCAAGGAAACGACGCGCAGCGATGTCGTGTTCACGGTGGACGGGGAAATCGCCTTGAGCACCGTTGCCGAATCCATGCTCCGGAGCACGCTGCAAACGAAGATTCGCGAATGGCGGAACTCGGACTCGCGCCGCGAGGCGGGCACGACGCTCGAGGTGGTGCCGGTGCAGGGGGAGCGCTTTCTCGCGCTTCGCGGCGAGGTGGAGGGGCCCGAGGTCGGGGGCCACCTGGGTTACGTGCTCGTGCGCTCGCTGGACCAGGAAACGCTGGTGGTGAGGCGGATCGGAGGGGATCTCTTCCTCGCGGGAGCCACGGTCGCGCTCCTGGCGCTTCTGCTCGGCCTCGGGGTCGCGGCCGGAATCACGCGGCCGATTCGACATCTCGTGGAGGCCGCCAACGAGATGCGGGTTGGGAACTACGACTTTCCGCTGAACGTCCGATCGCGCGATGAGATGGGGCGGCTCGCGGAGGATTTTGGAGCCATGCGCGAGACCCAGCGCCACGAGATCGAGCGGCTCGGCGAGATCGACCGGATGAAATCAAATTTCATCACCATCGCCTCCCACGAAATCATTACCCCCGTCACCATGATCCGCGCGTACGCGGATATCTTGGGGGACGGCTCGCTCGGGGAGGTCACGCCGCCCCAGCGCGAAGGTCTCTTCGCGATACGCCGGGGAACGGACACGCTGACCCGCTTGGCGCGCGACCTGACCAACATGTCTTTGATCGACCGCAACCAGCTCCCCGCCCATTTCGCCCCCTGTGACATCGGCGAGGTTCTGGAGGAGGTCGCGGTGCAGGTCGCGCCCTTCGTGACGCAGCGAGATCAGCAGCTCTCGATCGGGGCGGAGGCGGGGCTCGTCCATCCCCGCATCGATCGCGACTATCTGAACCAGGCGATCCTGAACGTCGCCATGAACGCGGTGCGCTTTACGCCAGATGAGGGCACGATCGACCTGGGAGCCCGGAGGGTCGGGGACGCGGTGGAAATCGAGGTGAGCGACACGGGAATCGGGATCGCCGAAGAGGACCAGGAGCGGATCTTCTCGAGGCTCGTTGAGCTCAAGGACATCAACCTCCACTCCTCGGGGCTGGCGGAGTTCAACTCGTCGGGCCTCGGTCTCGGCCTCTCGATCGCGCGGGGTATCGTGGAGGCCCACGGAGGGACGATCCGCGTGGAAAGCCACGTGGGCAAGGGAAGCACCTTTCGGATTCGGCTCCCCCTCGCCGGTCCACCCTCCTACCGTCCAGAAGAGACAACCGCTTCAGACAGCCGCAGTAAAGCCGACACGACACATTCAAGCAGCTGATTTTAAATAACTTATACCATTCCATTCAAATAGTCGTCATGTGTTGACTGCTTCGGCGCCCGCCCACGGGCCGGATCACGCATTTTGCCCGTCGGCCACTCCTCTGTAAGACAATCACTTACACGGTATCGGCGAGATGGAAGTGCAAATGGCACGACGACTGCTTTTACATCCCGGCGTGGTCAGTACGGAAGGTGCGCAGCAAACCCCAAATCAAGTGAGGTGTGTGATGGCAGCTCTTCTCGCGATTCTCGTGATCCTGTCGTTGGCTGGCCCAGGTCCCGACGGTAAGGCTGGCTGGTAAGCGGCAAGACAAAACCCGACACCTTTCCAAACCATCGACCCGAACCGGAAAATCCGAAAGGAGGTGAAAACGAAATGACCGCACTCATCCTGACCGCGCTGATCGTCGCCTTCGGCACGATCAACCCTCCGGACGGCAAGGCCGGCTGGTAAGCGGTGAGTAGTTACGGCTTCGCGGGTAGGGCGAACCCCTGCGAGCCGGAGTAAGGCGGATCGATGGGCCATCAGCAAGGCTTCCCCTGATGGCCCTTCGATTTTGGGCGAAATGGGGGCGGGGGGCGACTGGTCAGCGGCAGGGAAGCTGTGATACCGTTGGCTCTCGTACCCTCGCCCTCGTTCCGTCCTTGGCGGAAAGGATCGCCTGCATGAGCAAGCGACCGATGTCCGAGATCGGCCGGATGCTCGAATGCGACGTGCCCCCAGTCATGCCGGTGCTCCCCCTCATGAGCACCGTCGTTTTCCCGCTTGGGGTTACCTCGATCCAGATCCGCCTCGAGCAGTCCAAAGCGCTTCTCCGCGACTACGCCGAGCCCGACGAGCTGATCGCGCTCGTGTACAGCCCAGCCAAGAGCGAGCGGGACCTTAAGCCCGAACAGCTAAGCAGGATAGGCCTCGCCGCCCGCGTGATCCGGATTCTGAACATGCCCAACGGCAACGTCCAGGTCACGCTCGAGGGGTTGCGACGCGTCGGCGTCGAGGAGATCCTCCGTGCCGAGCCCTACATCGAGGCCCGCGTCTCCTGTCCGGTCGAACCCACGGTAGACCCGGAGCGCGTGAACTCCCTCGCGACCCGCATCTTGCAGCTCCTCAAGACGATCTCGCAGCTCGACCATTCCTACCCCCCCGAGATGGACAACATCTTCAGCATGAACCTCGGGGATCCTGGCCTCTTTGCCGACACGGTGGCTTCGATCGTACGGCTTCCCGTCGAGGCCAAGCAGCGCGTGATCGAAACGCTGGATATAGGCGAGCGCCTGGTCCTGCTGGCCGAAGCCCTCGATAGCGAGGTGGCCCGGCTCAGCGTGGCCGAGGACGTCGTGCGCCGCGCGAGCGCCCAGGTCGAGAAGAATCAGAGGGAATTTTTCCTCCGCCAGCAGCTCGCCGAGATCCGCCGCCAGCTCGGGGAAGAGGATCCCCAGGAAATGCTCGTCCGGCAGATCCTGGACCGCGCGGATACCTTGGGCCTGCCCCAGCACGTCCGCTCGGTCGTGTACGAAGAGACCAACCGGCTTCGCTACCTGGCGCCCACTTCACAGGAGTCCGGCGTGATCCGCAACTACATCGAGTGGCTGCTCGCCCTGCCTTGGGGCAAGCCGGTGCGCCATCCGATCGATCTGGACGAGGTCACGAAAAGGCTCAACGCGGAGCACTTCGGTTTGGACAAGGTGAAGGAGCGGATTCTCGAGTACCTCGCTGTCCTCAAGCTCAAGAACGATCTCAGGGGTCCCATCCTCTGCTTCGCCGGCCCGCCCGGCACGGGCAAGACTTCGCTCGGGAGCTCCATCGCGCGCGCCATGGGGCGCGATTTCGTCAGGATAAGCGTGGGGGGCGTTCGCGACGAGGCGGAGATCCGCGGCCATCGCCGCACGTATATCGGCTCGCGGCCCGGGAAGATCATTCGAAGCCTGCGAGACGTTCACAGCTCCAATCCGGTGTTCATGATCGACGAGATCGACAAGCTCGGCCACGACTCTCAGGGGGATCCGGCCTCGGCGCTCCTCGAGGTGCTGGATCACGAGCAGAACGCGCATTTCGTGGACCATTACATCGAGATCCCGTTCGACCTCTCCGAGACGCTCTTCATCACCACGGCGAACGTGCTCGATTTCATTCCCGCGCCGCTGCTCGATCGGATGGAAGTGATCCAGATCCCCGGCTACATGGACGCGGAGAAGATCGAGATCGCAAGACGCCACCTGATCCCGCGGGCGGCCCGCGAGCACGGGCTCCTCGAAGGAGACATCACGTTCGACGACGCCGCGATCACGAAGATGATTCGCGAGTACTCGCGGGAGGCCGGCGTCCGGCAGCTCGAGCGCGCGATCGAAACCGTGTGCCGCAAGTGCGCGCGGCAAAGGACCACCGGATACACCGGGCAATGGAGCTTCGGCGAGGCGGACATCGAAAAGCTTCTGGGCCCTCCTTACGTGCTTCCCGAAATGGCGGAGGGACACGCCGAGGTCGGGGTCGCGACGGGGCTCGCCTGGACCACGACCGGCGGGGACCTTCTTCTCATCGAGGCGCTCAAGATGCGCGGCGCGGGGCGCGTCATCGTCACGGGGCAGCTCGGGGACGTCATGAAGGAATCGGTTCAGGCGGCGCACAGCTACGTCCGCGCCCGGGCGGAGCTTCTCGGGATCGACCCGGAGGTCTTCGATGATTTCGATCTTCACATCCACTTTCCCGAGGGCGCGGTCCCGAAAGACGGTCCCTCCGCCGGGATCACGATCGTGATGGCGATCGCCTCGGCGCTCGCCGAGGCCCCGATCCGAAACGACGTCGCGATGACGGGGGAAGTGACCCTCCGCGGGAAGGTGATCGCGGTGGGCGGCCTGAAGGAGAAGATCATGGCCGCGCACCGTGCCGGCATCAAGACCGTCGTGTTCCCCTCGGATAATCAGAAGGACGTTGTCGAGGTCCCCGAATCGGTGCGCTCGAGCATGACCCTGGTTCCGGTGAGCGCCGTCGATGAGGTCTTCCGCTACGCCTTCGTCGGGGTCGCGGAGCGAATCGCCGAGCTGGAGGCGCGCAAGGCCGCCGTCGATATCCGCCGGGCCCGGAAGCGGCGGGCGAAACGCGGAAACGCGCGCAGGAAAACCCGACGCCCCGAGCCAGCGCCGCGTCAGAAAGCAGCGCGGGAGCGCTCCCCCGGCGCTCCCAAGGGGAGACGGTAGCCCCACGGCTCGGCCCCTCACGGTTTCGCCTCTCCCCGCGAGTTGAGAATCGAGTCCGCCAGGCCCCACGCAGCGAGGATCAAGAGCGGCCACGTGATGTCGAAGAAGAGGCGCCTGTCGAAATACACGTAGGCGAGCGCGACCAGGATGAGAAGAAACCCGAGCACCCGATAGAGAACCCCCGGAAGGAGTCCTCCCGAGCCGAGCAGCCGGACCCCCTCCACGGCTACCTTCGAGCGCGCGAGGGAGGGGCGCCGGGTGAACCCGACGAAGTACATGGCCATTCCGGCGAGGATGCCGTGCGAGAGATCGGGGGACCACCGCATCGGGAAGAAGGCGAAGGCGCCGCAGCCGATTCCTATCAGGGCGGCGAAGATGGGAATCCAGGAAGGTCGCATGGCGCTATCCCCGGAAAGCCTGGATCGCGCAGTAGAGAGCCGCGCCCAGGATCGCCGCGCCCGAGCCGACCGTAACGCAGCCTGGAAAGTTTCCCATCGAGTTGCAGGCGTCATCCACTCTCCGGAGAAGCATGTCGGCGAGGGGGATGAAACACACGCCGAACCTCGCCCAGTTGAAACGCTCCGGGGCGCGGACCGCCGTTCCAGCCGCGGAGAGCGCATAGAGGGCGCCTTCCTTGAGCCAGAGATTGTGCTCTCCGGAGTTGACTGGCTGAAAGCCCGCCTCGAGCAAGCTCGGATCACGCCGGCGGATCAGCTCGAAGCTCTGCACTTGAGCCTTGGAGCTCACCTCGAGGAGCGCGAAGTAGACGGCGCGGGTGAGATCGTCGCGATATTGATATGGAAGGATCGTGATCCGAACCCGCCGCCCATCCGCCATCGTTCCGAGCGCGCCCACGATGCCGGTCCGAAGAAGCTCGAGCCCGGGATCTGAAGCCCGGTCCGCGATCGCGCGCACCATGAGCGGGCTCTTCGCCGCCCGGGTCGTCGCCTCGCGAATCTCGTTCTCTCCCGCGATCCATCGTGCCTCCCGGAACTCGGAGAGCCTCGGCTCAGGAGAGGAGGCGGGATCGGTGAGGCGCCGCGGGTTTTGATTCGTGCATCCGGAGCTTCCGATGGCGAGCGCGGAGACGATGAGGAACATCTCGAGACGTTTCATATCGGCACCCCTCCTGGAATTTGCGCGGCCACGGCCGCGCCGTTGGGCGCCGAGGAGCGAGGGCACGCATGGAGCGGAGCACGATCCGTTCCAGGGAGAGCACCAACGCATGATTCCGTCGGGCGCGCGAACGGGCTGCCCTCGCGGTGATTGGAGCGGCTAGGGTGCGGGCGCGCCTGGAAGCGGGCGCCGGCCCGCGCGTCGAAGACCCGACGGCGTTAAGCCGGGAGCGAGGAGATCATTTCGCGCCGCCGATACCGATTCGCTGGCCCACGGCGATCTGCACCGACCCGTCGAGATCCTTCGGCGCCGCGGGCGTGAGGTGCTGCACGCGATCGAGGCGTCCTTCCACGGACACGGCATTCTCCCCGAGGCCCGCGACACGCAGCAAGGCGACTTGAAGCCGCGCCGAGTACCGGTCTTCTCTCAGGCCGTGGAGGTCGTAGGTCCGGGAGGACCCGGCGAGGAAGGGGGTGATGAGGAGGCGGCCCGGGACCGTTTCCCACCGCGCCTCGAAGGAACCCTGGAATGTCGTATCGGTGAGATGGAGATCGCCCGAATGGTTCTGCTCCAGCCCCAGCGCGAGGGTGCTCACGACGCGCCCCGGATGACGCCGGGTGGCCACGAGCGATCCCGAGATGATTCGCCGCCTGGTCCCGGCCCTCAACGCGTCCTTGAGGAAGGTGATGTCGAAGCGCGCGGTCGTCCGGCCTCCGAGCGGCTCGGCGGCCGTGTACTCCGTCGCGATCCTGTGCTCCGCGAAGTCGGTGTTCGCGCCCCGGTGCGTCACGCGGACGAGAGACGGGGTCACCCAGCTGTCCTCGCTAAGCACGAGCCTCCCGCCGAACGCCCCGCTCTGGACGCGCACGACCGGCTCGAGCCCGCTTCGCGCGGCGGGCTCTTCGGAGCGGAAGCTGCCGAAGAGGTCCCACCTCCAAATGCTGCGCTTCACCTGAGCGAATCCGCCGCGCCGGTCCGACAGCGCATACGGATTCAGCGCGGTCGCGAGCGCGGGCTGGAAGGAAAATGCCTGCGCGAGGGCATCGAATCCGGCGGCGGCGCCCGTGAGCTCCCCGCGCCACGCCGTGCGCGAGCGTCCCTCCTCGACCCCCCCGATCCTCCGGTGGCGCACCGTGGCCCCGTCGCCGACGATCGCCCAGGTCCCGGGAAGATCGACGCGGCCCATGCCGCCGTAGATGGCGCGGGTGCGCGTCCGCGTCTCGACCCCGCCCGGGGTCGGGTCCTCGTGCGTGTAGCCTCCGTAGAGCGTCGCCTGGAAACGGCCGCGCAGTAACGATCGCCGGAGCCGCGCGGCGTAAAGATCGGATTCCGCCTCGCGGACGGGGCCGCCGGAGGAGATCGGATGCGACGCGAGCGCCACGTAGCCGTCGAGGTCCCCGAGCGGAGAGGCGTGCCACGCCGCTTGGGCGCTCCTTCGAGGCACGGGGCTCATGAGGAGCGGGGTCTCGCCCGCGCCCGCCGGCGCGGCGTCGCTCCACTCGAGCGCCGCGTTCCGCGCCGCGTAGCGAAGCTTCATGTGCTGGGGGGTTCCCCGGCCGTTCCCGAGGTCGTCGAACCTGAGCCGCATCGATAGCTCCGCCTCGAGCCGGCCCGACGCGGAGAGATCGTATCCCGCGCTCCACGCCCCCCATCCCGTCGCCGAGCGATTCAGCTCGCGGAAGCTCGAGCGCCCTTCGGCGAGCCACGTCGCCGATCCCCTGAGCCGCCGCGGGGTTTCGGGCGGCGGTTGAGGGGTTCGCCACGACGGAGATTCGAGCCCGCGGGCGGGCGGAGCGCAGAGGAAGGAGACCGGGTTCGCGGCGAGGGGCTGCGGGGCCTCGACCTGGAATTGGAGCCGGTGTTCCCCGAGCCTCCGCGTGGGGAGCGGTCCCCGCATCGCGACCTCGACCGGGCGCCCCGCCTGCATGTAGCCCTCCTCGATCGAGACGAGATCCCCATCCATATAGAAGGCGGCGCGAAACGCGCCTGTGCCGTTCCCGGTCACCACGGCGCGTGGGAGGATCGTATCGCCCATGGCGAACACGGTGCCATGGACCGGCCACTCCAAGGTCGCCGAGCGGACGAGCAGGTCGGAGCCGATCGCCGGCAGCACGCTCGCTGGGTGGCACACGACGCTCGTCGGATCGGTGCGGAAGCATGCGTCCACGACGACCGAGGAGGATGTCTCGTCCGTACCGTAGAAGGTCAGCCGCACGCCCAGCACCCCCTGGGGGATGGTGCGCGCGACGGTCTCGGGCAGCGTGACGGGCGCGACGAGGTCCGCGACCCCGCTCCGTCGAAGGAAAACCGAGATCGGAATGGTGTACTCGTAGATCGGCGTGACGGAAGCATCGAGCGGCGTGGGCTCGGTATTGATGACGGCGGCGGAGGGCAGGATCTGCACGCGCGCCGACGTGAACGAGACGTCGGTGCCCGCCAGCTCGCGCACCGGGATCGGGACGGGCAAGGCGACATCCGGCGTCAGCGCGAGGTTCACGTCGCCGGCCTGCACCCGCTCCACGCGTGCCTGGGCCACGGTCGTGAAAGTATAGATCTCCGAATACCTTCCGGGCGGCGGTTCCTCGGTCCAGTTCGTGCCGGTCGTGTCCTGGACCAAGTTGAGCTTCATCGCGAAGAGGTGCCCGAAGGCGAGCGGCGAAAGCGGCGTGATGTAGAGCGTGTCTCCCAGCGTGGACCAGCGGTCTGGCAGGGTTGTAATGAGCCCGCCGCCGGAGCTCGGATCGAGATCCGCGACGGAGTAGGCGGCGTGCTTGCCGGTCGGCTGATCGAAGACGAATTGCAAGATGGCGTTGGACGGAACGCGCGGGGCTCCGTTCGGTGGGTACGTGGCCACGACCCTCGGCTGGCCGAGGCACGTGCCTGCGAGAAACAGAAGCGCCGCGGGGATGCCGAACGCGGTACGGCATCCTAAACGCGAGCTCAAGAGGGAAAGCCTTTCACGGGGAGGGGATTGGGATTGCGGAGGGCGGCGGCGCAAACGTATCATGAGCCCTCTATGCTAACAAAATCGCGCGGCGCCGCAACGACTTCGAAGCGTTCCCCTTCAAGAGGAACACGAAACGGCACCGGGCCGAGGGCGGTCGCGGTCCTCGGCGCGACGGGGACGGTAGGGCAGCGCTTCATCCAGCTCCTCGAGAGCCATCCGTGGTTTTTCGTGGCGGAGGTCATGGCCTCGGATCAGAGCGCGGGGAAGACCTACGCCGAGGCCGTGGGGGAGCGCTGGAAGCTTTCCACCCGTATCCCGGAGCGTGTCGCGGGGCTCAAGGTGAGAGGGCCGGGCGAAAGGCTCCGCTCGCCGATTCTATTTTCGGCTCTCGATGCCTCGGTCGCGGGGGATCTGGAGGAGCGCTACGCGCGCCAGGGGCATCTCGTGTCCTCGAACTCGCGGAGCCACAGGCTCGACCCCTTGGTGCCGCTCGTCATCCCCGAGGTGAACCGGGACCACATCGAGCTCCTGGACAAGCAGAGGTACAACGGCGGCGGAATCCTCACGAATCCGAACTGCTCGGCGATCGTGCTCGTGATGGCGCTCGCGCCGCTGCACCGTGCCTTCGGCGTCGAGTCGGTGATCGTCACGACCTTTCAGGCTACGAGCGGCGCCGGCTACCCGGGCGTTCCGTCCCTCGACATTCTCGGAAACGTGATTCCGTTTATCGCGGGCGAGGAGCCCAAGATGGAAACCGAGACGAACAAGATCCTGGGGCGCATCGGCGCGCGAGGGATCGAATCGGCCGGGATCGCCGTGAGCGCCCAGTGCCATCGCGTGCCAGTTCTGGACGGGCACCTGGAGGCGGTGAGCGTGAAGCTCAAGCGGAGGGCCTCCTTGAAGCAGCTGCTCGGCGCGCTACGCGGATTCCGCCCGCTCGACCGGCTCCCGCTTCCTTCCGCGCCGGCGGAGCCGCTCTTCGTGCGCGATGAAGACGATCGCCCCCAGCCGCGCCTCGACGTGGACCGTGCGTCGGGAATGGGCGTCACGGTCGGGCGAATTCGCCCCTGCGCGGTCCTCGATTGGAAATTCGACGCCCTGGGCCACAACACCATCCGCGGCGCCGCGGGCGCCGCCATCCTGAACGCGGAGCTTCTCGCGCATGCGGGCAGAGTCTAGCGCCGCGCCCGTGAGCCTGACGCGCGACTTCATCCTCGTGCGCCACGGGGAGACCGACTGGAATCGCGAGCGGCGCGTGCAGGGCGTGAAGGGCGCGTCGATGAACGAGGCGGGGCACGAGCAAGCGAAGGCCCTGGCTCGCGTGTTGTGGGAGGTGCCGCTCCAGGCGGTCTATTCGAGCGCGCTCCCCAGGGCGGTCGAGACCGCCTCTTACGTCGCCGGTCCGCACCGGCTGAACGTCATCACGGACCCGAGGCTCAACGAAATCGATCACGGTGAGTGGGAAGGGCTCAGCGAATTGGAGCTGCCCGATATCGATCTCTACCGGAGGTGGCGCGAAGATCCCACATCGTGCGCGCTTCCGGGCGCGGAGCCTTTGGCCGCGGTTCACGAGCGCGCCGTGCAGGCGATGCGCGATATCGCAGCGCGACACCCGGCTTCCGACGGGCTCGTGGCGGTCGTCTCGCACCAGATCGTGCTGGCGCTCCTCAAGTGCCACATCCTCGATCGGCCGTGGAGCCAGATCCGCCGCCACGCGCTGGGCGTCGCGTCCTACGAGGTCCTGACGGCGGGAGAAGGTTTTGCGCCACGGCCCTGATCGCGGGGAACCTGGCGGCCCAGGGAGGGGTAAACGTAAGGCAATGACAGGGCTTCAGTTCCCGGTAAGATTTTGGCTGTTTCCGGCCTGCCTTCTCGTGGTGTTCGGCCCCGGGAGCGCCCGCGCGACCTCGTTCACCCAGATCACCGCGGACACGACGCGCGAGACCGATCCGGCGCCGTCGCCCGACGGCAAGTGGATCGCGTTCACGTCGGATCGAGGCGGCCACGGCGCGACCCAGATCTACCTCATGCCCGCGGAAGGGGGCGAGCCGCGCCAGCTCACCCATGAGCCCGACAGCGTTCGCACCGGCACGCCGAGCTGGGCGCCGGACGGCAAATCGCTGCTTTACGTTTCGACCCGGGGCAAGCGCTACAACGTCTATTCGATCCCGATCGATGGCGGTGAGCCGCGCCAGATGACCCATGCTCCCGGGAGCCACCGGTTCGCCAGCTATTCGGCGGACGGGAAGAAGATCGCTTTCTACTCCAACCGGGTTCGTCCGGGGGACCTCTTCGGCTTCAACATCTTCGTCATGGATTCCTCCGGCGAGGAGGAAACCGCGATGGCAGCGCAGGTGACGAACAGCATGGGCAACCCGGGGCATCCGACCTGGTCGCCCGACGGCAAATGGGTCGCGTTCGTCGCGAAGGAATACGACTCTCTGAGACAACATACGATGGAAGGCAACATCCTGTTCACGAGGTATCACCTCTACAAGGTGCGGGCCGAGGGCGGAAAGGGAATCCGCCTCACCCACGGCACGATCGGCGGGGAGCAGTTCGAGGACACCTGGCCGTCCTGGTCGCCGGACGGCAAGTGGATCGCCTTCGGAAGGGTGATCGGAGGGAAGCGGGACATCTGGGTCTTGGACGTGGAGACCAACAAGACATTCGCGCTGACGACCGCCGGGAACTGCATCAAGCCCACGTGGGGCTATGACTCCAAGTCGCTCTACTACGCCACGGTCACCGATAGTAACGAGGACCTCTGGGTCGCCCGAGACCTCACGCTGAAAGCTCCCGCTCCCGCGCGTAAGCCGGCGGCCAAGAAGTCGAGGGCCAAAGCCCCCCCGGCAGCGTCCAGCTCCACCACGGCAACCCACAGATAGCGGGGACGGGATACGTCGCGCATCATCGTCGCGCTCCTGGGTGCGATCGTGATCGTCGGCGCCGCACCGGCCTCGGCGCCACGCGCCACGCGGTCGGCGCGCCCGTCGGCGGGCCGCCCGGGGCCCGTTCCCCAGGCATTGCTCGCCGGCGTAGGGCCGCTGGCTTGGAACGCTGCCGTCAGCCGCGACCGCGGAACCGGGTCCGGCGGCGCGGCTCCGCTCTGGCCCGCCGTGCGCGTGCTGGCCCCGCTCGGCACCGAGTCTCTATACGTGTTCCCGGCGCGGGCCCCGGCGCCGATCCTTCTCGCGTCCTGGCCACGCCAGGATGTAATGACCCACTCCGTTCGAATCTTCCCCGGATACCGCTGGATCGTCCTCGAAGCGCCGGCAGCGGATTCGAGCGGGGTCGTGGGCGAAGGGCGTCTGGCGCGCTTCTTCACCGCGGATGGCACGCTCCGCTGGGAAACACGATCGAAGCTCGTGCCCGCCGCCCTGGGGAGGGACCTCGTGCTCGCGCCGCGTCCATCCCCGGACGACTCGATCCCGCCGCTCGTGAGAGTTATTCTACTTCCGAAAGGAGAGCCCCGAGCCTCCTGGCCGGCGGTCGCCGGCTGGGGATCGTCCTCGCCGCTCGAGAATTTCCTCGCCGCGAATACGATCGGAATGTTCGACTCAACGGGGATCAGGCAGGACGAGCTCAGGCTCTTGAACCTCGAGGGTACGATTCTCTGGGCGCGGAGCCTCGCGGCGGATCAGCGCGAGTTTGCGGTCAGCAACTTCGGAGACGTTTCGATCGCCAGGGAAAAGCAGCTCTTCGTTTTCGACCGCTCGGGGGGAGAAAAGCTCCGCGTCCCCCTGCCGCGAAACATCGTCGGCCGGACGGCGATCACCCCCGACGGGCGCTTCACCTTGGTCGCGGTGACCTCCCCCGTGGCCCGCCGCGCCGAGGGCGACCTGTGGGTCGGTCTCTACGAAACCTCACGAAGGGCGCCGGTCTGGACCCGGCGCGACCTCGCGGCTCAAGCCGGAAGGGGCGCGGACGCCCTCGAGCTCTCCCTCTCGGACGACGGCCAGCGCGCGTTGGTTCGCCTCTCGACCGGCCCGGTGCTCCTCTTGGGGAGCGATGGACGGCTTCTCGCGCGGTGGCCGCTGGAGCGCGCCTCCCGAGGGGAATACGACCCGGGTCTCGTGCCGCGGCGGACCTGGCTCTCCTCCGACGGCACGCTCGTCGCGCTCACCACGCCGGTGGCGCGATCCCTCGCGGACGCTCGCGGCTGGCTCTTTCGGGTACCCCGGTAGCGTCGGCTCCGCGGCGGGGCCGGTAGCGTCGGCTCCGCGGCAGGGCCGCTAGCGCACGACGAGGGTCCCCTTCATTCCCTTCTTGGCGTGGCCGTCGACGTGGCAGAAGAACTCGTACTCCCCCGGCTTCGCCGG
>Ga0066709_100002275_pt1 | contig 13838 bp, 10 predicted proteins | sample GraSoiAngelo_158_FD_79665 | JGI IMG/M metagenome (GOLD analysis project Ga0066709, IMG submission 79665) | Grasslands soil microbial communities from the Angelo Coastal Reserve, California, USA - 14_1009_16_30cm | ecosystem: Environmental > Terrestrial > Soil > Grasslands | place: USA... | reverse complement strand
GTCTGCTCCCGGTCCCAGGGGCAGCCGCCCGGCCCGCGCAGCCGGTGCATGATCTTGACCAGGTCCAGCAGCCGGTCCCCGCCGGCCCTGGAAGGAACCCCGTCCGGGGGGCCCGCGTCGCTCACGCCGCCGGGCAGCTCGCCACGTCGGCGGTCGAGTCGATCGGGCAGATCACGTCCTGGGCCGGGTCGAACCGGCCGAACCGCGGGTTCACCGAGATGTCCGAGCTCTTCAGCTGCCGGGCCAGCCACGCGGTGAAGGCCTGATCCTGCCGCTGTGCCGTGGCCTGGTCGCTCGAGGTCGGGCCCACCACGGCCGCGCGCACCTTCTGCTCGAGCAGCAACGACCGGACGTTGTCCCGAACGTCCGCGAGCGAGAGATGGCGGCTCCGCAGGAGCTGGTCGAATCGGGCCTTCCCGCCGGATTGCGCCTCTGCCTGCGCCAGCGCCTGATCTATCTCTGATCCGGAGACCGAGATCCCGTGTCGTGCCGCGTACCCCGCCACGATCCGCTCGCGGATCAGGAAGGCCAGGAGCCGGCGGGTCAGGTCCCGCTTCCGCTCGGCGCCTCCCGGACCCCGGATCTGGGTCCCGAACTGGGGATTGGAGAGCAGGAGCGTGAGCTGATGCTCCAGATCCCCCTGGGTGATCTTCGCCCCGTTCACCAGCGCGGCCGGTGATTCGAAGGCGCTGCCGCAGCCGCAGAGCAGCAGCCCGGCTGCCACCAGTACGAACGCTCGGAGTCCAAGGGAGGTCATGGCCACCGATTCTATTTCACGCGCCGGCAGAGCCCCGTTCGCCCGCGATGGCGTCCCGCACCCACGTCGCCAGGGCCTCCCCCCCGAGCTGGGCCGGGTAGTTCAGGTTGAGCGTCCTCGTCGCCGGGTGATAGGCGGCCTCGGGCAGGGTCGCCACGGCCTCGATCCCGCGCGCCTCGTCCACCGGCTTCACCCGAACCTGGTTGCGGGTTCGAACCGTCGTGACCTCCTCGATCCCGAGGTCGAGGCACGCCAGCCGGAGCCCCGCCACCGCGAACAGCGCCCGGACCGGAGCCGGGAGGTCGCCGAACCTGTCCTCGGCCTCCGTCCTGGCCTGCTCCAGATCCTCGCCGTCCCGGGCGGTGGCGATCCTTCGGTACAGCTCTAGGCGCAGGGCCTCCTGCCCAACCCACTCCGGCGGGATGAACGCCTTGACCGGCAAGTCGATCCGGACCTCGCGCTCCGGCTCGGCCGGCTCCCCCTTCATCTCCTGGAGGGCTTCGCCGAGCAGCTTCAGGTACGTGTCGAACCCGACCGCGGCAATGTGGCCGTGCTGCTCGGCACCCAGCAGGTTGCCGGCCCCGCGGATCTCGAGGTCTCGCATGGCGATGGCGAACCCCGAGCCCAGCGCGGTGAACCGGCTGATCGCGGCGAGGCGCTCGTGGGCCTCGTCGGTCAGCGCGGCCTGGGGCGGGAAGAAGAAGTAGGCGAAGGCTCGCTCGGGACTTCGGCCCACCCGCCCGCGCAGCTGGTAGAGCTGGGCCAGGCCGAGCCGGTCGGCCCGTTCGACCACCAGGGTGTTCGCTGACGGAACGTCGAGGCCGCTCTCGATGATGGTGGTGCATACCAGGACGTCCGCCGTTCGATCCCAGAACTGGAGCATGACCTTCTCCAGCCGCTCCTCGTCCATCTGCCCGTGGGCCACCACCACCCGGGCCTCCTCGCCGAGCTTCCGCCGAAGCTCCGTCGCTCGCCACTCGATGGTCTGCACCCGGTTGTGCACCCAGAACACCTGGCCGCCCCGGAGCAGCTCGCGCCGGACGGCGCCCAGCGCCATCTCCTCGTCGAACGGACCCACGTAGGTCAGGACCGGCTGGCGGTCCTCGGGTGGGGTGTCCACCACGCTCATGTCGCGGATGCCGGCCAGGGCCATCTCGAGCGTGCGGGGGATGGGGGTCGCCGTCATGGTCAGCACGTCCACGCTGGCCCGGAGCTTCTTCATCCGCTCCTTGTGGGCCACGCCGAACCGCTGTTCCTCGTCGACCACCAGGAGCCCCAAATCCTTGAACCTCACGTCGGTGGACAGCAGCCGGTGGGTGCCGATCAGGACGTCGACCTTGCCCTCCGCGGCTTCCTTCAGCAGCGCCTGCTGCTCCCGTGCGGCGACGAAGCGCGACAGCATCGCCACGGTGACGGGGTACGGCGCGTACCGTTCGGAGAACGTCACGTAGTGCTGCTCGGCCAGCAGCGTGGTGGGAACGAGCACCGCGACCTGCTTGCCCTCCATGACCGCCTTGAACGCCGCACGCACCGCGATCTCGGTCTTGCCGTAGCCGACGTCGCCGCAGACCAGCCTGTCCATCGGCTTCGGCGCCTCCATGTCCCGCTTGACCTCGTCGATGGCGCCCAGCTGGTCGCGGGTCTCCTCGAACGGGAAGGCTCCCTCCAGCTCGCCCTGCCACGGGGTATCGGTTCCGAAGGCGTGGCCGGGCGAGGACAGCCGCACGCTGTACAGGCGGATCAGGTCGCCGGCCATGTCCCTGACCGCCCGCCGGACCCGGGCCTTCGCCTTCACCCAGTCGCTGGAGCCGAGGCGGTGCAGGCGCGGGGCCTCGCCGCCCACGTACTTCGCCACCACCCCGACCTGATCGGAGGGGACGTACAGCCGGTCGGTGCCCGCGTACTCCAGGAGCAGGTAGTCGCGCTCGGCGCCGGCCACGGCCCGGCGGACCATCCCCACGTAGCGGCCCACGCCGTGCACCGAATGCACGGCCAGGTCGCCGGGGGCGAGCTCCACGGCCACCGCGTCGGACCGCCGCCGCGAGAGCCTGGGAGCTTCACGGGTGTGCCGCCTTCGGCCGAACAGGTCCTCCTCTGTGACCAGGGCGAGGGCCGGCCGGCCCGGTTCGGGCTCGAACCAGAACCCTTCGGCCATCTCGGCCTGGACGGGGTGGAGCTCCGACGGGGCCAGGCCCTTCGGAGCGAGTACTTCGGTCGCGCGGTCCAGGCTTCCCCGGCCCTCCGCGGCCACCACCACGTCGGCTCCGGTCCGTCGCATCTGAAGCAGGCGGTCGGCCAGCTGATCGAGCCGGGCCGGCTGATCCCACGGATGGATCCCCAGCGGGGGGATCGATGGTTCGGCGAACTCGGAGAGGTCGACTCGGGTCCGGCCCGCCACTGCGGCGTCTAGGTCCTGCAGCACTCGCCGACCCGGCCAGCCGGACGCCTCGGCCAGCGCGTCGGCTTCCTCCACGATCCGATGGGCCCGGTCGGACGTTCGGCGGGCCGAGGCCACGACCACCCATGCCCCCGCCGCCAGGAGGTCTGCAAGGAACGGCAGACGGTCGTGGATCAGCGGGATGGCCTGCTCCATTCCCTCGAACACCAGGCCCTGGCTCACCCGCTCGAGGAGCGCCCGGTACTGTCCCCGGTGACGGGGGATGGCCTCCTCGGCGAGCCTTCGGATCTCATCGGTGGCCAGCAGCTCGCGGCAGGGATGGACCTCCATCCGAGAGACCTGCCCGGTCGAGAGTTGGGTGGCCGGCGAGAACTCGCGGAGCGATTCGATCTCGTCTCCGTAGAGGTCGATCCGCACCGGCCTCCTGGAGGTGGATGGGAACACGTCGACGATCCCGCCCCGGACGGCGAACTCGCCGCGGTGCTCGACCACGTCGGCCCGGACGTAGCCCAGGCCCGCCAGCTGCTCGGCCAGCGCACCCGACGGCAGGGTCAGCCCGGGCGCCAGCGGCAGCGGCTCGTGCGCGCCGAGGTCCGGGCTGAGCCCCTGCAGGGCGGCCAGCACCGGAGCTGCTACCACCAGGGTCCCCCGGGCCTGCCGGAGGGCGAACGCCGCACGGGCCCGCTCGCCCGCCACCGCGGGGGCGGGGCTGATCCCTTCGTACGGGAGCGACTCCCACGCGGGGAACCCGAGGACGCTTCCCGGCCCCAGGAACGTCCGGGCCCCGGCGGCGAGCTCGCCGGCCGACCGGGGGTCCGCGGCCACCAGGAGCACGGGGGTGTCGAGTGCCCGGGCCAGCGTGGCGGCCACGAAGGCGTGGCCCGGGGGAGCGGCATGGAACACCCGCCGGCCCGACGGCGCCGAAAGCAGCCGCTCGAACGGCGCGGACGCCGCGGCCCGGTCCAGGATCTCCAGCAACTCGTCGTTCATCGCCGCTCTTTCTCCCAACGCACGAATAGGCCCGGTCATGGAAACCAGGCCTGTCTCTTTCTCTTCGGTTCGGCGGCTGTGCCGCCACCACCATTCTACGAAGCGCTCCCTTGTACGATGTCGGGCGATCTCGAGGAGCTCCGGCGCGGAGGCCCGGTCGAGTACTGATCCTTACGTGGCGCCGTTCCGGTTGAAGCGTTCCTGGGTTTTCGCGAGGCCGTCCGAGACCAGCGCGAGGACCGCGTCGGCGGCCTCCTCGACCAGGGCCATCGCGTCTTCATGCTGGCGCTTGGGAAATCGGTCCAGCACGTAGTCGATCCCGGCGCGGCGTCCCGGAGGCCTGCCCACGCCCAACCGGACCCGGTAGAAGTCCGGTGACCGGAACGCCTCGACCAGCGAATCCAGTCCGTGGTGGCCCGCCGTGCTCCCGCCCCGCTTGACCCGCAGGGCCCCGAAGGGAAGGTCGATCTCGTCGTGGCAAACCACGACCCGATCGACCGTGATGCGCCGCCGCTTGGCGAAGGAGGCGATGGGGGGGCCGCTCACGTTCATGAACGTGCCGGACTTGGCCAGCAATAGCGGGGTCCCCTCGTGCCGGGCCTCGGCGGCGAGGACGCTCGAGAACCGGACCTGCTTCAGGCGCGCGCCCAGGCGTTCGCTCAGGCGATCGACCACCATCGCGCCGACGTTGTGGCGGGTTCCCGCGTACTCCTCGCCCGGGTTGCCGAGTCCCACAACGAGCCAGGGTTCGTCCATGGAGCTCGCCTTCCCGGGTGCGGTTCGATGCGACCGGGCCGGCTATTCGCCGGCCGGCGATTCCTCGGAGCCCTCGGCCCGGCCCTCCTCGCCGCCCTCGCCTTCGGCGCCCTCCTCGCCAGCCGCCTCGGCCGCCTCGGCCTCTTCCTCCTCCACCCGCAGGACCTGGGGCGGAACGACCGAAACCACGACCTCGTCCTCGGAGGTGAGCACGGTCAGGTTGCCCGGGATCTTCAGGTCGGACACCTTGAGCGACTCGTTGATCCCCAGCTTCGAGATGTCCGCTTCGATGGTGGTGGGAACGTCCTGGGGGAAGCTCTCCAGGTTGATGTTCCACAGGTGGTGCTCGATGACGCCACCCTCCTTCACCCCGTGCGACTCGCCGGTCAGCGTAATCGGCACCTCGACGGAGATCTTCTCGTCCCTGGCGATCCGAAGGAAGTCGACGTGGATGAACTTGCCCTTGAGATGGTCGCGCTGGATCTCACGGGGCATGGCCAGGAAATTCTCGTGGTCCACTCGGAGGTCGACCAGGATGTTCATGCCCGCGTCCGTGTGAAGCAGGTGGAAGAGGTCGCGGGCGTCCACCGAGACGGGCAGTGGATCGGCGCCGTGCCCGTAGACCACCGCGGGCACCCTGCCGGCCGCTCGCACCTTGTGGGCGCCACCCTTGCCCGAGGGCTCGCGAGGCTCCGCCTTCAGCTTGCGTTCCATGGCTTCCTCCGGGGATCGATTGGGGGCCACGACCGTCCGCGTTGAGACGGCGGCCGGCGGCGAACCACAATTGTAGCGACTCGGGCCCTACGGTTGGTTGTCGCCCTTGAAGATCTCCGAAACGGACTCGTCCTCGAACACGGCGTTCAGGGCCGAGGCCACGATCGGGGCGATCGAGAGAACCGTCAGCCGATCGCCGAGGATCTGGGCGAGCTCGTCCGGGACGGGAAGCGTGTTCGTCACCACGATCTCCTTGATCGGGGACTCGGCCAGTCGCTGGGGGGCCTTGCCCGACAGCACCGGGTGCGTCGCGGCGGCGAAGATCTCGCCGGCGCCCACGTCGGCCAGCGCCCTGGCCCCCTCCGCGACCGTGCCCGCGGTGTCGATCATGTCGTCGATCAGCACGCAGGGCCTGCCCTCCACCTCGCCCACCACCGACATCTTCTCGATGGTGTGGGCCTCGTACACCGAGCGCCGCTTGTAGATGTAGGCGAGGTCCGTCCGCAGGTATCTGGCCAGGCGCTCCGCGGTCTTGATCCGCCCGGCGTCGGGGGCCACCACCACGATGTCCTGGGGGACCATGATGTCGTTCTGCAGGTACTCGGCCAGCAGCGGCAGGGCGGTCAGGTGGTCGACGGGGAAGTCGAAGAACCCCTGGATCTGCCCGGAGTGCAGGTCGACCGAGACCACCCGGTCGGCGCCGGCCGCGGTGAGCAGGTCGGCCACGAGCTTGGCCGAGATGGGCTCCCGGGCGAGGGACTTCTTGTCCTGGCGCGAGTAGCCGTAGTACGGGATGACCGCGGTGATTCGCTTCGCCGACGCCCGTAACATCGCGTCGATCATCACGAGCTGCTCCATGATCATCTCGTTGACCGGGGGGGCGTGGGTCTGGATCACGAACACGTCGACGCCCCGCACGCTCTCGATGGCCCGGACGTAGATCTCGCCCGAGGAGAACCGCGAGATCTTCGCGTCGGAAAGGGGGATGCCGAGGTGCTCGGCGATCTCCGCCCCCAGCTCGGGGTGCGCGGTCCCGGAAAACACCATCATCCGCTTGCGGGTGACCAGCTCCCGCACGGCCTGCTCAGGCACGGTTTCCCCCCTTTTTCCGGTCGAGCTTTGGATCAGCGGTCGATTCCGGCACGGGGCCGGTGTGTCGCTTCGACCCCGGCGCCATTCCCCCATGGGCGGCCCGCTGGCGGTCGTCGTAGCCCCGGATGATGCGCTGGTTTGCGCGCTCGACGGCGAGGGCCCCGTCCGGCACGTCCTGGGTGACGGCCGAACCGGCTGCCGTCCACGTTCGCTTCCCCAGCTTCACCGGCGCGACCAACATGGTATCGGAGCCGATGAACGACTCGTCGCCGACCACGGTGGGGTGTTTCTCGTATCCGTCGTAGTTGCACGTGATGGTGCCGGCGCCGACGTTCACGTTGCGCCCGATCCGGGCGTCGCCAACGTACGCGAGGTGGGGTACCTTGCTACCCCGGCCCACCCGGGTGTTCTTCATCTCGACGAACGTCCCGGCCTTTCCCCGCTCCTCGATGACGGTTCCGGGACGGAGGCTGGCGTAGGGTCCCACCAGGGCCCCGGGGCCGATGCGGGAGCTTCGGGCCACGGAGAAGGTGATGTCGGCGCCGTCGCCCACCACGGTGTCGACCAGCCTGACCCCCGGTCCGATCGAGGCTCCCCTCCCGATCCGGGATGCCCCTTGCAGGAAGGTCATCGGGTGGATGACGGTGTCGGACCCGATCCGGACGTCGACGTCCACGTACGCCGTCGCGGGGTCCACGAACGACACGCCGCGATCCATGTGCCCCTCCACGATCCGCCCCCGGATGATCGCGATGAGCTTGGCCAGCGTGACGCGGGAGTTGAGGCCGACCCAGCTCCCGCCGAAGTCCGCGGTGACCACGGCCACCCGTTCGCCCTTCTCGATCAGGATGCCGAGAACGTCGGGCAGGTAGTACTCGTTCTGGCGGTTCTCCCGTCCCACCCGGGGCAGGGCCCGGAACAGGTCGTCGCGGCGAAACGCGTACACCACGGTGGAGATCTCCCGGATCCGCCTGACCTCCGGCCGGGCGTCGGTCTGCTCCGCGATCTCCACCAGCCGCCGGCCGCTCCGCACCACCCGGCCGTACCCGGTGGGATCGTCCACGACGGTGGTGAGGATGGCCGCCGCCGTTCGCCCGGCCCGCAGCGCCCGAATCACCTGCCGAACGTGGCGGGTCTCGGGCAGCGGGTCGTCCCCGGCCATGACCAGGACCTCGTCGGCATCGCCCACCGCCCGCTCGGCCTCCATGACCGCGTGGCCCGTCCCGAGCGGCTCGCCCTGGTCCACGAAGGACACGTCGACCGGCAGCTCCCAGGACCGGACGGCCTCCTCGACCTCCTCCTTGCCCTGCCCGACCACGATCGCCAGCCTCGAGGGCCGTGCCGCCATCGCGGCCCGGACCACGTGCCAGAGCCCCGGCTTTCCGCAGACGTCGTGGAGGACCTTGGGGCGGGCAGAACGCATGCGCTTGCCCTTTCCGGCGGCCAGGATCACCGCGGCCACCGTTCGGGATCCTCTCGTCGCTCCGGCCACCGTATCTCACTCGCCTCGCAGAAGGGCCCACCCGTGCACTCGCCTCGGGAGGCCCGTCATTGTCCACCGGCCCCCGGTCCGGCGTCCACCGCCCGGTCCCCTCTCGGGCGTTTCCCTGCCGAAGCCATCGCGCCGAGGGTATCGTGGGTGGGCCTGCTGTGGCCCTTCGTCTAATTGGCAGGACGCCGGGTTTTGGTCCCGGAAGTCCGCGTTCGAATCGCGGGGGGCCAGCGAACGCCTCATTCCCTCCAGGAGCCGGCGTAGGTCACGGGCCGGCCGGAGATCGCCTCGAGCCCGGCCTCAGCGTCCGAGGGCAGCCGTTCCATGCCGTCCGGGAGGAATCCCGCCACGCTGGGTCCGCTCCCGCACATCACCGCGGCGGTCACGCCAGCCTCGACCATGGCCTCCTTGGCCCGCCCGATCTCCGGGTGGCGCCTCGTGACCGGCCCCTCCAGATCGTTGAACACCAGGCCCTCGGGCAGCGGCCGGGAAGTCATGGCGTCCAGCGCCGGACGGGGGTCGGGGCCGGTGGCCCCGTCGTCCTCGTCCCACCACCGGTAGGACTCGGCCGTGGCGACGCCGAACCCGAACGTGACCACCGCCAGGGACAGCTCCAGATCCGGCCCCGGCCGGACCCGCTCGCCCCGACCCTCGATCAGGGCCGGCACCCGAAGCAGCAGCGCCGGGACGTCGGAGCCGACCTCCGCCGCGACGGATCTGAGCTGTTCGGAATCCAGCGGTTCGCCCCACAGGGCGTTCAGCCCCTCCAGGGCCGCCGCGGCGTCCGAGCTCCCGCCCCCCAACCCGGCCGCGGCAGGGATCCGCTTCTCCAGCCGGAACTCGGCGAAACCGCGAACCTCGGCCCGTTCGGCCATGGCCAGCGCGGCCCGCAGGACCAGGTTGGACTCGTCGGCCGGGACCCGCCGCACCAGTTCCGGGTTGCCCAGCACCGCGAGAGAGAACGACAGCGTCCGGAACGCGGCCGGATCGGCGTGCGCGTGAATCTCGAGGCGGTCCGCCAGCGAGATGGGCACGATCAAGCTCTCCAGATCGTGATAGCCGTCGTCCCTTCGCCCGAGCACTCTCAAGAAGAGGTTCACCTTGGCGGGGGCCGCCACGGTGACGGTGTTCGGGAGGCTCACCGGACCGGGATCCCGGCGGCGAGGCAGGCGAATTCGGGGAGGCCCAGCTCCTCCGGGCGGGCCGAGGCCCCGATCCCGCACCGCTCGAGCAGGACGAGCGCTTCGTCCCGGTGGAGCCCCAGGCGGACCAGCGCATTCCGCATGGTCTTCCGCCTCTGGGCGAACGCCTCTCGTACCACGGGCCACAACCGTTCCTCTTCGATCCTGACCGGGGGCGGATGCCGAACCATCGCGACCAGGACCGAGTCCACGTTCGGCTGAGGCCAGAACACGGTCCGGGGAACCCGGCGAACCGCCGATGCGACGGCGCGATAGGCCACCCGGAGGCTGACCGCGCCGAACTGGGCCTCCCCGGGGCCGGCCGCGAGCCGTTCGCCCACCTCTCGCTGGACCATCACGAGCAGGCGTTCGATCCGCGGCTCGAGCTCCAGAGTGCGAAGGACCACGGGGACGGCGACGTTGTAGGGCAGATTCGCCACCAGCTTCCAGGGGCCAGGCCCGTCCAGGAGCTCGCCCCAGTCGGCCCGGAGGGCATCCGCGACCTCGATCCGGACCGAATCCGACGGGCCGAGCGCCTCCTCCAGGGCGGGCACCAGCGCCTGGTCCAGCTCCACGGACACCACGTCGGCTCCCGCTCGGGACAGGGCTACGGTCAGCGACCCGGGCCCGGCCCCCACCTCGACCACCCGGTCGCGGGGCCGAACCTCCGCCAGCTCGACGATCCGCCGGGCCAGGGAGGGTTCGATCAGGAAGTGCTGACCCAGAGACCGCTTCGGGCGGATGCCGTGGTTGGCGGCCAGGGCGCGCAGCCGGCTGGGGGTGAGACGTTCCGGTTCGGCCGGGCCCTCGGGCCGAGGGTCACCAGGTGATCTCGACGTGCGCGACGCCCTGGCCGAGGGGGGCGAGCGCGGAGAAGGCGGTGGGACAGAGGTCGATGATGCGCCCCGCGATGTACGGCCCACGGTCGTTGATTGTGACAGTGACCGAGCGCCCGTTGTCCAGATCCGTCACGGTCACCACGGTGCCGAACGGCAGCGTCTTGTGCGCGGCGTGATATCCGGAGCCGCACCCCGACCAGGAGTACCAGGACGCGTCGCCCACCTCCACGCCAGCGGGAGTCACCGGCTCCGGTCCCCGGTCCTCGACCCTGTCGACCGGCGAGACCACCACGACCTCGGAGACGAGCTCCCTCGACCGCTCCTTCCCATTTCGGTACGTGACGAGGTAGGTGGCCTGGACCTTCCCCGCCTTGCCGGGCGTGACCACGTCTACCTCTCCGGGCGCCAGCGCCTTCGAGTATCGGATGAGGGTTTGGTACGGGACGTCGACGATCCGGAACTCCGTCACCCGATGGATCCTGAACACCCGGATACGAGCGCGCGGGCTAATGCCCGAAGCGCGGGGTGGCTTCACGACGTCGAGGCGATGAACGGTGATGCCGAGCGCGTCGAGCATCTCGGATACCCTCATTGCATTCGTCAGGACCGTCTCGGCCCTCCGCCGGCCGACGGTCAGCTTCACCACCACGAGCTGTCCCGCTTTCGACGGTCCTCCTTCCGCGGGACCCTCCCCGGCGACGGCATGCGCCGCTCGGAGCATCTGGCCCTTCACGCCTCCAACGACCCAGGCGCCGACGGAGCCTCGTGCACCGGGGAATCCACCGCCGGGGACCCTCAAGTTCAGGGTACGACCAGCGTTCCTTCCGGCGAACGATGTGGAGGTCTGGAGTAGGCTCGCTCCGGTCAGGATCACCAGAGCCGAGATTCCCCCGCGCCGCACCTTCATCCACATGTCCACACCGTCCCGAGGATCGCGGCGGGGAGTAGTGCCGCCCACTCGGGCGGCGCCGCGGTGGCGAGAGCCCGCCGACCCTAGCAAAGCCTCAACCTCAAGTGCAACCTGCCGAGCGAACGCCCGTTCGGCCGCCGAAACGAGCGGAGGGCTGAGCTCTAGCGGAGGAGAGGGAACGCCTCGAGCGCCGAGGCGGCGGTGCGGGCAACCATACGATCGAGGTTCACGTCGCGGATCTCCGCGAGCGTGCGAGCCACGGCCATGGCGTTCGCGGGATGATTCGGCCTCCCGCGCACCGATTGCGGCGCGAGGAAGGGGCTGTCGGTCTCGATCAGCAACCGGTCCTCCCCGGCCGTGGCGGCCGCCTCTCGGAGGTTCGGCGTGTTCGGATACGTGAGGTTGCCCGCGAAGGAGACGAAGTATCCGCGCCGGGTGGCTTCGGCCGCCAAGGCGCCGTCGCCGGAGAAGCAGTGCAGCACGACCCGCTCCGCCGCCTCCTCCGCGAGGATCCGCATGGCGTCCTCCCATGCCTCACGGACGTGGACCACGAGCGGCTTGCCGGTCTCCCGGGAGAGGGCGATGTGCGTGCGGAACGCGCTCTGCTGGTCCTCCGGCGGGGACAGCTTCCGGTAATAGTCGAGCCCGGTCTCGCCGATCCCGACCACCAGCGGATCGGCCAGGAGCTCCTCCACGACGGAGCCGGCCTGCCGGTCGAAGCCCGAGGCCGTGTGGGGGTGCATGCCGGCCGTGGCGAACACGCCCCGGAACGACTCGGCCAGCTCCAGCGACCGCCGGCTGCTGTCCGGATCGATCCCCACGCAGACCAGCCGGTTCACCCCGGCCGCCCTGGCCGCGGAGACGGCGGCCCCGGGATCCTCTTCCATCAAGAACAGATGGCAGTGGGTGTCGACCGCGCCGCCCTGCTGGGGCTCCACCACCGGCAGCTCCATGGAGGGCTCCAGGCCGGGGTCGCCGAGCAGATCCAAGGCGGGTCTTCAGTCCTCGAGCCGCGGGAACAGGGAATCGCCCCGGGCGGTCCGGGTGCCCGGCCGGAGGCGCCCCCACTCAGCCGCGTCCGGAAGGACCTGCGACGAAAGAGGCTCCGCCATCCCCAGCTGCCGCCACAGGCGCTCGGCCGCGTCGGGCATGGCCGGCCACGCGAGCAGCGCGACGATGCGGAGCATCTCGAGGGCCTCGTAGAGCACGTCGGCCAGGTCCTGCCGGCGCGCCGGCTCCTTCGCCAGCTTCCACGGCGCGGTCTCGACCAGGAACCGGTTCGCCTCGCGGATCAGCTCGCCCACCACACCGAAAGCCTCGTTCAGCCTCAACGACATCATGTGCCGGTCGAACGCGGCCGCCGCCACGCCCGCGGTCCCGGACAGGCCTCCGGTGCCCTCGACCCCGCTCGGCTCAGGGACCACGCCGCCGAGGTTCGCATCGACCATCGCCAGCACCCGGCTGGCCAGGTTGCCCAGCCCGTTGGCCAGCTCGGAGGTGTACCGGGCCCGCAGCGATTCCCACGTGAAGTCGCCGTCCTGCCCGAACTGGACGTCGCGGACGAAGTACCAGCGATAGGCGTCGAGGCCGAACCGCCGGAGCACCTCCTCCGGGGCGATCCCCGTACCGAGCGACTTCGACATCCGCTGGCCCCCGAACGACAGGAACCCGTGGGCGAAGACGGTCGTCGGGAGGGGAAGCTCCGCCGCCATCAGCATGGCCGGCCAGATCACGGCGTGGAACCGCGTGATGTCCTTGCCGATCATGTGGACGTCGGCCGGCCACAGCTGCGCGAAGCGGTCCGGATCGGCCCCGAACCCCGCTGCGGTGATGTAGTTGAGGAGGGCGTCGACCCACACGTAGACCACGTGCTTGGGGTCCCACGGGACGGGGATGCCCCACACGGCCGCAGCCCGGGTCACCGAGAGGTCCTGCAGCCCTCCCTGGACGAACGAGACCACCTCGTTCCGCCGGGTCGCAGGCCGGACGAACTCGGGATGGTCCCGGTAGTGCTGCAAGAGGGGCTCCTGATACTTCGAAAGCGGGAAGAAGTAGTTGTCCTCGGCGAGCCATTCGACCGGCCGATGGTGGATCGGGCAGTCCGTTCCGTTCTCGAGCTCGGACTCGACCTTGAACTCCTCGCAGCTCACGCAGTACGGACCCTCGTACGTTCCGAGATAGATCTCGCCCCGGTCGTACAGGTGCTGGACGAACTCCTGCACCCGTTCGGCGTGGCGCTGCTCCGACGTTCGGATGAAATCGTCGTTCGAGATCCCGAGGCGGGCGAACGTGTCCTTCCACACCGGAACGATCTGATCGGTCCACGCCTGTGGGCTGATGCCGCGCTCCGCGGCCGCCTTGGCCACGTTCTGGCTGTGCTCGTCGGTGCCGGTGAGGAACCACACGCGCTCGCCGCGGAGCCTGCGATACCGGGCGATCACGTCACAGGCCACGATCTCGTACGTGTGCCCGACGTGGGGCGCGTCGTTCACGTAGTAGATCGCCGAGGTGATGTAGAAGGTGTCCTTCGAGCCCACGGTCCGGCCATTGTAGGGCCGGGTCGGGTCGGGCCTGTATCGTGGCTGGGCCGTGAAGCGACGGGTCGATCCCGGTGTGCTGCTGCTGCTCACCCCATTGATGTGGGGGGCCACGTTCCCGGCGGGCAAGCTTGCTCTCCGGCGGCTCCCGCCGCTCACGTTCATGGCATGG
>Ga0066709_100002274_pt1 | contig 13839 bp, 11 predicted proteins | sample GraSoiAngelo_158_FD_79665 | JGI IMG/M metagenome (GOLD analysis project Ga0066709, IMG submission 79665) | Grasslands soil microbial communities from the Angelo Coastal Reserve, California, USA - 14_1009_16_30cm | ecosystem: Environmental > Terrestrial > Soil > Grasslands | place: USA... | reverse complement strand
GGCCCCACCCATGAACCCATCGAGCACCTGGCGTCACTTCGCGCCATTCCCAACCTCTGCTTCATTAGGCCGGCGGACGCCAATGAAACAGCCGTAGCCTGGCGAGTAGCTATTGAGCGCCGCGACGGTCCGGTGGCCATGGCTCTGACGCGGCAGAATCTCCCGATCATCGACCGGAACAAGTACGCCTCGGCCGAGGGGCTCGAGCGCGGCGGCTACATCCTCGCGGACGCTCCGGAGGGGAAGACGCCGGAAATCATCCTGATCGCTTCGGGGTCCGAAGTATCGGTGGCACTCGAGGCCCACCAGAAACTGGTGGTGGAAGGGATTGCCGCGCGTGTGGTGAGCATGCCAAGCTGGGACTTCTTTGAACGGCAGCCGCAGAACTACCGGGAAGAGGTGCTGCCGCCTCAGGTCACCGCCCGGCTTGCCATTGAAGCCGCGGCGCCCTTGGGTTGGGAGCGTTACGTGGGGCCCAAAGGCGCGGTAATCGGCATGAGGCGTTTTGGGGCTTCCGCGCCTTACAAGGTCCTGGCGGAAAAGTTCGGCTTCACGTCGGAGAATGCGGTGAAACAGGCGCGTCAGTTGTTAGGAAGATGACACCTAGAGGAACGGGGCGCCGAGCGCCTACACGCGCCGGGAGGAGAACTTATGAGTGAGAATCCGCTTCGGCAATTGAACAAACTCGGCCAGAGTGTATGGCAGGACTATATCCGCAGGGGAGAAATCCTTTCCGGCGATCTCAGGCGCCTGATTGATCAGGACGGACTTTCCGGGATGACCTCGAATCCCACGATTTTCGAAAAAGCCATCGCCGGCGGCAAGGATATGACGAAAGCATCAGAAGACTGGTCGGCCAGGGACTCCAGGGAGCGCCACTTTTCGAGGCTCTGGCCGTAGAAGATATCCAGATGGCCTGTGATGCCTTTCGCCCCACTTATGACAACACTAAGGGCGCCGACGGCTTCGTCAGCATCGAGGTGTCGCCGACCCTTGCGCATGACACCGAGGGCAGTATCAACGAAGCCCGCCGCCTCTGGAAGTCTATTAACCGGCCCAACCTGTTAGTGAAGATTCCCGGTACGAAAGAAGGCCTGCCGGCCATTCTTCAAACACTTTCGGAAGGCATCAACATTAATATCACGCTGCTTTTCGCCGTCGAGCGCTACGAAGAAGTGGCGGAGGCCTACATCGCGGGGCTCGAGAAGCGCGCCAAGGCCGGCCAGCCTGTGGACCGGATCGCCTCTGTGGCCAGCTTCTTTGTGAGCCGGATTGACACGCTGGTCGATCAGCAGCTCACCGTTAAGATTCAAGAAAAGCAGAATCCTGCCGAGCGCGGAAAGCTCGAGGCGTTGATGGCCAAGGCTGCTGTTGCCAATGCCAAGGACGCGTACCAGAAATTCAAGAGGATCTTTGCCAGCGAGCGCTTTAAAGCGCTCGCAGCCAAAGGGGCTCGCGTCCAGCGTGTGCTGTGGGCGTCCACCAGCACCAAAAACCCCAAGTACAGGGATGTGCTCTATGTGGAGACCCTGATCGGCCCCGATACCGTGAACACCATGCCGCCCGCCACCATCGTGGCGTTTCGTGATCATGGCGAGGCACGCCTGACGATTGAGGAAGGCCTGGACCAGGCGTATGGCGACCTCAAAGCTCTGGCGGAAGCAGGAATTGACTTGAAGGCAGTCACGCAGAAACTCGAACACGACGGCGTCGAGAGTTTCGCCAAAGACTACCAAAAGCTGCTGGCAGGCCTGGAGGAGAAGCGAAAAAAGATCCTGGAGGGTGCCTCGGACCCTATGCAGGCGGCGCTGGGGAATCTCAGCGTCGCCGTGAACAGCACGTTAGCAAGGCTCGATGAAGAAAAATTCGGGCGCCGACTGTGGGACCGCGATGCCGGGCTGTGGAAGAGCGAGCCGGAACACCAGAAGATCATCAAGAACGCGCTTGGCTGGCTGACCATTGCGGACGAGATCCGCGAAAACGCCCAGTTACTGGTGGACCTTGTGGAGGAGGTACGCGGGGCGGGCTACAAGCATGCCGTGCTGCTGGGAATGGGTGGCAGCAGTCTCTGTCCTGACGTCTGCCGCGCCACCTTCGGCACGACCCCGGGTTTTCTCGAACTCGAAGTGCTTGACTCGACTGTTCCGGCGACTGCTGCCCGCCTGGAGAGATCGTTGGACTTTCCGCGAACGCTCTTCATCGTCTCGAGCAAATCGGGCGGCACCACAGAAACGATCACCTTCTTCGAGTACTTCTATGCCCGGATGCGTAACATTAAAGGGGTGAATGCCGGGGAGAATTTCCTCGCCATCACCGATCCGGATACCTCGCTGGAAAAGCTTGCCAAGGAGCACAATTTCCGAGCGGTAATCGGCGGCGAGCCAGACATCGGAGGGCGCTATTCAGCGCTCTCGAACTTCGGGTTGGTGCCAGCAGCGCTCCAGGGTACGGATGTGCGCTCGCTGCTCGAGCGCGCGCAGCGCATGGTGTACGCTTGTGGGTGCTGCGTGCCCTCGCGGGACAATCCGGGCGTGACGCTTGGTGTCATCCTGGCAGAGGCCGCGCGCGCAGGGCGGGATAAGATCACTTTCCTCAGCTCTCCAGGCATAGCAACCTTCGCCGACTGGGCCGAACAACTGATCGCGGAGAGCACCGGCAAAGAGGGTAAAGGGCTGATCCCTGTGGCGGGCGAAGCCTTGGGTGATCCCGCAAACTACGGCAACGATCGCCTGTTCGTTTATCTGGGACTGGCATCGGAAGCCGACGCTGAGTCGAACCGCAAGCTCAAGGCCCTCGAACATGCGGGGCATCCAGTGATCCGAATCGTGCTTGCCGACAAATTCGACCTGGCTCAGGAATTCTTCCGCTGGGAGATTGCCACCGCAACGGCTGGGGCGCTGCTCGGTATCAACGCCTTTGACCAGCCGAACGTTAAGGAGAGCAAGGACAACACCAACCGGCTGCTGGCGGAATTTAAGCAGAACGGCAGGCTGCCGGAGAAGCCCGCCACCTTGAAAGCAGACGGAATCCAACTCTTCGCTAGCACCCCGGCAAAGGGCGCGAAGTCGCTCGACAGTGAACTGGCGGGGTTACTGCGACAAGCCCGGCCTGGCGACTACGTCGCGCTGATGGCTTATATCGACCGCTCGGACCAGCACGAGGCGCAACTGCAGGCGATACGCACGCGTCTTCGCGACAGCCTGCGTTTGGCAACCACGCTCGGTTACGGTCCGCGATTCCTGCACTCGACCGGACAACTCCACAAGGGTGGGCCGAACACGGGGCTCTTTATTCAGATAACGGCCGATGATGCTGAGGACCTCGCGGTGCCCGGCGAATCCTACACGCTCTCCGTGTTGAAGCAGGCCCAAGCCCTTGGAGACCTGCAGTCACTCGAGCGCCACGGCCGCCGGGTGGTCCGCCTTCACCTGGGACTCGACGTGCATGCCGGGTTGGAACGCGTGCAGAGGGTGGTGGAGTCCGCCCTGACAGGAGTACAGCCCGCCGCGCAGCGTGTTTAGCACGTGCCGACCTGGTAGCCAGGGTTGTTTCGTCTCAAGTATGATTTCTTCAGAGAAAATCCAGGATTGGGAAACCGGCAACCTGTAGGTATCAGTTATTCCGCTCGGAACGGCATAACATCCCTACGCGCAGGGAAGCGTCTGCTTCTTCCGATCTTTACTACGGAGCCGCAATCGCCATGGCTGAACTGACGATTCTCGCCGAAGGTGCCAAGGAGGCCACGTCCCGGCCCCGCCTTCCGGAATCCTGTGCGATGGTCATCTTCGGCGCCTCCGGCGACCTGACAAGCAGGAAACTCATGCCTGCGCTGTTCCACCTGTTTATGGATCATCTACTGCCGAAGTGTTTCGCGGTGATCGGATGTGCGAACACATCCTACAGCGACGAGCAGTTCCGCGATCGGGCCTGCCGGGCGGTCCGCGAGGCGATGGCCGGCAAAGTGGACGAATCGCAGCTGGGTGAATTTGCGCAATTGCTTTTCTATGTCACCGACGACTTCAGCGACCCCGCCGCGTACACGCAGTTGGACCAGGCTCTGGACAAGGTTGACCGTGACTGTGCGACTCGCGGTAACCGGCTCTATTATCTGGCCACTCCGCCCGACGCCTTTCCCACCATCGTCCAGCACCTGGGATCGGCAGGCCTGGGCCGCCCTAGGGATCCGGAAAAAAACTGGGCGCGCATCATCATCGAAAAGCCCTTCGGGCGCGATCGCAAGAGCGCGTGCGAGCTCAACAAGGTGGTCAAAGGCGCTTTCCAGGAGGAGGAAATCTACCGCATCGACCACTATCTGGGAAGGGAAACCGTCCAGAATCTTTTCGTGTTGCGGTTCGCGAACGGCATCTTCGAGCCCGTCTGGAACCGCCGCTACATCGACCACGTGCAGATCATCATGGCGGAAACGCTGGGTGTAGAGAACCGCGGCGCTTATTACGAGCAAGCAGGAGTGGTCCGCGACGTGGTTCAGAACCACGTTCTGCAAATGCTCAGTTTGATCGCCATGGAACCACCGGCGCGTTTCCAAGCCAACGCCGTGCGCGACGAGAAGTCGAAGCTGTTGCGCGCTGTCCGGCCTATTCCTCTCGATCGGCTGGAGGAGTTTGCCGTGCGCGGGCAATACCTCGAAGGCCTTGTGGAAGGCGAAAAGGTCCCGGCCTATCGCTCGGAACCAAAGGTTGACCCTCGCTCGACTACTGAAACTTACGCGGCCCTGAAACTGTTCATTGACAATTGGCGCTGGGCATCCGTGCCTTTTTACCTGCGCTCCGGGAAACGGCTGGCCAAGCGGGTAACCGAGGTTACGGTGCATTTCCGGCAGGTGCCGCACATCGTCTTTGGGGACAATCTGAACTCCGGCATCCTACCCAACATACTTTCCATATGCGTTCAGCCCGACGAGGGTATCAACCTGCGATTCAGCGCCAAGCTTCCAGGCACCGCCATGGAAATCCGGCCGGTAAAGATGGAATTCCGCTACAACGACGCGTTCGGCGGCGAGTCCCCTCCTGCCTACGAGACGCTTATACTCGACTGCATGCTGGGCGATTCGACGCTGTTCACTCGCGCCGACACGGTGGAGTCAGCCTGGGAGCTGCTCGATCCGCTGCTCGAGCGTTGGAAACAGGACGGCGCGAAAGGTCTTGCGTCTTATCGTGCGGGCGCCTGGGGTCCGCCGGAGGCTGACGCGTTCATGAAGCGCGACGGCCGCGAGTGGCTGGAGCTGTAGAAGAGTATGAATTCTGCCCGTAAATAATGGCCCTTGGGCGCTTGCCGGCAGAGGTACAGGACACCTTGTGAGGGTTGGTTCTCGCCTTTCTCTATCGGGAGAGGTACAGGGGTGAGTGCGATTTTCACGGCGCTGCTCAGCCACTCTATTGTTGCCGCTATGCCGAAGGCTAACCTGCGGGTGTTCCCAAGTCTTGAGGCTCTGAGCCGCCAGGCAGCTGGGCGGTTCGCGGAGCTCGCCAGGCAGCGAGCCGCCAAGGGCGAGGCTTTTGCGGCGGCACTCTCAGGCGGCTCGACTCCCAAGCGTCTTTACGAACTGCTGGCTCGTCCTGAATTCTCCGGTGCACTTCCCTGGGGCCGTATTCACCTCTTCCAGGTAGACGAGCGCTGCGTGCCTCCCGACCATACCGAGAGCAATTACCGCATGATTCGCCAGGCGCTGCTCAGCCAGGCGCCGGTTCCGGCGGAGCACTTCCATCGTATGGAGGCTGAGCGGCAGGACCTCGAGGACGCCGCCAGGCGATACGCTGCGGAGATCGCGCGGATCCTGGCGCCTGCGCCTGGAGAATGGCCGCGATTTGATCTGATATTGCTTGGTCTGGGACCAGACGGTCACACTGCCTCGCTCTTCCCGGAGTCTCCGGCACTCGCCGAGCAGCGGCTATGGGTCCGCCCGAATTACGTTGAGAAATTCAAAGCGCACCGCCTCACGCTGACCTTTCCGGTTATCAACGCGGCCTCCGAGGTGATCTTCCTGGTGGCGGGGGAGGACAAGGCGGAGGCCCTCGGCCGCGTCTTGCAACCGCAGTCCGAGGGGAGGAGTCTTCCGGCGCAAGGCGTTTGTCCCCAGAACGGGCGGTTGACGTGGTTCGTAGACGAGGCTGCGGCACGCCTGCTGGCGAGCGCCTAGGTACGCGACGCGGTCCCTGTGTCTTTCCTAGCTCAAAGAGGCTCTGTTGGACGTCAAGATTGCGCCATCAATTCTCTCGGCTGATTTCACCCGCCTCGGTGAAGAGGTCAAAGCCGTGGAAGCCGCGGGAGTCGACCGCGTGCAGATTGACGTGATGGACGGGCGGTTTGTTCCCAATATCACCTTTGGCGCGGTTGTGGTGGAGTGCCTGCGGCCGATAACCCGCCTGACGCTCGAAGTCCATCTGATGGTGACTCCGCCCGAAGACTTCATCGAGCAGTTTGCGCGCGCCGGAGCCGACACCCTGATCGTCCACCAGGAATCAACGCCGCATTTGCACCGCGTAGTCCAGCATATTCATTCTCTCGGTAAGAAGGCGGGCGTGGCGCTGAATCCCAGCACACCTGCCAGCCTGCTCTCCGAAATCCTGGACAGCCTGCAATTGGTGCTGGTGATGACCGTCAACCCGGGATTCGGCGGGCAGGATTTCATTCCCGAAACACTCGCAAAAATCCGACAGGTGCGAGGCGAAATCGGGAAACGAGGTCTGAAGTGCGAGGTGGAAGTGGATGGCGGCATCAATCTCGAGACGGCTCCGCTGGTGGTCGAGGCCGGAGCCGACGTGCTAGTGGCGGGCTCCACCGTTTATGGCACAAAAGATGGTGTTGCCGCAGCAATCCGAAAGATTCACGAAGCCATCGTGCAGGCACGCGAGCCTCGGCAAAAACCGGCGGAGGCTTGAACCTCGCTGAGGCTCTCTCGATGATGAGTCTGTGGACATGCGGGCGGGCTTACACCGCCATCTGGCAGGATGAAACCTCCGTTGCAAAAAACCAACGGGAGCCACCCGGCTTCCTCACCTTTCTTGACATTGACATCCTTCTCCACAACAATGTGAAATTCCGCAACTCGATTGGTGAAAAGTATTCCGGACATGTCATCCTTAGCGCCAGCAAAGGATCTCATCGAGTCACACCCAACCGCGTAGATGTTTCGCTTCGCTCAGCATGACAGCTGACGAGGTTTTCAGTACTGGTCAGATTTCGGAAGATTGTGAGAAAGGCTGCCTCAATGCGCTGGAGCAAAGCCTTCATTCCCACGCTGCGTGAGGTCCCTGCGGAAGCTGAGGCGCCCAGCCATCGACTGCTGCTGCGCGCGGGCTACGTCCGGCAGGTTGCGGCGGGGCTCTACGCCCACTTGTTTCTCGCGCGCCGGTCGTTTCTGAAGATCGCTCAAATCATCCGTGAAGAGATGAACCGCATTGGAGCCCAGGAATTCTATCTGCCGGCGTTGAATCCCGCCGAACTGTGGAAAGAAACAGGCCGCTGGAACGTGGACGTCATGTTCAAAATCAAGGACCGCGGCGGGCACGAGATGTGCCTGGGAATAACCCACGAAGAGGAAATGACCAACATCGCCCGCGGCGAACTGCGGTCGTACAAACAGCTTCCGCAGCTCTGGTACCAGATCCAGGAGAAATTCCGTGACGAGCCCCGCCCCAAGTCCGGCCTGCTGCGCCTGCGGCAGTTCATGATGAAAGACTCCTACTCCTTCGACCTGAATGAGGCAGGCCTGGACGCGAGCTACGATAAGCACGTCGAGGCTTACAAGCGTATTTTTGACCGCTGCGGCTTGCACAGCCTCTATGTGGAGGCATACTCAGGCATGATGGGCGGCAAGATTTCGGGTGAATACACTGCTCCCACGGAGGCGGGCGAGGACTGGGTGGCGAGTTCAGATTGTGGCTACGCGGCCAACCTGGAAAAAGCGGAGGCAAAGGCTCCCCCTGTGTCCGATCCGCCGGATGGGAGCGCACCCGAGGACTTCGCCACGCCGGGTCAGAAGACGATCGAGGACTTGGTGAGGTTCACCGGCGAAAGCCCGGCGCGCATGATCAAGACCCTCGATTACGTGGTTGAGAGCAAGCCGGTCGTGATCCTGCTGCGCGGTGATCATACCCTGAGCGAAACCAAGCTGGCCCTGGCGCTCGGTACGGACGTGTTCCGCGCGGCCACGCCCGAGGAAGCGCTGGCCCTGCACAGGGCCCATCTCGGATCACTGGGACCTGTCGGCCTCGCGGGCGCGCGGATCATTGCCGATCGCGCTCTCGAGGGACGCCGGAACATGATCACGGGCGCTAATCGCGATGATCGGCATCTGCGCAACGTCACGCCGGGGCGCGACTTCACGGCCGAGTATCACGACGTCCGGGCGGTAATCGCAGGCGACCTCTGCGTGCGCTGCGGGAAGCCGCTCGGCCTGACCAAAACGCTGGAACTGGGGCACCTGTTCAAGCTCGGTCGACGCTATTCCGAAGCCATGGGCGCCAGCGTGCTCGATGCGGAAGGCAACGAGACGCCTCTGCTGATGGGCTCCTACGGTATTGGGCTGGAGCGCATTCTGAGCGCCGCCGCGGAGCAGAACCATGATCAAGACGGGATGTTCCTGCCGCGCTCGATCGCGCCCTTTGAGGTGATCCTCACGGCCGCCAACATGGACGACGTCCGGCTGCGCGCTGCGGCGGGAAAATTGTATGAGCAGCTGGTCGCCGAATCGGTTGACGTGCTCTTTGATGACCGCGATGAGCGGCCCGGTGTGAAGTTTAAGGACGCCGACCTGATCGGCGTACCCTACCGGATCACCGTCGGCAAGCGCAAACTCGAGCAGGGATTGGCCGAGATCTTCGAGCGCTCGACAAGGCAAATTCGCGATGTTAAGCTGGAACATACCGTGGAATCGCTGAGGAGAGAAGATCTCCGCAGGTGATCCGGTCTTAGGCAAGCATCTATGCGATGCCGGGAGTCAGGCCGGAGCCATCTCTGGCACATCGTTGAAGTGGCCCTTCTGGCCACGATCGGATTCGTCGCGATCCAGGCTCTCCCTATTTACTTGCGGAACCGCAAACTTGCCGATCACATTCGGCATCTGACCGGCCGAGCCGCCGCCCAAGGTGCGACGCCCCAAGCCATTCAGGACAATGTCGTAATGTACGCTCGAACGCTGGAACTTCCGGTCGACCGTCAGAACGTGAAAGTGGGGACGCAAGGCGGCCGGCTGACGATCCAGCTCGACTACGAGGTCCCCGTCAACCTGGAGGTTTGCACCTGGGTACTTCATTTCGAACCTTCGGCGGAGGATTGGATCCCATAGAGTCGTGGATTCTCGCTCTGGGCAAAAAACTCGAAATCGCTGGCGCTCCCGAGCTGCCGAGTCGTTATCTCTGCTGGGTCGCCTGCCGCTCTGGCAGAAGGCCGTATTGGCCAGCGGTCTCCTGCTGATCCTTGCCGCAACCAGTCTCTTCGTCTACACCTATTCCTACTTTGCCGATCTGATTGACCAGCGCCTGACCGGCCAGGTTTTCAACAATGCCTCCCTGGTGTTTGCTGCTCCTACCGAAATCGCCGTGGGAGAGGAGGCGACACCCGAAGAGCTTGCAGGGCGACTGCGCAAGGCATTCTATTCTCAGGGCGGCAGCAGCACTTTCGGCACCTACCGGATCACCGGGGACCAGATCGAGATCAACCCGGGCCGCGACTCGTTCTTTGCGGACGGTCCCACCCAGGAGGGTCCCGCCACAATCGAGTTCCGCCACGGGAAGATCGCTTCCATCGCCGCCACTGATCGCCAGGCTGCACTTGACAATTACCTGCTGGAGCCGGAGGTCATCACCACGCTTTTTGACCAGACCCGCGCCAAGCGGCGGCTGGTGCGGTATGAGGACCTGCCGAAGCCGCTGGTTAGTGCTATTTTGGCAGCCGAGGACCACCGCTTCTTTTCCCACCACGGAGTGAATCTCTATCGCATCATCGGCGCGGCAATTGCGGACATCCGAGCTGACGAACGCGCCCAAGGCGGCAGCACCCTTACCATGCAGCTGGCGCGCAACTTCTTCCTGACTCGCCGCCGCACCTTCCGTCGCAAGCTCGAGGAGATTTTCCTGGCGCTGATCATGGAGCAGCGCCTGACCAAAGAGCAGATGTTCGAGCTCTATGCCAACCAGACCTATCTCGGCCAGCGCGGCAGCTTCTCAATTTACGGGTTCGGTGAAGCCGCCGACGCCTATTTCAATAAGGACGTCCGGGGTCTCACCCTGCCGGAGGCGGCTTTGCTGGCGGCCTTGATCCGCGGGCCCAATCTTTATTCACCCTACCGGAGTCCGTCGCGCGCCAAGGAGCGGCGCAATCTGGTGCTGCGGCGCATGCGCGAGACGGGTTTCATCACACTTGCCGAGGAGGGCGAAGCCGCAAAGGCGCCATTGCACCTTGCCCAGCAAAACCTGGAGGGTAGCAAAGCGCCATTTTTCGTGGACATGGTGAAGGATCAGGTAATGGCGCAGATCCCCGAGCGCGAACTGCTTTCCCAGAGTTTCCGCATTTACACGACCCTCGATCTCAGCCTGCAGCGTTCCGCTTCCGAGGCTGTCCAGTTAGGCATGCAGCAAGTGGACCGCACCATCGCCAAGCTGAGAAGACGAAAAAACGAGCCTTCCCCCGATCCCAACCAGCCCCAGGTAGCGCTCGTGGCCCTTGATCCGCACACGGGAGAGATCCGGGCGCTGGTAGGCGGGCGCAACTACGGGGTGAGCCAGTTGAATCACGTGCTGGCCCGGCGGCAGCCCGGCTCTTCGTTTAAGCCGTTCGTCTACGCCGCCGCCCTCAACTCCGGCATCGACGGCTCTCAACCGCTTGTCACTCCCGCTACGATTCTCGACGATTCTCCCACGACGTTTGTGTTCAATGGCCAGACCTATGATCCCGGCAATTACAAGCAGGAGTACCACGGCGAGGTTTCGGTGCGCCAAGCCCTGGCTCACTCCCTGAACGTGGCCACGGTACACCTGGCTGAAACGGTGGGCTATGACAAGGTGAAGCAGTTGGCCATGGATGCCGGTTTCAATCACGACATGCTGGCCACCCCTGCTCTGGCGCTGGGCGCTTACGTGGCCACACCGCTCGAGGTCGCCGGAGCTTACACCGTCTTTGCCAACGACGGCGACTACGTAGCGCCCAGTTTCATTACGGAGGTCAAGGATAGCAGTAACCACGTCGTGTGGCAGATCACCCACACCGAACGCCATGTGCTCGACCCGCGAGTGACCTACCTGATGGTCAGCCTGATGCAAAGCGTGGTAAACAATGGTACGGACGCCGAGGTGCGCAGCCGTGGGTTTGCTGCGCCCGCGGCAGGCAAGACGGGCACCTCCCACGACGGCTGGTTTGCAGGATTCACCTCGAATCTGCTCGCCATAACCTGGGTTGGCTACGACGACGACCGCGACATCCGGCTCTCCGGCGCCCAAGCCGCACTGCCCGTTTGGACCGACTTCATGAAGCTTGCCGTCGACCTGCCCGCCTACCAGGACGTCCATGACTTCACGCCGCCTACGGGAGTGGTCACGGCATCCACGCAGGAGCCCGTCTATATCAGTCCACGTAGGGCTGAGGCTTATGGCGTCACGATTTCCCCGGGCGCGCCCAATTCCATGACACAGGTAAGCGAGGTTTTCATTGAAGGAACCGAGCCACGTGAGCCGACGATTCTGCAGGGTGTAGGCAGCGGCATCACCGGGCTTATTCATAAAGTCTTCGGGGCTTCGCCTTCGCCTCTGGCCAATGGACCTGCCGTCCCTGGGCCGCCGCAGGCCCAACCTCCGGGCGAACAACCCGGTGCTAACCAGACTCCGAACGCGGGTCCTACCCCGCCGCAGCCTGGCAAGAAGAAAGGCGTGCTGAAAAAGTTCCTGGGGATTTTCAAGGGAGGAGACAAGCATTGAGCGATTGAGATATCGCCCTATCGGCTGGTTGCGACCTCGGGTGATTCGGGAGACGACCAGTTCTTACTTCCCTTCGTTGGCAAGGTGAGGCCTTGGAAAGCGAATGGGCAGATGGCACAACGGCTCAATCGCCCGATGAAGGGGGTGGGCATATGAAAGGGAAAGTTACTCTTAAGCGGTTGCTGGCAGTTGGATCCTGCCTTGCGTCGTTTGTCGTAGGGATCGCAGCCATCACCCAGACGTTCGCGTGGGGCGGCCAGTCGGGTCCGTCCGCTGCTCCTTCACCGCCACAACTTCCGTCTCCACGGGGCAGCCCTGCTCTGGGAAACCAGGCGCCCACCTCACCCCCGTCCCAGGCGGAAACAGCAAACCTGCCAAACTCCGCCAAGGCCCGGCCCGTCACCCTGGAAGAGCACGCCGATATATTCCTGGCGAGGAAGGCATACTCTGACGCGGCCGATTATTACTTGCGAGCCTTGCGCCAACGGGGTTCCAAGGAAGCCTATCTTTGGAACAAGCTGGGTATCGCCTACCAATTGAGCATGAACTACAGTGCCGCGCGCAAGGCATACAAGCAGGCCGCGCATTATAATTCAGAGTTCGCCGAGCCTTGGAACAATCTAGGAACCACCTATTTCCTGCAGAATAAGTTCGGAAAATCGGCGAAGTACTACAGGCGAGCCATCAAGCTGCGTCCGCAGGTTGCTTCGTTTCACATGAACCTCAGCGCCGCTTACTCTCGCATGAAAAAGTTCAACGAGGCGGTCGAGGAATGCCGGGAGGCGCTGCGCATCGACCCCAATGTCCTGTTGGAGCACTCCGCCGGCGCCGCCACGGTACAGGCGAGGGGCTCCGACGTCGAATTCTATTACTATCTGGCGAAGGTCTTCGCCTCAATCTCGAAGCCGGATGAGGCCGTCCGTTATCTGCGCCGGGCCCTTGAAGACGGCTTCAAGGACATAAAGCGGCTTGATAAGGAGCCCGATTTCCAGAAGATCAGCACCTACCCTGCCTACGTCGAACTGAGGAAGAAACCGCCTGTTGCCATCGAAGATTGAGGGAGGCATTATGGCATCCGTCGCGCCCATCATCGCAGCTCCGGAAGCTTCCGAGTATGCGCCTTATTATGGCCGGTACATTTCCCTGGTCACCGCTCGAGACATTCTGCGCGCCCTCGAAGAACAGTGCAGTGGAACAGTGGCGATTCTCTCAAGCCTCGGCGAACGGCAAGGGAATTACCGGTACGCGCCGGACAAATGGAGTGTCAAAGAGGTGCTGGGGCACGTGATCGACACGGAGCGGATCTTCGCCTATCGTGCCCTGCGGATCGCGCGCAACGACAAGACGCCCATTGAGGGATTCGAGCAAGACGGTTACGTGACCGCGGCACGGTTTGGCAACCGCACGTTGGCGGGTCTGATCGAAGAGTTCAGCGCCGTGCGGCGCGCCGGTTTACCGCTGTTCCGGAGCTTTGATCCGGAGGCTTGGGTGCGCAAGGGTATCGCCAGCCAGAAGGAAATCTCCGTCCGCGCCCTTGTTTACGTGATCGCCGGGCACGAACTGCACCACCGGAAAATTCTGCAGGAGAAATACCTGCTTGCTGCTGGGTCGTAGTCCTGTCTCGGATGCTTACGGTCGAGGTCGAAGGTGCTGTTTCGCGGCCGCCTGTTCCTCCTGCAGCCAGTGTCCCGCTCCGGATTGGTAGCTCACGGATCACCGTTCTCGCCTTCCCATAGCGATTTCCGGGTAGTGGGCCATCTATAACGGCGTCGGCTTTGTCAAGCGACACCTCTCAGCTGCGAGCCGTCCGCGGCGTCAAGGGTCGAGATAACGCCCCGCTGTCGCGGGACGCCCTTGACCCCGCTCCCGGCTCGCAGCTGAGAGGTGTCGCTTGACAAAGCCGACGCCG